>Ga0113563_10002631_pt1 | contig 10913 bp, 10 predicted proteins | sample Mud3Dept3metaG_FD_80117 | JGI IMG/M metagenome (GOLD analysis project Ga0113563, IMG submission 80117) | Freshwater wetland microbial communities from Ohio, USA, analyzing the effect of biotic and abiotic controls - Mud 3 Core 4 Depth 3... | ecosystem: Environmental > Aquatic > Freshwater >...
GCTGAATCAGCAATATTAAAAACCGGCCGGAAAAATATAAGGGATTCTCCGGGTCTGAATGGTGACCAATCAGGCCAGTAAGTATTTATAACCGGGAAATAAAACATGTCCACAACTTTACCATGCAGAAAGGATGAATATCCGCCACCCGGAGGAAACAAAACAGCCGGCTGATTATAACTTTCGCTGAAGATTATCCCGTAAAACGCACTGTCAATAATATTGCCAATGGCTCCGGCCAGAATAGCGCTGACAGCCAGGATAAGCCCTGTATATGCTTTTTTTCTGATGAGTGAACCGAGAAACCATATAATTGCGAAAATTGCAATTATCCTGAAAATACTTAAAATAAATTTTCCGGGCTTTCCTCCCATTTCCATACCGAAAGCCATCCCGTTATTTTCAATAAAATGCAACACTCCCCATTTGCCGAAAAGAGATATCTCATCGCCTAACTGCATATGCGTCTTGACCCAGATTTTAAGAATCTGATCTGCTGCGAGGATCAGAACTATTAATAAAATTGATTTCTTACCCAATGACATTATTTCCCTTACTGATTAAGGGTCGCAAAATAGTAAAAAAATCAATTAAAAAGACGCATTTTTACCGATATACACATAGTTATTGCCAGCAAAATGAAAAGTCCGATATTTCCAGCCAGGTATGCATAATCATTCAGGGTCAATAAGATATAAATAAATGTGTACAGAAAAATCAATAATCCTGAAACCAGAATCACGGGCCGATAACTTTTTATCAGGGTTTTGAGGAACAAAGAAATCAGCGTTACTGTAGATACAGTTGCTATAAGATATGCATAGTTAAAACCAACCTGTTCGCTAAGTGCATTCAGAAGTGAGAAGAACAGCACAAGTGCAAGTGAAACAAGAAGATAATGAAACACATGAAGCTTTTTGCTGAAAGTAAATTCTGCAAATATCAGTGCCATAAAAGTAAGTGCAATAAACAATATTCCGTATTTAGCACTTCTTAAAGATCTCTGATAATGATCAACAGGCAGAATGAAATCCACACCGAAAGCGTCATTTAACGGATTGTATGCACCTCCTGTCCATACCTGCGGAAAATTCCTGTTCAGATTCGTCACTAACCATTTTGCCTTATAACCGTTTTTGTCAATTGTTCTGGATTCAGGAAGGAATTTCCCCATAAATCCAGGTGAAGCCCAGGGAGATTCAAGATTGACAATGGTTATTTTTCCCACAGGTGAAAAGCTTAAGTTTTCAGATCCGGAAAGTTTTAAAAACAGAGAATAAGAAATTTGTCTGTCATTTTTCTTCAGCTCTGCAGGAAACGTAATTCCTGCGGCAAATACATCAGAATCCCTTAATCCCGGGACGGCATCTGTAACAGATGAATCAGCAGTTAAGACTATATTTCCTTTTAAACCACGGTTTTCACTGATTCCCAAAGTATAATACGACTCATTCCAGATGAATTCACATTTTTCTCCTGTCAACAGATCCGGAATGATGAACTCTCCTGAAACAGTCAGGTCGGCAGAATAAACAACTGCCTGGTAAATACTCCGGTGTCTTTTTTCAGTCTGAATATTTCCGTTAATATTTATTGATTCAGGCATCAGATGATATATGGATTTATATGGTTCAGAATCCTTCATTGACGGAAATATTTTTACCGGAATATTTAGCACAGGACCGGAAACTGTTTGCTGACCGGCCCACTGAAATGCAATTTCTTTCCTGACATTTTCGGAGTTTTGCTGCCTTTCCCGTATTACAGATTTTATCATTTCTAAGGGAATAAGCAGAAATAATCCCATTATCGACAGCAGTGCAATCTTTAAAGTAAAAGAATACTGCCATTTTTTGTTGTCGCTGATTTCGATTTTCATAACATTGAAATTTTAAATTAAAGTACTTTGAATTACAAAGTAAATGAAGAAAAAAATTATTGAGAATTTATTAAATCTTCAAGTGCTTTTAAATGAGTCCTGAAAAGCAATGCCCCGTTATTTGTAACGGAATAACTTGTATTGGGTTTTCTTCCGATAAATTGTTTATTTACCCTTATAAGATTATTTTCTTCGAGTGCTTTCAGATGACTGGCAAGATTCCCGTCAGTTACCCCGAGAGTCGCTTTCAGATTGTTAAAATCATACGAGTCATTAACCATCAGAACAGACATAATTCCTAACCGTACCCTGTTCTCAAAAACCTTATTTAATCCGGAAATATTGACTTTCATATTTCGTATTTTCTGTACATTATCAGACCATAGGCAATATGAAGCAATCCAAATCCAAAACACCAGAAAAATAATCCGTAAACAGGAAAAACTGCAGAAACAAGACCGGTAATTATTTCACTTAATCCCAGGTAAAAAACCTCATTATATGTGAATTTGCCTGCGTTAACCAGTGCAAGACCATAAAAGATCAGCATTAACGGGATAATAAATTGCCATTGATCTTGAAAATAAAGGATAGGTATCAGTATTCCTCCGGTAAAAAGAGGGATCATTAAGTTTATCAGAAGTCTTCTGGATACAGGAGTCCACATTTTGAGACCTTTACTGGCAGATTTTCTTATAGAAAAGAAAAATGAAAAGGCAAGTGCAAATATCAGAACCAGAATGGCATCAATAAAAAATTCAGATTTAAGAACAGCTATATCATGACTGCTCATACCGGTTGTATATCCATCGACAAAAAGAATCCCTCCATTCATGAATCCAAGGATTGCTATTGCTGCACCAATCAGTGCTATTATACCGGCAAAAATACCTGATAATCCGCTTAATGAAAGAAATCGTGAAGATTCTTCCATTACCTTTTTTATTACTTTAAGGTCCTCAAAATAGTTCGATTTACTGTCCATATAAGTAGTTTAAAAGTACTTTGAAATACAAAGTTAAAACAATTTATGCGTAAAACAAAATTTATTCAGAGGAATATTTTTACTGACCAGGTCACTTTTTTGTAACTTTCAGGAATATTGAAAATTTTAATCATGGAAGGAAGAACTGCTATTATATTTGGCGCAACCGGACTTGTCGGCAACTTATTGCTCGAAGAGCTGATCAAATCCCCGGATTATTCGTCTGTTAAAATATTTGTCAGACAACCTGCAGGCGTTTCAGAAGTAAAAATAGAGGAGATTATTACAGACTTTTCGGATCCTGATAGTTTTTCAGCGAAAATTACAGGAGATGATCTGTTTATTTGTCTCGGAACAACAATAAAAAAAGTCGGGACTGTGGCAAATATGGAAAAGATTGACAGGGATCTTCCGATTATGCTGGCAGGAATAGCACGGAAGAACGGAATAAAACGGATCGCTGTCGTTTCTTCAATCGGTGCATCAGCAAGTTCAAGAAATTATTACCTGCGGATAAAAGGTGAAATGGAGGAAGGTATTCTGAAGCTTGATTTTGAGAAAATTGTTATTGTAAGACCTTCTATGTTACTGGGAGATAGAAAAGAACGGCGGACCGGAGAAATGGTAAGCAAGGTTGTAATAAAGGCTTTTCAGCCTGTTCTTACCGGGAAGCTTCTGAAATATAGAGCAATACATGGCAGAAATGTTGCAAGGGCAATGATCATATTATTACAGAAGGAAACAGAAAGAAAGATATTTGAATCTGATGAACTTCAGATTACAACAAGAAAATAATAAGTTTTTATCAAAAATATTTCTAAACGAACAGCCCTCTCACTGACATTTTACATTTGCATGATTGATATCCCAGCAATGCCAGTCGCTATCAGGAAAAAAATCTGAACATTTGACTCTTCCGTTGTGTCCGGTGATATTCCACTCTACAAAAACATCAGAGAATACAGAGTTATTATAATAGTGAATGGTATAGTATGCATCATATGGTCCGGTTCTCTTCCCATATTCAATGAAGCTGGTTTTAAAAGGATCTTCAACACGGATATCATTCAATGACCTTACATAAGTATATTTGACAGTTCCCATGGTCTCTCCGCTTCTGGTCCAATCGATACGCAGGAAAGGTTCCTTGAATTTTACGCTATGCTTCAGGTTCCATTGACCTCCGGTACCGTCAATTTTTGAAGTGCCGTCAAACCAAAGGAATTCCGGAAAACCGCCCGTTCCATCCAGCGCGATATACATTTCCCATAACACATCAGTGGGTCTGATCAGACCGGTCAGTCTTGCTTTATAGGTGTAATTTAGAATTTTCACATCATAACTCCATTGCCACAGATTTTCTTCCAGCAATATCGCTTTCTGATTTAATGCCAATTCATATGATGCAACCGGCACTGCAAGTATTTTTATAATCAGGAATCTGAAGTATCCTGCAACCATGGCAGAAAATTCCCAGCAATTGTCTTCAATCCCCTTTAGTAATAAGATATCATCAGATTTTTTCCCTGATTCAAAATTTGTAAAATCTATTTTAAGTGATTCAGCAGGAGGTAATTCTGGAGGTTTCCCTTTGTTTTTCTTACAGGATGCAAGCAAACCGCAAAGAACAAATGCCAATAACAATAAAGGAAGTATCTTTTTCATTTCCAGGTTGTTTTTGTAAGCTACATAACGGTAAAATTATTCTAAAAGTTGCACAATAATTAATAATTTTATCATACTGATGATGCATTAACTTTGAAAATGTGTTTTTAAATTATTGATAATAAACAAAATATGAGTGTTCATTGATTTTTTGATTTGAATTGATTTGTTAATCCCAAAGGGGTTTAATTTGAATAACCGTGGGTGTAACCAACGATAAAGACAAGAAAACCCTCTGGCAACCCCGGAGGGGTTGAATAATGAACTCAATATACCAGTCTAATATTCAGCCCCTTCAGGGCTGTGACATTCAGTTTATAGTTGACCGTGGGTGTACACCCACGGTTATTCATATTGTGCCACTTCGCGGCACGATTTATATTGAAATCAAACGCATCAGTAGTAATTTTATCAGAATAATTAAATGTTTCATCCTGAATGAACATAATTCATTAAGATTTGTTTAATAGTAAAAATTTAGAATATGGAACGCAGAAATTTCATTAAAAATCTTGGACTTGGCATTGCCACGACTTATTTGTCGGGAAAATCATTTGCTAATACAAATAATTCAAAAAATATAATTATGGAAAATTTACAGACACTCGTATTCCCGTCATTGCCTTTCGCTTATGACGCACTTGAACCATACATTGATGCAAAAACAATGGAGATTCACTATGACAGACATCACAGAACTTATTTTAACAACTATGTTAATGCAATAAAGGGGACTACCTACGAGAACATGCCGCTTGAAAAAGTATTTGCTGAGGTCTCCAAGGCAGGAGATCCCATAAGAAACAATGGCGGAGGTTTTTATAACCATGTTTTTTTCTGGAACAATCTTGGCAGGAATTCTTCAGGTCCTTCGGCTGAATTATCAGCAGAAATCGTAAAAGCTTTTGGTACTTTTGAGAAATTCAAGGAGACTTTCAGTACGGCAGCCAAAACACGTTTTGGCAGTGGCTGGGCATGGCTTTATTTAACTCCGGACAAAGGCCTTGCAGTTGGAAGTACTCCCAATCAGGATAACACTCTGATGGATCTGTCACCCTTAAAAGGCATCCCGCTTTTAACTCTTGATGTCTGGGAACATGCCTATTATCTCAAATACCAGAATAAAAGGGCTGATTATGTAGATGCATTCTGGAATGTCATAAACTGGGATGAGGTGAATAAGAGGTTTAAAGCTGCGAGATAATCAGACTTTATCAATTTTCAGGAACATTGACCCCTGTCCCGCAATAGATGACAGGGGTTTTTAAATTTATGTGTACAGAAACCTCTTAATCTTCAGTGTTGCGGTCTTCTGAAAGGGAACCGGCTGAAGAACAACTTTATTTATCTGGCTGAACTTACTAACATGCGAATTAACATATTCTTTTAGTTCTGCCAGTAATTCCTCTTTTTTATCCTCGTATAGTTCTGTCATATCATTCTTGAGATGCTGGTATTTCTTCTCAAGCTCTTCAAGATTCAGATGAACATAAGCAACCAGTTTCCCCTTTTGCTGGATTACCAGTGATTCAACGACAAAACGAAAATTATTTATAACAGATTCAATTTCCTCGGGATAAATGTTTTCGCCGCTGGCCCCTACAATCATATTTTTAAGCCGTCCCTTTATATACAGATTATTTTTTGAATCAAGAAATCCCAGATCACCGGTTTTGAACCAGCCATCAGGTGTAAGGACTTCTTTTGTCATTTCAGGTTCCTTGTAGTAACCTTTCATAACAATGGGACCTCTTGCCCATATCTCACCTTCATTTGTTTTTGGATCAGGATTATTGATTCTAAGTTCAATACCTTCAACAGAAGGTCCTGTTGACTCAAAAACGGTATTTTTTGCATTTGCACCGGCAAGGAGAGGAGAAGTTTCAGTAAGGCCATAGCCAATTGCGTATGGGAACTTAGCCTCGCGAAGGAATTTTTCAACTGATTTATTGAGTTTCGCGCCTCCGATACCAAAAAACTTTAACTGTCCGCCAAATGTTTTCATAAGCTTCCTGCCTGCAACAGCATTTAATAATTTTCTGATAAAGAAGACCTTATACAGAGTTCTTAAGATTAGTTTTTCTCTGAAGGACGGTAATATTTTGTTAAAGTAGATTTTTTCGATGATCAGAGGAACTGTAAGCATTATTGTAGGTTTTACAGTTTCCAGTGCCGGAAGTAAAACTGAAGGAGTTGGCGGTTTCCTGAGATAATATACACACGCTCCGCCAAGCATCGGTAAGATCAACCCAAGTGTGTTCTCGTAGGTATGTGACAGTGGAAGCACTGATAGAAACCGGTCTGTCACATAAACAGGTTGTATTTTCTCTCCGTTCAGAGCATTGAAAGAAATATTCTTATGTGTCAGCATTACACCTTTTGACCGGCCTGTAGTTCCGGAAGTATAGATTATTGAAGCCAGATCTTCCTCTTCAACATCATACTTTTTAACCGGAGAGGCATCCGGATTAAAATAAGACAAGTGACTTCCCGTAGAGATCAATGAAAAATCTTCGAGCTGTATAATAATTTCAAGATTTTCAGATTTAAAACCTTCAATACGAGATACCAGACCTGATGAAATAAATATTGCTTTTGCCTCTGAATGCTCAAGCACGTTAGCAACTTCGGTAGCAGAAAACTCAGGCAGTATTGGCACGACAACCGCACCCATGAATGTGACAGAGAAATATGCTATAGCCCAGTTTGGCATGTTTGTACTCAGTATTGCCACCTTATCTCCCGGGTTGACGCCGTTTTTCTCAAGAAAAGCAGATACAGCATTTATCTTTTTACCGGCAGCTTCGTAGCTTATTGGCTCCTCTCCGACAAATGCATATGCAGAGGCACTTCCAAATTTTTGCAGGGTCTGATTAAACAATGCAGGAAAAGTAAGCCTGATATTTTTTTCTTCCATTTTGCCCAATTCAAATTAAAATTGGGGCAAATTTACTGAAATAAAGGATTGTAGCATGTTAAATATGATTAAAATCAGTTTACCGTTTTAAAAACGGACCGTCAGAATCCATAATAATCCGGGGGATTGGTTACTTTTGAATCTGAATTATTAATCCGGAAGAAATGGCCTCATTAATAAGGGTAACAAGAGAATTCACCTTTGAAATGGCTCATGTTCTGAAGAACTATGACGGCCCGTGTAAAAATGTTCACGGTCACTCTTACAGACTATTTGTCACTTTATCGGGAGAACCTGTCAGCAATTATGGGGATCCTAAAAACGGTATGGTAATCGATTTTACTGATCTGAAAAATATTGTTCTGAAAAAAATAATCAATCTGTTTGATCATTCTGTTGTGATAAGTAAAGATTTTGACAGTGAAAAAATGGAGATATTGACCAAAACATTCGGGAATACCGTTGTAGTTGACTATCAGCCAACCTGTGAGAATCTTATTATCGATTTTGCGGAAAGACTTAACGAAGAAATGCCGGCAAATATACATTTGCACAGCCTGCGGCTCTATGAAACTGCAAAATCGTATGCTGAATGGTTTGCCTCCGATAATGAATAATTGAAATATGCCAGATAACCAGACAAAAAAGCTCTTTCTGCTGGATGCATACGCGCTTATTTTTCGCTCTTATTATGCATTTATCAAAAATCCCAGGATCACTTCAAAAGGATTAAATACGTCTGCAATCTTTGGATTTTTGCTGACGCTTGAAGAAGTGCTTCAGAAGCAAAAGCCTACACACATTGCCGTGGTATTTGATACCCCGACTCCTACTTTCAGACATGAAATGTACAGCGATTATAAAGCCAATAGGGATGCGACACCGGAAGACATTAAGAATGCCGTTCCTTATATTAAAAGACTTATAGAAGCATATAAAATTCCTGTAATCGATTGTCCTGGATTTGAAGCTGATGATGTAATAGGAACTCTTGCCAGGCAAGCTTCTGAAAAAGGTTTTACGACATATATGATGACCCCTGATAAAGATTTCGCCCAGCTTGTTACCGACAGAATATTTATGTTCAAGCCATCAAGAAGCGGAAACGAATCCATTCAATGGGGAACTGAGGATGTTAAACGTGAATTTTCAGTACAGAAGCCTGAGCAGGTAATTGATATTCTTGCTCTTATGGGTGATATTTCAGACAATATTCCGGGAGCTCCGGGGATTGGCCCCAAGACAGCCATGAAACTTATTTCTGAATATGGATCTGTAGAAGAAGTATTCAAGAATACCGCTAAGCTGAAAGGGAAGTTGAAAGAGATCATCGAAAACAACCGGGAACAAATCGAACTATCAAAAAAACTGGCTACAATTGCACTTAATGTGCCGGTTCAGCTTAATGAAGATGAACTGAAAACTGAAATTCCGGATTCACAGAAGCTAAAAGAACTTTTTAATGAACTTGAATTCAGAACTGTTGCTGCCAGAATTTTGTCTGAGATTGAAAAGCAACCGAAACAACCTGAACAAAAACAATTTTCTCCTCCGGTTGAATCAACACAGGGATCTCTGTTCTTTGAGTCGGGAGAATCTTCTCCCGCAGCTGCGAAAATGGATATTTCTAGTGTTAGTCACAATTACAGACTGGTCGCTGATGACGCTGAACTGAAAACAATTATCCGGCAGGCCGGCGGACAAAAGGAAATATGTTTTGATACTGAAACAACCAGCATTAATCCACTTGATTCAGAAATTGTTGCACTCGCTTTGTCGTGGGAGAAAGGAACAGGATATCTCATTCATTTTCCTGAATCTCAGGAAGAGACCAAAAGACTCCTGGAAATCATCCGGCCGGTACTTGAATCGCCCGATATTCTTAAAACAGGGCAAAATCTTAAATTTGATATTCAGGTTCTGGCAAACTATGGAATTGAAGTCAGAGGCCCCCTCTTTGATACAATGATTGCCCATTATCTTCTTGAACCTGACATGAGACATAATATGAATCTTTTGTCAGAAGTATATCTTTCATACTCTCCAGTTCATATTGAATCATTGATTGGTGAAAAGGGACAGTCGCAGAAGAATATGAGGTCTGTGTCAGCCGAAACACTTAAGGAATATGCAGTGGAAGATGCTGATGTAACACTTCAGCTTAAAAGGATTTTTGAACCGTTAATGAAGGAAAAGGGATTATCAGAACTTGCTAGCGAAATAGAAATGCCTCTGATCCCGGTTCTGGCAGATATGGAAAGAAATGGAGTTATACTTGACCAGAATGAACTAAAGGTGATTACCTCAGGATTAAGGGATGATATTATTACTCTCGAAAAAGAGATATATGCTCTTGCCGGAACGGAATTCAATATTTCCTCACCAAAGCAGCTGGGAGACATTCTTTTTGTCAGATTGAAACTGGACGATAACGCCAAAGTGACCAGGACAAAACAATTTACAACTAATGAAGAAATCCTTCAGCGGCTTGCACATAAACATCCGATTGTAAATAAAGTATTGGAATACAGAGGATTAAAAAAGCTCCTTACAACATATGTGGAAGCTCTTCCCCTCCTTGTCAATAAAAAAACAGGAAGGATTCATACCTCCTTTAATCAGGCTGTTGCTGCCACCGGCCGTTTAAGCTCCAATAATCCTAACCTGCAGAACATTCCGGTAAAAGACGAAAGAGGAAGGGAGATCAGAAAAGCATTTATCCCTGCAAAGGGATGCCTGTTCCTTTCGGCAGATTATTCCCAGATTGAGCTCCGGCTGATGGCACATCTGAGCAAGGATAAGAATATGATATCTGATTTTCTTTCAGGAAATGATATCCATGCTGCCACAGCTTCCAAAATTTTTGGTGTTGATCTGAAAGATGTCACAAGGGAAATGCGAAGTAAAGCCAAAACCGCCAATTTTGGGATAATATATGGCATTTCATCCTTTGGATTGTCAGAGCGTCTTACAATAAGCAGAAAAGAAGCAAAAGAACTTATCGACGGATATTTCGCTTCATATCCTGGCATCAAAATATATATGGATGAAAGCATTCGTAAAGCGAGAGAAAAAGGTTTTGTCACTACTATGTTTGGACGACGAAGATACCTGCGTGATATTCATTCAAAGAATCAGGTGGTAAGAGGAAATGCTGAAAGGAATGCTATAAATGCTCCTATACAGGGCTCTGCAGCAGATACAATTAAGATTGCAATGGTCAGGATTTATGGAAAGATGAAAAAAGAAAAATACCGGTCCAAAATGATCCTTCAGGTTCACGATGAACTGATATTTGAGGTTGTGGAACAGGAACTGGAGAAATTGAAGAACCTGGTTTTGTTTGAAATGTCGAACGCCGCCAAACTGGATGTACCTTTAAAGGTAGACTGGGGAACAGGTAAAAACTGGCTGGAGGTAAAATAAGAGGCGCAACGGCGAAACGGTACAATGGTACAATGGTACAA
>Ga0113563_10002632_pt1 | contig 10911 bp, 11 predicted proteins | sample Mud3Dept3metaG_FD_80117 | JGI IMG/M metagenome (GOLD analysis project Ga0113563, IMG submission 80117) | Freshwater wetland microbial communities from Ohio, USA, analyzing the effect of biotic and abiotic controls - Mud 3 Core 4 Depth 3... | ecosystem: Environmental > Aquatic > Freshwater >...
AGGAATTTGAATACATGTGTGGACGGTGACGTTCCATACGTTGTCGCCGTAGTCTTCGTCGAACTGGTAGAGTTCTTCGTGGAAACCGCCAAACCATTCCCACAGACTTCGTTTGACAACAAACGCCGTCCCCGAACAGCAGCCTCTATAACGGGGGATGTCCCAGTTACACCAATTCTCATCGATAGCTTGTCGCGGTATGCTCCCTGCACCAAGCTCCCACAACACCTCTGGACTCGAATAGAATGACTCTTTAGAGGGCAATACGCCTGCGCGGACAAGGTCGTCTGCGAAGATGACAGACCATCCAAGCATTCCCCACTTGACTCCTGGATTGTTTTCAATGAAGTAAGGTATGGGTTCCCACCACCCCTTGGAGCAGAATTGGTCGTCGCCCAACATCGCCACTTGCTCATACTTGGCTTCTCTAACGGCGTTGTTGTAGTTCCCACAAGGTCCAGTCCATTGGTCGGGTTTAAGGACATATCTGACTCCATACGACTCGCAGATTGCTTTGCAACTGTTTTGGGCATCTACATTCTCGGAGAAGTCGTCACAGACTAGAATTTCAGGTATCTTGGTAAGCGTATTCTTCTTAATTGAATGTAACAATAACTCTAGTCTGTCCGCCTGTTTCGCTATCGCCAACCTTCTATCATAGCCCGAAGCTATCATTAAGCATAGACTTATCATTAACTGTACCTCAAAAGGGGACCGACGGCAAGCCGAAAGTCCCCTTTTCTTGTTTTATGCGGTTTGGGCACCTACTACCGTTCCGTCTCCGTCTTGGTTAGTTGGTACGGCGGTATGGATGCGTAACTTACCATTCGTATCAACCCACAAATAGTAAGTTGTAAGGTAACCTGTTGTATCTGCACACGCATCTAACGCCAAAATACCAGGTTTCTCAGGTACTCCATTCTTCCCCTGAATGTGCCTCATTCCTCTTGTATTCTTACCGTCTCCGTCGTGTCTCTCACCTTCTGCATCAATACTGTAAGTCTCACTCCACGTTAGTACACCTGCAGTCCACTTCATCGTAGTCTCCTTTCTATATGAGGAAAGGGTTAGAGGGGCACCTTCGTGCCCCTTTTTGGTTAACCACCACTCGACGCATACACACCCTGCCACCTACCGAACCCTCTACCATCTCGGTAGTAGCCCTTGTACTTTGCCAGTTTTGTTACCATGTAGCACTTTACTCTACATATCTTACACTTTCGTGTAAGCTCAGACTATATCTTCCCTTTCGGGCTGGGTACTCGTGTCGGGATTATTGATTGGCTCCTCACCCGTTAGTCGTTGCACCTTCTCGTCTACTTCTCTGCCTTTCGACGAGCTTGGCTCAGTGTTTACATGCTCGCGGAGCGAGTTTAGTAGTTCACTGAATTCACCCAGTTTTTGACAATCTCCTCTTCGGTTTAGTTCTCTTAGAAGACTAAAGCAAGTCTGTCGTATCTTCATGTTGTTGTCGGAAACAATACCATGTGAACGAGCAGTCTTGGTAAGTTCTAAGGAGAGCAGACATTGTAGACGTTTAAGTCTAACATACGGAAGAATGTATTCAATGAACATAGAAATATGGTCGACTTTGTTGAACTCTAAGGAGAAGGTGTCTTTGCGGTCTTCTTGCTTAGGTCTATTAATGAGACGACCAAATCCGAGTTCTTTCTGAATACCTTCTAGTAGAGCTTTATCGGTGTTGGTGATGGAAACACGTTGAGCAATATACTTACCAGCAAAGTAAGCATTTACGCAACCTTCCCCATCAAACAAACCCGCTGTATAAGCTCTATCCGTGTCGCTCACTGCCAAACCTCCTGAGAGATTGGGAGACAGGTATGTTTATCTCCAGTATCAAAATCGTCACCGTTCTGGAACATCAACTTGTTACGCCAGAAGTGATTCATGTCATGCTGGTCGCAGATGATGTACCAAGCGTCGGTGTCGGTTAGGAAGTGAGAAATCATGTAGGAGAGTTTCATCACATTCTTAACCGAGTTGATTTCGTTGTCGGAGGTGAAGGGCTTGTACTCGCTCCTCAACATCTCCTCAGCCACAAACGCCTGGTCAGGGCTAATTACCAGCAACTTGGGCGTGAAGATCACGGGACGGCCCACATCACTCTTCCAACCATTAATCGTCACATAGGCGGCCTGTAACGCCGTAATGGAAAGGTCGAGGTTGGTGGCTGGCAAGTTGGCCTGATTGGTTCCACCATCCAACCTTGTATGAGCTGTGGAACAAAGAGCCAACGAATCAAAACCAGTGTAGGTAGACCCACTAAACGCATCGTTTAGCAGACCCCAGTTGTCCGTCTCCATCTGGTAGTGGGCGGCCCTGGCCAACTCCTTCGACATCCGCTGCCCACTAACCTTATACAAATCGTCCTGGTACATTTCGAAGGTTACGCGGAAGCCCGCACCGCGCGGAGTCCACGAATACTTCTTCGTCCCACCAGGGGTTGGTTCGAGGTACGTAATCGAGGTACCTTCGTCTTTCTCCGGGAACGAAGAGAAAGAAGTCATACGGTAGTCTTCTTCATAATTGCGCTCCGAAGAGTGCATATTGAAGACGGCCTGCCACTCGGATTTAAGCTCCTTCAACTCATCGAAGTAAATCTTCCTGTATCCAGGAGCTAACAAGTGGCTAAAAGGTCCAGTTCGCATAGCCATTTAAGTTACCTCCTAGGATGTTCGACCAAGTTGGCGATAAACAGCACAAACTTGGAAGAGTTCGCGGCCATACGAATCGCCAACTACGTCTTTGCCAGACAGCCCAAAAATAACTACACGCGTACTGGCGTAGGTGGCGGTGTTGGTAATGGCCGAGTCCAGGTGAGTCATGTTACCACTAGTATCGCGGTAAATCCCCATCAGGTTGCCCACGTGGGTTACAGCAGTTACTGCCGTACTCCCACCACTTGTGACATTCGCCTCAAACAAAGTGTCATCGTTACAGAGCCACACGGCAATGTCCGTGTCGGTTGTTCCAGAAGCATCTTGGGCGGCCACGCCCAGAATTTGGGCGGGAGTCGTGCTTGCGATCTCTGTCACCTTGCCACTAGCAAGGTATACAAATTCGCCCCTTTTGAATGACTGACTAGCTGCCTCCGGAAACATCATTGTCTGAGGGGAATTGCCACTAATGGTTTTAGCAGGCGTAATAATGCCCAACGCTATTGTAGCCACTTATTTCCCCTTTCTTTCGCCGCCTAACGGCGTATTTCCTCCCTCGTAAGGGAAGCCCAACTCTCTAGCTTTTTCTTCTGCATACTTTTCAGTCCTAGCCATTCGTTGACGGTTCTCCGCGTTCTTCCGTTTCTCAATCTCTTCATATAGACGTCGCGGCATCTTGGCAAGAATGGCGTCGGGTTGAATCCTTACACAGCCATCTAGGTTAGACTCTCCAGGCACCGTTCTAATTCCGAGTCTCTTAACTTCCTCCACATCCTTCACAATCTCCCACCCCTTCCAGTTTGCTTTCTTTATGGCTTTACCTTCTTCTCTCACAAAACGGTAAGCAAACTCGGGGTCCGGTTTAGGTATACGGGTTGGGTCTTCTCCCCCAAACCGTCTATTCACTACATCTATATCTCTGGGATCGTTCGGGTTAAATTTATTTTCTGCCACCTTGTCCTCCTGAGTAAAATGGACTTCGTGCCTCAACCCACTCTTCTTTCGTCATATTGAATTCTTTCCACGGCTCACTATCTAGTTCATCCTGACTAATAACATTATCAATCGCCTGTCCAGGAGCCTGACGACCCTGCGGGGTTTCCAGAGGGGTTGGTCTTGGGGTTTGGTACTGGGGTTGGGAACTCTTTCCGCCCTTTAGTTTATCTTTCATGTAGTGAGCGGTATGCAAGTAAACCATCTCCCAACTATTACGGTCAGCTTTTATTTGGGGCGGTACCGCGGCCATTCGCTGCCGCACAGCGGCACTCACTTGTTGCCAATCTTCTTCTGGCATATCTTTGGCTACGGTGAACCGCAAGTTGTTGACTTGGTTCTCACTAAGCAGATGGTCGACTATTGGACCAATCGACTGCTGTATCATCTGTTGAGTCATTTGCTGCTGTACGGCTATAGGGTCTTGCCAATACTTCTGTTCTATCTCCTCTTTGGTGGGAGGTCTCTGCAACGGTTGACCAGTATATGGGTCAAATTGAGGCTGGGCCGGTTGCTGAGGACGGTTCATAGCCTGTAACATGGCTTGACGTTCCTCTTTTAACCGTTGAGTTTCCTCAGCTAACTGCTTTGCGCTAGTCTCAAACTGGTCGAAGTCCTCTTTAGTTTTAAACTTTCCTTCGATAAACCACTTCTCCGTTTCCGCTTGCGGAGCAGGTGGTTGACCCTGAGGTTGTGCCGGCTGTGCCGGTGGTACCAAATCCTTCTTATCGAATGGTAGTTCAGCCATTTAAGCCTCCTAGTTTCTTTTGTTCCGCCCGAAGGCGTTCATAGGTTTGTAGGACATCTCGTCCTAGGTTCATCAATTTATTGAGCAACTCCAGATTGCTTCTGGCCACCAGCGTTCCCTCCCATGTTGAACATTGGTGGACCTGCCTGTCCATTTCCGCCGCCATTTCCCGGAGTTCCGGGAGGAGGAGTTCCAGCCACTCCGCCGACTCCAGGAGGTTGCGCCATTGCTCCAGCTGTTGCGAATTGTATTGCCTCACTTAAGGCTCCTTCAATTTTTGGTAGGTAGGTTTCGACATCGGTTACGTTCAAGGATTTGAAGACTTTCTGGGCCAATTTATGGTACGATTGCGCGGCTTGAACCGCCAACTTCTGCATCGGTGGCGGAGCCTGGGGGCTTGTTGCTATCTGCATATAGTTCATCAACATTTGATAGACAGCACCGGCGCGGTCAAGTAACATTATGTTGGTTTCCTGCTCAACCTGCTTGTTCATCGCGGCAGAACTAGCAGAACACTCGAACGTCAAGCGATGCCGTATATCGGTGGGAGGGAAGGCTACGGAGAAGACTTCCATGTTGCGTAACCATTCACGGCCTCCAGGTTCATATTGCTGATGCAATTCGATATTCTGCTTGACTAACTCCTCATACATTCCGCGAAATTCGCGGAGAGACAGATCGAATCTACGGTTACCTTCCGAGATCAACGCCAAGGTGCCCCGTGCCGTCGCACGGCTCTTCATAACTCCACTCTCTCTTCCAAGTGTATAGTCGCTAACCCCAGACCTTTTCTCCCCCCACAACATCACCTCCTCACTCAACTTAAAGCTAGACGCCTTAATCTCGCCCAACATAAACTCTTCCAAATCATCCATATTGTCTAAGAAGAAGATTTTGCCTGGGTAGGCTTTCTCATTCGGAGTGACGCCAGAGTTCTTCTTGGCTTTGAAGCATTTGACGTTTGCGATTGTTCCACTATCAACAGTCTGGTTGTGTATGGTAGACAACTCCTCAGCTAAGTCTTTCAAAGACTGAGCAACTCCAATTCCCCAAAACTGATTCGGCCTTCTCATATACCTAGCCATCGAGAAGGGCCGTTGGCCACTCATTAATGGGTGGTGGATGGCTCTAGCTATCTTACCGCTATCTTCATGGATAGTCACCAGAATAGGTACTTCTGGTTTGCCCGCCTCAACTTGGTAGAACATCCACATTTCCGTCAACTTCATAGTCTCAAACAACCATGGATAAACTTGCCTCAAACCCTGTAAATCCTTCTTAGCTTCTTCGTTCTCATCGTTCTGGAGTGGCACCGTGACGTGTTGTTTCAACTCTTCTGCGAAGCCAGACTTGTACATTCCTAGAACTCTCTCACGTCTTAGAACTTCTTGCCACCTCAGTCTAACATCGTGGGCCAGGAACTGGCAGGTTTGCAAATCCTTCGCCTCATACGGTACTCTAATGTCGCTCAAGTCGCAGAGAAACCACTTGGGACCACGGTACATAGTTTGCTCAACTCTCTCAACTTTGCCTCTCTCGTTATAAATGAGCCTAGGTTGAATGTCGTGGACCCAGACATTCTTAATTATCATGGTGCCATTCTTAATAAAGTCAATCGCGGCTTCGCTCAGCACACTGTAAGCTCCTACCTCCTCCACAGCCCAATACTGTTGGAAGTCCTGGAGAGCGTCGGCCCACTCCGTCATTTGGCCTATTCTAGATTTGATGTAGACGTAGGGTTCGTTGGCGAAGATTGTACCAACCACACGTGGTTGAATAGTGTCGACGGTGGTAGGGATTAGAGGTATGACTACATTACTACAGCCTACCCATGGAAAAGTTTTAGGTTTAGATTTGCATTCGTACAAGTCATTCCACAGCCGTAGACTAGAGTGGAAAGTCGCCATATTCTGCGTACTGGCCCTTAGGAGTTCTAGGCAGTACTCGGAGAGCCGTTTTTCTTCTTTCGAACTTAAGTTAAGGGGTACCACCTTTAGTCTCCAATTAGAGGAAAGTTTAAATCAGGATCAGGTAACTTACCACTCTTTCTTACTTGCAAATTGAAATGTTTCGCAGCTATTTCAGCTTCTGGTGTAATCTCTTCCATCTTTTGGGAACCAAAACGGAAGAACCCATCTCTACCTATCCAACCTGCACCTTGACCTAAATCGGCGTTAGGAAGCTTCTTTTGCAACATTTCTTCGTAGACTTCTCCATGGTTAGTAGCAGAAGGACTGGAGTAAATCTTACCATCGTAAGTAATTAAGGCTGGAATGTTACTTTTGGTTGGAGTCTGCCCTCCCATTTGTTTTTTAAGTTGCTGGTAGTCTATCTTTGGACGCGGAAAGGCGGAGTTGATCTTATCGCCAATCTCCTTAACTCTTTTCATCGCTTCCATAGGTTGAAGAGTGCCGCGCTTAATCTCCTGTTGGGCAGCTTCGTATAGACCGTTTTGCATATTGTGGTTTATGGCTTCCACATCCAACTTGCCTTCGCTAACAGCCTTCTTCAGGTCTTTCAAGACGGTGTTGAGGTATTGAGGAGTGCTAGTTTGCATCAAGTTCCAAGCAACGGAGCGTAACTCTTTGGGTTCCTCAATGCGAACGACACGCTGGCTGCCAATACGGTCGATAGTAATTTCGGAGGGGTCGAAGGTAACATAGTTAGTACCCTTACCAGGTTTACCTCCTAGCGTTCCAACTGGATACTTTATACCTGAAAATCCGGCCTCCATAAGTTTCTGTCTTGCGCCTTCTTGACCATATTGGTATTCTAGTATGTTTAAAACATCCTTCCCTGTTCCAGTCTTAGCTCTATAAACCATATCAGTGTAAGAAGATTCGTCTTTAGAACTCATCTTAGGAAGGGCTTTTGCGGCCTTTACTTGTTGGGAGGGTGTGAGGTTCTCGTACCAACTAATGTAGTCGTATTGGGAGGGGTCTTTCCCTTTGTGGAGGGTGGTTTGGTAGAAGGTTGCTTCTGGTTGGACTCTTTTAAGTTCAATACCTTCCTTCTGCCATTGTTTTAAAGTTGAAATCACTGCATCTATGTCTCTATACTTTGGATCAAGAACTAAACCTTTTGTAGCATAATAGTGACTTCTAACACCAGACGAAGCTTCTGTTCTTTTTATTACGTCTAGAATGTTGTTAACAGAACCATAAAAGATAGCGTTATCGTAAGCAAGCCTTTCGGCTTCACTTTCGGGAATAATTTGCTCACTACCTTTGTATAATTGAAGAGTATCATCTCTACCCTTACCTAACTTATTATAGTAACCAGCAACTCCCGGTACCTCACTGGTATAGTGTCCTCTCCCAAACGCCTGTCCCCCTGTCCCTGCTCCAATCTTTTCGTCGACAAATTGGCTGAACTTGAAAGGGGAACCATGGAAGGTGGGACCGATTTGGGCTTTTATTCCACCCGTATCCAACATAGGAAGGTTTCGTGGAGGTTCAATGTCAGTCTGCCCCACTCTCCAAGTTGGCACCTCCGGTCTCGCCATAATAGAGTCTAGCTGACCTGCCAAAATCTGCCTTCTCTTTGCCAAGAAGTCGGGGTCTGCGCCGCGGAGAGTGTAGTCGTCAAAATCAATTCTAGTTGGCATAGTTAGAAACCTAGCAGGTAGCAAGACCGCGATTCGGCCAAATGGCCTCACGCGGCTAATAACCGGTAACTGTATTCCTATCCTTCATCACAACATCTTGAATGTACTCGTCGCTAGTCGACCACTCCGTCTCACTCGGCTCTCTCCACAACTGCTGGCCATAGGCCAAGGCGTCGAGAAGATCGTCATGGTTGCCGAAGGGGAATCTCTCGATCTCATCTAACAGCTCGTTCATTCCCAACGACAAGTAAATCTGATGGTTCCTAAAGTAAGGCACGAGAGCGCGTATGCGGGTTTCCTTTGGGGCGTTCTTGGGAGGCTTCAGTTCAACTAGGTTGAGTTGAATGTCACGCTCTCGTGCAATATACTCAATGAAGCTCTTTAAAACGAGTTGGGCCGCGACGGTCTCCACTCCTACGGAAAGAGGGCGCCACCGAGTAACAGTATCTAGAAGACCGTCTATAATCAATTCCGGTGACGCTCTCATTCGCTTAATGTCGAGAATGAAGATTTTGAACGGACTAGTAATTCCGAAGGTGACGATGGCCGTATAGTCATTCTTACTCTTAGTCTTAAAAGCAGGGTCGATAGTGGTGTAGACATTGAGCCTATGGATTGGTACGGTCTTACCGTCATGGAGAGTTATGTCGCCTCTCTTATTGAAGTCGTAGTATTCTAGCCAACTGGTTTGGATGTCGGTTATGTCTTTGTCGATCGGATTGTTAAGCATTTGCAAGGCAAACTTGTATGGGTCCTTCTTACGTTGAACCTCCAGAGCCTCTCTGGTAAACTGTTCTGGAAACAAGACCGTGTTGTCTGGATGGTCTTCACAGCAACCACCTAACGCGGAATGTCTCGTAACCTCATACCTCTTGTCATTCTCAATTATGTGGCCGACTAAGTCATTCATGGCCCATCTAGTACAGGGCATAACCTCAATTCCCTTCTCGGGGACATCGAATAGGAAGTCCATGTAGTCGTGCCATTGAATCGCGGCGTTCATCATGGTTTCGCTGGGCAACCCATCAGGTCCTAAACAAGTTTCATCTACCAAATCATCCGTGATGATAATGTCGTAGTGTCTACCTGTAACTCGTCCTCCAACTCCCATGGCCTCAAAGGTGGCTTCGACGAAGTCATGTTTGCGAGGTAACATGGCTACGAACTCAGTCCACTTCTGCCGTCTCGTATCTAGGACTGCGTATTCGGGGAAGAGGGCTTGGAACAGTGGGTTGCTAGTAAACACACGCTGGACTCTCGTCAACCGCATTGACGAGTTGGTAGCCGTTGATCCTGCTAAAAGGGTGCGCCAGTTGTTGTTGTTGAGGTAAAGAAAGATCGGCAGACCGATAGAGTAGCAGGAAGATTTGTAATGTCCGCGTGGCCACAGTTCGACACTCCTCATCCCCTTTCCTTCTTTAATGTTAGCAAGGACACGCTCCGCTCTTTTACACATTATGCGGTGAAGATTGCTAAACTTAGTAAAACCTAAGACGGCCTTGCAAAGAATAAATAGGGAGTCTTTGCATAGCTGGCGGAGCCTTTGTAATTCCGGGCTTTTCTCAATATAATCTTCCATAAATTCAATAGCTTAGCAATTACAAATGTTACAAGGGCTAGGCGAAGCCTAGCAAGGTGAGCTGACGCACGGTTAGGGTTTAGATGCTTCTTGAACTACCTGCCCAATCCACTTCATATCCTCTGAGGAAATGTCGACATTCAACTTGGCCTGTCTCTCTACCGCTTTAGCGTGGCCTTGGGCCAGAATGTCTCTAGCTGACATCTGCCTTATAGGAACTTCTTCTACGCAGACCGTCTCGCCATTCGGCGACGGAACTTCTCCTCTAATGACGGCGCGGCTAAACTGTATAGCTTCCAGAGTTGCCTCCATCACAACGTCTGATAGTTTGGCGCGGTGCTGCTTTTCGTATTCGCTAAAGGCCAACTTAAAGAGAGGTGAATTGACTATAATGGAAAACCGTGACGCGGTCATTCCTAACTCCTGGGCCATCTCATTCTGAGACATCTGCGGCGCGGCCAGCATCAAGTCCATTATCCTCAAATGCCTATACCGCAACTCCTGCGGTTGGTAGTACTTTCGTTCTCCGAGTTGTTGGTCTTGCATAGTTTAATCCTTTGAAGGCGATTATATCATATTCGCGGAGCGAAGTCAACTAAATAATGCAATCCCTTGAAAAAATAGATGCCTATTAGTGGCCAATAGGAGTCTTTCTCCAAAACCTTGTGTGTGTACCAGAAGTGCCTTCTCTCGCACTTTCAGGTCGCACGCGGGGGTATGCGGATTTTGGCAGGTCGCCAGGAATGAATGTCGCTTCATTCATTTTTGCGACTATGGAAGTTTAGATTTGAATTTATTTTTCTAAGGTTGAAGGCAAGAAAAAGCCCCGCTTGAGGCGGGGCGGTTGGAATTAATCTTCTTCTTCTTCTTCTAATTTGGCAAGCGCGGCGTCGATATTCTGACCCTTCGCTTCAAGCGCGGCGAGAAGTTTTTTAATCTTTGCATTTTTCGCTTTGCGAGCTTCTTTCCTTTCCGTCTTTTCTTCATCGGAAAGACCTTCACTTCCGCCTTGATGCTGAAGGGAAAATCCCCTATAAGCATTTGCCATTAATTTTTCGATGCTATATGGGAATTCCTTCACTTCCCCATTCTCCGCCGTGACCTTAATGGTCATCCCTTCCCTTATTTCGGAGAGAGAAGAAGGAAATGAAACCTTCCCTTCGCCGCCGCCGAAATATTTCACCATGAAATTCCCACCGATTTCGTGCGTCTTCATCTTATGCCTCCCTAAGAATTTTATTTTCCCTTTCGGGAATAATCTTTAAGGTGCAAGCCTTATGCCAAGAAATTGATGAAAAAACCTAAT
>Ga0113563_10002633_pt1 | contig 10910 bp, 8 predicted proteins | sample Mud3Dept3metaG_FD_80117 | JGI IMG/M metagenome (GOLD analysis project Ga0113563, IMG submission 80117) | Freshwater wetland microbial communities from Ohio, USA, analyzing the effect of biotic and abiotic controls - Mud 3 Core 4 Depth 3... | ecosystem: Environmental > Aquatic > Freshwater >...
ATTGATATTGAATCCGGAAAGGTTATTGAATTCTGTGATCCGAGGATCGATGAAATAATCAGGACAGCGTCCGAGCTGTACAACTTCACGCCTTTGTACCATTCCATGTATATTTATGGAAATCTTGCAGAAAAGAAGAAACACTAAAAAAAGGGGCACGCTGATGCCCGCCCCTTTCTGTTTAAGCTCATGCTGAGCTTATTCTGAAAAATCAGAAAGCATAGCCAAATGAAACAGCAAATGGGATACTTACGCTTGCTCTGTCCTTGAAAGCATCATTATCCCAGTCGGTACCTGCAATATCCCATTTTTTTGAAACAAAACCCATGCCGGTGAATATGTCAAGAGTAAATCCCCCTGAAGTAATCAGTTGGTATCCAATGACTGCATTTATATTCAGTTTGGTAGCAGCAATTTTTTGAGTATCATCATCTTTACTCTTAATGTTGGCAGAGGCATACGAAACATGCGGGCCGAGATAAAATCCTTCAGGAGCAGACAGATCGCGGCTTAAAAAGTATTTGTACCACCCCTGAAACCTGAAACCACTTGTTTTTATACCTGAAATATCAGTCTCTTCTTCGCTAGTAGTAAGTTCATCAAGGTTAACCAGAACACTGGGTCCTATAAAACCCACACCTAACTGAACCGAGGATTTTTCAGAAACAGCTGTTTCAAACAGTGCTTTGTACTCACCGGTAACCGGAACAATAACAACCCAGAACGGACCACCCAAAGCTGCCAGCGGATTTGTCTTGATGGTGAACTTAAAATCTTTTTCACCAGCAGTTTGTTGTGCAAATGCCGGAGTAGCTGTCATTAATATAGCCAATCCAAAAATCATCAAATACTTTACTTTTTTCATAGTCACGGTTTTATTAAAAATTATTAATAAAATTTTAAATTGCTAAAACAATAAAATAACAAAGTACGGAATTTATTATATGCTGATTTTATGCTATTGCAAGGTATTTATAAGATTCTGTCAACATTTATTAACAATATTTATATGAAATGTCCTGCGGTCAATTTATTTTGTAACTTGTGGCTTGTTTTTCTTATTTCAACATTCTTGCAACATGAACATTGACATACTGTTAGGCCTTCAATGGGGTGATGAGGGAAAGGGAAAGATCGTTGATGCAATATGTCCCAACTATGATATCATAGCGCGATTCCAGGGAGGACCCAACGCCGGTCACTCACTCGAATTCAACAATGTCAAGCATGTTTTGCACCTGATCCCTTCAGGTATATTCCGTCCTGAAAAACTCAACATCATAGGAAACGGAGTTGTTATCGATCCGGCAGTATTTAAAACGGAGATCGATACCCTGGGGCTGACTATGGATGAGCTGAAGGAAAGGCTTGTCATTTCTGCGCGTGCAAACCTCATATTGCCAGGACACAGAATCCTGGATGCTGCATATGAACACAGCAAGGGAAATACAAAGATTGGTTCAACGCTTAAGGGAATCGGCCCGGCTTATACGGATAAAGCAGCTCGTAATGGCCTGCGCACCGGTGAGATATTCCGGAAAGATTTCAGGGAAATGTATGACAAACACATGAAAAACCATCTTTCAATACTAAAAAGCTATGATTACAGGTTCGACCTGAAAGAGTATGAAGCCGGATGGTTTGAAGGAATTGAAGTCCTGAAGGAATTCAGGATTATGAATACCGAATACCTTGTAAATGAACTCACTGGCAAGGGTAAAAAGCTGATTGCCGAAGGTGCACAGGGTACAATGCTGGATATTGATTTCGGCTCATACCCGTATGTCACCTCATCAAATACCATAAGTGCCGGAGCATGTACCGGGCTTGGCATCTCACCAAGGAAAGTGGGCGAAGTCATTGGCATTTTCAAGGCTTACTGTACCAGGGTGGGTAGCGGCCCCTTCCCTACTGAGCTGAATGATGAGACAGGCAATCTGCTGAGGGAGAAGGGTTATGAATTCGGTTCAACAACAGGGCGCCCCCGCAGGTGTGGATGGCTCGACCTTCCGGCATTAAAATATGCTATCATGATCAACGGTGTCACTCAGCTTTTTATGACAAAAAGCGATGTCATGTCAGGATTTGACACTGTTAAGGTGTGCACATCATACCTCTCTGGTGGAAAGGAATGCCGTGAGATATCTGTTGAAAATCTGCAGATTGAACCTGTTTATATAGAACTTCCCGGCTGGAATGAGAATATTTCGGCGATCAGGGATTTCAGAAAACTACCTGAAAACCTCAGAAACTATATAAAATTCGTTGAGGATCATACAGGAATATCTGTCAGGATGGTTTCAGTCGGACCTGACCGTGAGGAGACGATATTCCGTTGATACCCACGGAAGGAGATCATTGTCTGATATATATCCAGGCATCGATTTGCACGGTATCCTGGAACTGGTGCAGACGGGTAATTGCTCGTCTGATACTTTCATGAGATTCAGCTGAAACAAGCTCAAACCGGCTGCCCTCCATCGGAATAATTTTGGTATCGTATCCACGGTTACGGTATTCATCTGCCCACGCTCTTGCATATTCAGGAGTGATGAAGCTGCCTACAATTATATTATATTTTGAAGAAAGGACAAGCTGCTGTTCGTCTGCCAGTCTTATTGAATCAAGGCGTGCATTTTCAATGGCAAGAATCTGTTCCTGCACCCTCCTGATTGAATCGGCAACCCGGACACTGTCCTGCTTAGCCTGCCACTCGGCCATTACCCTGTCCTTTTTTTTGCCAAATAGCTTTATATTCTTAAAATACTTGCATGACGGAGTAAATGCAAGAAGCGCGACCAATAAAAATGCTGTTAAATGTTTCATAAGAATATAGTAATAATTTAATGAACTGCTTCTGCCCACGATAACCTGCTGCTTCCCACCATTATATGATCAAAGATACTAAATATTGAATATCAATCCAAAGGATACTAAATTAGTTGGTTCTTTTCATATATCAGGGATTTCGTATATTAGATTTTTGAAATAATTATCAACCTGAATATTGCATAGATGAAACCTTCATGTACAATCTTACTCAACAAGAAAATGAAAATAATGAAGGTTCCATACGAACAACTTAATTTACAATAATATAATAAACTTATTTTCGTATGAAATCAATAATCCAATTTTTCGAAGAGAGCGTCGAAAAGTTCAGCAGTAATGTTTACCTGTGGGAAAAACCGCAGGATAAATATGAAGGAACAACTTACGGTGAGACAAAAAAACAAGTTTATGAATTTGCCGCAGGCCTGCTCACCATGGGCATACGGAAAGGCGACAGATTGAGCCTTATCTCTGAAGGCAGGAACAGCTGGGTAATCGGGGAGCTTGGAATCTTCTACACCGGTGCGTTAAATGTGCCATTATCGGCAAGGTTAAATCCGGAGGAAATCAAATTTCGACTGAATCATTCAGAATCAAGAATGATACTTGTCTCATCTTTACAATTCCCCAAACTGAAAGAGGTCATCAGCGAATGCCGCACTATCGAAAAAATAATACATTTTGACCTCCAGGAAGAATATGCATCCAACGAGATCCATTTCAATGAAGTAAGAAAGCTGGGGAGAGAGTGGCTGGAATCACCGGGAAATATGACAAAGTTTATTGAGAATTATAAAAGCATCAAGCCATCCGATTTTGCCAATATCTGCTATACATCAGGCACTACTGCTGATCCGAAGGGTATTATACTTAGCCATGGCAACTATATAACTAATGTTTATCAGGCATACAGCCTGATCGACATACCACCATTCTACAAAACACTCCTTATTCTTCCGTGGGATCATTCATTCGGTCATACCTGCGGTATCTTTGCATTCATGGGCAAGGGCGCAAGCATTGCATCTGTCAAGGCAGGGAAAACACAGATGGAGACTCTCAGAAATATGCCCGTATGCCTTAAAGAGATCAAACCAAATTTGATGATGAGTGTTCCTTCAATAGCAAAGAATTTCAGAAAGAATATCGAAAAAGCCATAAAGGAAAAAGGAAGATTTACGGAAATACTCTTTAATCATGCATTGAAGATGGGCTATTCATATAACAAGGAGGGATGGAACAGGGGATCGGGGTTGCAGAAGCTTAAAAAACCTCTGTTAAACCTGTACGATAAGATCATTTTCAGTAAAATACGTGAGGCATACGGCGGTGAGCTGGACTATTTCATAGGGGGAGGAGCGCTTCTGGAGATAGAGCTGCAGAGATTCTTCTACGCCCTTGGAATTCCGATGTATCAGGGTTACGGATTGACCGAAGCCTCGCCTGTCATCTCAACGAATTCTCCGTCACGCCATAAGCTGGGCTCTTCCGGAGCATTAGTAAATAACATGGACCTTAAAATCTGCGATGAAGACGGTAACGAAGTGCCAGTGGGACAGAAAGGTGAGATAATTATCAGAGGCGGCAATGTGATGTACGGATATTGGAAAAACGATACTGCAACAAAAGAATCAATTAAAGACGGCTGGCTGCACACCGGTGATATGGGTTACATGTCGGAGGATGGTTTCCTTTATGTCCTGGGAAGATTCAAAAGCCTCCTTATTGCAGATGATGGTGAGAAATTCAGTCCTGAGGGAATTGAGGAAGCAATATCCGAGCAATCAAAATACATCGACCAGTGCATGCTGTACAACAACCAGAAGCCTTACACGGTTGCGCTGATAGTGCCGAATCAGCATGCCCTTAAACTCTATCTCGAAGAGAAAAACCTGACTGCCGATTCCGAAGACGGCAGACGTGCAGTTCTGACCCTGCTGGAAAACGAAGTAAATGAGTACAGGACAACAGGCAAATTCGGAAGGATGTTTCCCCAGAGATGGCTGCCCGTGTCAATCGGAATACTTGAGGAGGCATTTACGGAGGACAACAGCCTGATGAATTCCACGATGAAAATGGTAAGAGGGAGAATTATGGATAAATACCAGGATCTTATTGACTACCTGTATACTCCTGATGCAAAGGACGTGACAAATGAAAGGAACCTGGAGCAGGTGGAAAAGATGAAACTAGGGTAGTCTGTTTTTAAATGGCAGGAATGTCATGAAATCTGCGTGATGCACTATATATGCTTCGGTTGTCCTTTTCACGAGATCACCTTCTTGTGCGTGAGCCGCAATAATATGACAGACTTCCGGAGGCACACCGCACTCTTCCGCGAGCGAAACGCCTGAAAACGGATGTCTCAGATATTTTCCGTATTTACCCTGCACGGCTTTGCCTTCCTTATCCAGTTCGTATTCAAGCAATTTGCCTACATCAGCCAGGATGGCTCCTGCAATCAGCACATCCATATTCACAGGAAGGGAACTGCCAAAAAACCGGTTCATCTTTTCGCCGCTTTCCCTGGCGATATGAACCACACATCTTTTATGTACCATGAAGCTTACATTGAGGTCGGTACCGCAGAGCAATGTAAACGGTATCTTCTCCAGATCTTCTGATTTTAGCACGCTCCTTTCAAGCGCCAGCTCCCAGGTTTTTGCTGTCTTTTCCCTTAGGGATGTGTCACTGATCCATTCCAGCTCAGGCCATAGTTTTTTAACCTGTTGAGTCATCTGATATCATTTTAGTTCCTTATCTTTTCAATTATCGCATCAGTCAATTGAATTGTTGATGCTGCATCTTGCCCCAGAACTTCACGAGAGCCCGGAAGCTTCATCATATCGTATGTCCTTACCCTGCCCTCCAGAATAACCGCCGCAATTGCTTTCCGGATATCATTGCAGATCTCTTTCTCTCCCAGGTAATCCAGCATCATGCAGGCTGATTCGATCATTGCAATCGGATTCACTATTGGTACTTCGTAATCTGCATATTTCGGAGCCGATCCATGAGTCGGCTCAAACACTGCAATTCCTTCTGACGAGAATTGTGCACTGCATGCAAATCCCAATCCTCCGATAAGTCCGGCAAAAGCATCCGAAGCAATATCGCCGAACATGTTGCCGGCAACGATCACATCGTAATCCTCGGGATTCTTTGTCAGCCACATCATCTGAGCATCAATATTGGTGTTCAAAAGCTTTATTTCCGGAAATGAGTTTTTCTGAATCTCCTTAGCCAGCTTCCACATAAGGCCGGAGGTCTCCCTTATCACGTTGGGCTTTTCGCAGACTGTTACCGATTTATAGCCGTATTGCCTGGCATGCTCAAATGCTGCCACGAGGATCCTCATAGTAGCCCTCCTTGTAAAGATCCTGGCCGAAACGGAAATTTCATTGACGGGCACCTTTCCGAAATTCCCAACAAACTTCGGATGGGTCATCAGGGCTTTATAGACCGTTTCAGGAGGACAAGTCCATTCAACACCAGAATAGAGACCCTCAGTATTCTGACGGAAAATCACTACGTCTATAATCGGTTCCTCAATTGTGTTCCCCCTCCCTCTTCTGATAAAATTCAGAGGATTCCCCTTATATGATTTACAGGGACGGACACAGATATCCAGGTTGAAATGCTGCCTTAATCCGACAATGGGACTTGAATAAGAAAATCCTTTCCCCTGCAGTGCAGGGTCCAGCTCCGCTTTAGCTTCATCATCCGGTTTGGAGGTTATGGCCCCAAAAAGCACTGTCTTATGCTTCGCAACAAGATCTATAGTCCTCTGTGGCAAAGGATTCCCCTCTTTTCGCCAGAATTTCCACCCGATATCTCCATATACATATTCTGCTTTAAAACCTGCTGCATCCAATACCCTGACAGCCTCTCCGAGAACGATGGCGCCAATCCCGTCACCCGGGAGTACAACAATTGTACGTTTTGCCATGATAATTGTATCTCTTTTAAGTAAGTATTCAGGTACATGCCCTTTTTTCTGTTTTTATTTAGAAATTACCCCCTTTCTAATTTCCCCCAAGGGGGAAAGGTTCTTACTCCTTCCCCCTGGGGGAAGGTTGGGAAGGGGGTTTAAAAAATATTATATGTAAAAGTAATCAAAATCACCATGCACTGAATGATGTGTTATTTTATTGATAATCCCCTGAAGGATAAAAAATTATCGTACATTTGGATCGTATTCATTTGTCAACTATCAGATACAATGAGCGGTCTAACACGATTGAACCCATCACCTGTCTGGCAATATTTCGAAGAGATCTGTAAAATACCCCGGTTGTCCAAAAATGAGGGAAGAATAAGAGAATACATAATTGATATTGCACAGAAGAATAACCTTGAATCGAAGGAGGACAAGATTGGTAATATTCTGATAACCAAGCCATCACACTCTGAAATGGAAAACAGGAAAACGGTTGTGCTGCAGTGTCATATGGATATGGTTGGTGAAAAAAATGCAGATCACCCTCACGATTGGCTGAATGACCCGATAATACCTAAAATAGCCGGCGAATGGGTAACAGCAAATGGCACAACACTTGGTGCGGATGATGGCATTGGCATTGCCGCACAGCTGGCAGTCCTTTCAGATAATAATCTGAAGGCTGGTAAGATAGAATGCCTGTTCACAGTTGATGAAGAATCGGGTATGACGGGTGCGGTCAACATGAAAGCTGATTTTTTTACAGGACGGTTACTGTTAAATCTTGATTCAGAGGATGAAGGAATACTTTATATCGGATGTGCCGGGGGAATGGACACAATAGGTACAATCAACTACAAAAGCGAACCTGTCCCGGTTGGATCTGAAGCACTTGAGATATCCGTAACAGGTCTGCATGGCGGACATTCGGGTGATGAGATCCACAAAGGCTACGGGAATTCCATAAAGATTATGAACCGGATCCTCCGGAACCTGTCAAACCATTACCGGATATCCCTCAGCAATTTCGATGGCGGCAACCTGCGCAACGCTATTCCACGTGAGGCATTTGCTACCATTGTTGTGAAAAAGTCTTCAGTTTTACAGGTCAAAAACCATCTGGATGACTTTCAGAAGACCATAATTAAGGAATTTGGTGATCTCGAAAAGGACCTGAAGATATCTGCTAAGGATACTGACCTTCCACGGTTCAAAATGGACAGGAAGAGTCAGGATGGTCTTCTGAGTTCATTGACCTGCTGCCCGCACGGAGCAATTGCCTGGTCAAAGGAGATGGTTGATCTTGTGGAAACTTCCACCAATCTTGCTTCAGTCAAATTCACTGAAGACAATACGATAAAAATAGTAACCACTCAGAGAAGCTCCATTGATTCATCCAAAAGAGATGCTGCAGTAATGGTTGAAGCATGCCTTAAACTGGCTGGTGCAAAGGTTGAGCATTCCCGGGGATACCCTGGCTGGAAGCCGAACATGGACTCTGAGATCCTCAAAATTGCCCGTAACTCATATAAGAAGCTTTTCGGTAAGGAACCATCTGTCAGGGCAATTCATGCAGGACTGGAATGCGGACTTCTCTATGAGAAATTCAAAGGTATCGATATGATATCATTCGGACCGACAATAAGGGGTGCGCACACTCCGGAAGAGAAAATCGAGATCAGAACAGCCGGCATGTTCTGGGACCTGCTCCTGGATATTCTAAACAACATTCCGGTTCTCCGTTAGCCGGCTGTCATTCACAGCTGAAAGAACTCATCTTTACCGGCTGAGCACAATGGACAGACATAATCATCAGGAAGATCACTGAATGATGTGCCTGGCTCTATTCCGTTTGAAGGTTCTCCTTCTGCAGGGTCATATATATAACCACATATCTGGCATTGATACTTTTCCATAACAGTTAGTTATTGGGTTATTGGGTTATTGGGTTATTGGGTTATTGGGTTATTAGGTTATTAAGTTATTAGGTTATTAAGTGTGACTGGGAGCAATTTTTCTTACAACGTCAATTACGGTGCCGTCAACCCACTTTACTGCTGCTACAACCTTTTTCTCAAATTGAGGTTTTTGAGGTTTGCCGCAGATTCTTTCCGCTTCATCCTTCAGCTCTTTAATGGTCTTCAGTGGCAAATTACTTGCTTTAAGACTCTTTATCAGGTCTTTACGAAGCGGATTTATTGCAATTCCTCTTTCTGTAATGATTACATCAATGAGTTCTCCTGGTCCGCAAAGGGTCGTCACTTCATCAACAATCACCGGGATCCTGTCGCGGAAAAGGGGTAGCGGCAATATTACATTGCGGGCGTGAAGACAATTTTGCCATCCACCGATACCATGAAGGAGATACCCGTCAGAATGTGTTACAACGTTGCCGTTGAAATTCAGGTCAACCTCTGTGGCTCCAAGAATCATTATATCCATCATGCTGGTCAGATTTCCCTTGGAGTGATAATTATAAGCATTAAAAACCGGGTAGGGTACATGATTTGGATTGGTCTCAACCGACCTGACAGCCTCAAGGTCAAACGCCTGCGCATCAAGTATATAGCCCATCTGCCCTTCCTCGAGCATTTTCACCATGTATTTTGTACTGCCCCCGAAGCCGAATTTTGACTTCCAGCCTTTCTGCTTCAGTATCTGATGTATAAATACTGCAATCGCCAGTGAAGTTCCACCGGCACCAGCCTGAATGGTCACACCATCTTTAAGTATACCTGATTTCTCAAGGAAAGAAGCCGTCAGTTTTGCGATGAGAAGCCTGTCGGGGCTGCTGGTTATCTTTGTGGTGCCTGAAACAATTTTTTCGGGTATACCGATCCTGTCAACAACAACGACATAATCGACGTAATTACCCTCAATCTCCATTGGGAAGCATGGCAGATCCACCAGATTATCCGTAACAACGATTACTCTGGTTGCATACATGCTGTCGGCTTTTGCATAGCCGAGAACCCCGCAAGCCGAAGGGCCGCCCGTTCCTCTTGCGTTACCGAATGAATCTGCCGCGGGAGCTGCAATGACAGCGATATCTATTTTAACCTCTCCATCCTGTATTGCCTGGACACGACCTCCATGGGACCGGAGAACCGCTGTACCCTTCATTTTTCCTTCTGATACAAATCTGCCAAGAGGACCGTTCATGCTTCCCTCGATCCTGTTTATTGTACCGTCTTCCAGGTACTTTATTAATATTTCGTTGCAGGGGAATGATGCAGAGGGGAACCATACAAGGTCTTTCACTCCCATTGCTGAAGCCAGCTCAAATATCCTGTTGCTTACCAGGTCGCCATCCCTCAGATGATGATGAGTTGAGATAGTCATTCCATTACGAAGTCCGCATTTACACAGTGCTTCCTCAAGGGATTTCACTACCTTGTTCCCATCAGCGGGATAATCATGACAGGCAGGGACAGGGGGTGAATATTTTCTTCCGGCAGGATGATGCTTTCCGACTCCCTTAAATGGTATAACAGGTTGTCCGTTAATCTCATGAGGAACATACCTGCCCGCGGCATTTTTTACAATCTTGACTGCCATATCACTGATAAATAACTGATTAACTCTGCCCTGCAGGTATCTCGCTGATCCAATCCGGGTTTAACTTCCCGAGCTTTATGGCCAGGTCGATAGTTTTCTGAGCCCTTGCCACTACCGGAGCATCTATCATCTTTGAACCGAGGGCCACCACTCCCAATCCCTTGCGCCGGGCTTCCTGATACGCAAGTACAATCTTCCCCGATTTCTCTATTTCAGCTTCATCAGGTGCAAATCCATCGTTAACAACCTGTATCTGAGCAGGATGAATACATCCCATACCTTCAAAACCCAGAGCTTTGGATATCAAAATATTCTGCTTCAATGCCTCCATATCGCTGACATCCGGAAAAACCGAATCAATTGGCTGAATACCAGCAGCCTTTGCGGCTATTACGAGTCTGCTCCTTGCATACAACGATTCCTTTCCTTCGTTCGTTCTGGATACTCCCAGGTCTGCAGTGAAGTCCTCAAGGCCGATGGCCAAAGCAACAATATTCTCTGCAGCCCGTGCAATTTCAAATGAGTTTTCGATACCCAGGGCACTCTCAACTATCGGCATCAGGAAAACAAGATTCTTCAG
>Ga0113563_10002634_pt1 | contig 10908 bp, 13 predicted proteins | sample Mud3Dept3metaG_FD_80117 | JGI IMG/M metagenome (GOLD analysis project Ga0113563, IMG submission 80117) | Freshwater wetland microbial communities from Ohio, USA, analyzing the effect of biotic and abiotic controls - Mud 3 Core 4 Depth 3... | ecosystem: Environmental > Aquatic > Freshwater >...
GTCTCCAGACGTCCCGCATGATCGTACGCCAACCGCTCGAGACCGTGCAGATGGCTGACCGGTTCGACGTCGAAGTGAACGTCGATGGCGGTGGCATGACGGGCCAGGCCGGCGCGATCCGCCACGGCATCACCCGCGCCCTGATGGATTACGACGAGTCGCTGCGCAAGTCGCTGCGTGTCGCCGGATTCGTCACGCGCGACGCCCGCGAGGTCGAGCGCAAGAAGGTCGGCTTCCGCAAGGCCCGCCGCGGCACCCAGTTCTCGAAGCGCTAACCCGCTTGGGGGATCGTCTAGCGGTAGGACTACGGACTCTGACTCCGTCAACCTAGGTTCGAATCCTAGTCCCCCAGCCACAAAAACAAAGGGCCCGCGCGAGCGGGCCCTTTCGTCTTGTGGCTCCGGGACGCTCCGGGACTAGGAAGGCGAACCTAGGAGTCCTAGGTTCGACAACATCGCGTGCGCGATGTTGGTCGTTGCGATTGCGCACTTCAGGGCGCCATCGCAACGACCCCGACGGGGCGCGCACTGGCGCAGCGCGCGCAATCCTAGTCCCCCAGCCACGCGCGCGTTGCGCGCAAAGAATCCTATTCCTCCTATTTCTTCGGGTCGCGCTAGCTCCACTACCTCTCTTGCAACGCCCCGATCGACCCGAGCACCTTCCGCGCAATCGCCTCTCTCTTCGGCAGGTCCCCAGCTCCGTTCGGCATGTCGATGTTGAGCGCAAAGAACACCGGACCCTCCGGCCGCTCCACCCATCCCACCCACCAGCCGACCTGCGGCTCGACCCGCGCCTGCCAACCGGTCTTCGCTCGAAGTATCCAGTCGCGACCTGCTTCGACGATCATGACGTCCTTGACCAGGCGCTGGTGCTCGACGCGAAACGGCAGTTCGTTTCGATACAGCTGCCGCAGGAAAGTGACCTGCTCCTCCGCCGAGATTCGCAGGTTCCCGCTCAGCCAGAACCGGTCCACGCCACCCGAGGGATCCGCATTGCCGTAATTGATCCGGCGGAGGTAGCGCCGCTCCCGCCTCTCGCCTATCTCGCGGGCGATCTGCTGATAGACCCAGACGACGGAGTTGCGTATCGACGAACGCAGGTCCTGGTCGCGGTTCCACGCCTCGATGCCGTGCCGGGTGCCGTCCCACCGGAACACCTGGAACTCGTCACGGACCACCCCCGCATCAAGCGCGAAGAGAGCGTGCGGCACCTTGAACGTCGATGCGGGCAGGTAGCGCGTACGGGCCCGAGCCTCGCCATGCACCCAGTTCGATCGGGTGTTGCCTCGCTCGTCGATCACGACGATCGTCCCGGCGACGCCGGCTTCGGTGAAGAAGTGCGCCCAGTCGGGACGCTCATGCCACGCGTCCGCCGACCAGGTTGCCGGAGCGAAGGCGAGTAACGCGAAATATGCGCAGCAGAGACGGCGGTTCACGTTCGATCAACCATCGCGATGCTCACTTGTCCGCTGCAGGAATTCCAGGAGCAGCCGAGCAGTGGCCGGCGCCTGTTCCTGCTGTACCCAGTGCCCGGCGCTCTCGACCAGGTGCACGCCCAGCATTCGCGTGCACGCCTCGGTCTGCATCTTTGCGAAGTCCCCCGGGCGTTGATACACGCCCCAATCGTGCGCCCCCGCAATGAAGCACGATGGCACATCGATCGTTCGGCCCGAATATGTCTGCAGCTCCCGCACGGACTTCGGATCCACCGCGCATCGATACCACTGCAGGCCGCCCTGGAAGCCGGTTCTCGCGTACTCGTCGGCATACACCTGCAGTTCCGCATCCGTGAGCCACCGGCACGCTGCGATTTCGGCGGCCGACGGCATCTCCGATGCGGCCGTCTCCGCCATGCCCTTGTCCAGGGCCATGACGTAGTAGGCGGGTAGTTTCGCCAGCTCCGCCGCCGTCCAGGATGTGAGCGGAAACGGGCGGTTCTGTTGCCAGTCCGCGCTCTTCGCGTGGTAGTAGGCGCGCAGGAAGTTGCGTATGCCCTGGGGCGCGTGCCGCATGTCGAGGTCCGCCTCCCTTGTCCCGTAGTACAGGACGTAGTGCTTGCGCGGGCGGGGCAGACTCGCGAGGTCGTCGTTGATGTTCGCGCCGGGGGGAGCGGCGCCATGGGGTCGCTCGACAGCAGCATTGAAGGGCAGTGGCGGTGGACCTGCAAAGGGAGCGCTCATCAATACGACGGAGCGGAACACGTCGGGCCGGACCAGCGAACACCAGGCAGCAACCGGCGAGCCGAAATCGTGACCGACTACGGCCGCGACTGAGCGGTAGCCCAGGGCGGATACGAGCCCGATCGTGTCGCGAACCAGGTTGAGCATGCGGAACGACGCCAGGTCGCCGTCGTAGTTGTCGTCCCAGCCTGTCGTCCGTCCGTAGCCGCGTTGATCGGGCGCGACCACGCAGAAGCCGGCCTCGGCGAGCGGAAGCATCAGTTTCCGCCAGCTGTAGGCCAGCTCAGGAAATCCGTGCAGCAGCACGATGCAGGGGCGGGACCTGTCTCCCCAGCCTGCCTGCAGGACGTGCATCGTCAATCCATTGCCGTTGTCGACGAAGCGGGATCGGAACGCCGGAGGAAGTGTCCTCTCGCCGTAGGCAACGTCTGCGTTCACGTCGTGCTCAGGCCTGTTTTCTGGCAACCACCACATAGCGTGGCGTTCTCGTGCATGGCCTGCGGTTTACAGCATCCATCAGCTGCACCGCCTCGACGCGGAATCCCGCGACTTCCAGCAAGTAGGGTACCGTCGCCGTGCCCTGACAGGCGGACAGCGGAAGCACGTCAACCTCCTCCTGCCATATGCCCGTCCATGCGGAGCGGCCATACAGACCCTCGATCACGACGACCACGCCTCCCGGCGATAACCAATGGTGCCAATTTCCAAAGGCGGTCAGCGGATCGAACAGCCCGTTGACGAGCTGCCGGGACACGATGGCGTCGAATTGCGCGGCGTCGAAGTGGTGACGATCCCCTGCGGTGTCGCAGAATCCCTCGACCGTGGTCACCCGCTGGAGTTCGGCCTTGCTCGTCAGTTTCGCCAGCATGGCGGGCGCAGGTTCGAGCGCGGTGATCGACAGGCCCCTCAATCGTGAAAGGATCCTGCACAGGGTTCCCGTTCCTGCGCCCACGTCCAGGACCGCTGCGCCCTCGCGAAACTGCGCCACCCGCCCGAGATCGGACAGGTATGCATCCTCGTCCTCGCGGCTGAGATGGCCGACGGACCCGTCATAACGATCGGCCTCCGCGGCATCGAACTTCGTGAGATATCGATTGCGGGAGTCCGCCTGGCTGCCACGCCATTCCATGCTCGAGAGTCCTCAGTGACCGGCCTGCTAGAAATACCGCAGAATCAGGTAGGCGATTGCCGCGATGCACGCAAGGATGCCTGGAACCGCAACGAGGGTAATGGCTCTCTGGCGCCTGAGTGCCTCGCGCTGCAAGCCAACCGACTCCTCTACGCTCGCCCTGGATTTGCGAAGCTGCTCCTCGGCCAGGGACCGTTGCGCCAGGAGCTGGCCGATGATCTCTCGTTGCCCATCCCGGATCTCCTTGAGGGTTGCGAGAATCTGCTGTTCGGCTTCTGGGTTCATGCCTTCTCCTGCGGGCGCTCGATGTGGTCGCCTGTCGCCGCCTTGCAAAACACATCGATGGCGAACTCCTTTCCAGACGGGAGTCGGGATCGGGACGACGAAACCGGCGCGAACCCGGCATCATCCGCAACCGAAGCGAGTGCAGCCGGTTCAATGAGTCGCATGATCGGACTAAGGGCCCGAAGGCTGGCAAATGGCGACGGTGACACCGGCTCAGCTGAAGCGGAGGGCAATTGGAGCACTGTGACGAGGTGCCCGCCCGGATCGCACAATGAATTCAGATTGGATAGCGCTTGCGAAATGTCGACGTATTCGAATATCAGGGCAGCGTACACGAACTCCACGGATCCGAAGGACGTCGTGGTGCCTTCGATATCGGCTGCGTAGAGGTCAAGGCACTCGAATCTGCCCGCGTAACGATTGCGCGCCGTCCGCAGGTAGTCCGGATTGATGTCGATGCCAACGACTCGTTTCGTGACTCGAGGGTCGATGCGATCAAAGCCGTTGCCTCCGGCGCAGCCTACGACGGCCAGCGATTCGGGACCAAACACTGCGAGTTGATCCGACAGCACCGTGGCAAGGAAACCTGCCTGATAGATGCCGGGGTGGCACATATGCTCCTCGTATTCCGCGAGTGGGATCGCGAGCCACGGGCTCTCCATGCGTCGGCTAGCGCCCGCGCGGCGCGAAGCGATGCTGGGATCCCCGAGTGCGGGCACTGATTCCACTACTTGCCATCGCGACCGTACGCCTTGAAGGTCATGTAGACGGCAAGTACAAACAAGATGCCCTCCAGAAACGTGAATGCCGTGGCGCCAGTGTTCGAGGCGCTCCGCACGCAGAAACCGGTGGCAAACATCCGGAGCAGGCCAAGAATCAGAAAGAACCATCCGGACAGGGTGACAAGCACCGTCCGGTCACGCGCCCACCGATTGTGCGCTCGAATGATCGCGAGACCTCCAGCAAACATCAGGACGCTCGATAGATGGACGACCGGGGATATCTGCTCATCGTAAAGGTGCGGCTGCACCAGGGAGAACTCGGCGGCGACCATGGCGACGATTGTAGGGCCCAGGAGGCCCGCGATTCGCTATGAATTCTCCACGTGTTCTCCTCTGCGACCTGCCTCGTGTGCGCTCCTCGCTTTCGTCTCCACTATACTTTCGTAAACGCTTGAGACCATGACGTCCGAGGAGGTAGCCATGATCGCGAGAGTATGGCGTGGCCGGACGAGCGTAGCCAAGGCCGGCGAATACGAGATCTTCCTGAGACAGACGGCCTATCCCGACTACGGGCACGTGAACGGCAACCGCGGCTGGCTCCTTCAGCGTCGCCAGCTTCCGGACTCGGTTGAGTTCATGTTCGTGTCGTTCTGGGACTCAATGGATGCCCTTCGGGCCTACGCCGGAGACGACCCCAAGACCCCGAAATACTACCCCGAGGACCGCGCTGCACTTCTCGAACTCCCGGAGACGGCGGAACACTTTGATATCGTCGATGCGCAGGTCAGGTTCTGAATCTCCGGTCCCTGCGGCTTCCAGGTGGCGAAGTCGGCTGGAAGACGTCCGCTGGATGGAAGGGTCAGGTTTCCCCGTGTGCGATCGCATGTTCGATGCGACGGTCCGGAAGCAGCCAGAGCAGTACCACGCCGTAAAGCGCTTCCGGCACCCTGCAGTTCGGCTACCTGACGTTGAGCACTTCGCTGGCGAGGCGATTCAGGTTCTGTTCGTTGGCTTCGGCCACGAACTCGGCGATGTGCTCTTTGTGGGCCGCAGTGTCGAACACCTGCCGCCACCCGACCAGAGTCTGGTCGCCTCGAGCCATGAAGGTGATTGTCATGACGAAGTGATGGCCCTCCGACAGGTGCTCGAACACGATTCGCTCAGGGGCCATGACCTCGAGGAAGACGCTTTCGTTCGGATAGTCTGTCCCGTCGGGTCCGTGCATGACGAAGCGCCATGCGCCGCCAGGCCGCAGGTCGAAGGTCTCGAACGTGCTCGTGAACCCGTTCGGGCCCCACCACCGAGCGAGGTGTTTCGGTTCTGCGAATGCCCGGAAGACGCGTTCGCGAGGCGCGTTGATGAGCCGGGAGTGGACGAACTCACGGTCGGCCGTGGATGCACGTGTCATGCGGGTACCTCTCGTGGCAGGAGGCCTGGTCCGGCTGCCGGTTCGCCACCCAGCATCGCCCCAGCGCACTACTTCGGCGCCCCGCCATCGTCCTGGGTTCGCAGCGACAGCAGCAATCCAGCGACCATGAGCGCGACGAGCGCCAGGTTGATGAAGAAGCCGGGCGCCTCCCCGGTCCTGGCGACGGGCATGGCGATGAACATGAATTTCCTGGCGAGATGTTCCAGCAGGAGCAGCGAATACAGCACCACGACGCACAGCAGGCCGATGATTGCCTGGGCGAGTCCCCACGCGGCGAAGAGCGACACGAACGCCTGTGCGCCAGCGGGCGTGAACGTGTCCAGGGGGATCCCGTCGGCGGAGATGGCCGCATTGCGACCATTGAAGATCGTGCCCAGGCCGATGCTCGTCTTCACGAGCACCACCAGGGCAAACAACCAGAGTGCGAGTTTGTGTCCGCGGTAGGAATTGTCGGCGCGCGGGGGAAGAAGCCGGTCGAACATGCAGGTCCTCCCGTGTAACGAGGATATCAGGCCACGTCACTTCCATGCCACGCGCTTCGCATGCCGGTCGAGCGCATCCGCAAGCAGTTCAATCCAGTGCCGGACGGGCACCGGGCTCGCGCCGCGCAGGTGCTCCAGGCAACCGATGTTGGCCGTTGCGATCATGTCCGGAGCGCCCGAGGTCAGCGCCGCGACCTTGCGACGACGCAGTTCTGCGGAGAGTTCCGGTTGCAGGATCGAGTAGGTGCCTGCCGAGCCGCAGCACAGCTTCGCCTCGCGCGTGGCGGTCAGCACGCAGCCGGCGGCCGCGAGCAGTGCCTCGACGCGACCGATAATCCGCTGCCCGTGCTGCAGGGTGCACGGTGCCTGCCACGCGACCCGCGGACCGGTGCCGCGGGCAAGGCCGGCGCGTTCGAGGTCGCCCGGCGCAATGATTTCCGCAAGGTCGCGTGTCGCAACGCTGACACGCTCGGCCCGCGCCGCATGTTCGGGCTCGGCCGCCAGCAGCCGCCCGTAGTCCTTGACCATCAGCCCGCAGGCGCTCGCGGTACTGACGATCGCCTCGGCACCCGCATCGAGCGCGACGCAGCAGGCGTCGACGTTCCGCCGTGCCTGCTCCATCGCCTGTTTGCGGTGGTTGAGGTGGTGTCCGAGTGCCCCGCAACATTGCTCGCCGATCGCGCGTTCGACCATGATGCCGAGACGATCGAGCACTTGCGCCGCAGCAGCATTGATGCCGGGCGCGAGACCGGGTTGCACACAACCCTCGAGCAGGACGACGCAGCGCGCGTGGCGGCTTGTCGCCGCGGCCGGCCTGTGCCTAGGCCGCGGCGGGATCCTCGAACCGAGCGCAGCGGGCAGCCAGCCACGCGACGCCTGGCCGACGCGCAACGCGGCGGCAAACAGTCTCGGCCGGGAGAACAGTTGCACGAGCGACCAACGCAGTGTTTTTTGCGGCAGTGACCGCGGCACCCGCTCCTCGGCCAGTTCGCGGCCCAGGTCGATCAGCCGCCCGTACTCGACCCCGGACGGGCAGGCGCGCTCGCAGGCACGGCACGTAAGACAGCGATCGAGATGGTCGCGCGTGGTGACGGAGGCCGGCGCGCCTTCCACCAGCTGCTTGATCAGGTAGATGCGGCCGCGCGGGCTGTCGAGTTCGTTACCCGTGATGCGGTAGGTGGGGCAGGCGGGCAGGCAGAAACCGCAATGCACGCAGCCCCGGAGCAGCGCCTGCGCTTCGTTTCCGCGCTCAGTGCCCTCGAGTCCAGCGGCCGGTTGCGCAAACATGGCTCTACAGGTCCGCGTACATCCGGCCGGGATTCAGGATGCCGGCAGGGTCGAACTCGTGTTTCAGTGCGCGATGCAGGCGCATGAGCGGTGCCGCCAGCGGCGCGAATACCTCGACGTCGCCGGGCCCGTGGCGGAACAGCGTCGCGTGACCGCCGACGGTGCGGGCGGCTTCGAATGCCGTCACGCCGGCCGCGCAGCGGTACCAGCGCTGCAGGCCATTCCATTCGATGAGGGGCGAGCTCCCGAGTGCCAACGGCGGCGCGAGCGGCGGCACGGTGCAGCGCCAGAGCGGCCGGGCGCCGCCGAAGAACGGGTGCGTCTGTTCGCGCAGGCTGGACCAGAGCGCTCTCGGCTCCGGTACGACTTCGCCGCCGACGCGCTGTTCGACGGCATCGAGCGTCGCGTCCGAGCCTTCGAACCGCAGATACAGGTGGCCATCGACCCAGCTCCCGGCCGTCAGGGGCAGTGCGCCGCGTGACAGGTCCGCGAGGCGATCGAGCGCGTGTGTCTCGTCCAGTTCGAGCGCGAGCGTGCGCTCCCCCGCGGACATCGGCAGCACCTTGAGGGAGACGTCCAGCAGCGCACCGAGGATGCCGAGCGAGCCGGCCATCAGCCGCGCGACGTCATACCCCGCGACGTTCTTCATCACCTCGCCGCCGAAGCGCAGCACGCGCCCGTCACCGGTGAGCACGCGCGCACCCAGCACGAAGTCGCGCAGTGGACCTGCCGAGGCGCGCGCCGGGCCGGCGAGTCCGCTGGCCACCGTCCCGCCGATCGTGGCCTCCGTCCCGAAGTGCGGCGGCTCGAAGGGCAACCGCTGGCCATGACTCGCGAGCTGCGCCTCGACCTCGGCGAGCGGTGTACCGCCGCGGGCCGTCAGCACGAGCTCCGCCGGGTCGTGCCGAAGAATGCCAGCGTGGCCGCGCATGACGAGTGGTACTCCGTCGACTGCTCGACCGTAGAATCGCTTGGTATCCCCGCCCACGATCCGGACCGGCGTGCGCTGCGCCGTGGCCTCGCGGGCCTGCGTTACGAGTTCGACGGTGCCGTCACGGTCCATCGCTGATCAGAAGCGGGGCAGGTGGGAGAAGGGCAACTTGCCGCCGTGCACCCGCATCGCGCCGTAATCCGCGCAGCGCGCCAGCGTCGGCACCGCCTTGCCCGGGTTGAGCAGCCCGTCGGGATCGAACGCACGCTTCACGCCGTGGAAGGCCTCGATCTCGCCGGCGCCGAACTGGGCGCACATCGGCCCGAGCTTTTCGACGCCGACCCCATGCTCACCGGTCACCGTGCCGCCGACGGCGACGCACAACTCCAGGATCTCGGCGCCCAGGTGCTCGGCGCGCTCGATGTCCCCCGGCCGGCCGGCATCGAACAGGATGAGCGGGTGCAGGTTGCCGTCGCCGGCGTGGAAGACGTTGGCGACGGGCAGCCCGGCCGCGTGCGACATTTCTCCGATTCGTTCGAGTACGTCGGCGAGGTGCCGGCGCGGAATCGTGCCATCCATGCAGAAGTAGTCCGGTGCGAGGCGACCGACGGCCGGGAACGCCGACTTGCGGCCGGACCACATGCGCAGGCGCTCGGACGCATCGGACGCGACGCGCAGGCTGGTCGCGCCGCCCTCTCTCAACAGTGCCTCGACGAACTGCAGGTCGCACTGCACGTCGTGGTGCAGGCCGTCCAGCTCGCACAGCAGAAGTGCCGCGGCATCGGTCGGGTAGCCGCAATGTGCGAACGCCTCCGCAGCGCGGATCGCCGGCGCGTCCATCATCTCGAGCCCGGCGGGCACGATGCCCGAAGCGATGAGACGGCCAACGGCGTCCGCGCAGCGGCGCACGTCTCCGAACGCCGCCATGACCAGTTCGACGCGCTCCGGCCGCGGCTTCAGGCGCACCGTCGCCTCGACGACGACGCCGAGCATGCCCTCCGAGCCCGTGAGCAGCGCAAGGAGCGGCAAGCCCGGTGCCTCGCCGGCCGACGAACCGAGCACGAGCCACTCGCCTTCGATGGTTGCGACGCGTACTTCGAGCAGGTTGTGAACCGTGAGCCCGTGCTTCAGGCAGTGCACGCCGCCGGAGTTCTCCGCGACGTTGCCACCGATCGTGCAGGCGACCTGCGACGACGGGTCGGGTGCGTAATAGAGTCCCTGCGGAGCAGCCACGTTCGAGATCTCGAGGTTCGTGACCCCGGGCTCGACGCGAGCGAGGCGCCGCGCCGGGTCGAGCTCGAGGATGCGGTTGAGCCGCGAGAGCACCAGCAGCACTCCGCCGGCGACCGGCAGCGCTCCGCCCGACAATCCGGTGCCGGCACCGCGGGCGACGACTGGCGTCGCATGCCGCCGGCAGGCACGCAGCACCTCCATGACCTGTTCGGCCGAGCGGGGCAGGGCGACGACGTCGGGGCGGTGGCGCTGGGTGTTCAGCGCGTCGCATTCGAACGGCGCACAGGCCTCGGCCGACACCAGGACGTGGTCGGGCCCGAGGGCAGCGCGGAGGTCGCGAACGAGTGCCGGGTCAGGCGTCACGCGCCAACGTTACGACGTCTGTGGCCGTTCCGACCAGCAGTACATCTGCAGGCCGCCGTGCGAACAGCCCGACCGTGACCACGCCGGCCACCTGGTTGATCTCGGTCTCGAGCGCCACCGGGTCGTCGATCGACAGGTTGCGCACGTCGAGGATGTGGTTGCCGTTGTCCGTGACCACGCCCTCGCGCCAGGCGGGCTGCCCGCCGAGCCGGACCAGCTGACGCGCGACGTAGCCGCGGGCCATCGGGATGACCTCGACCGGCAGCGGAAAGCGGCCGAGCCGGTCGACGACCTTCTGGTCGTCGACGATGCAGACGAAGCTGCGGGCACAGGCGGCGACGATCTTCTCGCGGGTGAGCGCGCCGCCGCCGCCCTTGATCAGGTGCAGCGCCCGCGTCGCCTCGTCGGCGCCGTCGACGTAGACCTCGAGCTCGCCCGTGGCGTTCAGGTCCAGTACCGGGATACCGTGCGCCTCGAGGCGCTGGGAGCTGACGACGGAACTCGAGACCGCGCCCGCAATGCGGTGCCGCAGCGACGCGAGTCCCTCGATGAAGTAGTTGACGGTGGACCCGGTGCCGACGCCGACGATGGCGCCGTCGCGGACGAATTCGAGCGCGGCCTCGGCGGCGCGCTGTTTCTTCATGTCCTGGTTCACGGTTCGGGTCCTCCTGAAACAACTGTGCCCGCTTTCGCGGGCACAGTCGTGAAGATTGGCGATGAGCCTACTTCTTCTTGGCGGCCTTCTTCGGCTTCGCCTTCGCCTTCGCCTTCTTCACTGCCTTCTTCTTCGCTGCCATTTGCATATCTCCATGTCGGGTTAGTCCGGGCGCAGTATTTACAGAAATCAAAACCCGATTGCAAGAGGCAC
>Ga0113563_10002635_pt1 | contig 10906 bp, 12 predicted proteins | sample Mud3Dept3metaG_FD_80117 | JGI IMG/M metagenome (GOLD analysis project Ga0113563, IMG submission 80117) | Freshwater wetland microbial communities from Ohio, USA, analyzing the effect of biotic and abiotic controls - Mud 3 Core 4 Depth 3... | ecosystem: Environmental > Aquatic > Freshwater >...
ATTGTCGAGAACCAGAATCCGGAGGGTGTCATTGATCCTCCTTCATTATCACCCAAGGCTAATCCGAGGCTCGACGGATTTAACTGGTACGATCACCTGCGGCCTAAAAAAATCGCAGATATATTTACCTCCCCTCCCCCCTAAAAGAATAACCCCCGGTCCGCCAGTCGGCGGACCACCCCCTGAAGGGGGTTTAAATCTCTGGATGTAAGATAACTTACTAAATATATGTGTGTTAGGCCCCCTTTAGGGGGCAGTCCCGCAAAGCGGGACGGGGGTTCTCAGGGGGCAGGTGTAAATAAAAAAAGGCTTGCTCAGCCTTTTCAATATTCATCTTCATTGAAGAAGAAATCGTCCTTGCTTGGATAATCAGGCCAGATATCTTCAATGCTTTCATAGATATCTCCCTCATCCTCAATCTCCTGGAGATTCTCAATAACTTCCATCGGGGCACCTGACCGTATGGCGAAATCAATCAGCTCATCCTTGGTTGCAGGCCATGGAGCATCCTCAAGTTTTGATGCTAATTCAAGTGTCCAATACATAATTTCCTTATCAGATAAAGTATTTTTACAAAGTCTGCAAATATATATATTATTTTACTTTATAAACAATACCCTTCCAAAGATTTTCCGCTATTTAAAGAGGCCATCTAACCTCCTCAATATCAAGCTCTAAGCTGATCTTGCGTGATAATACGAATAAATAATCCGCGAGCCTGTTAAGGAATTTATTGATTATTTCAGGAGTTTTTTCTGTCACATTTAGTTTCAGCACTGTCCTTTCTGCTCTCCGGCAAACACATCTTGCTATGTGACAATAAGATACGAGGATATTTCCACCGGGAATTATAAGGTTCCTGAGAGGCTTGAGTTTTTCCTGCATTTTATCGATCTCGATTTCCAGCTTCTTCAGACACTCCGGATCCGGCATGAGATTACCAGCTTTGTTATTTTCACTGTCTGAAGCCAGGGCAGCAGCACAGAGCATCAGCTGATTCTGGATGTAAATAAGGATTTCTTTCCGATCCACATTTTCCATATGATCCCGTAAAAGTCCAATCCAGGAAATAAGTTCATCGACAGTACCGAAAGCTTCAACGCGGATATGGAATTTGGGAATCCTTTTCCCTCCCGACAGAGAGGTGGTCCCATCGTCACCTGTACGGGTATAAATCTTCATAGCCTGAAAATTATAATAACAGATTGCAATAAATGATCCTGAAACAGCAGATCAGGCAGGTTTATATTTTTCATTCGGATAATCCTGAGAAATTTCACCATCAAGCAGTCTTATGATGCGGGCTGCATGCCTGGCAATCTCCTCCTCATGAGTAACCACTATCACAGTATTGCCGTTTCTGTGTATCTCATCAAGAAGCCCCATGATGTCTACAGATGTCTTGCTGTCGAGGTTCCCTGTTGGTTCATCGGCAAGAATTATGGATGGATTATTTACCAGAGCCCGTGCAATTGCTACACGTTGTCTCTGACCTCCGGACAATTCATTGGGCTTGTGGGTCATCCTGTCCTCGAGCCCGACCTGCCTGAGTGTTTCAACAGCATGCTTTTCCCTGTCAGTTTTCTGAATGCCTGCATAGATCAGCGGCAAAGTAACATTCTCGAGAGCAGTATATCTTGGCAGAAGGTTGAAGGTCTGAAAAACAAATCCAATCTCCTTATTTCTTATTTCAGCAAGATAGTCATCCTCCATTTTACTTACATCGATGCCGTTAAGTATGTAAGTTCCGCTGGTAGGAGTATCGAGACATCCCACAAGATTCATCAGGGTTGATTTGCCTGAACCGGATGGCCCCATAATGGCCACATATTCATTCTTTTCAATACTAACTGTAATCGATCTTAAAGCACGTACAATCACTGATCCAACCTGGTAGTTCTTTACTATATTTTGAATCTCAATTACTTTGTCCATAATCCTTTGTGAATTTTAAATTTTCGAAATTAGATTAAATTGGCTTAATAATAAATTTAAATGTCATAATTTTTGTTAATACCTGATCACATAATCGATATGATTCATTCCCTCCCTGAAAAAAACAAGACCCATCCTGAAGAGGTCGACTGTAAATGATATACTTTCATATTGTTTTATTATCGTCCATGCATTTTCCATCTCATTTGAAAGGTGAATATCATCTATAGCGATTACTGTATCCTTACCCGATATTTGAGCCATCTCGATGAAGTATCTTACAACAGGCTCCTTCCTGTGATTTCCGTCAATGAAAACAAGTCCCGGCCGGGTTGCAGTATTCCTGAGCTCCGGCAGGAGATCATCAAAGGAACCAGTAATCTGTCTGATATTGTAAAGACCTGCTTCCCTGAAATTATCACCTGCAAGTTTTGAGATCGAGGGACATCCTTCCATAGTATAAACAGGTGCTTCCCTGCATCCCGAGGCGAGGTACATTGTGCTGATCCCCATAGCTGTACCAAACTCGACAATGACCGGCTTGCCAAACTCTGTTGCCAGGTTTGACAACAGGATCCCGTATTTTGCAGGAACGGCTGAATATTTAACGATATCAGACACTTTTCTCAAGCTGCTTTTTTTCATAGAGGGTCCCGCACCAAGATCCAGAACATTTATGATCCTGTTGTCGGAAATAAGCTTTTTTCTGATGTTTTCAATTATTAAGACAATGCCGGGGTCAATTTTATTCCTGAAGACTCCAGATACAAGGTCAAAAACAAAGGGACTGTGAATTCCATGACCTTTACTGTGCCTTGCAAACAACAAGTATTTTAAGTATTTCAGGGTCCTGAAGAAAAACATTGCGGCAATGTTAACATTAGGTAAGGTCTCCAAAAATAAGTAATTTCAGCCATCTTTTTCATTAAAGTTGATCCGGATCAGCCATGCAGGATTTTCTCGACACAAATATCACATACCTGCCGGGAGTAGGCCCTAAAAGGGCTGAACTGCTTATTAAAGAATTGAATATAAATACGTATCGTGACCTGCTCTATTATTTTCCCTACAAGTACATTGACCGGACCAGGTTTTATAAAATCGCAGAGCTTGACCCCGACCTGCCATACGTGCAGGTAAAGGGGATGATAAAGGGTTATTCCGTTGAAGGACGCGGAGCCGGAAAAAGGTTGATTGCTGATTTTCAGGATGATACCGGCACCATCAAGCTGGTTTGGTTTAAAGGTACCAGGTGGATAACGGGCAGCTACACCCCGGGTATTGAGTATATTGTTTTTGGTAAACCCGGCATATTCAACGGAATTGTAAATATCATCCATCCCGAGATCGAAGCTGTAGCCAAAGTATCAGAAAGAATGAACTCTGCACTTCAGGCACAGTACAGTACAACCGAAAAGCTTAAAAATCACTTTATTACATCAAAAACAATCAGCAAGCTTACGGGCAATCTCCTGAAGAAAATGAATTTCAGGTTGCCTGAAACTCTTCCCGGGTACATAATTTCAAAATATAAACTGATTGAACTTCAACAGGCTCTTCATGCAATTCATTTTCCCTCTGATCCGGATATCCTTGAAAAAGCCAGATACCGTCTGAAATTTGAGGAGCTTTTTTATATTCAGCTTAATCTCATCAGGTTTAAAAATAACCGATCGCGGAAATTCAGGGGTTTTATTTTCTCGAGTGTCGGGGAAAACTTCAACAGATTTTACCATAACAACCTCCCCTTTTCCCTTACCGAAGCCCAGAAAAAGGTAATGAGGGAGATCCGCAGGGATCTTGGTTCCGGAAAGCAGATGAACCGCCTTCTCCAGGGTGATGTAGGCAGCGGCAAAACCCTTGTGGCTCTTATGAGCATGCTGATTGCAATTGATAATGGTTACCAGGCATGTATAATGGCACCAACGGAGATCCTTGCAACTCAACATTATCAGACAATATCCGGAATGCTGAAGGGAATGGACGTAAAAATAAGGCTTTTAACAGGTTCATCAAAAAGGTCATTGAGGATGGATATCAGCGAATCACTTCTCGATAAATCGCTGAATATTCTGATAGGTACTCATGCGCTTATAGAGGAAAGTGTTCAGTTCAGTAATCTCGGTCTGGTGATCATTGACGAACAGCACAGGTTCGGAGTCGAACAGAGAGCAAAACTCTGGCAGAAAAGCATTAATCCTCCCCATGTCCTGGTAATGACAGCCACTCCTATTCCCCGGACACTGGCGATGACACTTTACGGCGACCTTGATGTCTCTGTGATTGATGAGCTTCCTCCTGGAAGGATCCCGGTCAGAACAATGCATTTTTTCGATTCGGAAAAGAACAGGGTTTTCGGATTCCTCCGTAGCAGGATTGCTGAAGGCCGTCAGGTCTTCATTGTATATCCCCTGATAAAGGAATCCGAAAAAATGGACTATAAGGATCTTGAGGACGGATGGGATACCATTTCAAGGATCTTTCCTCCCCCGGAATACAGTATCAGTGTTGTTCATGGCAAAATGAGCCCGGCAGTAAAGGAAGAATCCATGAGACTCTTCAGGGAAGGAAAAGCGCATTTTCTCATTGCGACCACTGTGATTGAAGTCGGGGTGGACATACCTAATGCCACTGTTATGGTCATTGAGAGTGCTGAAAGATTCGGTCTGTCACAACTTCATCAGCTCAGAGGCCGGGTCGGCAGGGGAGCCGACCAGTCATACTGTATTCTGATAAGCTCCGGCAAGCTGTCAAAAGAGGCCGCTGCCCGGCTTGAGGTTATGATAAGGACTAATGATGGCTTCGAGATCGCTGAAACCGATCTCCAGCTGAGAGGCCCGGGAGATATCGAAGGAACTATGCAAAGCGGGATCCCTTTTGACCTGAAGATCGCTGACCTTGGCAAAGACGGACAGCTGATCGCATATGTCCGGAATATTGCAGAAGATATCATTGCAAAGGATCCGCTCCTGGCGGAGAGTCAAAACCTGGTTCTAAGCGCTGAACTGAAACGACTCTTCAGCAAACAACAGTCATGGAGCAGCATCAGCTGATAACATAATCTGATATCAGAATGAATAATTTAAGTTACTGGTTGCTGGTTGCTTGATGCTGGTTGCTTGTTAGTTGTTTGATTAATAAGATTTTATGTAATCAATAAAAATATTTACCCTAAAATATTTTTACAAAGCTCAATTTCAAACAACCAGCAACCAGCAACTTGAGTTAAATAGTCAAATTATCTTATAAAGCTGACAAAAGGCAGTTAAAATCTCTTTTATTATTTTTAATTTTGCCGATTAATTTTCCGGGGTGATCCATATGACCAGATCCGACAATTTCGAAAGCATCGAACATAAAGGAACAGTGCAGAAATCTGACGATAAATCCGTAACTGTATTAATATCTTCTGCCTCAGCATGCTCCGGTTGCCATGCTGAAGGATCATGCAACCTGTCGGGTGTTAAGGAAAAAATTGTCGAGGTTAAGGGCAGTCATGAATTATCCCCCGGAGATAATGTTGTTGTGCTGATGAAAAAATCGATGGGATATGCAGCCCTGTTCCTTGGATATGTTTTTCCGTTCATCCTGGTTATAACTGTCCTGATCATCCTGGCTGCACTACCGGTTACGGAATTAATCGCCGGACTTGGATCACTGGCAATACTCATTCCTTATTACCTTGCACTTTATTTTTTCAGAAACCGGATCAGTAATAAATTTGAATTTTCAATAAAAGTTCCTTAATGGGTCACACTATAATTATCACCGTAATAAGTCTGGGTCTGCTTGCCCTGTTTGCAGCAGTGATACTTTATTTTATTGCGCAGAAATTCAAGATTTTTGAGGATCCCCGGATAGATGAGGTGCTGGCAGCGCTCCCTGCCGCAAATTGCGGGGGATGCGGATTTGCCGGATGCCGCAATTTTGCTGAAGCGTTAGTAAAGGCAGAGACATTTGAAGGATTAAATTGTCCGGTCGGCGGAGCATCTGTTATGGGAGAGGCAGCAAAGATACTGGGCAAGGTGGCGCCTGTCGTGGACCCGCTTGTTGCCGTTCTCAAATGCAATGGCACACCGGAATCTCGTCCGCGCACCTCAGTTTACAACGGGGTGCCGGACTGCAGGATATCCCACAACCTGTATATCGGAGAAACAGACTGCAGCTATGGATGTCTGGGTAAGGGCGACTGCGTAAGGGCTTGTGCTTTCGGGGCAATGTATATGAACAACGAAACGGAGCTGCCTGTAATTATTGATGATAAATGCGTTTCATGCGGTGCATGTGTGAAAGCATGTCCGAGAAACCTGATCGAGCTCCGAAAGAAAGCCAAAAAAGACCGTAAGATATATGTAGCCTGTTCAAATTGTGACAAGGGCGGTCCTGCAAGAAGAGCCTGTAAGGTAGCATGTATTGCATGTACCAAATGTGTTAAGGTATGCAAGTTCGATGCCATTACAATAGAAAATAACCTCGCATATATCAATGCTTTCAAATGTACATTCTGCAGAAAGTGTATACCGGAGTGCCCCACAGGATCAATTCTCGAGATTAACTTTCCTCCCAGGAAGCCTGTGGTCGAAACAGAGGTGGAAGCAACAACAGTTAATCCGGATGTCTAATCATTTTAAAAAAGAATAAAGAATTGAAAACATTTCCAGTCGGAGGTGTTCATCCACCTGAAAATAAGCTGACAGCCGCCATTGCGATCCAGCATCTGCCATTGCCTGCAAGCGTTGCAATACCTGTGTCCCAGCATATCGGAGAACCGGCCGCTGTGATAGTTAACAAGGGTGACAGGGTAAAAACCGGACAGATGATAGCGCAAAGCAAAGGTTTTGTTTCATCAAATATCCATTCTTCGGTATCCGGGACAGTGAATAAAATTGATACGGTTATCGATACTACCGGATTCAGGCAGACAGCAGTATTCATTGATACTGAAGGCGATGAATGGATCGAAACAATTGACAGGAGCGATGAAACACCTGTCGAGGTAATACTCTCTCCGGAGGAGATCGTAAAGAAATGCCTCGAATCGGGCATAGTTGGACTTGGCGGTGCCACGTTCCCGTCGCATGTCAAGCTTACCGTTCCTGCAGGAAAAAGATGTGACACCCTGATAATAAACGGAGCCGAATGTGAACCTTATCTTACATCAGATCACCGTCTTATGCTCGAAAAAGGCAAAGAGATCCTTATTGGAACCACAATCCTAATGAAAGCCCTCAAAGTCAGTAAGGCCATCATTGGAATTGAAAACAATAAGACCCATGCCATCGATCATCTCACCAGGCTTTCATCAGAATTTCAGGGAATTACAGTTTATCCACTGAAGGTCAAGTATCCCCAGGGTGCTGAAAAACAACTGATTAAAGCTCTCATCAACAGGGAAGTTCCTTCCGGCCGACTGCCTCTTGACGTCAACACTATTGTTCATAATGTTGGAACTGCCTTTGCTGTTTATGAGGCTGTCCAGAAGAATAAGCCCCTGTTTGAAAGAGTGGTGACCATAACAGGCAAGTCGCTTTTAAAACCGGGTAACTATTTTGTCAGGACCGGTACACCTGTGAGGAGTCTTATAGATGCAGCCGGCGGATTGCCTGAAGACACAGGCAAGGTTGTCTCCGGTGGTCCGATGATGGGCAAGGCTCTCCCCAATATCGATGTTCCTGTTGTTAAAGGAACATCCGGGATTGTTCTGATCCCGAGGAGTGAATCGGAAAGAATGGAGATACAACCCTGCATCAGGTGCGCTAAATGCGTCTCAGCATGCGCCCTTAACCTGGAGCCTTACCTGCTGATGACACTTTCGGAGAAAGGTGAATTCGAGAGGGCAGAAAGAGAGAGAATCACCGACTGCATGGAATGCGGCTCATGCAGCTATACCTGCCCTGCCGGACGCCCGCTGCTTGATTATATCCGTCTTGGAAAATCGACAGTCATCAAAATGGCCCGGAAACGTGTATCTAACTAACCTGACTTATAATATTTGCAGATGAGCAATTTACTGAATGTTTCCCTCTCGCCTCATATCCACGGAAAAGAGACAACTCAAAAACTCATGTTCGGTGTCATTGCGGCTCTTATACCTGTTTTCCTGACATCGGTATTCTTTTTCGGTTATGGCGCCTTAATCGTTACAGCCACATCAGTGGCTTCCTGCCTTCTGTTCGAATATCTAATCGTGAAATTCATTTTCAGGAAACCGGTGACAATCACTGACGGATCGGCTCTTGTAACAGGCCTTCTTCTGGCCTTCAACCTGCCTTCAAATATTCCGGTAATCATTATTGTAATTGGCAGCCTGATATCAATTGCTGTAGCAAAAATGACTTTCGGAGGACTGGGAAACAATCCTTTCAATCCCGCACTGGTAGGCCGCGTATTCATGCTTATCTCTTTTCCGGTCCAGATGACAACCTGGCCGGTGCCTGCAGGATTGGGAACTGGCTATGCTGATGCAGTTACCGGTGCAACACCTCTGGCAATAATCAAGGAAGGGATCAAGAACGGAGAACCGATCTCCCAGCTGATGTCGCAGATCCCCACACCTGCACAAATGTTTCTTGGCGATATGGGCGGCTCAATGGGAGAAGTAGCAGCCTTTGCACTGCTTTTAGGATTTATATGGCTGCTTTTCAGAAAGATCATCACATGGCATATACCTGTATCCATCGTAGTTACAATCTTAGCCTTCACTGCTGTTCTATGGGCTGTCAATCCAGAAAAATATGCAAATCCGCTGTTCCACATCCTTGCCGGCGGCGTGCTGCTGGGAGCAATATTCATGGCTACGGATTATGTCACTTCGCCGATGAATCCAAAGGCGATGCTGATCTATGGGTGCGGGATCGGAATGCTTACGGTTATTATCAGGGTCTGGGGGGCCTATCCTGAAGGTGTATCTTTCGCAATTCTAATAATGAACGCATTTGTTCCGCTTATGAATGCATATATCAAACCAAAACGATTTGGTGAGGAGGTAAAAAATGGCTAAGACCGAATCCACACTAAAGAATATGGTGATGTCGCTCACCCTCATTTCCCTGACAGCATCGGCATGCCTTGGGTTTGTCTATGAACTGACCAAAGAGCCAATTGCCCTTTCAATTCTGAATAAAAAACTGAATGCGATCAGGCAGGTCACTCCCGAATTCGATAATAACCCGAATGATGAAATGTACAGGCTGCCGACAGGTGAAGGAGACAGCCTCGACATTTACCCCGCAAAGAAGAACGGAGAGATTGTAGGTTATGCGGTTAACACGTATACATCCAAAGGTTTCAGCGGCAATATCAGTCTGATGGCAGGTTTTAAAACCGATGGTACCATTCTGAGCATAACTGTTCTTGATCATAAAGAGACTCCCGGGCTCGGAACAAAAATGACAGAACCTGAATTCAAGGAACAGTTCACCGGGAAAAATCCTGCGGAGTTCACACTGAAAGTGAAAAAGGATGGAGGACCTGTTGATGCGATCACTGCCGCTACAATAAGTTCAAGAGCTTTTTGCGACGCTGTCCAGCGTGCATACAATACATTACAGAAAGGAGGTCAGCAATGAATCAACTGCAAAATTTTACCAAGGGGTTCATAAAAGAGAACCCGATACTTGTACTTGTACTCGGGACCTGCCCCACTCTTGCCACAACATCTTCTTCGTTGAACGGAATGGGGATGGGGATTGCCACTACATTTGTCCTTTTAGGCTCAAATGTAGTTATATCGCTTCTTTCAAACATCATACCCGACAAGGTAAGGATCCCTGCTTTCATTGTCGTAATTGCATCATTTGTTACTGTCGTCGACCTGGTTATGCAGGCATACGTACCGGATCTCTATAAGACACTGGGAATATTCATTCCCCTGATAGTCGTTAATTGTATTGTTCTTGGCAGGGCTGAAGCTTTTGCAAGCAAGAATAGTGTACTATCATCATTTTTAGACGGCCTGGGAATGGGACTTGGTTTTACACTGGCGCTGGGAATTCTTGGAGCATTCCGTGAAATAGCAGGAAGCGGATCAATATTCGGTCATAAATTCATTCCAGGTGACGGTATACTTGTTTTCATTCTGGCACCAGGTGCATTCATGGCCCTGGGTTATATGATAGCCCTTGTCAACAAGATCAGGAAAACCTAAATACTGAGACAGAAATGGAATACGTCCTTTTAATAATATCCGCTGTTTTTATCAATAATGTTGTGCTTGCCCAGTTTTTGGGAATCTGCCCATTCCTTGGAGTCTCAAATAAAGTAAGTACTGCCCTGGGTATGGCCGGGGCGGTTGTTTTTGTAATTGTGCTCGCAACAATCGTCACCTACCTGGTACAGATTTATGTTCTTAGGACACTGGGTATTGAATTTATGCAAACCATAACATTCATTCTTGTCATTGCTTTTCTGGTACAGATGGTGGAGATCATTCTGAAAAAAATAAGCCAGCCCCTTTACCAGGCACTTGGAATATTCCTTCCTTTAATAACTACAAACTGTGCGGTTCTCGGTGTTGCCATCCTGGTTATCAAGAAAAACTATAATCTGCTGGAGGCTGTTGTCTTCGGTGCTTCCACTGCAGTAGGATTCGGACTGGCACTGATAATCCTTGCAGGGATCAGGGAACAGCTTGACCTTGTGAATGTTCCGAAAGGAATGAAGGGTGTTCCTATATCCCTGGTTATTGCCGGTATCCTGGCTCTTGCATTTATGGGATTTACGGGGATAGTAAAATAAAAGCATCAGGTCACATCGTTATCGAGGGCTGCCAGACTGATCAGATTTACCCCCCATCCCCCCAATAGGGGGGCTTATTAACTTAAATTAAATCCCAAAGTCCCCCTAGGGTATTGCCGTAAACTTAAGGAGTTTTGGGGACAAAAGTTTCCCCTCCTTTTGAAGGAGGGGTGGCCAGACAACGAAACCATCTGACATGCAGAATATAAATGGTCTGGCCGGGGTGGTTGATTCA
>Ga0113563_10002636_pt1 | contig 10904 bp, 9 predicted proteins | sample Mud3Dept3metaG_FD_80117 | JGI IMG/M metagenome (GOLD analysis project Ga0113563, IMG submission 80117) | Freshwater wetland microbial communities from Ohio, USA, analyzing the effect of biotic and abiotic controls - Mud 3 Core 4 Depth 3... | ecosystem: Environmental > Aquatic > Freshwater >...
GAATTCCTGAAAGCCGGCGAGGAACTGGGCTAGTCCTCCGAAGAAGAATGCCATCCACATCACTGCGCCCGTGCTATCTAGCCAACCAAGATTGGAAAATTGGAGTAGCATCGTGGTCGAGCCAAATGCACCTAATCCGACTGCTGCCGGATTGGCGAATGCTGGCGCCTTGGGTGCTTCTTTTACAGGAGTATCGGTACGTTTCAGTGTCATCGATTCTATAGTCTCCTAATCATCTTATTTTATATACCTACAGCGAATAATTCGCTGCATAAATTGATATTTTCCTTTAGAACAAGGTCAGCGGTCAACGCACCACTGGCCTAGCCTGGCCGTACTTTAGTACAATACTCTATGATCTAAATCTATAATCCTACCTGTCGATGGTACTATCCTCCGAAGATTATCGGAAGAATAACAACCGTGTCCTTATTCTTTAAAATAGTCTCCACCCCATCGAGTGTACCATAATGGCGGCCATTCACGAGGACGGTCAGGCTCTCTTTTTTCGCCAGTTCGCCTCGTAATTCATTGCCATGAATTTCTGCCAGTTTTTCGAATAAGCTGGATAATCGCGCCCCTGCTTTAAGAGAGAGCACTTCTCTTGCTGTCCCGGCTAACTCCCGATGGTTTCCGAAAAACAGTACCTCGACTCTCATAATACTTATTTGATCGTAAATTCCAGGCTCAATTCTTTCAGTTTCGCTGGAGTGGGAATACCCTTCGAGCTCCAACCTCTTACCTTATAATAATCTTTTACCAGTTCATCAGCCTCGAACACCTGTCCCTTGGAGGGACCTGAGGGCATAGTTTCAGTGGTAAGACGCTCCGAGATGACATCGTCTTTATTCGTGAAACCTTCCCTGACATTGAACATGCGTTCCAGGTTGAAAATCTTCTCTCCCACTTTCCAGAGATATGCCACATCAGCAAAATCCTTGATTCCGGTACTTGCTGCAAGTAGTTTGCCAAACGTCTCTTCGCTTAGTAAACCCATTGAAGGTATGAAACTGCAAAGGATACCGGTCTCAAATAGAGCAGTTAGGTCCTGGTTCCACTTCGTCAACTCACCTTTTCTCGCCACTGCAAACCTGTCTACAGCAAACGGAAAAGGAGAACCGAAGACTTCCTGCCCGGCATATCCGGTATTATGGTCGGCACCTATATTGGATGTGAGGAAATTTAGACCGTGTGCTTTAGCACCGCGCGGGTCATAAGCTGGCAATTCGAGCCCCTTGACAGCGATAGCATATTTCTCGGTACCCTGGCCAATCCGGCGAGCCGCCTCTACTGAACCTTCGGCTAATAAGTCACCAAATCCTTGTCGGTATGCAATTTGCTTGAGAAGGTCCATCACCGGTGTACTATCACCATATTTTAGAGTAATGCCCCCGGTGTCCTTCTTCGTAATGATGCCTTTTTCAAAAAGTTCGTAAGCAAAACCGATGGTAGAACCGGCTGAAATCGTGTCCAATCCGAGGTCGTCGCATAGCTTATCGGCAGCAATTGTCAGACCTATATCGGCTTTCCTCATTGGGCCGGTAAAAGCCCATGTCGTTTCATATTCGGGGCCATCAGTCCATGTCCCAGCATATCTACCTGTATACATTCTGACAATATTGCCGCAGTGTACCATGCAGGCATGGCATCCTGACTTACGCACACGTAATTTGGTATATGAGGCTCCCTCGATTTCCTGCCATTTCGGTAATACACCTTCTCTAAAGTTCTTCGTGGGATACATACCTAGAACATTGGTAAATTCAGCGATTTGTGTTCCGGTCTTTGAAAAGCTAGCAAATTGCGGGTTGTTCCGGTATGCGGTTATCTGTTCTTTGACAGCCGCTGTGAATGCTTCGCGATCGGCTGCTTCAACCTTAGAGGTACCACGACAGGCTATCGCCTTTAGATTTTTATCTCCCATTACCGCACCAGCCCCCCCGCGGCCGGCAGCACGCCGGTCGGTGAATATTCCGGCATACTTCACACGGTTTTCTCCAGCCGGACCGATACAGGCAACACGGATATCGTTATCATGTAATTCTTCTCTGATTAAAGTATGGGTATCATCGCAATCAAGACCCCAGAGATAGCTAGCATCTCGTAGTTCATATTTTCCGTCATGGATCCAGAGATAAACCGGCTTCTCAGCCTTGCCAGTGATAATGACACCGTCAAAACCGGCGAATTTAAGCTCCGGTGCCCAGAAGCCCCCTGCTGCAGATTTAAAATATGTACCTGTTAGAGGTGACTTAAAAAATACCTGCAGACGGGAAAAGGACTGTGCGTTAGTGCCGGCGAGTGGTCCGGAGAGAAAAACAAGTTCATTTTTCTCATCATAAGGGTCTGTGTGTGGTTTCAGGTCGTCGTAGAGGAGCTTTACTCCGAATCCACGGCCTCCAATATAGTCATGGACCGTCGCCTCGCTTAAAGACTCCTCAGAAAACTTGGAATTGGACAAGTTTACCCTCAGGAAGCGGTTCCTGAAGCTTCCCATTTTCGTTCCCTCCTTCTGCTATTTTACTCTGCTAATTGCCTATAGAATAACGATTGAGGTCGTGTCTGTCAATAAATAATAACTTGATATTATTCTGTTTTCATAACTGAACTGTGGGTAGTATAATGCGGATGGCATTAAGAACGCGGGGTATAAAAATGACAGATTTAAAATATGCAAAGAACATCGTCACCGATACCAAACCATTCCCTCAAGAGTTAATCGAAAAGTTCAAGGAAAAACATCCAGACGCTCCTCCGCCGATGGACTCAACCCGTCTATTATGGCTTGATGAAGAGGTAGTAGAAGGCGCTTTCTACATGGAATTCATCTGGCTCTGGCAAATGACATCTGGTCCTGTCACCGTTGAGGAGCCGCATCGGCATGATTTCGCAGAACTTATCGGGTTCATCGGTGGCAATCAGGCAACACCAAACGACCTGGATGGTGAGATAGAAATAAGACTGGGGGAGAAAGATTTTACCCTGGATAAGAGTTGCCTGGTATTTATACCAAAGGGACTTACCCATTGTCCTATCCAGTTCAAGAAGATTAATAGCCCAATACTCTGGTTTACAGCCGCGCCGAACGGTATGTATCGGCGGTCAGAGGGACAAACCACCGGTCCGAAAGAAGGAAAGCTTAATCCAAAAAAGACGGGTGATAATCCGGCTGATTTGAGTAAATACATCATTACCGGTATGAAGCCCGGTTTGGAATCCACCAGACCCCGCGAAAACCTCCCCCCTAACGCTTCGTCCATGACCCGGCTGTTATGGCTGGATAACGAGATGGCCAGTGGGGCATTCTACATGGAATGTGTCTGGTACGGAAAAGGTGCCGGTATGGGAGGACCTGACCCACATATTCACGACTTTGACGAAGTATTGGGATTTATTGGTACTAACCGGCAGGATCCACACGACCTTGGCGGTACTGTAGAACTCTGGCTCGAAAACGAAAAACACCTTCTCAGTAAAAGCAGCCTGGTCTTTATACCACGTGGTATGAAACACTGCCCGATGATACTAAAAGACTTACGTACGCCGGTTTTTCATTTCTCTAGCGGTAATGGCGGTACATATCAGAGGAAAGCAATGTCCTAGTTAGCATTAGAGGTATTCACCACTTTGGGAGGCTTTGGCGCTGTAGCCAGGAAAAGAATGGCTGCGCCCGGCAGGCTGACAAAGGCTGTAAGACTAAATGCCAGACGATATGTCCCCTGGATATCGGCTACATATCCAACTATGATAGGGGCAGCAATGGCTATCGGAAGACTAAGTGATTGGAGCCATCCTACTATCTTTCCCAATGACCTTCTTCCGAAATAATCAGCTTGAATCGCGTTCATAATAGGTGTCCGTATTCCCCATCCTATACCGTAAAGAACTGCGTAGAAAAATGCCCATTGTGCAGAAGTAGCTAAAGCCAAAACAAGGATCGATAAAGCCATCAACAGACTCGAAACAGCAAGAAGGACATTTTTAGGCAGGCGGTCACCCAGGAATCCACCGACCAATCTGAAAGGGATGTTTATCAGGCTGGCGACACTCCAGACCATTGCCGAGGTTGCGTGGGTCAGTCCGACACCACCCTCAATATCCTCTAGGTGCAGAAAGACATGCATCTGAGCAGCTCCCATGGCGAGGTTGCCAACAGCCCAGCCTATAGCTAAAAGCCAGAAAGCCCGGGTATGTACGGCTTCACGCAGCGAGAAATCGTATTCAGTACGGGACTTATATACCGTCCGCACTGAGTTTACTACTACATTAGGCCGGTCACCATCCGGCAGCAAACCATATGGTTCAGGCCTGGTTCTTAAAAGTAAGGTAACAGGCAAGCCCACAATCCAGATCATGATTCCAGAGCCGATAGCAGCTGCTCGCCAGCCATATACATCCTGAGAGGCTGCGAGTAAGGGCACGCCAGCAACACCGGCCATGGAAAAACCAAGTAGCATGATTGCCTGGGCGATTGTCCGTCTGCGTCGGAACCAGTTGTTTATCGTAACCGATAAAACTAGCATCCCCTGAAGACCGGTACCGGCCGAGATAAGTATGTTTGAGACGTAATACATGAACATATTATTGGTTATCCCGAATAAAATCAGACCGATACCTAAAATGAAGACGCCAATCACCGCCATAATTCGGGGGCCGAACTTGTCCATGAGGATACCTTCGATAGGACCTAGAATCGAGCTTTCTATCTGACTCACCGATCGTGGACCGGCTAGAGCTGCCCTGGTCCAATGAAATTCATCCTGCAGTAAGGGAAGATATGTCATGAAACCCTGACTGGTTATGCCCTGGAAAAACTGGGTTATTGCACCCACACCGACCATAATCCAGCCATAAAAAGGCCGCTTACCGCCGAATGGGAGGCGTGGGGTTTTATGGTGAACAATACTATTTTTTTTCATGGCTCATCCAGGGATAATTCCGCCAGGATATGAAATGTATTTTATATGAAATCGCGGGCGGCTGATATCTATACCACCGTCCACGACTACGTTTATCGATTATACCTTAGATACAATATTCACGTTAAATTATTTGAATATCTGCATAATATTATGTAAAATATATTCAAATTGACTTGATATCAGACGCGTGTTATGATACCCGCAGAATATCGAAACCCCAGAAACTTATGGCCTCAGTGTAAAATGTCAATCCTGAACGACCTTTACCATGAAATCGCTGCCTGCCAGCGCTGTAATCTGTACAAGACCGCAACTAGAGCCGTGCCTGGTGAAGGACCCGAGAACGCAAAACTCCTGTTTATTGGAGAAGCCCCGGGTTTTCATGAAGACCAGCAGGGGCGTCCTTTTGTCGGCGCTGCCGGACAATTCCTGGAAAGCCTCCTGGCTTCGATTAATCTCACCCGTCAGCAGGTCTATATAGCAAATGTAATCAAACATAGGCCTCCTGAAAACCGCGACCCCTTTCCCGGTGAGATAATTTCTTGCCGACCGTGGATAGAGAAACAGATCGAGTTAATTAAGCCCAGGATGATAGTCACACTTGGCCGCCATTCTATGGAGATGTTCTTTCCCGGTAAAAGCATCAGTAAAATCCACGGAACCCATCAGATGAAAGACCGTATACTCTGCTTCGCCATGTATCACCCTGCCGCCGCCCTCCACCAGCAAAGTCTGAAACAGGCTATACAGGAAGATATGTTAAAAATACCTGCACTTCTCGCTCAAACCGAAGTGAAAGAACCTCCTGCACCTAAGACACAACAATTGAATCTGTTCGAGATGTAAATATGTCAGAAAGAAAAATTAAGTTAATCCCGCTCGGCGGTCATAGTGAAGTCGGCAAGAATATGATGGTATTGGAATATGATGACGATATCATCATTATCGATTCCGGACTGATGTTCCCGGAAGAAGAGATGCTCGGGATCGACCTGGTTATCCCTGATATCAGCTATCTAGTAGAAAGATATGATAAGGTAAGAGGTATCGTCATTACTCATGGTCATGAGGACCATATCGGCGCCCTCCCTTATATCCTGCCCGAGTTACACGTACCGGTCTACTGTACTCAGTTGACCGCAGGATTAATATCGGTCAAACTTAAAGAACGCAGGACAACAGCCGAAGCCGACATCAGGGTAATACCCACAAATGGTACATTCACACTCGGTAAATTCCAGGTCGAATTCTTTCCTGTTTGTCACAGTATACCTGACTCGGTCGGGCTGATAATACGTACACCGATTGGGACTATCGTCCACACCAGCGATTTTAAGCTTGATTATACACCGGTTGGTGGTCAGCCTACCGACTTATGTAAACTCGCCCTACTTGGAACGCAGGGAATCTTGCTTTTACTCTCGGATTCAACTTACGCAGAACTGCCCGGGTACACCCCTTCGGAGCGTGTTGTCGGCGAAGCTATCGACCGGATAGTAGCCGAAGCTGAGGGCAGGGTCATCATCGCCACATTCTCCTCGCTAGTCTCACGTATCCAGCAGATAATTGATGTGGCGGCTAAACACCAGCGACGAGTTTTTGTTATCGGTCACAGTATGAGTGAAACTGTACGCATGGCACGTGAGTTAGGTTATCTCAAGCCACCGGAAGGTGTTCTTACCAGGCTGGACGAGTTACGGAATACTCCACCGGAACAAACTATAGTGGTGACCACGGGTACCCAGGGAGAACCAACTTCGGCATTGGTTCGTATGGCAAACCGTGACCATCGGCAAATACAAATAGTCCCGGGGGATACAGTCGTTATTTCAGCGACGCCGATTCCGGGAAACGAAGCATTGATCGACCATACGATTAACGGACTTTTCCGGCAAGGAGCACGAGTCCTGTACGATAGAGTTGCTCTTGTACATGTTCACGGTCATGCCAGCCAGGAAGAGTTAAAACTGATCCTAAACCTGACCAGGCCTAAATTCTTTGTTCCGATTCACGGCGAGTACCGGCATCTAAAACAACATGCCAATTTAGCCGAGTTAGTCGGCATTCCCAAAGAGAACATCTTCATCCTTGAGGATGGTGATGTTCTGGAACTCACCCCGGAGGGGGGAAAGACGAATGGCAAAGTCTCAGCCAGCCATGTTTACGTCGATGGTCTGAGCGTAGGTGATATCGATAGCGTCGTCCTGAGAGACAGGAAAATGTTGTCAAAGGACGGAATCGTGATCGTAGTTATTGCCTTAAACCGCCAGACCGGTAAACTGGTTGGGCGGCCTGATATTATGTCCCGGGGATTTGTCGATCCTGAAGAATCTAAGGATATGCTGGAAGAAAGCCGTGACCTGGTTGCCCGTATTCTTGACCGCGGTGGTGATCGTGCTACCGATTGGGGTTATGCCAGCACTAAGGTCAGGGATACTCTCTTCAAGTTTTATTATGAACACACCCGTCGCCGGCCAATGATATTACCTTTTATGGTCAGCGTCTAGCCATGAGAAAGATGTTATAATACGAACCCGGAAGATTGTGTGACTAAATGGGCAAAAATAGTAAAAGGGGATCTATACAAGCAGATCGGCCATGGTGGTTCCGGCTGATACGCTTCTTCCTGGTACCTCCCGGCCTTTATATCACACTTATCATCGCTGCAGCTGCTGTAATCTACTGGAAGCACTCCGAAATCGCCAAGTGGATAGGTGACGTCGTATATAATACGACCAACCTGTTTGGCTGGGGGCTTCTGTTTATTGCTCTGGCTATATTGACCCTAATCATCCTGATACTTCGTCATAAAGTCTCGGCATTGTGGCATGGCTGGCGTTTTTGTCTGGGGACTGTAGCTCTTATTGCCGCTATTTGGGGTACTCTGGCATTTTTGGGCTCTGGTGGTGAGGAATTCGGCCTAGGTGGTGAAATAGGTCGAAAAATAATCGGACATCACCGTAACTTCTTTGGAATCTTAATATTAGTTGGTCTATATTTTCTTGGCGTTGTATTATTCGCACCATCAGCAACTTTCCGTTCAATGAGCCGGTTTTTCTCATGGATAGCCAACCGGACAAAAATACCGCGAAAAGCTGCTATTTCCCCGGGTACTCAAGTACCGGTACCCGGCAGACCAACCCAGCCGAATAAAGCGGCAGGTAAAACAGAACGCAAACCTGTCGCACCGACAACTACCGAGAGTATTGCACCTACCACAGAATACCCAACGCGTGAGGAACTCAAGCAGGTTGCCCAGGAAGTCTGGAGGAAATATGGCGAGTCTCCTTCTACAGTAACTGTTGAAGGTTGGCGCCTTCCTCCAATTGATATTCTGGAAAAATCACCGGAGATTGTTTTTAGCCAGGCGGATAATACACGGCGTGCTCAACTAATCGAAGAAGCATTGGAGAGTTATGGTGTTGAAGCAAAAGTAGTCCAGATAAATACCGGTCCTACAGTAACCCAGTTCGGTGTCGAGCCCGGGTGGGACCGCCGTATAAAGGAATACAAAGAAAAAGACAAGGACGGCCATACCAGAGTCAGGCAAGAAGAAATTTCCAAGACCCGTGTAAAAGTAGAAAGGATAAATTCTTTGGCCAACGACCTGGCATTGGCACTGGCTGCTTCTACAATCCGTATAGAGGCTCCGATACCGGGACAATCGTTGGTTGGTATTGAAGTGCCTAACACTGTCTCGACCAGTGTCACCCTGCGTGGTGTCGTCGAGACCAGTGTATTTCAGAAAACGCAGGCTAAAACGAAACTAGCTATTGCCTTGGGTAAGGGAGCCGGTGGTGAAGCCGTTACTGCCGATCTTACCAGGATGCCACACCTGCTTATCGCCGGGGCTACAGGCAGCGGTAAGACAGTCTGTCTTAATGCTAGTATTTGCAGTTTACTCCTTAACAACACGCCTTACGACCTGCGGCTGGTGCTGATAGATCCTAAGAGGGTGGAATTGACTTCTTATAACAGCATTCCCCACCTCGCCGCTCCTGTTATAGTTGAACCGGAAAAAGCCGTTGAAGCCTTACGCTGGCTCAGTCAGGAAATGGACCGCCGTTATCAGAAACTCCAGGCAGCTGCCCAACGCAGCATCGACGGCTACAACAAGAATCGGCAGGGCGACCAGAAGATGCCTTATCTGGTTCTGGTCGTCGATGAACTCGCCGACCTAATGATGCAATCTGGCGATGAAACGGAAAGAATTCTTTGCCGCCTGGCGCAACTCGCCCGTGCCGTCGGTATTCACCTGGTAGTCGCTACTCAACGGCCTTCGGTTGATGTTATTACCGGCTTGATTAAAGCCAATTTTCCTACCCGCATCAGCTTCGCCGTCACTTCCCAGGTCGATTCCAGGACTATTCTGGACGGTGCCGGCGCTGAGAAGTTACTCGGTAAAGGCGATATGCTTTTCATGCCTACGGAAGCAGCTAAACCCAAGCGACTCCAAGGCTGTTTTGTCTCGGATGCGGAAATCGAAAGGCTGGTCTACTTCTGGGGCAACCAGAAAAAAGATACACCGTCACTCAAGATAGATGCCGTTCCCGCGGCAGCAACAGGCAAATCCGGTCAGGTCCCCGGCAAGTCTCTCACCCCATCCCCAACCGAGGACCCTCTTATGGAAGAGGCAAGGATGATAGCAGCAGACCACCCGAGGTACTCTATCTCCTACCTCCAGCGCAAATTGCGTGTCGGCTACAATCGTGCAGCTAATATCGCTGAAAAGCTAGAGAAGGAAGGCTTCAGCCCGGAGAAACCTGGCTATTCAGATCAGAATAGAGGGGACGACCCTGAGGACGAAGAGGCTGAGGAAAATTAGAACAAGAAATACACCGGAAATCGAATATACATAATACCCGGTTTATCCCCGCCGCCCCATCCGCAGGAAGACAAACACAAATCCGATAATAACCACTACCGCCACCCCGATCCCTACCCACACCCATTCTGAGATACCCGGTATCTCTACTTCGACATTCGTTACTCTTCGTATCTCATTAGCAGTAGCGATAAAGGTAAGATTGTATCTTCCTTTCGCGGTATCTGAAGGAGGTAAGATAGTGACATCAATTGTTTGTGTGCTGCCGGCAACAAGCGTATTCAGACGTCCTGGAGAAAAGTCAACCATCCAGTCTTCCGGGCCGGTGGAGGAGAACACTACCTCTGTAAAATTCGTCGTTCCGGAGTTACCAACATCAAGATAAAAAGTATTAGTCTCGCCGGGAATTACCTCATAGGAAGGACCCTGGGGACGTAGATACAACCATAATTCGGTCTTGTCCTGGGCAAAAGCACGCAACGAGAATAAGGACGAAACCAGTATCATCACTATTATGAAGACGAGCCCGAACGCCCATGAATTAGTTGCTAACTTACGCGGTATCTTTTTTCTCCTCCAGCCGTTTACGCTTGTCCTTGTTATTTCTCAAGGTATCAATCCGCTTGGAAATGGCTTCTTTATACACGCGGCTTATACTTTTACCATGCTGTGGTATTTTCTCTTTTTTCTTTTCCAGACGCTTTTCTCGCTTTTCTTGTCGGGTCTCAATATCATCTTTTTGTTCACTCATCAGTGCTTCCTCGATATTACTTTTGATGTCCCATAAAATTGTGCCAAATTCGACTTTACAGCTTCCTTATTTGATGGAGAAGGAGTCAGTCCTGATATCGGGATAGGAGACTCTTCCAGGTTCCGCCGTAATTCTACAATCCGATCTCGCAGCAAAGCCGCTCGTTCGAATTCGAGGTTACGGGCTGCTGCTTTCATCTGCGATTCCAGGTCCTTGATAAGTCGGGCAATATCTTCCTTCAATACCGGAGTATATCCGGTATCATAAGAGGCATGGGCTTCGGCAACGACTTTCACCCTTTCTGTGATGTCCTTGATAGCTTTCCGTATACCCTGTGGGGTGATGTTGTGTTCACGGTTAAAATCTTCCTGTATCTTACGCCGTCGCTGGGTCTCTTTAATAGCTC
>Ga0113563_10002637_pt1 | contig 10903 bp, 8 predicted proteins | sample Mud3Dept3metaG_FD_80117 | JGI IMG/M metagenome (GOLD analysis project Ga0113563, IMG submission 80117) | Freshwater wetland microbial communities from Ohio, USA, analyzing the effect of biotic and abiotic controls - Mud 3 Core 4 Depth 3... | ecosystem: Environmental > Aquatic > Freshwater >...
CCATCCGGTTCCGAGTACAGTTCGATCACCTCGCAGCCCATGGAGCGGATGACCTCCGGAGCTACCAGTCCTGCCGTACCGTTCCCGCTGTCGAGCACGACCTTGAGCGGAACGCCAAGGAAATCACGGAAGAGGTCCTTCAGGTGGCCTGTGTAGTCAGGAATGATGGGACGATCTGCTATCGTGCCCTTCCTGCCGGACCCGCTGTCCTTCGATCCTGCCAGGGACGCCATGATCCCGCCCACTTTTTGGATCTCTTCTCCGTAGATGGTCTCCTTGCCGACGCAGAGCTTGAATCCGTTGAACTCTGACGGGTTGTGGCTGCCCGTGATCATGATGCCGGCTCCCGGCTTGAGGTGATAGAGGGAAAAGTACAGTGCCGGTGTCGGACAGAGGCCGAGGTCGACAACATTGAGGCCTGATGCGGTCAGGCCGCGGCTGAGGGCGTTCCGGAGACGAGGAGAACTGAGCCGGGCATCATAGCCGACGGTCACGGTCGTGATGCCTGAAGGCCTGAGGTACTCCGCAAATGCCCTGCCGAGCAGCTCGATCACGGGATCAATGAGGTCGCGATCGGCGATGCCTCGGATGTCGTATTCGCGGAAGATCTCTTTATTGAACGCAATCGTCATTTCGGAAGCTCCGGCAAGGGGGATTTGGCGCTCTCGTGGCGCTTATAATCATCATCAAAACGGACGATGTCGTCTTCTTCCAGATATTCACCGTTCTGCACTTCGATGATCTGGAGCGGCACCCTGCCGGGATTCTCAAGGCGGTGCTTCGTCGACATGGGGATATAGGTGCTCTCGTTCGTATGCACGTCGTATTCCTTGTCTCCGTTCGTCACCCGGGCTGTCCCGGAAACGACGACCCAGTGCTCGCTTCGGTGATGGTGGAGCTGATGGGAAAGCTTCGCACCAGGGATTACGACGATGCGCTTGATCTTGTAGCGGTCCCCTTCCTCGAGGATGGTGTAGTTGCCCCAGGGCCGGTGGACCGTGCGGTGGGTGAGACGCTCTTCCGCCTTGCGTTTCTTCAATTCATCGACGACTTTCTTGACGTCCTGAGCCCGCTCGCGGCTGCAGACCAGCGTGGCGTCGGGCGTGTCCACGACGATCATGTCCCTGAGTCCGATGGTGGCGACCAGCCGTTTATCGGCATAGATCACCGAGTCGGTGCTGTCAATGTCGATAACGTTGCCGGCGATGATGTTCCCGGAGGCGTCCTTATCCGTCACTTCCTCCAGGGCGGTCCAGCTGCCTACGTCAGACCAGCCGATGTCAGCCGGGACGACGGCTGCCCGGTCCGTTTTCTCCATGACGCCGTAGTCGACGGATACGGACTGCAGCCGCGCGAACATGCCGCGGATCGTTTCGGTCTCCGTGCCGCTGCCGATGCTCTTTCGGACCTGCTCCAGTCCCACGAACAGGGAGGGCATATGCCGTTCGATCTCCCTGAGGAAGGTGCGGACTTTCCAGACGAACATTCCGCTGTTCCAGTAGTAATGGCCGCTTGCGAGATAGCCCTGCGCGGTCGCGAGGTCCGGTTTTTCCACGAACCGCTCGACCCGGCAGACGCCGTCCACGCCTGCCTCCTGGCACGGTTGCCCTGCCTTGATATAGCCGAAGCCGGTCTCGGGTCGATTGGGCTTGATTCCGAGCGTCACGAGGTAGTCCTTCGCGGCGGCCTTTGCAGCGGTCGCGATGCAGGTCCGGAAGGCCTTGACGTTCCTGATGGCGTGGTCCGCCGAGAGGACGATCATGATGCCGTCGGGATCGATGCGGTTCAGATGGAGCGCGGACAGCCCGAGGGCCGGCGCGGTGTTCTTCGCCTCCGGTTCGAGAATGAAGTTGCGGTCCCAGGACCCGCCAAAGCGCGCCGTGAGCTGTGTTCCGATGTCGACCGCGAGGTCAGCGTTGGTGACGATGAAGACGTTCTTCTGTTCGATCAGAGGCAGCACGCGGTCCACGGTCTGCTGGATCAGAGTGTCTTCGCCACCGATCTTCAGGAGCTGTTTGGGCATCTTTTCCCGGGACAGCGGCCAGAACCGCGTCCCCGAACCACCCGCCATGATCACTGCGTACATAGAACCCTCCAGAGACATGAGCTCATCGCTCTTCGTTCATAGTAAACAGACAATATTCCCTTCTGCATGATGCTGACTTTCATGTACGAGCCACCAGCCATAAGCTATCTTTGTTTCTTCTCCCATTCCCATGCTGTCCTGATGACATATTCGAGGTCGTCATGACGCGGGATCCAGCCCAGCGTCTGCCTCAATTTCGTGCTGTCGGCGACCAGGACCGGCGGATCTCCCTGCCTCCGAGCAGCAATTTCCACGGGGATATCGATCGCGGTCACCCGCCGCGCGGTATCTATCACTTCCCGCACCGAGTACCCGTGACCGTAGCCGCAGTTGAACGCCTGAGTGCTCCCTTTCCGCAGCAAATGTTCGAGTGCAAGCAGGTGGGCATCAGCGAGATCGGTCACATGGACATAGTCCCGGATGCATGTTCCATCAGGCGTCGGATAGTCCTCGCCGAATATCGTGATGTTCCTTCGCTTTCCTTTCGCCGCCTTGAGCGTAAGCGGGATGAGGTGGGATTCCGGATCGTGCCGCTCCCCGATCCTGCCCCCGGGGTCGGCGCCGGCCGCGTTGAAATACCGGAGCGAAACGGAGCGGATCGATCCGCTTGCGGAAAGGTCCTGCAGGACCGATTCGACGAAGGCCTTTGCCCGTCCATAGGGATTGATCGGCCGCATCGGCAGGGTTTCCACGACCGGTCCCTGTTCCGGTATGCCGTAGACAGCTGCGGTCGACGAGAATATGAAGTTCCCGATGCCATGCCGTGCCATGGCCCCCAGCAGGTTCACGGTGTTCGCAGCATTGTTCTCATAGTACTTCAGGGGCTCCCGGACCGATTCGGCAACCTCGATATGAGCGGCAAAATGCATCACCGCCGAGGGTTTATAGTCGGACAGGACCGTGTTCAGCAGCGCGGCGTCCGCGAGGTCGCCGACGACCAGGTCGCCATGGAGCACCGCGTCGCGATGGCCCCTGGAAAGATCGTCCAGGACGACGACGGGAAAACCTCTTTCGCCCAGGGCTTTGACGACATGACTTCCTATGTACCCTGCCCCGCCCGTGACGAGAATCCTGTCCAACCAATGACCTCCCCGGTCCCTGCGTGGTCCCCTGCCCGCACGTGCGGCCCCGTACGAGCGGTCAACTTGTCTTTTCCCATCTCTTATGCTACTATGGCGACGGTCGACCTCTTCAGAAAATACCAAAAAAACCGAATAGTATTCAGGTATTATCCATGCGTTCGTACCGGCGAAGACTGGGCACAATTATACTGTTTTTGTCCGACCTTGTCATTCTCTTTTTGATCACCGCCCTTGCCATCATCATACGCGATATCCTTCCCGCCGTCCTGCCCGGCTTCCCGATATTCTCACGCGAGATTAGCTACGCGTGGTGGTTCTTTCCCGTCTGGGTCACCATCCTGGCATACGAAGGCGCTTATACGAGACGGTTCACGTTCTGGGACGAGGTGAGGCTGCTCTGGAAGGCATCGCTCTTTTCGACCCTGGCAATTCTGACCATCGTCTTCATCGGCAAGACGGGGGCCGTGTCCCGAACGGTCGTGGTACTCATCGGTCTGCTTTCGCTCATCCTGTTCCCTCTGCTGCGAATATCCCTCAAACGACGGCTTATTTCCATCGGACTGCTCAAACGGAAGGTCCTTATCCTGGGCGCGGGCGAGACCGGTATTCTCGCCCTGCACGCGCTGCGGGGGGAGCCGAATCTCGGATACGAGGTGATCGGGTTCCTCGATGATGCGCGCGGCACGGGAGGCAACCGCGAGGAGGGCATCAAGGTGCACGGGCATCTTGACCGCGTCGAACGGTACCTCAGCAACGCCGATGTTCACGACGTGGTCGTCGCCCTTCCCGAGCACGACAAGGGGAAATTGAACAGCCTGGTGACCCGGCTCCAGCATAAGGCCGCAAGCGTGCTCTTCTTCCCCGACTACGCCGGCATGGCGGTCATCGGCACGGAGCTGCGCCATTTTTTCAAAGATCAGGTCTTCGCGCTCGAGATCAAGAACAATCTCGCAGAACCGTTCAATTACTTCACGAAAAAAGCGTTTGATTTCGTTGTCGGCGCCGTTCTATTTCTGCTTCTCCTTATTCCGCTGGCCGTCATTGCTGCCCTGATCAGGATCGCCTCGCCGGGGCCGGCGATCTATACGCAGACACGGGCCGGGAAGAACGGCAATACGTTCCGATGTTACAAGTTCAGGACCATGTACCGCGACGCCGAAGCGCGACTGCAGGGGATCCTTGATGCCGACCCCATCGCACGAAAGGAATGGGATGAGTTCCGGAAGCTGAACAACGATCCGCGGATCACTCCGCTCGGGAAGTTCCTTCGCAAGACATCACTTGACGAACTGCCCCAGATCCTGAACGTGCTTCGTGGAGAGATGAGCCTTGTGGGGCCGCGGCCGGTGACGCAGGAAGAGATCGACAAGCACTACAAGGACAGCGCGGAGCTCTGTTTCAGCGTCCTTCCCGGGATCACGGGGCTCTGGCAGGTCAGCGGGAGAAGCAACACGACGTATGATTACCGCATATCGCTCGATTCGTGGTATGTCCGGAACTGGAACCTGTGGCTGGATATCGTGATCCTTATGAAGACCGTGTACGTGGTCCTGCAGAAGGAAGGGGCGAGGTAGTTGGTCGTTAACGGGGGACCGGAGGTTCGGTCGACTCCACGATCATCCGCAGCTTCTTCTTGAAGCTGGGCACGCCCCATTTTTGCGCGTGCCTGACCAGTGTGTTGCTATCGAACGTGATTGTATCGAACCGCTTGATCGCATCGATCAAGGCGTCAGCCGATTGTTCGTAGAAGAATACGGCGGTCGCGTCGACGCCCTTCCCCGGCCTGCCCTCTGCCGGCACCATGGTCTCAACAATGCCCCCTTTGCCATAGCAGATGACGGGAGTTCCGCTCGCGTTCGCCTCCAGCGGTATGAGCCCATATTCAAGGAATGGCGTGAAGATCACCGCCCCTGCTTCGCTGTATTCCCTCGCCAGGGTCGCATCATTCACGGCCCCGAGAAACGTGATATTTGGCCCGGCGAGCGCGCGCAGCCGCTGCTCCTCGGGTCCAGCACCGATGATCCGGAGCGGGAGCCCAAGGCGGGTGAATGCCTCCACCGCGTAATCTATCTTTTTCCAGCGCTCCAGCCGTGAGACGATGAGGAAGTGCTTCCCTTTCTGTACGGAAGGGCGGAACTTGTCGAGTTCGATGGGACAGTAGACCACATCGGCATCACGACCGTAATACTGCCTGATGTACTCCTTCGATGCCTGCGAGATCGCAATGAAACGGTCGATCTTCCGGGCCGCAGCCAGATCCCGCCGTTTCAAGTACGGCAGGGTGACCTTCAGCAGTTTCGCCTTGATGGAATCTCCGAAATACTCTTTAAAATGCCAGATCGCACGCGTGGGGATGTAGCAGTAACAGATATGGCGTCCCTTTGGCACGTTCACATATTTAGCCACGGTCGCCGAGGAGCTGAGCACAACGTCGTATCGGGAAAGATCGAGCGACTGCATGACATACGTGGCAAGCGGGAACGACCAGCGAAAAGCAGCAGTAGACTGAACGAACCGATTGAGCCACGTTGTCCGGATCCGGCGGGTCCGGAAGTATGGAAAGGTGGCCGACGGATTGTAGGCGAGCGTATAGGCGTCCGCCTCGGGAAATTCCTCGCACATATACTGAAATATGCGTTCGGATCCGCCGATACCGCAGAGATAATCATGTATGATGGCAATATTCATGATCGTGCGGTTTGCCCCTCCTCGCGTGCATCGTCCCGGTCCAGCAGGTCATCATGCCGTCTTTTCTGCGCGATGAGCATGAGATTGTAGCCCTTGAACCAGGGGAAGGCAATGGGAAATGTCAGCGCAGCAACGGGCCATAAGAGGATGTCTCGGACGAGCCGTGGTCTCACCAGGGAAAGAAGGTGCCGTACAGCAGGGCTTTTCAGAAAATTGACGTTTACGGCGCCCGGCTTTTTGACGGTCAGCCCCTTGCTATAGATACCCAGGACCCGGTACAGGAAAATGCGGAACAGATAGTTGACGAATATCCGGTACGAATTGAACCGCGAGCCCTGCTTTATCTGTACGATGGAGAAGTTGCTGGAGAAGAACAGCGCTGTAAGGGATTGTTCCGTCCAGCGCGTGAGATGGTGGGGAGGATAGTCGTTGAACTCCCTGACGGGCCATTTGTTCCGGAACGGCACGCTGACAACGAGAGAACCGTCTTTTTTGAGCAAGAGAGAGATCTCCCGGAGGAACGCTCGGGGATCATCAAGATGTTCAAGAACCTCGAACGAGGTAATGACATCGAATTGTTGTATCCGGGTTTTCTCCTGCACTTCCTGCAGGGTACCGGTAAAGAGCGAATCCAGATTATAGAGCTGTTTGCCCGCATCGATCGACTCCCGGGAAAAATCGATCCCATAGGCTTCAAAACCGGCTTTTCGCGCGTGATTGACGAACACCCCTTCCCCGCATCCCACGTCCAGGAGCTTTCCGCGTGCGGGCAAAGAGGCAACCGCCCAATGGTAATATTCCTGAATGCTCGTGTTGATGATACTGTGACGGATGATATAGGCCTTATTATACCAGTCTCCGCCCGGCGTCTTCATGGGGTTCGAGAATTCCAGATCGCAGGTGGTGCACCGAATGATCGCGAACTCATCGATCGTTTCGATTGCACGAAATCTGTCCTGCGCTCCGCATCCCGGGCATGTTACCGCTTGATCCATTGAACTATCTCCTTCCGGGCCGGCGAAAACGCAAACCAGAGACCGGTCATTATGAAGCCCGCCAAGATCGACTCCAGGAGAGTGCGATGCAGGGCCACTTCATGCAGAAGCGCGGCGCCCAACGAGGCCGCCAACAGCGTTCCCCCATACCGGGCAAAGATGCCCGCGCCTATGCCGGTTGACCGCAGCTCCCTGAGGAGAACGACGCATCCGACCAGGGCTATCCACTCCGTTGCCGGAAGCCCGAAGAATTGCAAGTGAGGGGTAACGATGACCACGGCAGACCAATAGACGGCGTTGTACACGCCATAGAACACGAGGGAGGCCCTTGAATTCCCTCGAGCGCTCAAGAGCGAGGTCAGGATCATCATCATTGCCATGACAAGATGGGGATAGAGTATCACGAGCATGACGTCCGACATCGGCAGCCAGGCAGAGCCATAGACCGGGGGTATCCAGACCGGTCCCAGGGCAGCGATCAACCCCATGGCGGGCACGAGAAATAAAAAAAGGCTGTTTAACGTTCTAACTACTCCGTTCAGAACATCATCGGCCTGTGTTCCTAATCGGGAAAAAAGGCTCATGGAGATGCGGGATGAGATCGTAACCAGCACGCGGGGGTACTCCACGGTCTTGTAGGCAAGCTGAAGAAGGCCTAGTTCCCGGACGCCCAGGAACAGGCCTGCGACAACAGGTCCAGCATAGATTGGCAGCCATTGCAGGGCGGCAAAACCGCTGTACGGCAAACTGAACCGGGCGATCCGCCTGATCACGTCGCTGCTGCAGCGAAAATACAATTCATTCTGCGCCGTAGACAGCGCGACAATGCCGGAGACCACCCCGCGCAGGATGTTCCCTGCCAGGATTCCCCCGTAAGGATGGCCCGCCAGTGTTCCGGCCACGGCAATGCCATTGAAGACCATGATATCTGATAGTTCGGTCAAGGCCGATACCTGGTATTGCAGATTTCTTTCCGACAGCCCGCAGATGACGTATCGCCATCCATAAAAAAAACCTCCGAACACCGTACCCAGCAGCAGTGGGAAAAGTTCTTTCGATGAAAGATGACGGGCAATGGCAGGCGATAGACAGAGGACCATCAGTGCCCATAAAGCTGAGATCATGGCCTGCAGGGAATAACAATTGCCGACCTCGTCCCTTGTCGGGGGCGTTCGGTTTTGAATGACAAAGGCCCAACATCCCTGGCTCAACACCGCAAAAACGGTCAGCACGACCTGCGATATGGCGAACAGACCCCATAATTCAGGGCCTCCCCGGCGCGCTATGACCACGGTGCCTGCAATATTGATCAAAAAGCCCAGACCGTATCGAAAAAAGAGCTGTTTTGCTCCTGCCTGAGCCGCAAAACCGAGGTCATTGTCTGAACCGGAAGTCATGATGGATCCGCCGCTCCTTCATCAACTGCCGTCGGAACGACGGCCACGCGCAGGTTGCCGTTCACTTCTCATGATCGTGATCGGGCAATCAGGCCTTTGTAGAGGCTGATATGCTGCTCAGCGATACGATCCCAGGCAAAACCGCGGGCGTACCTTCGCCCCATATTCGACAATTTCCTTTGGAGCTCGGGGTCCTTCAAGATCGTCCGGATGCGGGCAAGCGCCTGTTCCGGGCTGTGAGCCAGTTCAAGAACGTCATCCAACTCGCGGGTGGTATGCGAGCCTCCTGTCGTGATGGTCGCCACCCCGTTCGCCAGCAATGCCAGCAAGGTTCCCCTGCGTCCTGAGGCGCCGTCGGGGAACGGAACATAGGCCACGAGCGATTGTGAGAGGATGTCCGCGACCTCCTCATAGGAGAGGTCCAGGCTCCAGATCACGGGAAGTTCACGGGACCGCAGGCGCAGCTCTTCTAAGTAATCGGTCAGGCCGGGATAGGGTTTGCCGATTATCCTGATCCGATAAGGCAGCGATGACCGTTTGATGAGCTCGGCCAGTATAAGGACCTGTTCGATTCCCTTGTTCGGCCGGATCATGCCGAAGTAGATGATCTCTTCCCCATCGGACGCCTTCTCGCTCGTGCCGACGGCGATGTTGCTGCCGAGCGGGATAACATCGCTGCGTCGAGCGACCCAGGGCGCCCAGCTGAGGGCGAAACCCTGCTCATAGGGAGTCGTGAATATGACGTGCAGGGGACGCACGCTGAAGGGGAACAGCGATATTTTTCTCAGCGTGTGGGCCCTGCTGATCTCGTGGATCGTGACAACGCCGCGCACCAGAATACTGAGCAACTGGGGCGCCAATCCGGCTCCGAAGCCGATCGTCGGATACTGGATGTGCACGATATCCGGGCGCAGGGATCGAATGTGTCTGAAGATACGGGGGGTATCATGCAGGCGCCAGCTTCCGCCATGCACGATCTCGACCGCGATCCCCTGCTGCCGAAGGGCCTCGGCAAGGCGGAAGGTGTAATCGCCGATGCCGCAGACATCAGGTGGATATGATCCAGTAATAAGTGCAATTCGCATTATATTCTATTGGAACTTTCACCTCTCCGGGGAGAAGAGATCATGATGATCTATTCGACCTTCTTGAGGGCAAACCAGGCAAAGGTATATCTCTTCCCTTTCCATAGGATCGACGGTTCAATGACATCCAAATGCATATCTCCACAAAGCTGATAACCGAACGCCGCAGCTTCTTTGAAAAAAGCGAGCAACTCGTCCTTTGAGAAGATATTCCAGGGCATGCCAAAAGGGTACATTCCGGAAGTATCGATCTTGCTTGGCCAGTAGTCCACGGACGCAATAAGATATCCTCCGGGCTTGGTTAAACGCGACAGTTCTGCGAGGAGCTTATGAGAGTCGAATCCGTGCTCTATGACAGAAATGGCCGTGACCGCGTCGAACGATGCGCTATCAAAGGATGTTTGCATGAAATCGATCTTGAAATAACGTATTTTGTCTTGATGCGGCATCTGGATGATCTTCGGATTCAGATCAACGCCCGTTAGATCGGAATATTCAAGTTGATGAAGCAAACAGAGCATTTCAGAACCGTATGCTCCGATGTCCAAAACAGCCTTATCTGGCAACACATTCTTTTCAATGAACTCAACTGATTTTAGAACGTCCCAGCTCTTATTGCATTCACCAACGGATACGCCGCCGATAAAATGAACCTTACGCAAGATCCTTTTGAACAGCGAACTGGTGCAGTTGAGTCCCCTGCGCGTCATCTCTGTCCGTGCTTTCACATTTTGGGCATGAGACAGCAATACCTCAGCACTCATATGCATTATCCCTCAATAGGGTAAATAAATTTACTACTACACTGCGTTTCTTGCGCCGCGATGATCGTGCCGCTCCGCGGTCATATCCCCTGCCGGGACCGCAGGTTATTCACCATGCGTCCGGGAAGACAGTGCTTGACCATGTTTTTGACCGCTACCGAGGCCAGTGAGCCGAGATAATAGCAGTCAAGAGCGATCGATTGGCCTTTAAAACGCTTCACAACGCGCCACTGCTCTCGGATCATCTTGAGATTGTTGGATGACGAATATCCGTCGGCGGTTATCCGGGCTATCACCCGGTCCACGGCATGGAATCGGCGCTGCTGCGCGTAGAGTGTGAAAATGAACTCGTAGTCGGCCGCGATCCTGCTCTCACTATTGAACTTCAGGTGCTTCATGATCGGGGTCCTTACCAGCATGCTCTGGTGGCAAAAGACCATTCCCTTCCAAAGGTTCCGCAGGTCACCCAGCGCCGGCGTCCGAGAATAGTTGTCGTCGTAGACCACTTCATGCCGTCCGTACAGGACATCGATATCTTCATGAAGCTCCGGAACGAGCTGGGAAAAGACCTCGTTATGGGATAGTTCGTCGCCGCCGTTCAGAAAAAAGACCCACTCACCAGTCGCGAGATCGATCCCCTTGTTCATCGCGTCATAGATCCCTTTATCCGGTTCACTCGACCAGTATTCGATCTTCGCATCATAGCGCCGGATGATGTCGAGCGTTCCGTCGGTCGATCCGCCGTCGATGATAATGAGCTCGACAGCGTCGTATGTCTGGCCGATAACGCTCTGGATGGTCCTTTC
>Ga0113563_10002638_pt1 | contig 10901 bp, 10 predicted proteins | sample Mud3Dept3metaG_FD_80117 | JGI IMG/M metagenome (GOLD analysis project Ga0113563, IMG submission 80117) | Freshwater wetland microbial communities from Ohio, USA, analyzing the effect of biotic and abiotic controls - Mud 3 Core 4 Depth 3... | ecosystem: Environmental > Aquatic > Freshwater >...
GATTCGGCAAAAACTTGAGGGAAGGCTCACCCTCCTGGATTCCTATCAAGAAAATCTCTGGTTCAGTCTCCTTTTCGCCAACCCGGCTGACCGAAGACCCAGCGCCCCGGCAGGGGAAAAAGTTTCTTGACATCCTTTCCTCCTTTTGGTATTTCTCCCGCTGGAGTAAACGTTTTAGTAAAATGCTCCGTTCACCAGCCTGAGAGAGGAAAAAATGGGAAAGATTGACCAAATGAGTTCACTCTTCTGGTTCCTTTTGGGCTGGGTCTTGACGTATCTATCCTACCGGCTCGGTCTCGGAACCCTGGTCAACCCGGGGCCCGGATTTCTCCCCTTCTGGTGCGGCCTCTTCTTGTCCGGCCTTTCTCTGGGGGTCTTTCTGCGGGGAACGTTGGATCAGAGAAGAAACAGGGGCAAATCCCTTCGGGACCTCTGGGCCGGTATGCACTGGACCAAGGGCATCTACGTCATACTGGCCCTGTTGATTTACACCTTCGCTTTTGTCCACACCGGGTTTGTGTTGAGCACGACCCTGCTGCTTATCTTTCTCTTTAAAGCCATCGAGCCCGAGAAATGGATATTCGCCATCGGGGAGGCTATTTTAGCCTCCCTGGTCTGTTTCGTGGTTTTCAGCCTGTGGCTGGATGTTCAGCTTCCCAGGGGTGTCATCGAGAAGATTCTCTTTTAGGCTGGCGGCAAATGGGTCCCCTGGATAACCAAGACTCGACCTCTCCATCGTTGATAAGGTGATGGCCTTGAGCATTTGCCTCCCGGGCCGGTCGATCAAAGAGCATCTCTCTCATGGACCTTTTCAGTAATCTCTTATACGGATTTTCTGTAGCCCTGACCCCGGTAAACCTCCTGTACTGTTTTATCGGGGTTTTCATCGGGACGCTCATCGGCGTCCTTCCCGGTATCGGGCCCGTGGGGGCTATGTCCCTCCTCCTCCCTACCACCTTTCATTCTTCGCCGGTCGGGGCCATTATCATGCTGGCGGGGATTTATTACGGAGCCATGTATGGCGGATCGACCACCTCCATCCTGCTCAACATTCCCGGAGAAGCGGCTTCCGTGGTCACGTGCCTGGAAGGATACCAAATGGCCCGGCGGGGAAGAGCGGGACCGGCCCTTGGGATCTCTGCCTTTGGCTCTTTCATCGGGGGAACCTTCAGCATCATCGGGCTGATGCTCGTGGCACCGCCCTTAGCGGAAGGAGCCCTGAAGTTCGGTCCTCCCGAGTATTTCAGCCTCATGGTCCTGGGCATGACGCTGCTGATCTACCTGGCCTCCGGCTCCATCCCCAAAGCTCTGATGATGGCGGTTTTGGGAGTGGTCCTTGGAATCATCGGCATCGATCCCACTTCCGGCGTCCAGCGCTTTACCTTCAACATCCTGGAGTTGAACGACGGAATCGGCCTGGTGCCCCTGGTGATGGGCCTTTTCGGAATCTCCGAAGTCCTGTTGAACGTGGAGCAGGGCCTGAAACGGGAGATTTTCCAGACCAAAATCACGGGACTCTTTCCCAACCTAAACGACTGGAGAAAATCAGGCGGCCCCATTGCGCGAGGATCGGTCCTGGGGTTCTTCCTGGGAATCCTGCCCGGAGGAGGAGCCTTGATTTCTTCTTTTGTCGCTTACGCCATGGAGAAAAAGCTTTCCAGGACCCCTGAGCGGTTCGGGCAAGGGGCTATCGAGGGAGTGGCCGGGCCGGAGACTGCCAACAACTCCGCCACCGGCGGGGCTTTCATTCCGCTTCTCACCCTCGGAATTCCGGCCAATGTGGTCATGGCCATGCTGTTGGGAGCCCTCTTGATCCACGGAATGCAGCCCGGCCCCATGCTTCTCCAGACCCATCCCGACCTGTTTTGGGGAGTGGTGACCAGCATGTACATCGGCAACGCCATGCTTCTCCTCCTTAACCTGCCGCTCATCGGGCTGTGGGTCCAGGTTCTGAAGGTCCCCTACCGAATTCTCTTCCCCATGATTCTGCTCTTCTGCCTCATCGGCGCCTACAGCATCAACTACAGCAAGATGGACATCCTCATCATGATTATTTTCGGAATCGTCGGCTATCTGATGAAGAAATTCCAGTACGAAGGGGCTCCCCTGGTTCTGGCCTACGTCCTGGGGCCCATGCTGGAAATGTCCCTACGGCAGAGCTTAACCATGTCCGACGGGAAGTTTTCCATTTTCTTCACCCGACCCATATCCGCGGTCGGGATCGCAGTGGCGATCCTGCTGGTCCTCTCTCCCTTACTGCCTTGGATAGGAAAAAAGAGAGCGCCCATCCCGGAGGAAGTCTAAGGGGCAAGGAGTGAATGGCGAGGGGTGAGGAGTCGCGAGTACGGAAAGGTGTTAGCGGAATGAAGGCAGCAACAGAAAAGAAAGATAAGGAGGGAATCCAATGAAAAGCCGGCTCTTCTGCATTGTTTTGATTTTGACGCTGATGCTCAGTCTGGGAAGCGTCACCCAAGCGGAGTTCCCGGAGCGGCCGATTACCCTGATCGCCAATTACTCGGCGGGGGGAGGCGCGGACCTGAGCGCCCGGGCCCTGGCGAAAAAGGCGGAGAAAGCTCTGGGGCAACCCGTTGCCGTGGTAAACCGGGCTGGCGCGGGGGGTACCGTGGGCATGGCGGCCATCGCCTCTTCGAAACCGGACGGATACACGATCGGGGTGACCACCTACGGGCCATTGACCTTTGCTCCCCACATGAATGACCTTCCGTACGATCCCCTGAAGGATTTTGAATACATCTTGGGATACGGCCGTTACATGTACGGGCCCGTCACCCGTTCCGACTCCCAATTCAAAACCCTCAAGGACCTGGTGCAATATGCCAAGGCAAACCCCGGCAAAGTGAAATACAGCCTGATCGGGTTGCCCACGCCGAACAACTTCGGGATGGTTTACCTGGCCAAGGCCGAAGGAATCAAATGGGAGCCCGTGGTCTTCAAGGAGACTCCGGCAGCGGTGGCCGCCTGCCTTGGCGGGCACGTGGACATCGTCTCCCAGAACCCCGGAGATGTGGTCTCCTACATTAAGGCGGGGAGGCTCCGCCTCCTGGCCTCCTTCTCTGACATCCGCTGGCCCTGGGTGCCGGAAATCCCCACGGCAAAGGAACTGGGTTATAAATTCGACGTAAACTCCTGGCTGGCGCTGGGGGCGCCCAAAGGGGTTCCCAAACAGGCCATGGACAAACTCAGGGACGCCTTTCAAAAGGCCATGGATGATCCGGAATTCCTCGATATCATGAACAAGATTTACATTCCCCCGGCCTACAAATCCCCGGAAGATTATAAAAAGCTTGTAGAAGTCGGATACAAAGAAAGCGAGGCCATGATCCGGGAACTGGGACTCCACAAATCACAGCAGAAAAAATAAAGAAGACCCATGCCCCCGACCATTAAGGACATAGCCCGGGAGGCGGGGGTCTCCATTGCCACCGTCTCCCGCACCCTGAACGGCGAAGACGGGGTGGGTGCGGAGACCCGGGAAAGGATCCAGGCCATCGCCCGGCGCATGAATTATTTCCCCAACCTGTCCGCCCGCGGCCTGGTAGCCGGAAAACCCAATGCCATCGGGATTGTCATCCCGCGTACCTCGGAGTTTGCCTTTTCCAACCCCTATTATTCGGAGATCCTGAAGGGGATCGAGAAGAAGACCCGTGAATGCGGACATTTTTTGGTTTTTTCCTTCGCCGAGGAAGATTGCTATGCCCGGATGGTCCAGCATCAGCTCGCGGCGGGGGTCATCGTCCTGGCGAATCGGATGAACGATCCTCAAGTGGAAGAAGCCCGGAGGATGAAGGTCCCGATGGTCCTCATCCCCGGGGATTCCGGCCAGCCGGGCATTCCTAGTGTGGATGTGGATAATGCGGATTCGGCTGTCCGGGCGGTGGATCATCTGGCGGCCCTGGGCCATCGCCGGATCGCCTTTCTCAACGGCCCGGCCAACTCCAAATACAGCCTGGAGCGCTTCACCGGCTTCCGAAAGGGGATGAAAAAGAACCGCCTCCCCTTCCCGGAAGAAACGGTCATGAAGTCAGATTTCACCCAGCAGGGGGGCTATGAAGGGATGAAGAAATTTCTTTCCTTGAAAAATCCTCCCACCGCCTTGCTGGTTATTAACGACTACAGCGCCATGGGCGCCCTGCGGGCGGCCAAGGAGATGGGGTTTCGAATTCCGGGAGATGTTTCTTTGATAGGATTCGGCGATGTTCCCTTCTCTTCCATGACTGATCCCCCGCTGACCACCATTCGCGAGCCCTTCCAAGAAATGGGATTGGAAGCGGCCGGCATACTGCTGAAAATCGTCCAGGGGAAAAGGGTCTCCTGCCGGCATCCGGTTCTTCCTGTTCAACTGGTCGTTCGGGGATCTACTGCCTCGCCGGGAAAGAAAGGATGAAAGGCGGAAAGAGATCTTTTCCCCCTGCCCGAGAAGGGAGTATGTGAGGAGAGGCCCTCTGTGATTTCCAGAGGGGGTTCGAAGTTCAATCACACCAAAAAGGAGGAAAGATGAAAGAGAAAGGAAATCCACTTTGGGTATGGCTGGCAATCGTTTTGGTTCTTTTCCCGGTCTCCGCCTGGGGTGCAGATTCGGTCATCAAGCTCGGGACCATCTTTTCCCGCACCGGACCGCTGGCGAATTTGGGGATTGAGAGCTGGCGGGGGGCCGAACTGGCCCGTCAGGTGCAGAACGAAAAAGGGGGGATTCTGGGAAAGAAGATTGAATTTGTCGACGCCGACGCCCCCGATGCCAAGGCTGCCGTGACCGAGACGGAGAGATTGTGCACGGTGGAGAAGGTACCGGTTATATTGGGGTCCTTTTCCAGCTCGATCTCTTTTGCCGCCAGCGCCAAATCCGAGCAGTACAAAGTGATATTTTGGGAATTGGGCGCTTCGGCCAAAAAGATCACCGAAAGGGGCCTGAAGTATTTATTCCGCACCTGCCAGCACGGGTTTGGCGGGGGCGCGCAGCAGCTAAGCTTCGCTGCCGAGGTTCTCGCTCCTCGCATGGGAAAAGACAAGAACTCGATCCGCATCGCCAGCGTTTACGAAGACTCCGGTTACGGGGCTGCCTGGGCGGAGGGGATCAATGACCAGGCCAAGAAGATGGGGGTCAAGCTCGTGGCCGACGAATCCTACAACCATAAGGCCACCGATTTGTCCTCCCTGGTCATGCGATTGAAAGCGGTTGAACCGGACGTCATCATCGAGTCCTCCTACGAAAATGACGGTATTCTCCTTTTCCGCCAGGTCCGGGAATTGGGGCTGAGCATTAAAATGTTTGTGGGCTCCGGCGGGGGAATGAACCTCCCCGGATACCGCCAGGCCTTGGGGAATTCGGTGGACGGCAGGGTGTGCAACGTGGGATTCCCCGGGTATGAAATCAACCCGAAATTTGCCAAGGGGGTCGATGAATTGGCCGCCCGATATGTGAAAACCTTCAAGCTGCAACCGACTTCGGTTTTTTCCGTGGTGAATTATATGGGAACCATGGCTCTTTGGGATGTGATCCGGAGAGCCGGTTCAGCCGACCCCGAAGCGATCGTGAAGGCCGCCCGGGAGACCAACATCCCCGGGGATCAAACCATCCTCCGTTACGGCATTAAATTCGCCCCCCCGGGCCACCCGGAAATGGGCCAGAATATCCTCTCCCACTTCTTTGTCACCCAGTGGCAGGACGGAAAGCTCTGGATCGTCTGGCCGGATGAGGCGGCGTCCCCGGGCCGGAAGCTGGTGGTTTTGAAATAACCTGCTCCTTCGGCGAACTCCCCTGGAGCCGTTTCCTCCCGCCGGAAACGGCTCCAGCCCCTTCCGGGAAAGGGGAGCGTCTCTGCCCATAATCGCCATGAAGCCAAGCTCCAGAAGAGGCAGCCATGATCCTGATCCAAATTTTGGTCAACGGATTGCTCCTCGGGGGCATCTATGCCCTCCTCAGCATCGGTCTTACCCTCATCTTCGGAGTCGTACGGGTCATCAATTTTGCCCATGGAGAGTTCTTGATGATCTCCATGTATATCGCCTATTTCTTTTACGCTTTCTTCGGATGGAACCCTTACTGGTCCCTGATCATTAATTTTCCCCTCATGTTCCTTTTGGGCATGGCCACGGATCAGCTCCTGATCCGTCCACTGCGCAATGCACCGTCCTACATGCAGGTCTTTGCCACCGTGGGGTTGAGCATCCTGCTGATCAATCTGGCCCTTTTCATATTTTCGGGGGATTACCGGGCCATCGACCTGCCATTTGCCAAAAAGGTCATCCAGCTGTGGGGAATCTATTTGAACTATCCCCGCCTGATCATCTTCTCCTCCTCCATCGGCATCACGCTGCTGATCTACCTTTTCCTGCAGAACACGGACATCGGCAAACAAATCCGGGCCATCGCCCAAAACCGGACCGCGGCGCGGCTCATGGGCCTAAAACTGAACCGGATCTACATGATCACCTTCGGCATCGGGAGCGGACTGGTGGGCATCGCGGGGGGGCTGATCACGCCGGTGTATTATGTCTACCCCACGGTGGGGGTTTATTTCGTACTCACGGCTTTCGTGGTCGTGGTCCTGGGCGGAATGGGAAACATGATGGGTGCCTTCCTGGGCGGGCTGATCATCGGCATCGTGGATTCCGTTAGCGGCTACTACATCGATCCTTCCTTGAAGGAAACGGTTTACTATGTCATTTTCGTCCTGGTCCTGATCTTTCGGCCCTCCGGGTTGCTGGGTCAAGTGGGAGCCGAAGAAATGGGGATGAAATAATGCTCAAGGCCTGCTTTCGTCTGCTGGGAAACCCCAAGGGCTATTTCGTCATTCTCGTCTTTGTGGGGCTGTTGGCGGTCCTGTTATTCACCCGGAATCCCTTCTACCTGAACATTCTCTTCATGATTCTTCTCTATGCCGGACTTTCCGGAGCCTGGAATATTATCGGCGGGTTCGCAGGTCAGCTCTCCCTGGGGCACAGCGCCTTCTTTGGCATCGGGGCCTACACTTCAGGCCTCCTTTTCGTCAAATGCGGCGTTCCGCCGATTCTCGGGATCTTCGCCGGAATGGCGACCGCCTCGCTCTTGGCCGCGGTCATCGGCATTCCCTGTTTTCGGCTCAAGGGCCCTTTTTTCTCCCTGGCCACCATTGCCATCGCCGAAGTCCTGCAGATCCTCGCCGTCTATTTCAAAAAGATTACCGAGGGGTCCGAGGGCCTCTCCATCCCCTTTCAGCCTTCCTTCTATAACCTGATTTTTGAATCCCGCAACCATTATGCCCTCGCCGGGTTTTTCTTCCTGTTGCTGGTGCTGGGGCTTTCCTATTGGATCCAGAATTCGAGGTTGGGGTATCAATTGGCGGCCCTGCGGGACGAAGACCAGGCGGCGGAGACCTTGGGCGTCAACACCTTTCGAGCCAAGATGACCGCCCTATGGATCAGCGGCGCACTTACCGCCGCAGGAGCAACCCTCTTCTCCCAGTATATTCTCTTCCTGGAGCCCCATTCAGAGTTTTCCATCAACGTCTCCGTCAACCTGGCCCTGATATCCATGATCGGAGGCTTGGGAACCTGCATCGGTCCGCTGATCGGATCCTTCCTGCTCATCCCCTTGCAGGAATTCCTGCGAACTTGGATCGGGGGCAAATATCAGGGGCTGCATTTTATCATCTACGGGGGATTATTGATCGCCGTAGTCATGTTCATGCCCAAGGGGGTCATCGCTTTTTTCTCCAGGAAATATGATTCCTTCCTTCTGCGGCTTCCTTCCTTTTTCCAAAACCGGGAAGCCCTGCCGCCCCCTCCCCGGGAAGCGATAAACCCGGGCTTATCTCCGTTCCCCAAGCCCGGGGACATTCCGCCGGAAAAAGCTCGGACCCCCATCCTGGAGGTGAAGAATCTATCCAAGAATTTTGGCGGATTAAGAGCGATCTCCAACCTCTCTTTCTCCGTCCACGAGGGAGAGATCCTGGGCATTATCGGGCCGAACGGAGCGGGAAAGACCACTCTCTTTAACATCCTCTCGGGAGTTTACCAGCCGGATAAGGGAATCGTGAAATTCCAGGGCCTGGGGGTTTCCCATCTGAATAAATCCCACATCCTCTGCCGCTCCGGGGTCGGACGGACGTACCAGCTGGTGAAGCCCTTTGAAAATATGACCGTCCTGGATAACGTCATGGTCGGAGCCTTTTGCCGGCAGAGCGGCAGGAAAAAGGCAAGAGACAAAGCCCTGGAGATCCTTCAATTCGCTGGAATGGCGCAAAAGAGGGGAATGCTGGCCAATGAAATCACCCTGGCGGACAAAAAGAGGCTCGAGGTTGCCCGGGTCCTGGCCACCCAGCCCCGGCTGCTGCTGCTGGACGAAGTAATGGCCGGCCTGACCCCGGTCGAGGTTCAGGAGACGGGGGAATTCATCCGGAAGATCCGCGATTCTGGTAAGACCATCATCCTTATCGAGCACGTGATGCAGGCCATCACGTCCCTGTCGGACCGGGTGCTCGTGCTTTCCCAGGGAGAGAAGATCACCGAAGGCCGGGCCGAGGAAGTGGTCCGGGATGAAAGAGTCATCAAGGCCTATTTGGGGGAAAGTCATGATCCTGCTTAAACTGGAAAACCTGAGCGTCCGGTACGGGGATGTCCTGGCTCTTCGGGAGGCTTGTGTCGAGATCCCGGAGGGAATGATTACCAGTCTGGTGGGCGCAAACGGAGCGGGGAAATCGACCACCCTTCGGGCCATATCCGGCCTCGTCCCCTGCAGCCACGGCTCCCTGTATTTTGAAGACCGCAGTATCGACCCGATGTCGACCGACCAGCGGGTCGAACTCGGGCTGATCCAGATCCCCGAAGGCCGTCTCATCTTCCCCTACATGACCGTCGGGGAAAACCTGGAAATGGGCTCCATGACAAAGAGATCCAGGAAGGAGCGGAATGAAAACCAGGAACGGGTCATGGAGATGTTTCCCATCCTCCGGGAAAAGAAAAACCAGCTGGCCAGCACGCTCAGCGGAGGGGAGCAGCAGATGTTGGCCATTGCCCGGGGCCTGATGGCCAAGCCCCGTCTGCTGATGCTGGATGAACCCTCGCTGGGGCTTTCTCCTCTGCTGGTCAAAGAAATTTTTCATACCCTGAAAAAAATCAACGGGCAGGGGATGACGATCCTGTTGGTCGAACAGAACGTCAAGCAATCCCTGGAAATCGCCCATCGAGGGTATGTACTGGAGAACGGCCGGATCATTCTGTCGGCCGCGGCGCAGGATTTGTTGAAGAGCGATCACGTGCGCAAGGCTTATCTGGGGTTGTAGAGACGGCCCCGAAGGGGAAGTCATGATCATTGATTTTCACGCCCACCTGTACAATCGCGACTGGCTGCCGGGAAACGCCCCTCCCGGCATCCGCTTTTCCCCCGAGGAGATCGACAACATTCTGTATAAGAATGCCCTGCGGGTAACGAAGATAAAGGATACGAAGGAACTGAAGCCATGAAAGCGGTGGTGAAAGCCGGTCCTTCTCCGGGGGTTGAAGTTCGGGAGGTCGGCCTTCCCGTTCCTCAGCCGGGCGAAGTCCTGGTCCGGGTTGAGGCGGCGGGAATTTGCGGAAGCGACGTGCATATCTATGAATGGACGCCGGGGTATGAATTTCTGACCCCCTATTTCCCCCTCACCCTGGGCCATGAGTTCGCCGGGGAGATTGTGGAGTCCAGGGTGAATTCTTTCCGTGTCGGAGAGAAGGTGACCAGCGAGACCGGAAGGATCTGTGGAAAATGCTTCTTCTGCAAGCAGGGAAAGGGAGTCCTTTGCTCCATGCGTACTTCCTTCGGCCGAATCGGACTGGAGCGGAACGGAGCCATGGCCGAGTATGTGGCGGTGCACGAAGACTGCCTGCACCGAATCCCCCCCGGGGTTTCCCCGGAAGAAGCGGCCGTGACCGAACCTGCGGCCGTGGCCTTGGGGGCGGTGGAGCTGGCCCGTTTCTACCCGGGGGATGTCGTCGTGATCCTGGGACCGGGCCCCATCGGTCTCTTGATCCTCCAGATGTGTAAAGCCCTGGGGGCGGGGAAAGTGGCGGTCTTCGGCCAGGAGGCAGATCGCCCAAGGCTCCGGCTGGCCGAAACCCTGGGTGCCGATTTCACCCTGATCAGCGGAAATGAGGATTCCTACCAAAAGGTCATGGACCTGACCGAAGGGATGGGGGCCGGCGTGGTATTTGAAGTGAGCGGATCCCCCGCCGCGGCAGTCTCCGGACTCCAGATACTGCGGAGGGCTGGAGAGATGATCCTCGTGGGGATTTATCCCGGCCCCATTCCTGTGGATGCCACCCACCAGATGGTTCGCCAGATGAAGAGCATCAAGGGGAGCTACGGAGGGGCTTCCCTGGATTGGGATCGGGTCTTGAGCCTTGTGGCCGCCGGTAAATTACACATTACCCCCCTGATCTCGGACATTTTGCCCCTGGAGAGAGCACCCGCAGGCTTTGAGGCGGTCCTGCGCAAGGAAGCCTTAAAGATCCTTTTGCGGCCCAATTCCCAGGAAAACAGGGGAAGATGAAATATTCTTTTGAAGAATACGCACCGGGAAGAAAAAGGTACCGTGTAAAAGGCGTCGGCGAAGAGATCGTCGCCGGGGTACGCCTGGATGTCTACCGGAACCGCCACCGTACCCTCGTGGAGATCTTCAACCGGACGGTCCAGAAGGACCCGAAGCACGAAGCCTTCGTGTACGGGGACCAGAGGTTTTCTTACGGGGAGCTGGCCCGAAGGGTGGACAGCCTGGCCTTTCAGTGGAAAGAAGAATACGGCGTCCGACCGGGAGACCGGGTGATGATGCTTCTCCGGAACACCCCCGAATTCGTGGCTTCCTTCTTTGCAGCCTCCCAGATGGGAGCCATCTCCGTTCCCACCAACACCCGCCTCAAAGCCCCGGAGA
>Ga0113563_10002639_pt1 | contig 10901 bp, 9 predicted proteins | sample Mud3Dept3metaG_FD_80117 | JGI IMG/M metagenome (GOLD analysis project Ga0113563, IMG submission 80117) | Freshwater wetland microbial communities from Ohio, USA, analyzing the effect of biotic and abiotic controls - Mud 3 Core 4 Depth 3... | ecosystem: Environmental > Aquatic > Freshwater >...
CCCCGACTTGATTATTGGACGATCGTCCAATAATATGGCGGTCATGGCCAGACCGAACCTCGATCACGAACACCTGGGCGCGCTGCAGGACTATTACGCGCAGCAGCGCTTCCTGCCTTCTTACTCCAGAATCAGCGAGTTGCTGGGGTTCAGGGCCAAGAACGCGGCGTTCGCGCTGGTCGCGCGGCTGCGGCTCGCGGGCTATATCCGGCTGTTGCCGGACAAGCGCCTCGCGCCCACCCCGCGCTTTTTCGAGCGGCCGCTGGCGCAAAGCAAGGTCGCCGCCGGTTTTCCCAGTCCCGCCAGCGACGATCTGCAGGACAGCATCTCCATCGACGAGCATCTGGTGCGCCATCCGTCGCGCACGGTGCTGGTCACGGTCAAGGGCGAGTCGATGACGGGCGCCGGCATCCTGCCCGGCGACATGGCGGTGGTGGAAAAGCGGCACGCCGCCAACGCCGGCGACATCGTGGTGGCGATCGTCGACAACGAGTTCACCATCAAGCGCCTCGCGCGCGAGCGCGGCCGCTTCGTGTTGAAGCCGGAAAACCCGGCGTTTGAAGTGATCCGGCCCGCGGAACTGGAGATTTTCGGCGTCGTCGTCGGCACCGTCCGCAAATACTAGAACCCGGAACCCGGAACCTTGAACCTGAAATGCACAACTGGCCGAGCGCCTTTGCGCACGTCGACTGCGATGCCTTCTACGCCTCGTGCGAGCGCGCGCGCCGTCCCGAACTGAGGGCGGTTCCGGTCTGCGTGCTGTCCAACCAGTCCGCCTTCGTCATCGCCAAGACCTACGACGCGAAGAAGCTCGGCATCACCACCGGCATGAGCGTGCGGGACGCGAGGAAACTCGCGCCGCGCGCGGCCTATCTCGCGCCCGACTTCGCCTATTACGGCCAGATGTCGGACCAGGTGTTCTCGGTGCTGCGGCGCTACTCGCCCGAGATCGAGGTCTACTCGATAGACGAAGGCTTCATCGGCATGCAGGGCCTGCGCGCGCTGTGGCGCAAGAGCTATGCCGGGATCGCCGACGAACTGCGCGCCGCCGTGCGCGGCGAGGTGGGGATCACCATCTCGGTCGGCATCGCGGTGACCAAGACACTGGCCAAGATGGCTTCGGAATCGCGCAAGCCGGACGGCACCACCATCGTTCCCGGCAAGGCGATCGAGGCCTTTCTCGCTGCGATCCCGGCCGGCGACATCCCCGGCATCGGCGGCAAACGCTGCGCGCTGCTCGGCCAGTTCAGGATTCACACCGCGCTCGATTTCGCCAGCGCGCCGCAGTTCCGCATCCAGCGCCTGATGGGCAAGCTCGGCCTCGATCTGTGGCACGAGTTGCGCGGCGTCAGCGTGTTTCCGCTCGAACTCGAGCCGAAGTTGCCCAAATCGGTGGCGCGCACCGCGGCCATGGGCGAGCACACCAGCGACCGCATCCTGATCGGCGCGCATCTGGCGCGCCATGTCTCGCGGCTCGCCATCGAGCTGGTCACCAAGCGTTACCTGACGCGGCGCGTGCTCTACACCCTGCGCCACAGCAAGACCTTCGACACCGAGGGCACCGAAGTCCGCTTCCGCTTTCCGACGTCGAATTATTTCGTGATGGTCGAGGCGGCGCGCAAGGCGCTCGACGTCCTGTACCGGCCCGGCGCATCGTACTGGGGTTGCGGCGTGGTCGCCTCCGACATAAGCTCTGCGGTGTCAATCACGCCCGACCTCTTCGGGCTGATGCAGCACGACGACCAGCGCGGGCGGCTGATGCTGACCGTCGACGAGATCAACCGCAAGTACGGCAAAGGCACCGCGATCATGCTGTCCTCCGTCCCGCTCAGGATCCCGCGCCGCGCGAGCCGTTTCCGCTATCCGATGCTGGAAGTTGACTAGCATGTGCGGCCGCTTTTCCACTTCGGCAAAAGGCACGCAGATCCTCTACAGCGAGTACCTGGAGGCGGTCGGGGCCGGGCTGAGCGACCACTACGACATCCGGCCCGCGACCCCGATCGCGGTGCTGCGCCAGCTTGCCGGACACAACCCCGAACTCATGGCGCTGAAATGGGGCCTGCTGCCGCACTGGGCCAGGGAACCCAAGCTCACCTACAGCACCTTCAACGCGCGCGCCGAGAGCGTCGAAGTGAAGCCCACCTTCAGCCGGCCGTTCCGTCGCAGCCGCTGCCTGATCCCCGCCAACGGCTGGTACGAATGGCAGCAGGTGGCGCGCGGCAACAAAGTGAAATGGTGGCTGCACCGGCCCGACGGCGCATCGTTCTCGTTCGCCGGCCTGTGGGACCGCTGGGAGCGCGAAGGCCAGGTGATCGAATCGTGCACCATCATCGTCGGCGCGGCGAATAAGCGCCTGAGCGCGGTCCACGACCGCATGCCGGTCATCATTCATCCCCAGGACTACGCCTTCTGGCTCGATCCCGAAATCGACGTCGTGCCGCCGCTCAAGGCACTGCTGCAGCCCGCGCCCGACGAGTGGTTCGAGGCGCGCCGCGTGCGCAACGACAAGCAGCCGCGCGACGATGATGCGACGCTGGTTGAGGCAATCGAGGCTTAGGGCCTGTTAACCATGACCACATGAGATGCGTTGCGCTTCCATGCTTTTGGAATATGGATTACGCTTGATCTAACTGTCGGAAACGGGCTGTTTATTCAGAGGAGAAGCAAGGATGGAAGTGAAATCGACCTTGAAGGTGATCAGCGAGGCGGATATAAAAGGGCGGCGCGGCGTGACGGACGGACAGACTTACCAGCGGCTGATTGGATGGCCGGAAGCAACAGAGACCGACCGGGTCCGCATCGGCCGCGCGACGTACAAGCCCGGCACGTACGAGCAGCTCCACTGGCACCCGATCGAAGCGTGTTATTACGTTGTTTCGGGGCATGCCACCGTGCGGAACTTCGAGGGCAAGGAATACGAGGTCGGCCCCGGATCCATCATCTACGCGCCGGCCGGAATCGCGGGCGCCCATGAATGGGAGGTCAAGGAATCGCTGGAACTCCTCGACATTCGCGCCACCAACGAGACCAACCGGAAAATCCAGTTTACGGTGGACAAGAAAACAAAGCGGTCCTACATTGATCTGGAAGATCTCGCCTATCGCGAAGCGATCAGCTTCAAGTCGCATTATTAAGAGTGAAGAGTGAAGAGTGAAGAGTGAAGAGTGAAGAGTGAAGAGCAAAAAGAAAACCCACGCCATCAGTCGATTACACTCATTACCCATTACCCATGACCGGTTGGATCAAGGAGGAAGTCATGCATCGTTCGTCACGTATCATTTCCGTCGTTCTCGCGCTGGCTGCCTGCGTGTGGGCGCCGGGCGCTGTCCTGGCTCAGGCGTACCCCACCCGAACGATACGCATGATCCTGCCGTTTCCGCCTGGCGGGCCGACCGATATCGTAGGCCGGCTCGTCGCGCAGAAGCTCTCCGAGCAGGTCGGTCAGTCCGTGGTGGCCGACAGCCGGCCGGGCGCGAGCGGCAATCTCGGCCTGGAGCTCGCGTCGAAATCGCCGCCGGACGGCTACACCATCGTGCTGAGTTCTCCGGTGATCTCCCTGAGCCCGTTGCTCTACAGCAAGCTCAACTACGACCCAAACAAGGATCTCGCTCCCATTGCTTTGGTGGGCGCGGTGCGCAACGTGCTCGTGGTCCATCCCTCGGTGCCGGCGAAGAGCCTCAAGGAACTCATCGGGCTCGCGCGTAAAAATCCGGGCAAGCTCAACTACGGCTCCGGCGGCATCGGCACCACCACCCATCTTGCGCCCGAGTTGCTGAAGAGCCTGGAAAAACTCGACATCGTGCATGTGCCCTACAAGGGCTCCGGCCTGGCGCTGGTCGCGCTGGCCGGCGGGCAGGTCGATATGCTGGTGGTGGCCGCGCCGGCGGCCGTCGGGCAAATCCAGGCCGGCCGGGTGCGCCCGCTTGCCGTGCTTTCTCCCGAGCGTTTATCGTCGCTGCCCCAGGTGCCGACTACAAAGGAGCAGGGTTTCGAGAACTTCGAGATCAGCGTCTGGTACGGCATTCTCGCGCCGGCGGCGACGCCGCGCGAGATCATCAATCGGCTGAACGCCGAGCTCAACAAGGCGATGACGGCCCCGGACATGAAAAGCAAGCTGGCTGCGAACGGCGTCGATCCGCTGACCGGCACGCCGGAACAGTTCGGAAACTTCATCCGGAGCGAGGCTGCGCGCTTTGCCAAGGTGATCAAGGAAGCGGGGATCAAGGCGGACTGAAGAGCAAGGATGAAGGATGAAGGGTGAAGGACGATAAGGGCTGGGCGGAAACACTATGACGAGCAGAGTGAAACGGGTGGACGTGCACAGCCACGTTCTGCCCAAAGAGATCATGGAGGCGATCAGGAGCCGCCCGCGCGATTACCTGATGCGCGTGGAAGGCGCGGGCGAAAAAGAGACGTTCATCCGCGATGACAAGCATTCGACGCCGGTCTATGCCGAGTTCCACGATGCCGACGCCAAAGTCGAGGGCATGGACCGCAAGGGCATAGACATCTCCGTGCTTTCGGTGACGCCGGTCGTGTTTTTCTACTGGCTGTCCGCCGAGGCCGGGCTGGCCGCGGCGCGCATCATGAACGATGGCATCGCGCGCATGGTGGCGGCGCGCCCCGACCGCCTGCGCGGCATGGCCACGCTGCCCATGCAGGACCCCGATGCCGCCGTCACCGAGCTCGAACGCGTCGTGAAGGAGCACGGCTTCCGGTCGATCGAGCTCGGCTGCAGGGTGCAGGGACAGTTGCTCGCGGAGCCGCGGTTTCGCCCCGTGCTCAAACGCGCGCAGGAATTGGGCGTGTTCATTTTCACGCATCCTTACGTCGCCGGCGCCTTGCCCTCCGATCTGGGCTGCTATTACCTCGGCAACCTCGCCGGGCTGCCTTTCGACACGGCGCTGATGGCCGCTCACCTCATGTTCAGCGGGACGCTGGACGAGTTGCCCGGGCTGAAGATCATCCTGGCGCACGGCGGCGGCCATCTGCCGTACCAGATCGGCCGGCTCGCGCACGGGCACAAGGTCAGAAAAGAAGCGAAGGCCCATACATCGAACTCGCCGCTTGCGCTGCTGCGCCGGTTCTACTTCGACGCGCTCACCCACGATGCGGATGCGCTGCGTTTCCTGATCGGGAAGGCGGGCGCCGACCGCGTCATGATCGGCACCGACGCGCCGTTCGACATGGCCGAGGAAGACCCGCTGGCGATGATCAACGCCGTGCCGGGGCTGACCGATGGGGAGCGCGACCGTATCCTGGGCTTGAATGCGCTCGAACTTCTCGGCGAATGAATGCGACCGCCGATAAACGCCCCAAAACTCTTTAGCCACAGAGGACACAGAGTTCACAGAGAACCCCATAAATATTATTTAATAACAATTAGATATGTATTATGTCTTGTTGTTTGTTTTTACTCTGTGTCCTCTGTGGCTAATATTTTTAATTTTTCAAAATCATGAAACCGGAAATTCTTGTTCTCACGCCGATTTACGCGCCGGCGCTCGCCGAACTCGAGCGCGAGTACACCGTGCACAAGCTGTGGACCGCGCGGGACCCGGACGCGTACCTCAAGGACGTATCGGCGCGCGTGCGCGGGATGGTGACGACGGGTCTTTTGGGATTCGGCCGCCGTCACCTCGAAGCGCTGCCCAAGCTGGAGATCATCGCCAGCTTCGGCATCGGCCGCGAAGCGATGGACCTTGCCGCGGCGCAGGCGCGCGGGGTGGTCGTGACCAACACGCCGCACCCGATTGCACAGTCCGTGGCGGATCTCGCGCTGGGGCTCATCATCGCCGTCATGCGCCGGATCTGCGAGGGCGACCGCTACGTGCGGTCCGGAAAGTGGCCGCAGGGTCCGCTCGGCACCGGCCGCGAACTGGGTGGAAAGACCTGCGGCATCATCGGGCTCGGTCAGATTGGACGCGGCGTGGCGAAGCGGGCAGAGGCTTTCGGGATGTCCGTGTGCTACCACGGACCGGGCCCGAAACCGGGCGTCGCCTATCCCTACCACGCCGACCTCGAGACCATGGCGCGGCTCACCGATTGCCTGGTCGTGACTTGCCCGTCGACGCCGGCGACCCGCGGGATGGTCGATGCGCGGATTTTGGAAGCGCTGGGTCCGGAAGGGTTTCTCATCAACGTCGCGCGCGGCGCTATCGTGGATGAGCCGGCGCTCATTGCTGCCCTCAGGAAAGGGAAGATCGCGGGGGCGGGGATGGACGTGTTCCGGGACGAGCCGCACGTGCCCGCGGAACTGGTCGCGATGGAGAACGTGGTGATGGTTCCCCACATCGGATCGACCACTCGCGAAGTGCGGGATGCGCGCGCTGCGAAGCTGCTCGCGAATCTGCGCGCGCATTTCTCCGGCGCGCCGGTGCCCGATCCGGTTGCTTGACTCGTTGCGCGGAGTCGGCTTCGATCCCTGCGCCAGTTGCTGCTCTTGTGACAGCCTGAGAAAATAATAGAGGGACGGTTCACTCTTTTCGGTTTTACTTGCTACCTGATCTGATGGCTGACCTTGGAGAGCAGGCATGGCAGACAAAGGCATCGCAGGCGAATATCTGAAGCGTGGCCGCTACAAGTCTATCCGCGGTGAGCACTACGGCACGCCGAAGGAGGTGTGGAATTTTCGCACCGCCGCCCGGAGTGGCTCGCCCGCGAGTGTCGCGCGCCGTTTTCTCCTTGCCAATGCCGACCTGTTCGAGCTGGAGGCGGGCCTTGCCGGCCTCCAGGTGCAGCGCGTGATCCGCAGCCTCGGCGCCGCGCACGTGATCCTGCGACAGGTTCACGGGGGGCGCCGGGTGCACCGCGGCTATGTGACCGTGCACATGGACCGTTCGGGTCGCGTATTTCTCGCGAAGAACCGTTCGGTGCCCGCGCGGCTGTTGCCCGCGGCATTCGAGAAGCATATCGACCGCGAGGAAGCGGTGCGCAAGGCGCGCCGGACGCTGCCGAAAAAGGGCCGCCGCGCCGACGTGCGCGAGACCGAGTGGTTGTGGTTTCCCCGCAAAGACGAACTCGTGCCGGCGTGGAAGGTGCGCCTGACGCGCGAAAAACCGCGCGAGGAGTGGATCGTGTACGTCAACGCGCGCAATGGCGCGATCCTCAGCCATTACGACAACCTGGCCGAAGCGCCGAGCGGCCGGGCGCAGGTGTTCGATCCGAACCCGGTGACCGCGCTGGGCGACCACGCGCTGCTGCTCGCGGCGAACAAGCGGTCGCGCCGCCCGCCGCCCGCGGCTTACCGTCAGGTGACGCTCAAGGGGCTGGACGGCAGCGGCACGCTCAGCGGCGAAAAGGTCACTACCGCGCCCACGAGCGCGCGCCGCGTCAGGCGCGCCGATCTGCAGTTCATGCTGCAGTCGCACGAGCGCGGTTTCGAGGAAGCGATGGTCTACTACCACGTGGATACGGCGTTGCGCTATCTCGACCAGCTCGGTTACCGCGGCGCGCGCGCCATTTTCCGGGAGCCGGTGCGGGCCAACGTCAATGGCACCCGCGACGACAACTCCTGGTACAGCCCGGTAGAGCGGATGCTCACTTTCGGCACCGGGGACATCGACGACGCCGAGGACGCCGAGACGATCCTGCATGAACTCGGCCACGCGATCCAGGATGCGATCTGTCCCGACTTCGGACAATCTGCGCAGGCTGCCGCGATGGGCGAGGGGTTCGGCGACTATTTTGCCGCAAGCTTCTTCGAGTCGCGCAAGCCCGCGCGTTACCGGAACTCGGTCATGAGCTGGGACGGGTTGCTGATCGGCCTCAAGAGCCGTGTCGATCCGCCGAGCCTGCGCCGCGTCGACAGCGCGCTCACCTTCGCCGACTTCGACGAGCAGGGCGACGAGCACGACAACGGCCTCATCTGGTCGGCGACGTTGTGGGAGGTGCGGCAGGCGCTCGGGCGGGAGAAGGCGGACCGCATCATTCTGGAAAGCCACTTCCAGCTCGACGGCTTTACCACCTTCGCGCGGGGCGCGCGCGCGATCCTCGACGCCGACCGCAATCTGGAGAACGGCAGAAACCGCAAAGCGCTGACACGCATTTTCCGCCGGCGTAAAATCGGGCCGCTCTGAGCACTTGACCGCATCGCGCCCGATCACGGAAAACCGCTTCCCGAAAAAAACGGGGCCAGCCTGAGCTGACCCCGTTTCTCGCTGACACCGCCGCGGCCCGGGTCTTTTCACCCGGACCGGCAGCGGGTGTTACGCCCTGCCGTGCCTGCCGCCGTGACGGAAGCCGCCGTGGCCGCGATTCGCGAGCGCTTTGTCGGCGATCTGCTGCTGCTCGGGCGACAACGCCGCGTAGAGCGGTTTCCCGGCCGCGAGCAGTTCATTCATCCGCGCCGATGCCGTGGCGAGACGCTCCTGCCTGCGTTCGAGTTGCTCGATGGCGGTCGGACGCTTGCCTTCCGCGCGCTGTGCCATTTGGGCGTGCCGCGCCTTGATGCGCTCGTCCGCGCCTTTCGCGTGCTTGCGCATCACGTTGGCGAAGGCATCCCATTGCGCTTGTTGCGCGTCGGTGATTTTCAGCGCGGTCTTGAGGTAAGCGAGGCGCGCTTCGACCCGTTCGCCGGGAAGGCTGGAGGCGTGCTTGCCGTGGTGGCGCTGCGCGTGCTGGCCTTGCGGCGCGCCGGCCGCCGGATTTTCCGCTTGCGCCATCGTCAGCGGCGCAATGGTGGCGAGGCCTGCGGCAATCAGGGTGCTCATGATCAGTTTGTTCATCATTCATCTCCGAGGTGGTTGAAAAGCTTTGTGTCCTCCTGATGTGGAGGCTCTGTTCCTGGGACTGCGGTGCCGGTTGCCTCGTTCCGCGCGGAGATGTAACAAAGGGTTGCAAATGTAACGCCGTGTAAATGCAGCGATGCCTTACCGGGTTTCCGCAGTGGCACCGGAAACCTGCACCCGGCGGCTGAAACGATATCCCTTGTAACTGAATATCATGCCGTCGGGCGTGATCTGGTCCAGCGTGAGACCGGGCGCAAGGGACATGCCTTCCCGCAACAGCCGGTCGTTGATGCTGACGAGACGGTTTTTAGGCTGGCTCGAATAGGCATGGACCGCAATCGACATGGCCGGAATCTCCTGCTGTATCGCGAGAGGCAGTTCGGCCATCGTCATTACGCTTTGATCCGGTGCGGCGCCAGTGCCGGCGGGCTTCTGCGGCGAAGGCGTTGCCGCCTCCTTCGGGACGGCAGCAACAGCTTTGGGCGGCGCACGGTGCGTCTCGGTCCGGGCGGGCGCGGGCAGGTCCTGTTTGATGACGGCGCTCGTAGGCACCGGGGCAGGCAGCGCGGCTGATGTGGATTGCTGTGCCGGCGGTTCCTGCTCCGGCTTGCTGGCGATTCCAGGCGACACGGGCAGAGGCGCTGGCGCGGCGTAGCGCGGGCTCGGTTCGGGCGGCTTCGCGGCGGCAACAGGTGAGACCGCAGGCGCCGGTTGCTCCGGCTGCCATGGGCGCAGCCAGCCGATCGCAATGCCGGCGCCGACCAGCGCTCCCCCCAGCAGGACATACCGCAAAAACGCGGGTTGTTTGGGTGCGGCCACCGTGGCCTGCGCCGTCAGCAGCGTCGGCGCCGTGCCGCGCTGGCGCTGTTTGTCGGATTTCCTGAGCGCCTCGAGAATATACGACATGCCTATTTTTCCCCTTGCTCGCGGAGCAGCTTCGGTGCCGCCTGATCGGCCACGCCGCTCAGGCGCGTCAGGGTCTGAGGTCCGACGGCGCCGTCGGGCCTCAATCCCTGAGCGAGTTGAAACTGTTTGACCTGGCGCACCAGGGCATCATCGAACACCGGATCCGCGGCTGCTTCCGCCGCACTGCCCTGCGCCTGTGCAAGTTGTTTGCTCAGCCATTCCACAGCCGGCCCACGATCTCCTGGCCGTATCTTCACGCCCGCAACCGGCGGCATGCGCCACAGCAGGGTATAGTGCCCCGACCATTGTGCCGCCAGGGCGCCCAGCGCGACCGTCCTGGTTTCCGCGCCGAAGGCAAAGGTGGCGGTTTTGTCTGCGAGCGCAGTCAGCGTCGCATCGAATTCCTGGCCCTGTTCGTCGCGCATGTGCAGTACTGCGGGCCGGTTGAATTGACGCAGTTCATCCAATCCGCCGCGGGCCGTTCGACAGCGCAACCCCAGGCCTGCCGCCTGCTGGCATGCGTCCGCGCCTTGATAGTCCGCACCCCATGCCCGGAACAGTGCGGCGTAAGCCATCTCCTTGCTGCGCGCGCGCGGTTCATCCGCCGGCCATTCCAGGGTATCCGGCAATGCCGCTCCCGGCTGGGCCGCTTCGGCCGGATCGGCAGGCTTCGCCGGCGTTGGGGATGCAACGGGTTTTGCAATGGTGTGCTGCGCCGTCGCCATTCGGGTATCCGGCTGCCCCTGCTGATATACCGCCAGCGCCATTGCGCCGCCAGCCACCAGAATCAAGGCCGCCGAGAGTGCGCGCAACATGCCGTGGCGCCGTAACGGCTGGGGGAACACCTCGCGCGCCGCCTGAGCGAGGGTCGCGCGATCGATCCGCTCCTTGCCCTGCACGTAGGCTCCCAGCAGCGCCCGGTCGCACAGCACGTTGATGATCCGGGGAACGCCGCCGCTCAAGCGGTACACCCGGCCCATGAGCGCGGCGGAAAACAGCGGCCGTTTTGCGCCCGACACCTCGAGGCGGTGCTGGATGTAGGCCGCGGCTTCCGGCCTGGTCAGCGGCCCCAGGTGATAGCGCGCGACGATGCGTTGCGCGAGCTGCCGCAGCTCCGGCCGCTCCAGCATCGCCGCCAGCTCGGGCTGGCCCAGCAGGATGATCTGCAGCAGCTTGCGCTGGTTGGTTTCCAGATTGGTGAGCAGCCGCATCTGCTCCAGCACATCGGCGGAGAGGTTCTGCGCCTCGTCGATGATCAGCACCGTA
>Ga0113563_10002640_pt1 | contig 10898 bp, 11 predicted proteins | sample Mud3Dept3metaG_FD_80117 | JGI IMG/M metagenome (GOLD analysis project Ga0113563, IMG submission 80117) | Freshwater wetland microbial communities from Ohio, USA, analyzing the effect of biotic and abiotic controls - Mud 3 Core 4 Depth 3... | ecosystem: Environmental > Aquatic > Freshwater >...
CGCCCCGGGTCCAGCGGGTCGCGGCCCAGGCGCTCGGCCGCACCGGCGATCCCGCGGCGATCGAGGCCCTCGCGACCGCGCTCGCCCAGGCCAAGGTCGAGGCAGCGGGCAAGCTCGATCTCGCCTACGCGCTCGCGCGTGGGGGCGACAAGCGAGGGACCGATGCCCTCGTCGCCGCGCTCGGCTCGAGCCGCGATGACAGGCTCACCGCCGGCAGACTCCTCGCCCAGCTCGGCGACCGCCGGGCGGTCGCGATCGTGAGCTATCTCGATGTCAGCCAGAACCGGCTGAGTGTGGCCGAGCAGCTCGCCCGGATCTCCGAGCCAACCTCGATCAAGGTGCTCGAGGCGATCCGCGCCGACCCGAAGACCCCCAGCGATGCCCATGCGCGGGCGACGATCGCGCTGGGGCTCGCCGGCAAGACCGAGGTCACCGCCGAGCTCCACGAGCTCGTCAACGACGCCCACTTCAACGTGTTCGCTGCCGAAGCGCTGGCGGTGCTGCATGACGAAGCGGCGCGCCCGGTGCTCGAGAAGCTGCTCGCGCTGTCGACGCTGCGAGTGGGAGCCGCGCGCGGCTTGCGCCGGCTCTCCCCGACCCTCGATCCAACCCCTTACCTCCCGGACCTGCTCGCGGCGCTCGGCAAGACCGCGGATCCCGAGAAGAAGGACACCGCGCAGATCGAGGTCGCGGAGGCCATCTTGCTGCTGGCGGGTCCGGCCAGCTGGTCCGAACCGCTCTGAGTGGCGCCCGGCAGCGGCCGGGGCGTTCACGATTGACAGGCCCAGAGGCCCGGACCAGACTGCCCGGCCCCGATGGCCACACGCCTGACCCGCACTGCAGCCCCCGCCGTCGCCGAGCGGAGCGGTCAGCGCATCTACTTCGTGTCCCTCGGCTGTCCGAAGAACCAGGTCGACACCGAGCTGATGCTCGGCCAGGTCGAGGCGGCCGGGCACTCGCTGGTCGATGCCCCCGAGGGCGCCGATGTCATCGTCGTCAACACCTGCGCGTTCATCGATGCCGCGAAGGAAGAGAGCGTCGACACCATCCTCGAGATGGCGCAGCACAAGGTGCGGGATGGCAAGGGCACCCAGCGCAAGCTCGTGGTGACCGGCTGCCTCGCGCAGCGCTACGCCGGCGAGCTCGCGAAGGACATCCCCGAGATCGATCACATCCTCGGCTCGGCGGACTTCCAGTCGCTGGCGACCGCGCTCTCCGGGCAGCCGGTGGGCAAGCTGCCATCGGGCAAGGCCAAGACACGCAAGCCGTTACCGGTCATCCAGGTCTCCGAGACCCCGAGCTACATCTACGATCACGAGGCGCCGCGCGTCCGAATCGGTGCGCGCCACTCGGCGTACGTCAAGGTCGCCGAGGGCTGCGATCGTCCGTGCTCGTTCTGCATCATCCCGAAGCTGCGCGGCCCGCAGCGTAGCCGCACGATCGACGACATCGTCGCCGAGGCGCGCGCGCTCGCGGCCGAGGGCGTCCTCGAGGTCAACCTGATCGCACAGGACCTCACGCGCTACGGCTGGGACCAGGGCACGTCGCCCAAGGACCGCCAGACGCTCGCGCAGCTGCTGCGCGCGCTCGGCCAGATCGACGAGCTCGAATGGATCCGGCTCCACTACACGTTCCCGAGCGCGTTCGATGACGAGCTGATCGACGCGATCGCGAGCGAGCCCAAGGTCGTCAAGTACATCGACGTTCCGCTCCAGCACATCAGCGACGCGATGCTCAAGCGGATGCGGCGCGGTCACTCGAGCCGAGTCACCCGCGAGCTGGTCAAGACGCTGCGCGCGCGGATCGACCATGTCGTCCTGCGCACCACCTTCATCGTCGGTCACCCGGGCGAGACCCCGGAGGAGTTCGACGAGCTGTGCGCGTTCGTCGCGGACTCGAAGTTCGATCGGGCCGGCGCGTTCACCTACTCGGTCGAGCCCGGCACCACGTCGGCGATGCTCCCCCACCGCGTCGATGCCGACGTGATGGCCGAGCGCCAGCAGACGCTGATGGAGATCCAGCGCAAGATCAGCCGCGCGCACCACGAGGCCATGGTCGGCAAGGAGCTCACCGTGCTCGTCGAGGGCAAGTCCTCGGAGTCCGAGTACCTGCTCGAGGGCCGCTGGTATGGCCAGGCGCCCGGTGTCGATGGCGTGACGTACCTCGCCGATGGCCAGGTGCCGGCGGGCTCGCTCGTGCGCGCGCGGGTCACCCAGGCGAGCGACTACGATCTTGCGGCGACGCTCGAGCTCTGACCCTGGGGTCAGGCCTCGAGCCGGCGGATCCTGAACAGTCCGACCACGGTCCAGACGGCCGCGATGACCGCGATCACGACCGCCGAGCTGGTCGCCGATTCGGTCGTGGTGCCGAGCACATCCGCGATCACTCGGACGTTGAACGTGACGCTCAGGTGCTTGAGCGACGCTGGCATCACGCCGACCGGGAGATCGAGGAACAGCGTGTAGCAGATCGCGAGCGCCATCCCGTAGCGCGGCGCGAGCGTGGCGATCGCCGCGGCGATCAGCGACAGCGCGACGGCGCCGAGCACGAGCGCCGCGCAGCTCGCCGCCGATGCATTGATCCGGGGGCCCGCGAGCAGCGCGCAGTACCAGCTCGCGACCGAGAGCGCGCAGATGATCGGCACGAGCGCGACGAGCTTGCCGGCGAGCACCGCCCAGCGCGGGATCGGGCGCGACCACAGATACGTCATCGTGCGCTCCTCGATCTCCTCGCCGATCGAGGCCGCGACGAACAGCGCGGGAAGCACCGCGAGGACGAGCTGCTCGAATGCGAGGATGTCGGGTAGCCTCGACTCGGAGCTGCCCCGCATCTGCAGCAGGTACGCGAACGCGATCGGCAACGCGACGATCCCCGCGCCGACCCACAGCGAGCGGCCGCGGAGCAGCCGGGTCAGCGTGAGCGCGGCGATCGTGCGCGTCGTCGTGAACGCGCTCGGGACGGTGCGGCGCTCGCTCATCGGCGGCCACCCTCGCCCGTGAGGTACTCGAACACCGCCCCGAGATTGTTGTCGGGCGAGCCGAGCGCGGACACGGTAACGCCACGGGAGAGCACGGCCGCGGCGAGCTGGTCGTAGCAGCGATCCGGATCCCGGGTCTCGATCAGGATCCCGTTGCGCTCGAAGACGATGCGCGCCACGTGGTCTTGCTCGGCGAGCTCCGCCGCGATCGCGCGCGGCTGGTCGCATTCGATGCGGATCCGATGGGGGTGGCGATCGATCAGCTTGCGGATCTCGTAGACATTGCCCTCCGCGAGGACCTGACCGCGGTAGATGACGACGATCTCCGAGGTCAGTGCCTCGATCTCGTAGAGCACGTGGCTCGACACCACCACCGTCTTGCCGGCGTCGCCGAGCTTGCGGATCCGCGCGACGATGTCGGCGCGGGCCAGTGGATCGACGCCGGTGAGCGGCTCGTCGAGTAGCAGGAAGTCGGGATCGTGCGCGATCGCGGTGGCGAGCTTGGTGCGCTGGCGCATGCCCTTCGAGAAGCCCTTGACGCGCCGGTGCATCGCGCTGGTCATGCCGACCTCCTCGAGCGCGTGCTCGGCGGCGGCCCGAGCACCCGTCGTCACGCCGGCGAGCCTGGCCATCACGGTGACCAGCTCGAGCGCGGTGAGCTCGTCCCAGGTCTTCTCGTGCTCGGGCGCGTAGCCGATGCGGCGCCGGACCGCGACGTCGCTGAACGGGCTCTTGCCGAACACGGTCAACGAGCCACGCGAGGGTCGGACAAGCCCTGCCATCATCTTGATCAGCGTCGACTTGCCGGCGCCGTTTGGCCCGAGGACCCCGACGATGCCGCCCTTCAGCTGCCAGCTGACGTCGGACACGCCGAGCACGTGCCCGTACCACTTGCTGCAGTTGTCGGCGACGACGACCGTCACGACGCGCCTCCCACTCCGGTCTTCTGGGCGCGCGAGACCTGGTACGCGACGAGCGCGATGGTCACGCCGACGTGCGCGGCGAGCGAACCGAGCGCGGCGCCGAGCGGGATCGCCGGATCGCGGCCTCGGTACTGGATGTCGAACAGGTGGTAGGCCACGGCCTGCACGGCACGCGGGAGGTCGAGCGCCGCGATCGAGGGCGATGCGACGTGGCCGAGCACGTACACCATGCCGCCGAAGATCAGGTAGTACGCCGCCCACGCCGCGAGCGCCTGGCGCCGGTTCTGGAACAGCGCCGAGCAGCCGAGCGGCACCGCCGCGTACGCGAGCGTCGCGATGACGCCGATCGCGAGGGTCTTCGGCAAGATCGGCAACAGCCGGGCGACCTGGTCTCCGCTATCGGCGACGCCGAGGCGGAGCCCGGCGATGACAAGGGGCCCGGCGCCGACCACCAGCCAGACCAGCGCGCACAGCCCCACGAGCTTGCCGATCACGTAGTCGCGCGGCCGCACCGAGCGGGCGAAGTAGAACGTGAACGCGCCGCTCTGGACGTCGCTCGCGACCACGGTTGCGCCGATCGTCAGGCTGACAAGGAAGCCGGACCGGCAGAACCAGATGATCGACTCCGGCAGCGCGGTGTCGATCAGCTGCATCGCCACGCCCTGGGCCCAGCCCAGGCTCGACTTGCGATCGCTCGCGAACACCATCATGCCACCGGTGATGCACAGCGTGATCACCGAGAGCCCGAGCGCGGCCTTGAACCGCCACCACGTCTTCCACGCGAGCGAGATCTGGTGCCGCGCGATCACGGCCCACCGCGTCGACGAGGCGAGCCGTGCGCCGGCATAGCGCTTGTACCCGAGGTCATGGATCGTCCCGGTGGGCCCGGTTGGCCCGGTGGGCCCGGTTGGCCCGGTTGGCCCGGTCGTCACGGCGCACGCTCCGCTTCGGGCGACGCGGCGATCACGCGGAGAAACGCAGCCTCGACCGTCTCGCGCCGCAACGCGAGCCCACGGAGCTGGACGCCTGTCTCGCGGGCGTGGCGGAACACGAGCTCGCTCGTGGCGTGCGCGGGAAGATCGACGTCGAGCGCGACGGGGGAGGTGACCTGACAGGTCGCGCCGGCGGCGACCAAGGCCTCGGCCAGGCGAGCCGCATCGGCCTTGACCTCGATCGCCAGCTCGGAGTCGGCGCCGCGCTTGCCGCGCAGCGCATCGATGCTGCCGACGAACCGCACGCGGCCGTGGTGCATGATCACGACCTGATCGCATACGCGCTCGACGTCGGGCAGCAGGTGCGTCGACAGCACGATCGCACAGCTCCTCCGGGTCGGAAGCTCGAAGATCAGCTCGAGCATCTCGTCTCGTGATCGCGGATCGAGCCCGTTCGTCGGCTCGTCGAGGAACAGGATCTCCGGATCGTGGACCAGCGCCTGCGCGAGCTTCACTCGCTGCTTCATGCCAGTGGAGTAGCCATCGATCGGCTGGTAGCGCTTCTCTTCGAGCCCGGCGTAGTAGAGCGCCGCATGGGCGCGCTGCATCGCCTCGGTCCGCGGCAGCCCGGAGAGCTCTCCCGCGTAGGCACACAGCTCGACGGCGCTCATGCCGGCAAGGAACGCCTCCTGCTCGGGCATGTAACCGACGCGATCGCGGATCTCGGCGCCGTGCGTGGCCGCGTGGAGCCCGAGCACGCGGGCCTCGCCCTCGTACGGCACCAGCCCGAGCAGGCACTTGAGCAACGTCGACTTGCCGGCCCCGTTCGGGCCGAGCAGGCCGATGATCTTGCCGTCGATGACGGCATCGAGGTCGTGGAGCGCCGTGATCGGTCCGAACCGCTTGGTGAGCCGCGCCAGCTCGATCAGCGGCGCGTCGATCATCGTGCCGGATGGGGCGTCGGTCATTTTGCCGGACGTTGAGCGCGGATCACTTCGACGATCACCGGCACGACGCCTGCCTCGATCATGCCGAGCACCTCGGCGGCGGCTTCGGAGAGATCGATGATCCGGCGCTGCTTGCCGTACGGCCCGCGATCGTTGATCCGCACCACCACGGTGCGGCCGTTGCGGGTGTTCGTGACCCGGACCCGCGTCTGCATCGGCAGAGTCAGGTGCGCGGCGGTCATCGCGCGCTTGTCGAAGCGCTCGCCCGACGCGGTCGGGCCACCGTGGTGCTTGCCGCCGTACCAGGTCGCGAAGCCGCGCTGGACGTTCGACCGCGGCGGCGAGGGGTGGCCGGTGGGCGTGGGGCGGGTGGCCTTGCTGCCGCCGCCGCACGCGGCCATGACGATCAGGGTCGCAACGGCAAGCCCGCAAGCCCGGGCGGTCAGCGCGCGCACCCGGCTCCGAGGGTCCGTCCGGCCTTGTCGAGTGCGGCCTTCCTGAGCTGCGAGCCGGTCGGTCCGTCTCCGAGCTTCTTGCGAAGCGCCTCGCCGTGACCAGGCCCGACCACGTCGCGCAGGTACGACTCGAGGTGGAACGTGTCGCTGTGCTCCTTGGTGTGGCACTGGGTCGCACACAGATCCTGCGCCGGACCCCGCTGGAGTGCCGGTGGTCTTTCCTCGCCTCCCTTGGCGACGTGGATCGACCCCGGTCCGTGGCAGGTCTCGCACTGGACGTCGCGCAGCGAGGTCCGGGTTTCGTCGGCGAGGCTCGCGAGATTGGATCCCCCGGGCTTGTCCCATCCGGTCGCGTGGCAGCCGATGCAGTCGTAGTCGTACTGCTGGCCGCGCTCGACCAGCGTCTGCCAGGCGTGGGTGTGCCGCGTCTTGTTCCAGAACTCGACCGCGTCGGAGTGGCAGTCGTCGCACGCCGCCGCACCGACATAGGATGCCGCGCCCCTGCCGGCCACCGGCACCGCGAGCTTGGCGGCGGCCTTGACGTTGGCCCCGCCGGCCGCCCGGTAGAACTCGGTGACCCGATCGTGGACCGACTTTGCGCACGCGAGCGTCTTGTTGATCCGGATCTGCTCGAGGGTGAAGTAGCTGCCGGTCGCCGGCACGTTCAGCGGGTGCGCCTTCAGCTGCTCGCGGCGCTCGGCGAGCTCTCGCCGCTCGGCCTGCTTCTGGGCGACGAACGCCGGATCGGCGGTCTGGTCCGCGGCGAACTTCGCGAGGTCGGCATCGATCGCGGCGAGCTGGCGTTCGATCGTGACGATCTTGACCATCGCCGCACCGGACCCGATCGCATCGACGAGCGGGCCATCGCTCCGCACGGTCACATCGATCCGCGACAGGACCTGGCCGCGATTGCCGGGCACCACGAGCCAGCCGGAGCCCAGCTTCTGGGCTTCGATCTCGACGCGGTCTGGCTCGGGTGCGTTGATGCCGAGGCCCGCGATCGCCAGGTCGACATCGCCGATCTCGCGGGCGAGCTGCGCGGCGTCCTTCTTCGACGAGGCCTGGACGAGCCCGATGATGATCCTCGCGCCCCGGCGCCGGAGATCGGCGACCGCCGACTTGCCCGCAGCGACCGGATCGGAGACCGCGACGCCGGCGAGGGTGCCGTTCGCGATCACCCCGAACACGCCGACCTGCGTACCTCCGCTCGTGATCAGGGCAGGCGGCGAGGTCGAGATCCCGGGGGGCGCATTCACCGCCTGGCGAGGCACGCGCGTGTGGTCGGGGCCCTTGGCGAGATCGGCCGGGCCGAGGCCCAGCGCCCCGACCGCGAGCTCCTCTCCGTAGGTCTTGATCAGGAGATCCGCCTTGAGCTCCTCCTGGGCATCGAGGTGCGCCGGGACCGGCGACTTCGAGTAGAGCAGCGAGCCGGCGTCGACGAACAGCGCGGGACCGGCTGCGCGGGCGTCGAGGACCAGCTTGGCAGTCCTCGAGAGGTCACCCAGCGGGTCGCTGGTGCAGCCACAGGGGCCGAGCTGGCCACGGACCTCGGCGAGCGCGAACACGGTGAAACTCGGTCTGGCGACGACCGGCTCGGCGCTCGAGCCGCCCGATCCGCTGCTTTTTACGTCGGATTTCGAGCAGCATGCCGTCGCAACGAGCACGGCAAGGAGCCCAACCCGGCCGGTCATGGCGCCTCGTATAGCATGGGTTGACAGCCCGTACATGCCTGGGTAGATTCCGCCGCTCTCGAGAGGATTCACATGTCCGTCGCGATCCGGTTTTCACGTCAAGGTAAGAAGAAGTGCCCGTTCTACCGCATCGTTGCGGCAGACAAGCGCAAGGCGCGCGATGGCAAGTTCATCGAGTTGCTCGGGACCTACCATCCCGTCACCAAGGTGCTCAAGCTCGATGCCGAGCGTTACGAGAAGTGGCTCAAGGTCGGCGCCCAGCCCAGCGGCACGCTTGCCTCGATCATTCGTCGTACCGCGCGTATCGCAGCCAAGGCTGCCTGATCGTGCCCAACGGCAACGACGACCGCCCTGATAGCGGTCCCGAAAATGGCCCCGATCTCGCCGAGCTGATCCGCTACATGGCGGTCAACCTCGTCGAGAAGCCGGATGAGGTTCGCGTCGAGCTCGTCGAAGAGCGCTCGGCGAACGTCTACGAGCTCGAGGTGGCCGAGGCGGATCTGGGCAAGGTGATCGGACGCGGCGGCAAGACCGCGCGGGCCGTGCGCACCATCGTCCAGGCCGTGGCTCCCAGGTCGCGCAAGCGGATTCTGGTCGAGATCCTCGAATAGTCTGTTCGAAATGACCGGCGAGCGAGTCAAGGAGCGGCTCGAGATCGGCGGCGTCGCGCGGGCCCACGGGATCCGCGGCGAGGTCGCGATCGTCACCCACGATCCCGATTCGGTCGCGCTCGAGACGATCAAGACGATCTACATCGCGGGCGTCGAGTACCACATCCTCGAGGCGCGCAGCGCCGACAAGGGCTGGCTGGTCCGGCTCGAAGGGATCCCCACGCGCACCGAGGCCGAGGGGCTGCGAGGCAAGCCTGTCGAGGTCGATCGCGCCGCGCTCGGGCTCGTCGAGGGCGAGGTGCTGCTCGATGACCTCGTGGGTTGCAAGGTCGTGTTGCCGGATGGCTCGCCGTGGGGGACGATCGTCGAGATCGAGGGCGGCTTTCAGGATCTGCTCGTGATCCACGACGGCGAGCTCGAGCGGTTGCTGCCGCTGGTCGACGAGTTCGTCAAGACCATCGATACGGCCGCCGGGATCGTCACGGTCGACCCACCGGAGGGGCTGCCGACCTCGCCGGTCGTGCGGCGATGAAGTTCACCGTCGTCACGATCCTGCCCGAGATCATCGATCAAACGCTGGGAGGACCCCCGCAAGGGGGACCCCTCGCCCATGGTGGTTTCGGTCCTCAGGACGCGGACCGAAACCGATCGACTGGCTCGGGGCCCGCGGGCGCGGCCGGTGTCGTCGGTCGGGCTCGCGAGGCCGGCACGATCACCGTCGCCACGATCAACCCACGCGACTTCACCACGGACCGTCACCGGTCGGTCGATGACACGCCGTACGGCGGTGGCCCCGGCATGGTGATGAAGCCCGAGCCGTTACTCGCGGCGATCGCCGCGTGCGGGCCGGCACACCGCATCCTGCTCAGCCCGGCCGGCACGCCGCTGACCCAGGCGCGCGTCCGCGAGCTGGCGAAGCTGCCGCACCTGGTGCTCGTGTGCGGGCGGTACGAGGGCATCGACCAACGGGTGATCGACCTGGCGATCGACGAGGAGCTGTCGATCGGCGACTACGTGCTGTCGGGCGGCGAGCTCGGCGCGCTGGTCGTCATCGACGCGGTGGCGCGGCTGGTGCCCGGGGTGCTGGGCGAGGCGACCTCTGCCGACGACGAATCGCACTCCGCGGGCCTGCTCGAGTACCCGCAATACACGCGCCCCCCGAAGCTCCCGGCGAGCTCCGAAGCCGGCGAGGACCACGAGGTCCCGGGCGTGCTGCTGTCGGGGAATCACGCGGCGATCGCGGCGTGGCGCAGGCGTCAGAGCATCGAGCGCACGGCGCGACGGCGGCCCGATCTGTTCGCGCGCTTCGTGCCCTCGGCGGCAGATCGCAAGCTGATCTCGCCACTCCAGGCGCGCACGCACCTGGCGCTGGTCCATCATCCGGTGGTCGATCGGACGGGCAAGGTGGTGACCTCGGCGCTCACCAACTTCGACATCCATGATCTCGCGCGCTCGACGCTGACGTACGGGCTCGCCGCCTATCACATCGTCACGCCGGTGACCTCGCAGCGTGAGAAGGCGCAGCACATCGCGAGCCTGTGGCTCGAAACCCGAGCCGAATCGACCGAATCGGCCGCGCGCAAGCCGCCGGTCTCGGGGAGCCGCGCCAGCGCGCTCGCGCTGGTGCGTACCGCGGACTCGATCGAGACAGTGCTCGCCGAGCTCACCGCGGAGTATGGAATGCCCCCGATCGTGGTCGCGACCTCGGCTCGCGCCGAATCATTTCCACACGCGGCGCGCCGGACCCCCGAGCAATTGCGGGCCGAAGCGACGCTCGATCCCGCCCCGCTCCTCGTCATGCTGGGGACTGGGTGGGGGCTGGCGGACGCGCTGATTCCATCGGTGTCTCGCGTGCTTGCACCGATCGAAGGCGCCTCCGACTGGAACCATTTGTCGGTTCGCAGCGCCGCCGCCATCCTGCTTGACCGGCTGTTCGGGCGTTCGCCATAAAGCCTTGGAAATATGAATCCACCCAATGACTTGACGGGTGCGGTCGATCTCTGGCAGAACCCTGCGTCCAACCGGCTTTACCCGGGGGCAGCACACCATGAGCGCGCAGCGGATTCTTCAATCGATCGAGAAATCACAACATCGTACGGCGAGCTTGCCCGAGTTTCGCGCCGGCGATTCGATCAAGGTGTGGGCGAAGATCCGTGAGGGCGAGAAGACACGCCTTCAGGCCTTCGAAGGGGTGTGCATCCGTCGGGTGTCGAAGGGATCGCGGTCCACGTTCACGGTCCGCAAGATCTCCTACGGCGTCGGCGTCGAGCGCATCTTCCCCTTCTACTCGCCGATGGTCGAGGCGATCGAGCTGGTCAACCGCGGGAAGGTTCGCCGCGCCCGCATCTACTACTTGCGCGGC
>Ga0113563_10002641_pt1 | contig 10896 bp, 14 predicted proteins | sample Mud3Dept3metaG_FD_80117 | JGI IMG/M metagenome (GOLD analysis project Ga0113563, IMG submission 80117) | Freshwater wetland microbial communities from Ohio, USA, analyzing the effect of biotic and abiotic controls - Mud 3 Core 4 Depth 3... | ecosystem: Environmental > Aquatic > Freshwater >...
AGGAGCCGCCCGGTATGCGTTCCGTCCCCCAGCTGACCGTAGGTGTTGCTTCCCCATGTCCAGACGCCGCCGTCAGCCGCGAGGGCAATGGTATGGTCCTCCCCCGCGATAACCGTCTTCCATTCCGTACCCACCCCGACCGGCACGGGAAGAGGGGCATCGATGATCGTGCCGTCGCCGAGCTGGCCATGGTCATTCTCGCCCCATGCCCGGAGGGTCCCATCGGTTTTCACGCCGATCGCATGGTCGGTCCTGGCCGATATGGACGCCCAGTCGGAATCGAGGCCGATCCGCAGGGGAAGAAGACCCAGGTCCTCACCCCAAGCCCAGAGCGAGCCGCCGGACCTGATCGCATGGGTACGCTTATCGCCTCCGTCAAGGGACGCCCAGTCCGCATCCGTCCCGACCTGGGCGGGGACGGAGCGCTGAATGGTCGTGCCGTCGCCAAGCTGGCCCTGGTCGTTCGCGCCCCAGGACCAGAGGGTCCCGTCGGACTTCAGGGCCAGAGAGTGGGAGTTTCCGGCAGAGACCGCGATCCAGGCCGCGTCCGTGCCGACCTGGACGGGGGCGGAGCGGTCGGTCTTCGTGCCGTCGCCGAGCTGTCCTGCCGAGTTCCTGCCCCATGCCCAGAGCGTGCCGTTCGTCTTGAGCGCCAGGGCGTGGACCGTCCCGGCTGCAACAGACGCCCAGTCACTGTCCGTCCCGATCTGGACCGGAGCATGCCGGTCCGTGGCGGTGCCGTCGCCGAGCTGGCCATAGCTGTTGGATCCCCATGCCCAGAGCGTCCCATCGGACCGCACGGCCAGAGTATAGAACTTGCCGGCCGCGATGTCCTTCCACTGCGCTCCTGTCCCCATCGGGAACGGCGAGAGCCGGTCGAGGGCCGTTCCATCGCCGATCTGGCCGTAGTGATTGGCTCCCCATGTCCAGAGACTCCCGTCCGACAGGATGGCGGCCGCGTGATCATACCCCGTGGCGATCCGGGGAGGAGCCGCCGCTCTGCCGCTTGCAGGGAAGATTACGCACAGCAAAAGTGCGTACAGCATAACGTTCGCTTTGAAGAAAAACTCTCTCGCTCCTGAAGATCCGCGTTTCCGACGCTCCCCCATATTCCCGCCCTCCTCAACGTATTTCTGCGGACTGCCCGCCCCATGGACCCCGATCTAAAGAAAGAACATTTATGCAATTATCAGTGATTCGGGATGTTTAACCCTAAAAGATTAAAAGCAAGAAACATACCCTTCCTTCGCCGCACGATGGATATGCTGAAGCGAGCCCGCAACAGTGACCTTTACGTGAGTTTGTGTCCATTTTATGCATTTTTTTGATCGAGGAGGTTTTCCGCCGGCGGTACCAGAGGTGTTGAAATTCCCGAGGGTGGCGATTTTTCCGGTGCTTTCACCGGCAGGACGTCCTCATCCCGCTTGCAATTCCAGGTACTTTGTAATATTCTCAAACCACATTCAGAACCAGCCCGCGCGATGCGTTCTTTGGCAGGATCCCGCCCAAATACGCCGCGGAAATGACGAGACAAACAATGATCATGCTGCTTCTCTGTCGAGACCATGGATAAGATAAGCAGCATTAGTGGGGAAAGAAGGAGAGGAACGGTGAAACGATCGATCTTTGCACTGCCCGCGGCCATTGCGATCGCCGCGCTCTTCGCTTCCTGCTCGACCGCGAAGGTGACCTTCTTCTTCAAGGACGCATCCTATCAAAAACAGCCGCGCAAGGTCCTGGTCCTGGCGGTGGTCAGGAAGCCGGTGGTCCGCAGGGTGGTGGAGGACGAGTTCGTGCGCCGCTTCCGTGACCGCGGCATTGAGGCCCTGCGCGGGTACACGGTCTTTCCCGGCGACGAGCTGGCTACGAAGGAGGCGCTGGAAAAGGAGCTCATGGCGGGCGGGTTCGACGCGCTGCTGCTGATGCGGCTCATGGACCCGAGGAGCGACCTGCCAGGTGCGCCGGGCGCGGCAACGGGCCAGCAGGGATCCCCGGCGGGGCCGGGGTCCGGGGGATGGCCGGCATATTACAGCGCCTGTTACGCGGCGGTGTATTCGCCGAACTATACGCTGGAGGACAAGTATGCGCTGGCTGAGACGAGCCTTTATGACGTGGCGACGGAGAAGCTGATCTGGACCGCGGTGAGCGAGACCTGGCTCGGGGGGCAGAATGCCCAGATAATGATCTGGGATTATATTGACGTCATGATGGGCTCCCTGCAAAAGTACAAGCTGGTCCCTGAGGGGAAAAAGTGAGAAGGAGATCGCATATATGAAAAAAATATTCCTGGCTGTCCTTATGGCCTGTTCCATCGCTTCCTGCTCTGATCCAAAGGACAAGATCATTCCTCCGGACAGCAGTAAGCCGGCGGCGGAGCAGCCAAAGAAAGAGGCGGCGCCGGCGGTCAAGGAAGAGCGTCCGGGAAAGCGGGAGGCACTTCGCAAGCAGGTGGAGGATCTGCTGACGGTCACCGTGCTTGAACTGAGAGTAGAGAAGGGCGGTATCGAGCCGGGCAATCTCTTCGATCAGCTGTTGATCAAACTCGGCTTCCGGAACAAAGGCTCGAAAGACATCAAGAGCATTACGGGAGAAGTGAAATTCATGTACCTTTCCGACAAGGAAGTCGGATCGTTCCACTTTACGTATGATGAGGGGGTAGATGCGGGAAAGAAAGCCACGTGGATTCATACGCGGCATGACAAGGAGTTCATGCAATCACATAAGGCTCTAGCCCGTCTTGAAGAAGGCAAATACAAGACGCGGTTCGAACCGGAACTGATCGTATTTGTGGACGGCAGCAAGCTGATCGTTACGGATTGAATTCTGGAGTGAGCGCATTCCCCGCAGCTTGCTGCAGGGAGTTTCAATCGCTTTATCGCTGTTTTCTCGTTTTCATAAATCAGCATTGACCGGACCATTGACCCCGGAAGCTTGACCCCCATTCTGAAGGAGGGCCCTATGGACCTGGGACTGAAAGGAAAAGTGGCGCTGGTCACTGGCGGGGGCCGGGGCATCGGCGCGGCAACAGCCAAGGCGCTCGCGGCCCACGGGGCCAGGGTCGCGGTGAACTATCTCTGCGGCCTGGAGACGGCTGATGGCGTCCTGGCGGAGATCAGGCGGCAGGGTGGTACGGCCATGCTCTCGTGCGCGGACGTCCGGGACCGGGCGGCCGTGGACGCCATGGTGAGGACCGTCACGAAGGAGCTCGGCGGGATCGACATCCTGGTGAACAACGCGAACATCAGCTTTCCGGTCAAGCCGTTCGCGGACTTCAGCTGGGGGGAGTTCGAGGCCAAGATCACGGGAGAGATGAAGGCCCTGGTGAACTGCTGCCAGGCAGTCCTTCCCGGCATGCTCTCCAAGCGGGCCGGGAAGCTCATCCTCGTCAGCAGCACCCTGTCCCGTTCGCCGGGGGCCGGATTCTCGGCACACGCCGCGGCGAAAGGCGCCATGGACAGCATGGCCAAGGTGATGGCCACGGAGCTTGGGCCGCAGGGGGTCACGGTGAACGTGATCGGTCCGGGCCTGACGCTGACGGACGCCACGAAGCATCAGCCCCGGGAGATGCACGAGCAGATCGCGGCCTTCACGCCGCTCCGGCGGCTCGGCCTGCCCGAGGACGTAGCGGGTGTGGCGGTCTTCCTGGCGTCCCGGCTCTCGGACTACGTCAACGGCCAGTATATATCGGTCAACGGCGGGATGTTCATGGTGTAAAGGGAGCGTACAGGAAGAGGCAGAAATCATGGACCTCCGGGGTTTTTTCCGGACGGAGAGGTCGAGCATGAACAAGGAAGACAAGGCAGGACCGCAACGGACGGACGAGCCGAGCGCATGGGCGAACGTCGGCAGGGTCGTGCTGCTCATCGCTGTGCTGGTCGCGGCGTGGTTTGTGCTGGAGTGGCTGATAGGCGGAAAATAAGAGGAGGACTATGTCTGGCGATGTTCTCAGCATTCTGGCCAGCGCCATTGCCGGAGTCGTCGGCGTGCTGGTCGGGGCGCTCTCTCAGCGGTCCCTGGAGCTGAAGCGCTGGAAGCTGTCGCGGCAGGACGAACTGCGCAGGGAGATCCGGGACATCACGGGCGATCTCACCGGCGGCGTCGCGGAGTTCATTCACCTCATGCTGTGGTACACGTATTTTGTGCCTGAGACGGCGCGTCCTCCGGACGAGCTGGTCCGGCAATACAAGGACGAGAGCCACCGGCTCATCGGCCGCATGGTCGGAGCGAGGGTACGGCTGGCATCGCTCGATGTGGCAACGCATGACCGGCTGCGGCCGCTCATCGACAAGGCCCTCAGCATCTCCGAACGCATCGACGATGCCTCGGGGATCACCGGTCCGGCGGCGCGGATCTCCCTGGATCGGATCGAGGCGCTGAACGAAGAGGCCCGGAAGCTCATGGATGAGGTGAACGAATCGTCCAAGGCCCTCTTTGCCAGCCACGGGACCAGCGACTAACGGCTCGGGACCGCGATACGGGCCAGGATCGGTCTTTGCTCACTCTCCCGTCAGTGCAGTTGAACGCTCTCCGAGGGCATCCGGCCCTGCAGTTCATCAAAGCTACTTCGGTCTTTTTCGCCTTATCTTCTTTGGCCTCCCTGTGGGCGCTTTTCCCGTATCCAGCGCAACGCTGCTTCCTTGTCCCTATACGAGAAATGCCCGATCTCAGGGGACAGCACATGATGTGCTATGCGGTGGACGAAGAACAACAGTCTCGAATCCGTAACTGACGCCACCCGCTCTATCCTGCGCTGATGGGCAAAGACGAATTTCATGTCCTTCAGGAATGCGCCGAGATCATGCCATCGCGGGAACGATCGCGTATGGATGATCATGCCCCTGATCATTTCCCGTTGCCTGATATAGGTGTCAACGTCCCTTGTCAGCGCGTCAAGGTCCGACCGCGTGATCTGACCTGACGGTTCAATGATGACAACGCCCTCTCCTTCCAATATCCTATACGTGATCATTGCCGAACCCTTCACGCTTCCAAAATGAAGTTCAAGTCCGTTATCGCGCAAAGCCGCAAAGGCCGCAAAGAGGATCTTTGACACGGCATGATCGGATCGCCGTCCTGAAGAGGCGGAATCCGCATTTCGAGAGCTTTCCTCGGCATCTTCCGTGGCAACGATGCGATTCGTTTCTCTCGCAGAGACGCCGAGGGCGGAAAGATGGCACCTGTGATCAGCACGTGAGGTGGAGCGCCGCGATGACGTTTCCGGCGCGCTCCAGGTCGTTGTGCAGCTCGACCGCCCCCCCGGTCTTCTCCACGTTCACGGCGATGCCCAGGGCGGCGATCCGCTCGACGGTCTCCCGCGGAACGCGCATGACGCCGTAATACCCCGTCCCGATGATGCGCACGCCGGGCTTCGCCCGGAGCGCTTCCGCGAGGTCCTCGGCCTGGAGCAGGTGGCCCTCCCTCCGCCACCATGCGGCGTCGACCCTGCCGGGATAGATGATGACGTCCGAAGTGAAGATCTTCCCGTTGATGACGATCCTGCCGAAGGAATAGGAGTCGATCTTCATGGTGCACTCCTTCTGTTCGCCGGTCTTTTTTCAAATGATCGGGTCTCCCGCTGCTCCCCGTTTCAGTCCCTCTGCACGGAACCGGGACCCAGAAGATGCAGGCCATGCTGTTCCAGGATCCTCTCGCACGTACGCTTTGAATAATCCTGGAAGAGGCTCCGTAGTGACGGATCAGAGATCATGAGCTTTCGTGCCGCCGGCCTGCCGGGCTCGGGATATCTCCCCTCCAGGACCTGCTTCGCCTGTTCAAGCTCATCGGTGATCCGGACGGCCATTACTTCATAGTCCTGCTTGCCGGTGGACCTGTTCTCGTTCGATTCTATGTCCATCGTCATGGTCCCGAGATACAGTGCATGGGCTTCAGCGGTGATTTGAAATGCAGCGAGCGGCTCGTTGGGCGGCTGCCGGTCGACACGCGAATGGTAGAGCAGGTAAGTTCCGGCCGGCAGGACCCAGAAGAAGCTTCCCTCAGGCTCGATCCGGACATAGATGGCCCTGCGGTTCGCCTCTATGAGGAAGAGCGACAGCTTGATCTCCGGCTTCTCTCCCGTGAAGAGTGCATCCCTGAGATCCGACTTCCACGGTTCGATCTCATGATCGCGGTCGATCACCGCGATCCTTCCGAAGGCCAGTACCTCGCCTTCCGCGGTCCTGATTGGCCGGCCCGGCTCGGGGTATACCACCCGCAGGCAGGCGACTGATGCAAGCAGCAGCGCCGTCGCAATGATCGGGCCCTTGTCATATGCTCGTGGCATGGTGTCGATCGCCCCTAATAGATCGTCATCAACCCGAAGCCCAATGACTGCAGGATGTTGATAACCGTCGACTGCTTCACTTCGGACTCGGCAACGGCCGGGATGCGTTCATCGTGGACCATCAAGGCCTTCTCAACGCGTCCCTGATAGGCCGGTAGCTGCGTTGAAAGTAGCTGCGCGTCCCGCTCGTACTCATCTGCGACCTGGACGGCGAACCCCTTGAGCTTGACGCTCAATGCCGATCGTTCGATCTCCGCATCGATCCGAAGGGTCCCGAGATAATAGGCCCGGGCATCGGTCCCGACCTGGAACGCGATCCGGGGACGCAGGGGAAACCAGCCCCGGAATTCCCACCACCGGAGACGGGTCAGCAGGTACGTCCCTCTCGGGACCTTCCACAGGAATGTCCCGTCCTCACGCACACGCTTGACGGCAAGCGCCTGCTCGTCCTCGATGCGCACGAGCATCATGTCGAGCTGCTCAGTGGTCGTGATATAGCGCTCCTTTTCCTTGCCGTTGTCCATCATCCTCATCCGGCCGAAGATCAGCGCTTCACCGGGTGCCAGCTGTTCCATGGCCTCCGGCGTGACCTCCTGTACGCTTACCGTCTTGTAGCATCCAGATGACAGAAGGATGAGCAGAACGCTCAGAGCGGCTTGCGCCGATATCATCTTCAAATGCGTGCTCCCCTGTAATTTCAAGAAAGAGGCCCTGTAACAATTCTACCAAAGGAACAGAAGCTTCGGCCAGCACATCGCCAATTTATTGTCGCGCGGCAGGAGCATGATGATCAGTACGGCCGGACCTGCTTCCTGACATTCCGCCTCCTTCGCAGCATTTGACATCCTCCTCTCTCCTTGCTAGTCTTTGTTCAGGGGGACAGCTTCCGCTCACCGGTGCCCGGTGAAGCCGACCAGCGGGTCTCCCCCGGCAGCCCCGGGCAGAAGGTCCTTCGGGCCACGAGACATTCCCATGGAACACGGACGCAGAATCTTCCGATTATTACTCATACTGTCGGTCATTGCGATGGCCTGCCAGACCGTGCCCATCACCGGCCGTGAGCAGCTTTCGATCGTTCCTGCGAGCCAGATCCTTCCCATGAGCTTTGATGAGTATCGAGACTTTCTCTCGAAGCATCCGGCCGTCGCTCAGGGCGAGCAGGCCGCCATGGTGAGGCGCGTAGGGCAACGGATCCAGTCTGCCGTGGAGCACTACTTTGCAGAAAAGGGGCTCTCATCGCGGCTCGAAGGATACCAATGGGAGTTCCACCTGGTGCAGGATAAGGAAGCGAACGCCTGGTGCATGCCCGGCGGCAAGGTGGTGGTCTATACGGGCATCCTTCCCGCCACGAAGGACGAGAACGGCCTTGCCGTTGTGCTGGGGCATGAGATCGCGCATGCAGTGGCCAATCACGGAGGGGAGCGCATGAGCCAGGCGCTCCTTGTCGAGATGGGCGGCCTGACCCTCGATGCCGCGCTCCAGCGGAGCCCGAGCCAGACGAACGGCCTGTTCCTCGCGGCCTACGGGCTGGGGGCTCAGGTCGGCCTCCTGCTGCCCTACAGCCGGCTGCACGAGTCCGAGGCCGATCACCTGGGGCTGATCTTCATGGCCCTGGCAGGGTATGACCCGCGCGGGGCCGTGACGTTCTGGGAGCGCATGATGTCGTCCAAGCAGGGATCTGCGCCGCCGGAGCTGCTGAGCAGCCATCCGGCCGATAGGCACCGGATCGAGAACATTCAGAAGCTCCTGCCCGAAGCGATGGCCTATTACCGGCCGCAGTGACAGGACCTGACAGGGTCAGGTGCTGCGTTTGACATTCATCGCATCGTATCCCTCATGTGCCGCGAGGTGGCCACTGTTCAGGAAACAGGACCCATCGGGCTACGTGCAGGCCGTGGACGGGATAACGCGAAAGACGCTCATGCACGGCGCCAGGACGCTCATGACCGAGTTCCGGCTGGAACAGGGGGCCCTGCTGCCGCGGCAGAGTCATCCCCACGAACAGACGGGGTACCTCGTCTCCGGACGCATGGAGACCTCACGATCAGCAGCGAAACGCACGCCATCGGGCCGGGGGACAGCTGGTGCATCCCCGGAGATGTTGAGCACAGCGCCGCTGCGCGCGCCGATTCGGACGCGATCGAGGTCTTCTGTCCCGTGCGCGAGGATTATCTGTCCACAACAGGTTAGGACAGGTCTTTCCCCGTTCATCGGGCCATCATCACCGTGACCGAGCTGTAGGGATCAGGTTTCATAAGAGGGGATGTACCTCAGGCCGTCGGGGGCAGGTTCGGGTCTGTTATCACTTGCCGTGCTCGCCATATTGGTCCGGGCAAGTTGGAGGTCTGACAAGCCATGAACGTACAGCGGAAAAAGATCGTGCTTTCCTATTTCGTGTTCCTGTGCGTGCTCGCGCTCTTCTTTGTTCTCATCGTCGGCTACGCTGTCTCCCAGGGACACATCGCAAGTTTTGCGGACTTCTTCAGGAAGACGACCGATACGGAAGAGCGATTTTGGATCAGGATGGCCTTCGTCGCGGTTGCGAACCTTTTCGCGTTCAGCTCCATCATCTTCATCGCCCTGCTGGTATTTCTGAGGAAAAAATGACGGGACCTTCTCCGCATGTTTCATTCAAGAACCTCTTGCATTTCAAAAAATAAGCAGTAAAATTCAACGTGTCATAATTCCATGTACCCTGCCGCTCGCTCGCAGGTCGAGCGCTTCGGTACGCACAAACAAGGAGATCGATGATGAAGCTGTCCAGTCTGGTAGTTGCAGCATCCGTTGTTGTTGTGTTCGGCGCCGTCGGTTGCAAATCCGCCAAGCAGGAGGCCCCGGCGCCTGCCTCTCAGGCACAGCCTTCTGCCGGCAAAGTGCAGGCCGGCGACCCCCTTTCCGGGAAGGTCGTGGAAACGATGAACTCCGGCGGGTATACCTATGTTTGCATCGAGAACGGCGGGATGAGGACGTGGGTGGCCCTGCCGGACACGAAGGTCTCGGTAGGCCAGGAGATCGCGTGCCAGCCCGGCGGGGAGATGAAGAATTTCACGAGCAAGACACTGAACCGCACGTTCGACAGCATCATCTTCTCCCCCGGCGTCCGCTGATCAGACGAAGTCGGGACGTACCATACCGAAGGCCGCTGGGTTCGCCCAGCGGCCTTTTTCATGTCAGGGAGGCACGGGGCTGCGTCCTGCCAAAATCACAAAGTGATAATGTCGTATCCTCCCGTTGAGGGAGGGCACGATGGAGAGAGGCATTATCACGATGAGCATGAAGGAAGCAAAGCGGCTGCATCTTGTTCGTAAAGCTATAGAGAAGCGGATAACCAAGGCAGAGGTTGCAGATATGGCAGGTTTATGCCTTCGGCAGCTGCAACGGTTCATTCGGCGGGTCAGGACGGAGGGGGATTCCGGAATTTGCCATCGCGCCCGGGGGGAGAAAACCGAACAACCGGATACCGCAGCCGGTGAAGGACAAGGTAATAGAGCTTTGCCGGGAACACTACCACGATGGCAGAATCATAAAACACGACATTTCTGCTTTGGTAAGAATACGACATTTCTGCTTGGGCTTGACACAATCCCCGATACCCCTTGTCTCCTTATCGCCGATGATATATAGTAGAATCAGTCATGAAGGTCTGCCACGCGTGCAAGAAGGAGCTCGCGCTCGGACGCGAGATCGGCCGCAGGGACGAGTGTCCGCACTGCAATGCCGATCTGCACTGCTGCCTGAACTGCCGGTTCTTCGACCGGTCCGCCCCGAAGCAATGCCGCGAGACGATCGCGGAGCTGGTGCGGGACAAGGACAAAGCGAACTTCTGTGACCTCTTTCAGTTTGCCGAAGCCGCCTCGGGCGCGCGGGCCGGGGGCGATCCCGACAAGACCCGCAAGGCACTCGACGACCTGTTCAAGAAATGACCTGACCGCCATCGCCAGCCATGTTCAAGCTCGACAGAAAGTCCGTCATCCAGCTTCTGATCATCGGGACGCTCTTCACCGCGGGAACCTATCTGCTGTATTCCTTCGGCCTGATCGACCTGTTTCTGGACCGTCAGCGCATGACGAAGTTCATCCATGAGCATCGGGCGTATGCCGCGCTCATCTTCATCGGCCTGCAGGCGCTCCAGGTCGTGGCGGCGCCGGTGCCGGGCGAGGTCACGGGCTTCGTGGGCGGGTATTTCTTCGGGAACGTCTGGGGGATCGTCTACTCGACCATCGGACTGACGACGGGGTCCTGGATGGCGTTCCTGATAGCGCGGCTGCTGGGGCGGCACCTGGTGGAGGTGGTCGTGAACGCCGAGGTCATCAGGCGGTACGACTATGTGATGAAGCACAAGGGGCTCTTCCTTGCCTTCGTCATGTTCCTGATCCCGGGGTTCCCCAAGGACATCCTGTGCTACCTGCTGGGGCTGGGGCACATGGGTCACCGCGATTTTCTGCTTGTGTCGACCACCGGGAGGCTCCTCGGAACGACGCTCCTGACCGTGGGCGGAACGTACTTCCGGGACGCCCGGTACGGCGCGTTCTTCACCGTTGTCGGCATCGGCGTTGCCGCCATCCTGCTGGTGATGGTCTACCGCGAGAGGATCGAGGCGTGGTTCCGCATGCTTC
>Ga0113563_10002642_pt1 | contig 10895 bp, 8 predicted proteins | sample Mud3Dept3metaG_FD_80117 | JGI IMG/M metagenome (GOLD analysis project Ga0113563, IMG submission 80117) | Freshwater wetland microbial communities from Ohio, USA, analyzing the effect of biotic and abiotic controls - Mud 3 Core 4 Depth 3... | ecosystem: Environmental > Aquatic > Freshwater >...
GCAGATGAAAAGAATGTTGGTGGTGTCCACCTGGAGGTATTCCTGCTGGGGGTGCTTGCGGCCGCCCTGGGGCGGGACGTTGGCCACCGTCCCCTCCAGGATCTTGAGCAGGGCCTGCTGGACGCCTTCGCCGGAGACGTCGCGCGTGATGGAGGGATTCTCCGATTTCCGGGCGATCTTGTCGATCTCGTCGATGTAGATGATGCCCCGCTCGGCCCGCTCGACGTCGTAATCGGCCACCTGCAGCAGCCGCAGGATGATGTTCTCCACGTCCTCGCCGACGTACCCGGCTTCCGTCAGCGTGGTGGCGTCGGCGATGGTGAAGGGGACATCCAGGATCTTGGCCAGGGATTGGGCCAGCAGCGTCTTGCCGGAGCCGGTGGGGCCGATGAGCACGATGTTCGACTTGGCGAGCTCGACGTCGTCAAACGACTGGCGGGCGTTGATCCGCTTGTAGTGGTTGTGAACAGCCACGGCCAGGGTCTTCTTGGCCCGTTCCTGTCCCACGACGTATTGGTCCAGGACGGCCTTGATCTCCGTCGGCTTCGGCAGCGCACTCCCGCCCTTGGACTTCTCCTGCTCCCACTCCTCGGCAATGATGTCGTTGCAGAGCTCGATGCACTCGTCGCAGATGTACACCGTCGGCCCCGCGATCAGCTTCCGGACGTCGTCCTGACTCTTGCCGCAGAAGGAGCACTGCAACTTTCCGCCGCCCTTCACCGCTTTCGCCATCCACACCTCTCTGTCGTGGAGGGCCGGGCCCGCGGGCCGGGCGCGGCCGAACCGACCCCCGTTCTTGTCCCTAGGCGGGAGTGGAAATCCCGGCCGACGCCTCCTCCGCCTTCCGCTTGGCCAGGTCGCGATAGAAGATGACCTCGTCCACCAGGCCGTACTCCTTGGCCTCCTCGGGCGACATGAAGAAATCCCGGTCGCTGTCCTTCTCCACGCGCTCCAGGGGCTGGCCGGTGTGGTGCGCCACGATGCGGTTCAACTCCTCGCGCATGCGCAGGATCTCTTTTGCCTGGATCTGAATGTCCAGGGCCTGGCCCTGGGCCCCGCCGTAGGGCTGGTGGATCATGATCCGGGAGTGCGGCAGGGCCATGCGCTTGCCCTTGGTCCCGGCGGCGAGGAGCAGGGCGGCCCCGCTGGCCGCTTGCCCCATGCAGATGGTTTCGATGGCGGGCTTCACGAACTGCATGGTGTCGTAGATCGCCAGGCTGGCGGTCACCGACCCGCCGGGCGAGTTGATGTAGACGTGGATGTCCTTCTCGGGGTCCTCCGCCTCCAGGAACAGGAGCTGGGCGATGACCAGGTTGGCCCCCGTGTCGTCGATCGGGGTCCCGATGAAGATGATGCGGTCCTTCAGCAGCCGCGAGAAGATGTCGTAGGCGCGCTCGCCCCGGCTCGTTTGCTCGACAACCATGGGAACCAGCATGCTATGCCCTCCACCCGCCTGCCGCCCGGTCCAGCGGCGGCGGGGACGCAGTCTGCCAGGATCACGCCGGCTTGATGAGATGGAACGCGTCCGTGATCGTCGCGTGCTGGAACAGGAAGTCCATCGCCTTCCGCTCCAAGAGCCGCCCGGTCAAGCCGGCCCGTCGCGCGGGGTCCTCCAGGGCACGGCGCACGGTCGCCGCGTCCTGCCGATAGAGGCCGGCGAGGTTGTTCACCTCGGCCGTGATCTCCTCTTCGGTCACCGCCAACTGCTCCTGCTTGGCCACGGCTTCCAAGAGGAGGGACTCCTTCACGCGTCTCGTGGCGGTCTCGCGCGCCTGCGCCTTCAGGGCCTCCGGGCTGTCGGGAAGACCCTCCGCCCTTCCGCCCGTGGCCCGGAGCCTCATGGCCAGCTCCTCCAGGACGGTCGCGGTCTCGCGCTCGACCATGGCCTCCGGCACCTCGATCGTGTGCCGCTGGACCAGCTTCTCCAGCAGCGCGCGCTTGAGGACCGCATCCTGCTCGCGCGCTTTCCGTTGCTGCAGTTGCTGCCGGAGCTTGTCGCGCAGGGCCCCCAGCGTCTCCACGTCGCCGACGCTCTTGGCGAAGTCGTTGTCCAGTTCGGGGACGCGGCGCTTCTTGACTTCCTTTACGGTCACGTGGAACTCGACGGGCCGACCCGCCAGCTCTTTGCGCGGGTAATCCGCCGGCATCTGCAGGCTGAAGTTCTTGCTCTCGCCCTTCTGCATGCCCGCGAGTTGCTCGGCGAAGCCGGGCAGGTAGCCCTCGTGGCCGAGCGCGATGGTGAGGTTCTTGCCGCTTCCGCCCTTGAAGGGCTTGCCGTGCAGGCTGCCCTCGTGGTCCAGGATGACGAGGTCGTCCTTGAGCGCGGGCCAGCCCTCCATGGGCACGTACTCGGCCGCATCTTCCCGCAAGTACTCCAGCGCCCGGTCGATCTCCTGATCCGAAACCTCGACCTTCTCCCGCTCCAATGCGATGCCACGGTAGTCCTGCAGTGCGACGGGCGGCCTGATCTCCACCACGGCCTTGTACGTGAGGGGTTCCCCGGCGTGGAAATGGACATCCTCGACGTTCGGCTGGCTCACCGGCTCGATCGCCGTCTGGGTCAGGGCTTCCTGATACGAGTCGGGGATCAGCGCGCGCAGGACCTCGTCGTGAACTTCGGCCTCGAAACGACGCCGGATGATCTCGCGGGGAACGCGCCCTCGCCGGAAGCCCGGCAGCTGCAGCTTCTGGCCCCACTCCCGGAATACCGCCTCCACCCGGTCAGCGACCCGTTCGGGGGGCAGTTCCACGTGGAGGACGCGCTTGGATGGACTCAGCTCTTCAACGGTGACTTTCATGGTTTCTCGCGTGGGGTGAACGAAGAAGTGATCGGCGTGGTGCGAGAGGGGGGAGTTGAACCCCCACGGGTCGCCCCATCCCGCCCTAAACGGGACGCGTCTGCCATTCCGCCACTCTCGCCGGAGGCGCGCGCCTCGGCGCGAGCTGCCCGAGGCCCTCGCGACCGCTTCGCGCGCAATCTCCAGACCTACGGCGTGCGAGGTTTCTTGCGTTGGCGGCCTGGAGCCGCTCGCGCCCGGCCGTCTCGCGTGACCGCATTCCGCCTCGCACGGCACTGCACATCGAATCGGATGGTGGGCCGCGCAGGACTCGAACCTGCGGCCCGCTGATTAAGAGTCCCATCGGAACGACGACGGAGAATAACATAGGGAACCAATCCACGCAAGAATCAAAGGCTTAGCAATCGTCGTTTATCCGCTCGGTATGTCATTGGTCAGCCGGTTTCGTAGCAGCGTGGTAGCAGAAATCACAGGAGTGCGGATGCGGAATGCCGTCCTAATTGCAGCGCGTCGGAAGAATTGGCGACCACGGCATGGCGATCCTCAATGGTCAACGCATCACTTCCTCTGCTTGGATGGGGACCTCTGGAGGGATCGTCAGTCCGAGGGCCTGGGCGGTTTTGAGACGGAAAATCAGGCTCTTGTCCGAAGCGGACGTGCGATTTCTCACGGCGCCTCTTACGTTTCGGTCGGCTCCGCGACACTGGCGCGAGTAACGCGTCTGCAACAGGTGACGGCGCCCGCGCCGTTGCCTCACGCGTTGCGGCGAGGAGTGACACCGGGATGCGTCGCGCAGCCTTGCAGGCCTCAAAACACCACGAGCGCCGGGGAGGGGCCGACGCTCGCAGTGCCCTGCTATGTTCAACGCCGCTACCCGCGACGGCGACGCCGCCACGCCCGCCCGCCCAGCATCGCCAGGCCGGAGGCCCAGACGACGAGCGTGGCGGGTTCGGGAACTGCAGTCGGGGGAGGCGATGTTCCTACATAGATCTGCCCTGTGAGGTATTCCTCGAAGATTCCCGTGTAGCCGACTACCGGCCAACTTCTTCCGTTGTGATAGCCCTCGTAGCTATTAACACCGTTCGCTAAAGGCCCTTCTCCGTAGATGGTCTGAATGGGAGCTCCACGACTCTTGTCGGGGTTTAACCAGTAGTAATCTGCTTTCAAGCCGCTGACCCATTGCCCAGTGCTGTTTTGCGAACGCAAGTAAGCTTCAGGCACCACGTCCACGCCCGGTCCTGGATCCCAATAGAGGCCCAACCAATCGGTGCCCCATCTATTCTTGTAATCGATCGTAATATCGTACCACCCTGCGGGGAGAGTGACTGCGACAGGGGCAGTCGTCCCAGCGCCGCCGCTGTCAAAAGTCGCCAGGAGGGTGCCGTTTATGGAAAGGCTTCCATAGTCATCCACGCCAATAAAGTATTGAATGGTGTCGGCGCATGCCACTGATGCGGTCAGGCAAAGGCCAATACCAATCAACACGACGAACACAGCTTTCGTCTTCACCCTCCTGCCTCCTTTCCATTTGTCTCTCATCATCAGTTAAGTAACCCCACGCTTCCTGTAACCGCGGGAGAAGATGCTACCTCTTCCGATGCCCGCACGGAAAGCCACCCACCCCGCGAGGCCACCTCTCGGCAGTCGGCCTAGGCTCTGCGGCCTCTCCATTCCATAGGTCCTTTCTGAAGCCGGGCGAATCGTACGACGGCTCATCCGAAAGAATACGTTGTAAACCGCTTCGATTATCTAGCATCAATCGTGCCTTACTATTGAGAAATAACAGGAGGTGCTCACTCAACAATCGCAACTCCTTGTGCCGATTGCTCACTGTGCTTCGAGCAGCCTCGTGGGCATTCATAGCGAGCATGTGTTACGAGCCGAAAAGGGGTTCCTTTCCCAAAGTTTGTGGCCTAAGGATCGAGGACGCAGAGTGCAGACCTTGCGGTCATGAAAAAAATTCCTTGTTCCCCTTGAGCGCGCTGAGACGAGAGGGCAACGGCGCGCTCTTGGCGGCCATTGCTGACGCCCCGCCGCCACTGCTGGTTGGTTTCTCACACATGGTTATGCTTCGGGTGTACAACTGAAAAGTGATGCACGGTCGGCATCATCCCATGGCGTGCCGTTCCACGATGTCCTCGAACCCGCAACTGAGCCGGCAGCAGCGGAGGGCGAGGATGGCGTTGGCGCCGCGGACGGTCCAGTGCATGGTGGCGCGCTTGAGCCACGTGCCGATGGTCACCTTGCAGCCAGCCTCGGTGCGCTGGACGCGGGATTTTGTGCTGGGGTGACAAGTGGAAAGTTTCCTGACGCACGAAGAAGCGCGCACCCCAGAGGCGTGAAACGGTAGCGGCCTGCGGCCGTGCGGGCCGGCAGAAGGCCTGGATCAGCCTTGACGGGCTCTGTAGCTGCGGGTTACTCTTACGGTACGGCCGTCCCGCTGGCGGGCGTGCTCCACCCCCTCGGAGGTAATGCCCATGAGGCAGATCGCGGCTCGCCGTGTTCTGCCCGCCCCTGCCGTGATGCTGGTCTCCAGCTCTTGCACCACTCCGCAACGCAACCTTGCCACTGTCCGTCCCTGTTGTGCGCGTCCAAACAGCCGGTGGCCGCGCATGCGAAGGCTCAGCAGGAGGGCGTATGCGACAGATTGTGCTCGTCGCGCTCATCATGCTTCTGGGTTGCACGCACTACAACTACCCGTTCAGCGTGGATGGCCTCAAGGAGCAGGGATACCAACAGGTGGGTTCACATCCCGCCTACAAAGTCTGGGCGAAAGAAATCCAAGACGAGGGTCGACGCGTCCACCTTTGTATTGCGCCTGAGCCGGGCAGTGGCGGCTACGTTTGGGAGGCGACCGTGTATGTCGATGGTCGCGAGGCCTGGACGTATTCCATCGGGGGCGCAAGTAGTCAACCGCCACTGCTGACTGGCATCGACTGCACGACCAGCGCTCCGCTGCCGCAAGGGAGGGTGTCATTCCGGACGTTGTACAAGTTCTGGCGCTAGGGGCAGCGGGGACACGTGGTGTATGCCAATGGGAAACAAGGCGGCGGTGAACCGGCTGAGCGAGTGGCCGGCCGTTACCGTGGAAGCTACCCTCCCGGCCGCAAATAGTAGCAGCACGGTAGCAATCCCCGTTTTTGTGCCAGAAAAAGCAAATGACGGGAACTTGAAAGTCCCCGTCATTGCTGTTGATTCGGATGGTGGGCCGCGCAGGACTCGAACCTGCGGCCCGCTGATTAAGAGTCAGCTGCTCTACCAACTGAGCTAGCGGCCCATCCGTGCATTTATTTCAGATCAACGATTGCAGACTGCAGATTCCAGAAATGTCCGAGGTACGTGACCCCAAATACTCAATCTGAAACCGGCAATCCCAAATCGGTCTGGCGCGCCTGGGGCGACTCGAACGCCCGACCCACTGCTTAGAAGGCAGTTGCTCTATCCTCTGAGCTACAGGCGCCCCATCGTATTGCGGATTTCGGATTGCGGATTTCGGATTGACGGCCCAGAGACCGCCGCCGTCATTCCGCATTCCGCAATTCGCAATCCGAAGTCGTTACTGGCGCGCCCGGAGAGGATTGAACTCCCGACCTGCTGGTTCGAAGCCAGCCGCTCTATCCAACTGAGCTACGGGCGCCCTCTCCTAACTATTATTTCGGATTTCGAATTGCGGATTTCGGACTGTGAAGACCTCCTCCTTGGCTCTTCACTCCGCAATCCGCATTCCGCAATCCGAATTTCCTCGTGGGGTGAACGGAGGGACTCGAACCCTCAACCCCTGGAGCCACAGTCCAGTGCTCTGCCGTTGAGCTACGCTCACCATGCCCATTGCGGATTTCGGATTGCGGATTTCGGATTGGAAGACGTCTTCCGTCGCCCCTCACTCCGCAATCCGCAATCCGAAATCGTATATGGCGCGCCTGGCGTGATTTGAACACGCGACACACGGCTCCGGAGGCCGTTGCTCTATCCGGGCTGAGCTACAGGCGCATAACTCATTGCGGATTTCGGATTGCGGAATTCGAAAGGTACAGCTCCATCTCTTCATTCCGCAATTCGCATTCCGCATTCCGCAATGCGCACTCCCTTGGTCGGGGCGAGAGGATTTGAACCTCCGACTCCCTGCTCCCAAAGCAGGTGCGCTACCAGGCTGCGCCACGCCCCGAGACGCCTCAGTCCTTCACCGTTGCGTTCCGCGAGGTACGCAGCCGATCCAGAATCGCTCGCACCCCGCGGACCGCCTGCGCACGATGGCTCAGGCGGTTCTTGACGTCCGGCCCAACCTCCGCCAGCGTCCGCCCCAAGGACAAGACTTCGAAGACGGGGTCGTAACCGAAGCCGTGCGCTCCCCGCGGGGCAACGGTGATCCGCCCCTCGCACGTCCCCTCGGAAAAGTGGACGGGTCCGCTCGGCTCCGCGACGGCGACCACACAGCGGAATCGCGCCGTCCGCCGCTCGGGAGGAATCCCCCTGAGTTTTTCCAGGAGCAGCTGATAGCGATCGACGTCGGTCTTGCCGGGACCGCCAAACCGTGCCGAGAGGACACCTGGCTCGCCGCCAAGCGCATCCACCTCGAGGCCCGAATCGTCGGCCAAGGTCACGTACCCCGCGGCCGCCGCCACGGCCACGGCCTTGAGCCGAGCGTTCTCCTGAAACGAGTCGCCGCTCTCCGGAGGCACCTCGACAGGCCCGACCCGGGCGAGCGGCACGATACGTACGTCCAACCCTTGCAGCAACGCGGCAATCTCTTTGAATTTCGCGCGATTACCGGTTGCGATAACCAGCGTGATTTTATGAGTGGGGGGTGGGTTTGTCAAGGAACTAATCGCCGACGCAACGAGATTCTCGGACAAAAAACCGCCGCCGCGCGCGCCCGCTCACGCACAGGCCCAACCTCCCACCTTCGCCGCCGCGTCCACCTCGCCGCAGGCTACTTCGCACTCGCCGCGCGCTCGGCCAGCAGGCGCCGCTGGAGTGCGATCAATTCCTGGATGCCCGCCGAGGCCAGAGTGAGCATGGCGTCAAGCTGCGGTCGGTCGAACGGGGTCTCTTCGGCGGTTCCCTGGACTTCCACGAATTTTCCTCCCCCCGTCATGATGATGTTCATGTCCACGTCGGCGATGGAGTCCTCGGCATAGCACAGGTCCAGGACCGCCTGCCCCTCGACCACTCCCACGCTGGTCGCCGCCACGAAGTCCTTCAGCGGCAGGCTGGCAATCTGCCCGTTGGCGCGGAGATAGTGAAGGGCATCGGCCAAGGCGATGTACGCCCCCGTGATGGCCGCCGTCCGCGTCCCCCCGTCCGCCTGGATGACGTCGCAGTCCATCCAGATGGTCCGAGGCCCCAGAGCGGCGAGGTTGGTGACGCCGCGCAGCGATCGTCCCACGAGGCGCTGGATCTCGAAGGTGCGTCCGTTCGGGCGCCCGGTCGAGGTCTCGCGCGACGTCCGGGTCTTCGTCGAGCGAGGGAGCATCCCGTATTCGGCCGTCACCCACCCCTGCCCGGTGTCGCGCAGGAACGGCGGGACGCGGTCTTCGACGCTGGCCGTGCACACGACTTTGGTGTCGCCGACCTCGATCAGAACCGATCCCTCCGCGTGGCGCAGAAAATCGCGCGTGATCTTGACCGGACGCATCTGGTTGGGCTGTCGCCCGTCAGGCCGCATGGTGTCCTCATTCGCTGTGTAACGTTGGACCGGCGCGCATCCGCATCGAAGGGCGGCGGTTCGCTCGCGCTCAAAACTTGGCCTCGGGCGGTTTGGAAACGGCGGAGCGGGTTTGTTCCTCGAGGAACTGGGGCTGCAGGGGACGGCGCAGGTCGATGGTCCCGACCTGTGTGGACCAGCCGTGCCCGTCCCTGAGGAACTGGACTCGTTTCACCTCGCTGAAATTGCTCGCCAGGCTCAGGACGATCGCCGAGACGGCCAGCGCGGCACGACTCTCGTCCCCCGTCGCCAGCGCCTCGATCCCCTTGTTGAAATCGAGGTACAGGATTCCGAATTTGTCTAGGAAAACGTGGCGAAGTTGTGCGGTGGGCGGGCACGGGGGCATGGCACCCTTGCCACTCGCCCGGGTCAACTCTTGGAGTACCGCGCGCACGCCGTCCGCGAGGATGGACCGGCGCGCGATGGCCCGCTCTTCCTCCACCAGGTTGGCTTTCGCGTCGTGCGGGAAGAACAGGCGGACACGGACGTGCTCCGGCGTCGGCGCCGAGGTCGCGTGAGATCGCTGCGCGCGGGGGCGCACGAGAGACAGATCGATCGTTCGAGGCCAGACCTCCCACGCGATTGCCGTGATGACCGCCGCGCTCGTCAGCAGCAGGGTGCACCACGGCCACATCGAGCCACGCCGCCAAAATGCTCCGAACACCGGGTCAGGACCCGACGCCGGTTGGGGCGCTTTGCAGGCCCAGCCGCTGCTCGTAGCGGACCTTGTAGGCCGCGATGCCGTCAAACAGTGCGCGCGCGATCTGTTCGCGGTACTCCTCACGCTGGAGTTTGCGCTCCTCCCTCGGATTCGTGATGAAGGCGCTCTCCACGAGGACCGCGGGCATGGCGGCGGTGGCCAGGACGTAGAACGGGCCGGACTTGACTCCCCGGTTCTCCACCCGCAGGATCTTCTCCAGCGCAGTCAGGATGCGCTCCGCCAGATTGCTGGACTCCTTCATGTCCCGCGTGACGGCCATATCCGCGAGTGTCGTCTTGAGCAGCGACTCCAGATCCCTGCCGGTCGTCCCGTTGTTTTCGATGACCAGATTCTCGCGCTGGGTGGACGCGCGCGCATCGTTGTCGGACGGCTCGCGCGTGAAATAGAACGTCTCGAAGCCCACCGCCCCCCGCTTATTGGCGGCGTTCACGTGCAGACTGACAAGGAAATCCGCCTTGACGCGATTTGCGAATGCGCTCCGTTCCGCGAGGGGAACGAACACGTCGTCGGTGCGCGTCATCAGGACGCGGACCCCGAGCCGCTGCTGGAGAAGGCGCCGCACGCGCAGGGCCAGATCCAGCGCCACGTCCTTCTCCATGAGGCCGCTGGGGCCGATGGCACCCGTGTCGTGTCCGCCGTGGCCGGGATCCAGGACGACGGTCAGCGGCGCGGCTTCCTCGCGATCGGCCTCGGATTGTGCCGAGGCTGCGCCTCCCCCCCCAGGCTCCCGCTCGGGCGGGCTTGGGGGCGCCGGCGGCCGCGGCGACCGTTCGGCCGGGGGCGGCGACAGCGTCGCCGCGGCGGCGGGTGGCAGTGCGGGCGGGCGAGTCTTTGCCCCGGCGGCCGCAGCCGCTGGATTGGGCTGGGTGGGGGGCGGCCGGGTTCCCTGCGCGGCCGTTCGTTGGTCGTCACCCGAACCGGGGAGCATGACATCCACGACGAGCCGATGGGGATCGGTCAGCGTCAAGGTTCGGATTTTCGGCAGGCTTGGTTCACAGAACACCAGGATCTCGACGCCGCTGGACCGACGGATGGGCTGGATCGAACGCACCGGTCCTCGTGGGAAATCCAGCCGTCGCACGCCCTCGTCCAGCACGACTCCGGGGATGACGATGCGTATCGGCCCGGCGGCCGGCTGGTCCAGAGACCACTCCTGCGGGCCTCCGAGTTCGAACACGATCCGCTTGAACCCCTCATGGGTTCCCAGGCGAACCCGCGTGACGGATCCGAGCGCCGGATTGGCAGATAGGCGCGCGGGCTCCGACGTCCTGGTGGCCGAGGGGCTGCGCTTGGACCGGTCCTCAGATGGACCCGCCAGCGCCTGCCGATCGACCGCGACGGCCGAGACCGACGCCAAGCCGACGATCAGGCAAAGAATTCGGGATAGCCATCCGTGCATGTAAGGAAAATCCATGTGTGTTTCCGTTAGTTTGTTTCCGTATGTCTAACACACTGGTTGCATCTCTGTCAAATAATGCGATGCGCGCCATCGGCGGCAGACGATACAAAAATCAAAGAGCCCCACGCTGTTCGCATGAGGCTCTTTGAATGAATCCCGGCGGCGACCTACTTTCCCACCCAGTTGCCCAGGCAGTATCATCGGCGCTGGAGGGCTTAACTTCCGTGTTCGAGATGGGAACGGGTGTGACCCCTCCGCCATAGCCACCGGAAA
>Ga0113563_10002643_pt1 | contig 10894 bp, 9 predicted proteins | sample Mud3Dept3metaG_FD_80117 | JGI IMG/M metagenome (GOLD analysis project Ga0113563, IMG submission 80117) | Freshwater wetland microbial communities from Ohio, USA, analyzing the effect of biotic and abiotic controls - Mud 3 Core 4 Depth 3... | ecosystem: Environmental > Aquatic > Freshwater >...
CATGACTTCCTCCAGTTGGAAAAATATGTCTACGGTTCAATCGTTCCTGGTGGTTCACCAGGGGGCCCTTGGGGATTTCATTCTCGCCTTACCTGCTCTCGAGACCATTCGAAAAGCCTTTCCGCACGCCAAATCGGCCATCATGGGATATCCAAGAATTCTGGAACTGGTGGAGAAGCGATTCTATGCAGAGGAGATCTTTTCCATCGATCAGAAAGGAATGGCTACCTTTTTTGTTCGAGAAGGGGCACTGGACTTCACGCTCTCCGAATTCTTTAAAAGGTTTGATCTGATCGTCGTTTTCGGAAGAGATGGGGAAGGGACGGTCGTGGGCAATCTGAGAAGGGTTTGTCAGGGCCAAATTATTCCCATCAATTCTTTTCCCCCTTGGGATGGCAAGGTCCACGCAACGAATCATCTTCTCAAACAATTTAGTTCATTCGGGCTTCCCGCCTCTGATTCAAATCCGAGACTGCATTTGAACGAGTCAGACCGAGAATGGGCAAGGGATTTCTGGAAAAGCAAAGGGGTGGCCCCAGAAGAGCGATCAAAGGTGATCATCCTCCATCCCGGAAGTGGGAGTAAGAAGAAGGTCTGGCCTCTCGATCAGTTTGTAAACCTTGCTCGCACGCTTCAGGACCATTCCGGCTCAAAAATCCTCATCATTCTTGGCCCGGCCGAAGGACCGGAAGTCCAGAGGGCCTTTGAAGGGACGAGGCCAACCGAATTCATTATGGCAAAAGGCCTGACTCTTCTCCAACTGGGATCTGTCATGGAAGGATGCTGGTTCTACGTTGGAAATGACTCCGGTGTTTCTCATATGGCCGCGGCATTGGGACTTCCAACAATTGTCATCTTTGGTCCAACGGATCAAAGGGTTTGGTCGCCCAAAGGGGAAAAGACATTTGTCGTTCGGAGAGAAATCCCTTGCTCTCCCTGCCCTCAAGAGAGATTTTTCCAATGCAAAGACTTTGAATGCCTGCGGGGGATTGAGATGGGAGAGGTTCTGAAGGGGCTGGAAAAGTTAGGAGTCGAATTCAAATTTTAAGAGGAGGCAAAAGATGGAAGAGAAAAAAGTAGGGGAGGTTATCAAGTTTTTCGGGAAGATCGGTGTCGCCGCGATACGGTTATCAGAGGGGTCATTAAAGGTTGGAGATACCATCCATATCGTCGGCCATACGACCGATGTCACCCAGGGCGTCGATTCCATGCAGATTGAGAACAAAAATGTTCCGGAGGCGGGGCCGGGGGCAGACATCGGGATTAAAGTAAAAGACCGAGTGAGAGAGCACGACGTCGTCTATAAGGTCGTGGAGTGAACCCCGTTAGGAAGTCAAGACATTACTTCTACCATTCCATGAAGAAGGCCGTGGCTTATTTTGCAACATCATAGAGAGAGTGGGGTTTTCTAACGGGGTGAAAGAGCGGTATTTAGAAAATCGAGCTGTCCGTGTAAGAAAGGGTTGCGTTACCTGTGGAAGGACGATGACGCCCTCTTCTGAAACCCTACCGCTCTGTTTGGAATGTCTTCGATCAGGGGATGAGGCGATTGAGCCCGTTATTGTCGAAGCGCACCATCATTCAAGAAGACTTTTTCGACTCGTCGATCAACCTCCGCGAGATGTCTCGGGTAGATCTTGTAAGATCTGCGCCAATGAATGCCGAATTCCAGAAGGAGGGTGGGGCTATTGTGGGCTGAGAACTCAAAAAGAAGGAGAGCTTCAAGGTGTTTCATCCCAGGAAGGTAATGTGAGCTGGTACTATGATGACCTCCCTACAAACTGCGTAGCGGATTGGGTCTGCCCCGGAGGGACAGGCGTAGGCTACCCTCAATTTGCTTATCATTCAGAACCGGAATATGGGTATAAAAACCTTGCTGTTTTTTATCACGGGTGTTCTTTCAACTGCCTTTTTTGTCAGAATTGGAGACACCGCGAACGGGTGTGGGATACAAAAAGAGTCACCCCTGAAGAGCTTGCCCATGCAGTCGATGATCGTACCAGTTGTATCTGCTATTTCGGTGGAGATCCCACACCGCAGCTTCCTCACTCCATCCAGGTTTCCAAAAAGGCCATAGAGAGGGCAAAAGGCAGGATTCTCCGGATCTGCTGGGAGACGAATGGTTCGATGAACCCAGACCTTTTAAAAGAAATGGTTGATCTCTCCTTGACGTCAGGAGGCTGTATCAAATTTGATATCAAAGCATGGAATGACTCCCTCCATACTGCCCTCTGTGGCGTTTCCAACAAAAGGACAAAGGGAAATTTCGAGTGGGTTGCGGAATGGATTAAAGAGAGGCCGGAGCCACCCCTATTGATTGCCAGTACCCTTCTCGTTCCGGGCTACATCGACGAGGAAGAAGTTCGTGAAATTTCCAGATGGATGGCTTCTCTCAATCCAGACATTCCCTATACCTTATTAGCTTTTTACCCTCAATTCTTTTTCAAAGATCTTCCCGTGACTCCGAGGGGTTTAGCCATTCGCTGCAAAGAGGCGGCTGAAAAAGAGGGACTCCGAAGGGTAAGTATTGGTAATTTACATCTGCTCTAGAAAGGCTCTAAACGTTTAGTAGGGATGGTACACAATGAAGACCGGGGTCGCCCATCTACCACTCCATTACGGAAAGGCCCCCTCCTGGCTCTTTCAAAGAATGAAGAGCCTTGCACGGGAGGTCACCTCTTTTATCATCGATGGTTACGGAGCGGAAGAAATGCTCTTGCGACTTTCTGACCCCTTCTGGTTTCAGGCCTTTGGCTGTGCATTGGGGTTTGATTGGCATTCAAGTGGTGTGACGACAACGGTCTGTGGTGCCCTGAAAGAGGGGATCAAGGGGATGCAAGGGGAACTGGGGTTCTTCATTGCAGGAGGGAAAGGAAAAACCTCCAGAAGAACTCCTTTTGAAATCGAGGAGATTTGCAATCGAAGCACCACGAATGGGACGCCACTCATTTATGCGAGCCGGATGTCTGCAAAGGTGGATAGCGCTGCGGTTCAGGATGGGTACCAAATCTATCATCACACCTTCTTTTTCACCCAGTCCGGGCAGTGGGCCGTGGTCCAACAGGGGATGAATGAAGAAAGCCGATATGCTCGGAGATATCATTGGTTCAGTCAGGGGATAAGGGATTTCGTCTGTGAACCGCACTGGGCAGTCTGTTGTGATCAAAGAAAAGGAGGTCTGAACCTGGTTGCTCAAGAGAGTGAAAAGACCAGACAATCCATGACAGAACTTTCTCATGAGAAACCGGAATTTTTGGTTTCCGAGGGAAGAAAGATCAACGAACTTTTTCTTCCGAGAGCGCATCCTGTTCCCATGGAGGCGATTCGAATTGAGAGATTGGATAAGTCTTTCAAGCAGATTTATGAATATTCTCCGAACAATTTTGAAGAACTTCTTGGAATCAGAGGGGTGGGTCCTAAGAGCCTTCAGGCGCTGAGTTTGATTTCAGAACTGATTCACGGGGTCAAACCCAGTTTCAAGGACCCGGCTCGATTCAGTTTTGCTCATGGGGGAAAGGATGGTCATCCCTATCCCGTGGATAGAAAGGTTTATGATCAGACGATTGAGGTGTTGAGATGTGCTGTGGAGAGAGCTAAGGTTGGGGATCGGGAGAAGATGGAAGCCATTCGAAGGCTCAGAGAATTCAATGCCAAATGTCAAAGTTCAAATTCCCAATGAATGACAAAGCTCAAAGTCAGAATTTTTGAACCTTTGAAATTTGGATTTGATTTGAAATTTGAACTTTGCCATTTGAACTTAATCGGTTTTGGTTATGAGATTCATTGCCGACTTTCACATCCATTCTAAATTCAGCCGGGCTACGAGCAAGGATATGGAAGTGGAGACCCTTGCCCGATGGGCAAAGAAAAAGGGAATTGCTCTTCTCGGAACTGGGGACTTCACCCACCCAACCTATTTCGCAGAGTTGCGATCAAAATTAGAACCTCTGGGGAATGGCCTCTTCAAATTGAGGAAAGGGGAGCAGAACGTTCAGTATATTCTGACCACAGAGGTGAGCAATATCTACAGTCAGAACGGAAGAGTGAGGCGCATTCACACCCTCATTTTTGCCCCCAGTTTTGAAGTGGCAGAGGCCATTCGCTCAAAATTGGGAAACCTTGGGAAACTCTCCTCGGACGGGAGGCCTATTTTCAGCTTCACCGCAAAAGAATTGGCGAAGATGATTTTGGATATTTCCGCGGATTGCTTGATCATTCCTGCTCACGCTTGGACTCCGTGGTTTTCGATCTTCGGTGCTAATTCAGGATTCGACAGCATCGAGGAATGCTTCGGGGAACTGTCTCCTCACATTCATGCGATTGAAACAGGTCTCTCCTCAGATCCTGAAATGAATTGGAGGCTGTCGGCGCTCGATCCCATTACCCTCATCTCTAATTCAGATGCCCATTCCCCGAATCGGTTGGGAAGGGAAGCCAATGCCTTCGATGCTGCATTGGATTATCATGAGATCGCAGAGACGATTCGGAGGAAGGACCGGAAGAAGCTTCTTTTCACCATTGAATTCTTCCCCGAGGAGGGAAAATATCATTACGATGGGCACCGTCAATGTGGCGTGATCTTCTCTCCTTCTCAAACGAAAGCAAACCATTCCCTCTGCCCTGCGTGTCAGAAGAAATTAACGATCGGAGTGATGCATCGCGTGGAGGAACTGGCCGATCGTCAGAAGGGTTTTATTCCAAAGAATGCCATTCCTTCGATCCATCTCATTCCGCTGGAGGAAATCATTGCTGAGGCACTGGGTGTTCGAGTCGGGACAAAGGGAGAGGAGGCTGAGTACGAACGGTTAATTGAGAGAGGAGGATCAGAGTTTAGAATTCTTCTCGATGCTACCCCCGAGGAGCTGGCCTCGTTTGCTCCACCAAATGTCCTTGACGGGATTGTCCGAATGAGACAAGGCAAGGTGTCAATTATTCCAGGCCATGACGGTGTTTATGGGAAGATCAATCTCTTCCCAGAAAGAAAGACCGAAGAGCAGCCGAAAGATCAGTTAAAATTGTTTTAGATGAGCTTGATCTCCCCCCCCGTTGAGAGACTGTGTCATAATGGGGCGGAGGGCTTGAATGGATGGAACAAACAGCCGAGTTCCAAAGCTTTAGAATGCGGACATTTACGGTATGGTAAAAGTGTTTCTTCCTGAAACGGCAATGCTTTCGTGGTCTTGAGGCCTCAGGATCTAATTGTTTAGAGGTGCCGCTCTAAAGCTTTCTCACCCGGCTGTCTGTTCCCGTTTTTTAGAATTCTCTCCCCTTCATCCAATTGCGACACAGTCTTTGATAGGGGAGTGGATAGATTCGGATATTATTTCTTGTGGGGATCGTAGGGGGAGGGAAATGGATATAGAAATAAAGGAGAAGATCATTCCGGTCTGTGAGAGCCTGAAAAAGATGCTGGCGTTGGCCTTCGATGGGTTTCGAGGGCCAACAGAGAGATCTTCCAAAGAAGCGGAAGAGGTCAAAGATAAGCTTCATCAATATTCTTCAGAGTTGACCAGTTTCATTATTTCAAAAAGTCCATCGGCCGAGAAAGGGAGGGAGTGGGCAAAACCTTATCTCTCGATCGCCTCCAGCCTGGATCGTATGACTTACAATATTGAGGGAATTTTGGATGGGCTAAGAGCGAAGTCTCAAAATCATATCCTCTTTAGTGATCAGGCCGTCAAAGAAGTGAACGACGTCTTTCAAGAGGCTATGAGGCTCTTAGAAAACCTTCCGAACCTCGTTACGACCCGGGATAAGCTCCTCGCTCAACGGATCGGAGAAGAGGGAAGGGTCATGCTCAAGATTGCAAATGGATATTCCGAGGTACATGAGGAAAGGTTAATTCAAGGAATCTGTGTGCCTAGATCCTCTCCGATTTACCTGGGCATGATTGAATCCTTAAAAGGGGTTATCGTCCATATTCTGGAAGTGAGCGGGAAGATCGTTGCCGTCTCATCCAAAACAGGGCCAAGGATGTCATCCGTTGATCCTTGAGACTCCCGAAAGGGGTTCGGTAAGAATTAGTTTGACAGCCTCTTTTTTTTACAATATGATGAACCCTGATTCATAAAGTGAATAAATATTCTTAAGATTCGTCAAAGGTGAATGAGGATGCAGACTGAAAGAATAACCAGGAAAGCGAGGGAGTATTTAGCACATCGTGAAGAGATTCTTTCGGCGGCCGAAAAGGTATTCGCGGCCAAAGGATTCTTTCCCACGACGATGAGCGACATTGCGCGGCGAGCAGAGTTCGGGACGGGAACGCTCTATAAGTATTTCAAATCGAAAGAAGAACTCTACTTCACACTCATCGATGAGAAAGTGGAGGAGATCAACCGTTTGGTCAAGACCGAACTCTCGCAGAGGAATTCGGCTGTCGAGAAGATCAAGAAAGTGCTTAGGCTTCAATTTGAATTCATCGAGCGAAACCGGGATTTTTTCAGGATCTATGTTTCAGAGCGGAGTCGTTTTGAGTGGACCGTCAAGGATGATCTGGGAAAGGGTCTTCACGAAAAGATGGTCTCCTACATCGACATCCTATCCGAGGTCATGAGGGAGGGGATCAAGAAAGGTGAGTTCAGATCCATGGATCCAAAGGACTTGGCTCATGCCTTCGTGGGAATCGTGAATTCGTTTGTGTTCGAGTGGCTGATCAGTCGTGAACCCTATCCGCTTGTTTCAAAGTTGGATACAGTTTTAGAAATCTTTTTAGGCGGGGCGCAACAAATGGAAAGGAGGAGGTAGATCGATGAGAATGAAATGTTTAGTCGGATTCGTCGTCTGGGCAATCATTTCTGCAGGTATTGTCTCGGGGCAAGAAGCGCAAAAGCCTCTTACCCTCGAAGAAAGCATCAAGATTGCAATGGAAAGGAGTTTGGCTCTCCATTCAGCCGTGGTGGGGGTCGTGGGTTCTGAATTCAGGCGTAAGGAAGCGATCACCAATTTCCTTCCCTGGTGGACAGGACAATATAGCTGGACGCTTAATAGCACGCCGGTTACGGTAGGAGTCGTACAGGCCTCGACTCCTGGTGTTGGCGTTCCCACGAGTAAGGATATCTACAATTATGGTACTACCGTTTACCAACCCCTGTTTACCGGAGGGTTTAACCTGGCGACTTATCGTTCGGCGAAGATAGGGGTGGATCTCTCGAAAGAAACGGTGGAGACGACCAAAAGGGATATTGTCCTCCAGGTGAGGGGCGGGTACTTCAATATATTAAAGGCTGAAAAATTCTTAGATGTAGCAGAACAGGCGGTCAAACAATTCGAGGCTCAACTCGAAGTGACCAAAGCCTTCTTCGATGTTGGAATTGTTCCTAAAAATGATGTGCTTCAGGCGGAGGTCCGTCTGGCGAATGCAAGGCAGGCCCTGGTTAAGACAGCGAATGATCTGGCCACGGCCAAGGCCTCATTCAATATACTGCTCCGGAGAGAGGTGAATACACCCTTCGAAGTAGTAGACATTCTCGCATACAAAGCCTTCCCACTCTCCTTCGAGCAATCCCTTGATGAAGCCCTTCGGCTGAGACCGGAGATAAAGGCCGCTCAGTTGAACATCGATCAGGCGAAGGAGAATGTAAAGATTGCAAGGAGTGGATTCTTCCCGACGATCAATCTTACGGCTAATTACAGCCGATTCTCCGACGAACTGGACCTCGGCGGGAATTTTAGCTGGCGAGGGACGGTCCAGGCGTTGGCCACATTTACGCTTTGGAACTGGGGAAATACTGCATTCAAGGTGGGAGAGAGCAAGGTCATGGTTACTCAGGCCGAAGATTCAAAAAATCAGCTCATCGACTCCATTACCCTCGAAGTGAAGAACGATTATCTCAACTTATTGACTGCAGAGAAAAATATCAATACGGCGGAGAAGTCCATCGAGCAGGCTGAGGAGAATTTAAGGATGAATGAGGAAAGATACAAATATCAGGTGGCGACACAAACCGATGTCCTGGATGCCGTGGTCTTGCTGGCCCAAGCAAGGGTTAACTACTACGGCGCGTTGAGCGATTTCAATATCGCCAAGGCTCAGTTGGAACGAGCCATGGGGAAGATGTATCCATAGGAACAGCAAACGCTAAGCGCTTGGCGCTATGCGCATAGCGTGAAGAGGCAGATCATGAGATTGAGGCAAAATCACTGGCTAATAGGCTTGTTGATGGCGTCGTTATTATGGGGGTGTGGTTCAAAAAGGCCAGATCCTCCGGCAGTTTCACCGAATCCCTCCACAGGGGTATCTGAAGAAAAGAAAGTCGAAGTCATCGAGGTCGTTCCAAGAGAGATTTCTTATACCGTTTCGGCAGTGGGGAGCCTGAAAAGCCTTGAGGATGTGACCATCAGCCCCAAAAAAGCAGGGATCATTGAAAGGATTTTGGTTAGGGAGGGGGACAGGGTCAAAAAGGGCCAGGTTCTGGTTCAATTGGATGATGTGGATGCGAGGCTCCAGGTGGAAATGGCCGAAGCAAGAGTGAAGGAGGCAGAAGCCTCCCTTGAAACGGATCGGAGTACCCTTGCTCGATATCAAAAGCTCTTTGAAACGAAGGTCATTCCTCAACAGACCTATGATGATATCCACCTCAAGGTGAAATTGGACGAGGCGAGACTGGCCTTGGCAAAGGCAGAGCTGAATCTGGCCAAACAGAGTCTCTTAGACCATCGAATCGTCTCTTCCATAGAGGGCATCGTTCATCTCAAGATTGCAGCTCTCGGAGAGCATGTCAACGTAGCCCCGAAGGACGAGATCCTGAAGATTGTTCAGATGGATCCTCTTGAACTGGAGTTCGCTGTCCCGGAAAATCTGGCGGGCATCATCCATATCGGGAGTCGAATTCAATTTGCGGTAAAAGCTTTTTCTCAGGAGAAATTCAATGGAGTTCTCCGGTTTATCAGTCCCACAGCAGACCCTGCTACTCGGAATGTGAAGATGAAGGCATTAGTCCAGAACCCCAACGATCGATTGAAACCTGGTTTCTTTGCCGAGGTTTCTATCCAGACAGGCGTGAATCCAGCTGCCTTGATCATCCCGGAATCAGCCCTTTTCAGTCAGGAGGGCAGATTTTTCACTTATACCGTTCGGGATGGAGTTGCCAGACGAAAAGAGGTTACTACAGGAGTCCGGTTTGAAGGAAAGGTGGAGGTCCTCAAGGGCATTCAGAAAGAAGAATGGATAGTCACTTCCGGACATGAACAGTTGAGCGATGGGATGAAAGTGGTAACAAACAAGCATTAATGTCAAATGTCAAAACCCAAATTTCAAATGAAGTTCAAGATCCGAATGTCAAATGAAGAACCTGAGATTTCAGTTTTGGATTTGATTTGGCATTTGAACTTTGGACTTTGTCATTCTTAAGTCTATGTTCCTCTCAGATACCTCCGTCAGAAAGCCTGTATTTGCCACGATGATCACCCTGGCCCTTGTCTTTTTCGGGATCCTCGGATATCAGCGGATTGGGATTGACCTCTACCCAAAGGTTGACTTCCCTGTCGCTACGATCACCACAACGCTCTTTGGCGCGGCTCCGGAAGTAATGGATACCGATGTTACCGATCCGATTGAAGAACAGGTCAATACCATTGAAGGCGTAAAACACATCACCTCTTCAAGTGGCTATGGTTTCTCCCAGATCGTCGTAGAGTTCGAACTTTATCGGGATATCGATGCAGCTGTTCAGGATGTGAGAGCGAAGGTCGACCTGGCAAAGCGAAAATTGCCCACCGATATCGATCCTCCCATTATTGATAAAGTCGATGTCAATGCCATTCCGATTCTATGGCTCTCCATGAGAGGCAATCTCCCCCAGCAGAAACTGGGCATGCTGGCCGATGAGGTTCTGAGACCTCAACTGGAGTCGATTAAAGGAGTAGGTTCCATCAACCTCGATGGATATGCCAGGAGAGAGATCAGGGTATGGCTCGACGGAAAGAAACTGGAAGCCCATCGATTAGCATCCAATGATATGGCCAAGGCACTTCTTGCCAAAAACATTGAAATCCCCGGTGGGATCGTTGAGAGCATCGATCGTGAATTTACGGTAAGGAGTTTGGGCGAACTTCGGAACACCGAGGAGTTTAACAATCTAATCATCAGTTACCAGAATGGAGTTCCTGTCCGGTTGAAGGACGTGGGTTGGGCAGAAGATGGGACAGAGCCGATCCGGACGATTGCCCGGTACAACCGGGTCCCGTCAATTGGAATGAGCATCATCCCCAGGTCGGGTGCCAATGTTGTGGAAGTAGCAAGAGGAGTCAAAGAAAGACTTACCGAGATCAGGAAGACACTGCCTTCAGGAGTGGATGTCGATATTGCGTTTGATTCTTCGAAATTTATTGAGGAGGCCATCTCCGATGTTCAGTATGACGTCTTTATCGGAGGGCTGCTGGCCGCAGGAATCATGTTTATCTTTCTCTTGAGCATTCGGAGCACGATCATCACTGCTATCTCCATTCCCACGTCCTTGATCACCAGTTTCGGCATCATGCATTTCATGGGATTTACACGGAACTACATGACCATGCTGGCCCTCTCGATGATGGTCGGGGTTGTCTGTGATGACGCGATCATCGTTCTTGAAAATGCTTACCGGCATATGGAAGAGGGTTCCGACCCGATGAAGGCAGCCAGGGAGGGAACTTCAGAGATTGCCTTTGCGGCGATGGCCGCGACCTTCTCCATCGCCGCGGTCTTCATCCCCGTGGCGTTTATGGGAGGGATCATCGGCCGATTCTTCTACCAGTTTGGTGTGACCGTGGCTGCTTCGGTGATCGTTTCTCTTGTCATTGCCCTAATTCTCATCCCGATGCTCTGTTCGAGGTTCTTAAAGTTAGAAGTCAGACATGGGAAGGTTTACCGTTTTTTTGACCGATCCTATGAAAAGCTTGAAAACCGATACCGGAG
>Ga0113563_10002644_pt1 | contig 10893 bp, 9 predicted proteins | sample Mud3Dept3metaG_FD_80117 | JGI IMG/M metagenome (GOLD analysis project Ga0113563, IMG submission 80117) | Freshwater wetland microbial communities from Ohio, USA, analyzing the effect of biotic and abiotic controls - Mud 3 Core 4 Depth 3... | ecosystem: Environmental > Aquatic > Freshwater >...
ACCGCTATCGCGGCCGGGTCTTCGCGATCGAGTTCGCGCTGCTGATGATGGTGTCCTCCGCCGCGAGCTACCTGGCCGGGGTGGGCCTGGACCGGCTGCACGTCGGGCCGCGCGCGCTCATGGCCGCCCACGCGGCGTGGTTCGCCGTGCCGGCCGCCGCGTGGTTCTTCGCGGCGAGACGGGGGGGCTTGCCGCCGCGCCGCTGAGGCGCCCGGATGCTGGCTGCGGGGATGCCCCTGAAGGCGTTGGGGCACGCGAGTTCACCGGTGCAGTCCGCGTTCACCGTCAGTGTGGCGCACCACGGTTCGGGATCGCCGGAGCCGACCGGCACCAGGCCGTTCAGCCCCCAGCAGATCCCGGTGGCGCAGGGCCGGCCGTCGCGTCGCGCCGCCGGGGCCCGCCGGGCAGCTGACAACGGTCCGGGCAATGCGCCGGGCGTGTGCGCCGTGTGCGGCCCAGGTCAGCCCCGTCGCGGCGGCTGCGACGGCCGCAGCTCGATCCGGCTGGGCAGGCTGCGCTGCGGGTGCTCGAGGAGGTCGATCACCACCTGCGCCACGTCCTCCGCGGTGAGCTTCCACGCCTCGCCGGGACCGGGCGGGCCGCCGCCGAACTCAGTGCTCACCGACCCAGGCATCACGTAGCTCACCCGGATGCCGTCGTAGCGGACCTCCTGCATGAGCGCCTCGCTGAAGGCGTTGAGGCCGGCCTTCGAGGCGCAGTAGGCAGCGCCCCCCACGAAGGCGTTCTTCCCGGCCAAGCTGCTGATGTTGATGATCCACCCGCCGCCTCGGGCGCGCAGCGCCGGGATCGCCGCCCGGCAGCAGTAGAAGACGCCGCTCAAGTTCGTGTCGATGGTCTCGCGCCAGGCCTCGATGCTCATGTCGGCGGCGCTCGCGAAGCGGCCGAGGCCCGCGTTGTTGACGAGCACGTCGAGTCCGCCGAAGCGCTCGACGGCGCGCCGCACCAGGCGCTCGGCGTCCTCCGGGACGCGCACGTCGGCGCGCAGGGCCTCCACGCGGTCGGGGTGCCCGAGCGTATGGCGCGCGCCGGCAACGGTGTCGTCACGCAGACCGCTGAGCACGACCCGACCGCCCCGTTCGACGAGGGCGGCGGCGATGGCCAGGCCGATACCGCGCGTGCCGCCGGTGACGATGGCCGTGAGGTCGGGGAACTGGCGCGTCTCGGTCATTGGAGGACTGTACACGAAGCGCGGCGGGCGCTCGGCCCGCCGCGGTAGGATTTCGATCTGCCAGTCTCTCAGTCGGGCGGTCTGTCAGTCTCCCGGTCTTCGGGGCGGTTGATCAATCAGCCGGTCGCTCAGTCGCGCAGTTGGTCGACATCAGCTCATGGCCGGCCGCAGCGCGAGGCCGCCGGAGAAGTCGGCCAGGCGGCGGCGCAGGATCAGCCGGCCCCGATGGAGCCGCGACTTGAGCGTCTGCGTCTTCACCTTGAGGACGCGGCTGGCCTCCTCGGTGGACAACCCCTCGAGGTCGCGCAGTTCCACGGGGACGCGGTAGATGGACGGCAGATCCTTCATGGCCGCAAGGAGCCGCTCGCGCATCTGCCCGCGGATGTAGAGGTCGTCGGCGAGGCCCGACCAGTCGGCCGGCTCGCGTGACACACGCCGCTCCTGCCCGTCGGCCGCGTCGCCGAGTACCTCCTCGGCGGGCACCTCGGCGGGCCGGGTGAACTTGGCATTGCGCAAACGCGACATCGCGGCGTTGAAGGTGATGCGGTAAATCCAAGACGAGAGCGCCGAATCACCCCGGAACGCGCTGATCTTGCGATAGACCTTCAGGAGGACGTCCTGGGCCACTTCCTCGGCGTCCTCCCGGTTCTTCATGTAGCGGAACGCGAGCTGATAAATGCGGGAGCCGTATGCAGAGGCCAGCTCGTCCACGGCAGTGGCATCGCCGGCGCGGAGACGATCGATCAAGGCCAGTTCGGTTGCATCGTTGCGGATCACAGTGCTGCCCTCCCGCTATGCAATAACCCCAGGGCGCGCACATTATTCCAGCTTCTGAGTAGCTTTTGAATACTTTCCACTCGGCCAAGCCACCGCCCTGCCGAAAACGTCTCCAAACGCCTGAGCCACAGAGACTTCGACGTCAGTCCAGGGCACAGTCCCGACCAGCCGTTCGAGAGAGGTGACCCCCCGGTCGGTGATGCCGCAGGGAACGATCAGGCTGAAATAGCGAAGATCGGTCGAAACATTCAGGGCAAAACCGTGGCTCGTCACCCAGCGGGACACCCGCACACCGATGGCGGCGAGCTTCTCGTCGCCCACCCAAACGCCCGTGAGGCCGGGGATGCGGGTCGCTTGGACCCCGAACCGTCCCACGGCCCGGATCAGCGCCTCCTCGACGTCCCGCACGTAACGATGGAGGTCGCGCCGGTCGGGGCTCAAGTCGAAGATGGGATACCCCACGAGTTGCCCGGGCCCGTGATACGTCACATCGCCGCCACGGCCGCTCTCGTGCACCTCGACGCCGCGTGCCCCGAGGTCGTCAGCCGTGGCAACGATGTGGCGGCGGTCGTGGTGGACGCGCACGCCGAGGGTGATGACGTGCGGGTGCTGCAGGAGCAGCAACTGGTCGGGAATCTCGCCGCGGCGCCGCTGCTCGACGAGCTGGGCCTGGAGGGCAACCCCCTCGGCGTAGGGCACGACGCCGAGCCTGCGGACTTCGAGTGTGGCCATCAGCTCGCCGCAATCAGCCATCGGCGCTCGGCCCTGGCGTGCACGTCGAGGAGCCGAGAACGGGGTCGGAGCTCATTTCAGAATCCGCGATCGCAGAAACTGAAATCAGCTCCGACCCCACGCGTCGCCCCCACGCGTCAGCGGCTACGCGGCCGCCGGGTCGAAGTGCTCGAGCGTCCGCTTCACGTGCGCCATGAACTCGTCGGCCACCGCCCCGTCGACCAGCCGGTGGTCGTACCCGATGCTCATGTAGCCCCGCGGGCGAACGTGGATCGCATCGTCGATCACGACGACGCGCTTCTCGATCATGCCCACGCCCAGGATCGCCACCTGGGGCTGGCTGATGATCGGCATCCCGAAGAGCGTGCCGAACACGCCCGGGTTGGTGATCGTGAACGTGCCGCCCTGGACCTCGTCGGGCTTGAGCTGTTTCGCGCGCGCGCGGGTGGCGACATCCGCGATCGCCCGCGCAAGGCCGAGCAGGTTCTTCTCGTGCGCCTGCTTCACGACGGGCACGATCAGTCCCCAGTCGAGCGCCACGGCGATGCCCAGGTTCACGTCCTTCTTGTAGACGATGTTCTCGCCGTCGATGGACGAGTTGACCACGGGCACGGCGCGCAGCGCGTCGCACACCGCCTTCGCGATGAACGCCATGTAGGTGAGCTTCACGCCCGCCCGCTCGTACTCCGCCTTCTTCGCCTCCCGCACCTTCGACACCTGGAGGTAGTCGATCTCGAACACGGAGTGGACGTGCGCCGAGGTGCGCTTGCTGAGGATCATGTGCTCGGCGATCTTCCGGCGCATGACCGTCATGGGCACGACCTCGACCGCCTCGCCCGGCTTGAACACGGGGCCGTGGGCGGCAGGGGGCGGGGCGGCTGGGGCCGGCGGCGGAGGCGGCGCGACCGGCGCGGCAGCCGGCCCGGCAGGGCGCGCCTCGAGGTGCCGCAGGATGTCGTCCTTGGTCACGCGCCCCGCCACGCCGGTACCGGGCACCTGAGACAGCTCGACCTGGTGCTCCTTCGCGATGCGACGCACGAGCGGCGACGACCTCTGGCGCCGCAGCCGGTCGCGCTGCTCCGCCTCCGTCTCCGCGACCGGTGCGGCGGGCGGCGCCGTCGGCGCGGCCGCCTCAACGGGGCTGGTGAGGGGCGCGGCACCGGGCGGGGACGCGGCCGCGGCGGCGACCGCGTCGCCGGCCTGCGCGATCACCGCGACGACACTGTCGACCGGCACCGTCTCCCCCTCCTTGACGTGGATCTCGGCGAGGGTGCCGGCCACGGGAGACGGGATCTCGGCATCCACCTTGTCGGTGGAGATCTCGAAGAGCGGCTCGTCGCGCTCGATCGCGTCGCCAACCTTCTTGATCCAGCGGGTGAGGGTCCCCTCGGCGACCGACTCCCCCATCTGCGGCATCACGACGTTCACGGCCATGGATTCAGCCTTCAGTTCTCAGCGTTCAGCCCTCAGCTCTCAGCGTTCAGCTCTCAGCGTCTGAGCGGCGAGCGCCGAGCCCTGAGCAATGCGGGAAGATCTGGCCCGACTCAGCGAGTCCTGCTCGTGGCTCAAGGCTCAAGGCTGACAGCTGAACACTTCACACGCCCTCACACGTGGATGGCGGCGCCGTGCACGGCGTGCGCCGCCTCGCCCACCGCCTCCGACATCGTCGGGTGCGCGTGGATCGTGCGGATCACTTCCTCCACCGTGCACTCCATCCTCAGCATCATCGTCGCTTCCGCAACCAATTCGGTGGAGCGGGGGCCGATCATGTGGACGCCGAGCACCTCGTCGTACTTCTTGTCGGCCACGATCTTGACGAAGCCCTCGATCTCGTTGGCGATGCGGGCGCGGCCGAGCACGCCGAAGGGAAACGTGCCGACACGCACCTCGTAGCCCCGATCCTGCGCCTCGCGTTCCGTCAGGCCCACGCTGCCGATCTCCGGGTCGCAGTACGTGCAGGCGGGGACGTGGTCGTAGTTGATCGGCCGCACCTCGCGGCCGGCGATCCGATCCGCGACGACGATGCCCTCCATCGAGGAGAGATGCGCGAGCTGCGGGTGGCCCGGCCAGCCGAGCGTGATGACGTCGCCGACGGCCGAGATGCCGGGCACGCTCGTTCGGTACAGCTCGTCCACCCGGATGTAGCCCTTCTCCATCGCCAGCCCGGCCTCCTCGGCCCCGAGGCCCGTCGTCACCGGGCCGCGGCCGGTGGCCACGAGCAGGTAGGCGGCGGCGATCGCCTCGGTCTTCCCGTCCGGCTTGGTGGCCTCGAGCGCCACGCCCTCGCCGGTCGTCCGCGCGGCGGTGACCTTCGTATCGGTGTGCACCGCGATCTTGCGCTTCCGGAACGACTTCTCGAGCTCCGCCGACACCGCCTCGTCCTCGAGCGGCACGAGACGCGGCAGCAACTCGAGGATCGTGACCTGCGAGCCGAATCGGGAGAAGATCGAAGCGAACTCCACACCGATGGCGCCGCTCCCAAGGATGGCGATCGAGGGCGGCACCTCCTTCATGTGGATTGCGTCGTCGCTCGTGATGATCCGCGCGTGGTCGATGTCGATGCCGGGCGCCGTTCGCGCCGAGGAGCCCGTCGCCACGATGATCTCGCGGGCCTGCAGCGTGCCGGCCGACTCGCCCTCGACCTCCACGGTGCCGTTCCCCGCCAGCCGGGCCGTGCCCTTGATCCAGTCGATCTTGTTCTTCTTGAACAGGAAGGCGATGCCGCCGGTGAGCCCCTTGACGATCTTGTCCTTGCGGGCGTGCACTCGGGCCATGTCCAGGACCGGCGTGGCGCCGCCGAAGCCAATCCCCCACTCCTTCGCGTCCTGCACGACCTTCCAGGCGTGCGCGTGCTCGAGCAGGGCCTTGGTCGGGATGCAGCCCCAGTTGAGGCACGTGCCCCCGAGCGCGGGCGCGCGTTCCACCACGGCGACCTTGAGCCCATGCTGCGCGGCGCGGAGCGCGGCGACGTACCCGCCCGTCCCGGCACCGATGACGACGACATCGTAGGAAGTGGCCACGGAGCAGACTCCTCGAAAACGCGCAATTATACCTTTCGGTCTTTCGGCCGGGAGGCCGGGTCGCGGCCTGCCTCGGTCGCTAGGTCACTTGGCCACTCGGTCGGACGGGCCCCGGCTCCGACGACGCGGCGCCCTGCAGCCCGATTGCTGCTCAGGGGCGGGCCCCGTGCCCGCCCGGCGCGTTCCTGCGCCGGTCAGGCCGCGGTCGGACCGACCGGCCCATTCGACCCGGGCATGCCCCGGTTTCCATCCCTCGCTGACCCGCAGGCCGGCAGTCTGACGGACTACAATTGGCCGCCGATGCTCCCGCGCCCGAAGACCGTGCTCGTGGTGGACGATGACGAGGGGATGCGCGACACGCTGTGCGCCATCCTGAAGCGGGACTACCGGGCCCTGTCGGTCTCGAGCGCAGAGGATGCCCTGCCGCGGCTGCGGGCCGAGCCCGTGGACCTCATGCTGCTCGACGTGCGGCTGCCGGGCATGAACGGGCTCGAGCTGCTCCGCCTCGTCAAGGACCAGTACCCGCTCGTCGAGGTCATCATGATCTCGGCGGTGAGCGAGGTGGAAACCGCCGTGCAGGCGATGAAGCACGGCGCGTACCACTACATCACCAAGGACTTCGAGTACGACGGCCTTCGGTCGCTCGTGCAGCACGCCAGCGAGCGCCAGGACCTGAACCGGCGGGTGGCCACGCTCAGCGCGCAGGTGGCCGACGAGGGCGAGCGCGAGTTCGTGGCCGGCCCGAGCAGTGCCATTCGCGGCGTCCTCGACCTCGTGCACAAGGTGGCACCGCTTTCGGCCACCGTGCTCGTGCTCGGGGAGAGCGGCACGGGGAAGGAGTTGCTGGCGCGGATGATCCACCGCGCCTCGGCCAACCGCGACGGCGCCTTCCTCGCGGTGAACATGTCGGCCATTCCCTCGGAACTCGTGGAGAGCGTCCTGTTCGGCCACGAGCGGGGTTCCTTCACCGGCGCCCACAAGCTGCAGCTCGGCAAGTTCGAACTGGCAGCCGGCGGCACGCTGTTCCTCGACGAGATTGGCGACCTCCGGCACGACCTGCAGTCGAAGCTGCTGCGGGCGCTGCAGGAGAACGAGATCGAGCGCGTCGGCGGCCACAAGCCGATCCGCACCGACTTCCGGCTGGTCTGCGCCACCAATACCGACCTCGAGCGCGCGGTGGCCGAGGGGCGGTTTCGCGAGGACCTCTACTACCGCATCAACGTGGTGCCCATCCGCCTGCCTGCCCTGCGCGAGCGGCCGGAGGACGTGCCCGATCTGGTGCGCTTCTTCATCCGGCGGTACGCCGCGCGCTTCCGCAAGCCGGTGGAGGGTATCTCGGACTCGGCTCTGCGGGCGCTCGGCCGTCACCGCTGGCCCGGCAACGTCCGCGAGCTCGAGAACCTGGTGGAGCGCGTCGTCGCGGTCAACGACAGGGGTTGGATCGACGACGAGGACCTGCCGCTCGAGTACCAGCTGGCGGAGATCGACGCCGACGTGCGCGCGCGGGAAACCCTGCTCCAGGACGCGGTGGCGACCTTCGAGCGGAGCTTCATCCTGCGCTCCCTCGAGCGCTGCGAGTGGAACGTGACCGCCACGGCGCGCTACCTCGGCATCCCGCTCAGCACCCTGAAGCACAAGATGGGGCGGCTCGAGATTCGCGAGATCGCCCGCCGGCTGCGCGGCAGCGGGTAGACCGGCCAAGGCTGGCGTGGCACGGCGCGCCAGGAGGAGCCGGGCCCGGTGAATGGCCCCCTCGGGCGGGCCTCCTGGCTCGCCTGCCGGTGCCGCGCGTGCCGGCGACGCGGGAGTGGCGCCCTCCGACTCGGGCGGCCATCGACCGCCCCGATTGCGGAATCTGCCATCCACCGCGGCTCGGTCACGCTGCAGTTTCTGCGCACGGTTGCGCGATGTTGCAGGTCCCTGCCCAGCCCCGTGCCCCGGCCGCCCGGATGTTCCTCAAGATCGGGCCTGATCTTGCCGATATCGCTGATGCTCGCGTCCCAGCGCCCGGCAGGCACGGGGGTTGCTTCCGCACAAGGCGGGGTGGCTCCGGGTGCTCAGGTGGCGCGGCGAGGCTCGAGAGCGGCCGGGAGGCGCCGGTTTGCGTCCGTCGATGTTCAACGCCAGGGTGCGGTTGCCGGACGGGGACGTGTTCCTGATGAACACGTTCACCGACGCGCAGCTGCGTGTGTCGGCCGATGTGGCCGCCTGGCTCGACGACTGCGAGGCAGCGGCGGCAGCCGGGCGGCCCCTGCGGCGCGAGACGCTGCGTCCCGCGGAGCGCGACACCGCCGACGTGCTCGCCGAGCACGGCCTTCTCGTGTCGAGCCGCGAGGCTGAACGTGAGGCGCTCGCGCAGCGGTTCGATGCCCACCGCGCCGACACGACCCAGTTGCGCGTCACCGTGCTCACCACCCTGCAGTGCAACTTCGCGTGCGGCTACTGCGTGCAGGGCGATCATGCGCACTACGACGCGCGCACCGGCCGGATGTCGCTCGACACGGCAGACCGCGTGGCCGCCTGGATCGAGGGCCGCCTCGACACGCTCCGGCCCTCGAGCCTCGTCCTCACGTTCTTCGGCGGCGAGCCCCTGCTGAACCTCCCGGCCACCTACGCGCTGGCCGAGCGCCTCTGGGCCGCCTGCACCGCCCGTGGCGTGCGCCTGCTCGTGAACGTGATCACCAACGGGCTGCTGCTCACGCCCGAGGTGGTGGACCGGCTGGTGCCGCTGGGGCTCAACGGCATCAAGGTGACGCTCGACGGCGACCGGGAGGCGCACGACCGCGCCCGGCCGCTGCGGGGCGGACAAGGCACCTTCGATCGGATCCTGAACAACCTGTCCCGCATCGCCGGGCGCTGCGCGATCACCATCGGCGGCAACGTCGAGACCGGCGCGATCGACCGGTACCCGGCGCTGCTGGCCCTGTTGCGGGAGCAGCCCTTCGCCGGCTCGGTGACCAAGGTGTCCTTCAAGCCGGTGATCCGCAACACGCCGGGCGCGGCGAGGCAGGCGCCGGTCATCCCGCTCGCGGGACTGCGTGCCGGCGGCCCGGCCACGACGGCCGCGGCACCGGCAGGCGGCTCGCCCTGCGACGCATGCCACTTCGTGGACGACCACCTCGACGACCTGCGCGAGGAGACGCGGCGGCACGGCTTCCCCACGCCGGACGGACTGCACCAGGGCCCGTGCGAGATCCACCGCCAGCACGCCTACACGATCGGCCCCGACGGCACGCTCTACGCGTGCCCAGGGTTCGCGGGCGAGTCGGCGCTGGCGGTCGGTCACGTGGAGGCAGACCGCGCGGTGGCCCACGAGGCCACGGCTCGGCGTTTCGCGCGGCTCACACCGTGGGATCGGTGCGGTGACTGCGAGTTCATCCCGGTGTGCGCGGGCGGCTGTGTGGTCGCCTCGCACCACGAACGCGGTGACATGACGGCGCCGACGTGTCACAAGCGTGCGTTCGATTCGGCGCTCGTCTCGCTCGCGTACGAAACCGCGGGCGTCCAGGGGGATTCACACCCATGAAGATCACGGTGCTCAAGACGGCCGAGCGCAAGCCGCCGCCGATTGCCTGCCCGTGGATGATCGACTACCCGACCGAGAAGACGGAGTAGCCGCCTCGCTGGCCCCGTCCGGCGCCGGGTGATGTTCTCGGCGCGGTGGCGGCTCGCCCCGGCAGGGGTCCTTGACCGCCGCGTCGCAGTTTCCCACCGCAGGGCCCGCGCGCTCGTCGGAACGGGGACGATCCGGGTAGAGTAGGCGCGGTGCCGACCGCGCTCCGCACACCCGGCCTCCTGCGCGCGCCTGTCGCCCGGACACCGGCTGGTCGGGAGACCAGCAGGCTCGGAGTCCTGCTCCGCGGCGCCCTGCTCGTGGGCGTCGCATCCACCGCCGGTGGCTGTGCCCGTTCCACGCCTCCCACGAGCGCGGCGCACCAGGCCACGGTCTCCATCGGCATCGCGCAGCCGGCCCTCGGCCTCGCCCCCGACACGGGCGTCGCCGGGGTGGTTCGCCTCCTCACGAGCGCCTCGCTCGTCACCGTCGCCCCAAGCGGCAAGGCGCAGCCCGCGCTCGCGTCGAGTTGGGAGCAGGCGCCTGATGGCCTCACTTGGCGATTCCGACTGCGTGAGGGCCTCACGTTCCACGACGGGCGGCCGCTGACGGCTGCCGCGGTGCGGGCACTGCTGGCTCCAGACGACACGGTCGTCCAACCCCCCTCGTCGGTACTCCCCGGGCTCCGCGACATCGTCGCCGTCGACGCCCCCTCGCCGCTGGAGGTGGTCGTCCGCCTCTCCCGGCCTTCCACGCTGTTCCTCGAGGCGCTCGGGATGGTGGCGGTGAGGGGTCCGGGCGATGTGCCGCTCGACGCGGGCCCTTTCCGTGTGGAGTCGCGCGAGCCCGCCCGCACCCGCCTGCGCGCCTTCCCCGGCTTCTTCCAGGGCCGACCGGCCGTGGATCGCGTCGAACTGCGGTCGTACGCGACGCACCGGGCCGCCTGGGGCGCGATGATGCGCGGCGAGGTGGACGTGCTGTACGAAGTGGCGCCCGAGGCCGTGCAGTTCGTCGAGGGCGGCGGAGGCGTGCGCGCGTATTCCTTCGAACGTCCGTACGTCTACTTCCTCGGGATGAACCTCGCGGCGCCGGCGTTGCGCGAGGCGGCCGTCCGCCGGGCGTTGAACCGGGCCATCGATCGCGGGCAGGTGATCGCGCGGGCCCTCTCGGGGCACGGCGTCCCCGCGGCGGGCCACGTGTGGCCGCGCCACTGGGCCCACGATGCGGCGGTCGTGCCGCCAGCGCCCGACCGGGCGGCGGCCATGCGCGCGCTCGACGCGCTCGGCCTGCGGCTGACGCCGGCAACCTCCGATCACGGGCCGAGCCGGCTGCGGTTCACCGTACTCGTGCCCGCCGGGTATCCCGTGCTCGAGCGGCTCGCCCTCGTGGTGCAGAAGCAGCTCAGCGACGCGGGCGTGGACGTGCGCCTCGAACCTGTCCCCCTGCCCGACCTTCGGAACCGGCTGGCAACGGGCCGCTTCGAGGCCTACCTCAACGAGATGGCCGCGGGCCCGGGGCTCAACTGGCCCTACTGGTTCTGGCGATCCACGCCCGACAGCGCCGGCTGGGTGCTCTCCGGGTACGGCGCCGCCGACGCGCCGCTCGAGCGGATCCGGGGCGCC
>Ga0113563_10002645_pt1 | contig 10892 bp, 6 predicted proteins | sample Mud3Dept3metaG_FD_80117 | JGI IMG/M metagenome (GOLD analysis project Ga0113563, IMG submission 80117) | Freshwater wetland microbial communities from Ohio, USA, analyzing the effect of biotic and abiotic controls - Mud 3 Core 4 Depth 3... | ecosystem: Environmental > Aquatic > Freshwater >...
GAACGCGCTGTCGGGCAATCTCGACCGGCGCGGCGGCACGCTCGTCGGCCGCGGCGTGATCGACTTCGCGAAGTTCGGCGTAAAGCGCGGGCTGCTGATGCGCGACGACCGCTCACGCATCGGCGATTTCGCTTCGGTGAACGACGCCTTTCCGGGCGGCGTGCTCGCCGACGAGATCCTGACCCCCGACAACTCGGCGCCCAACAACTTGACGCCAAATAACTTGACGCCCGGCACCAAGAGGCAGGTGCGGGCGCTGTTCGTGACGGGGGGGAACCCGCTGATCACGATGCCGAACGCGAACCGGCTGCGGAGCGCGTTCGCGGCGCTCGAGTTGCTCGTGGTGCTCGACGTGCTGCCCACCGAGACGGCGTCGCTGGCGCATTACGTGTTGCCTTGCACGGCGCCTTTCCAGCGCCCCGATCTTCCGTTCGTGTTCCCGCTGATGCTCGGTCTCCAGACCCGGCCGTATCTGCAGGCGACGCGCAGCGTGGTGCCGCCGGAGGGCGAGCAGCGCGACGAAGCGACGATCTATCTCGACCTCGCGCGCGCCTGCAACGCGCCGCTCTTTGGCTCGCGCCTTGCGCAGCGCGCGCTCGAGATCGCGAAGGCGGTGCATGGGCGGCGTCACCCGAACGCACAGCCCGCGATTCCGCAGGAGGCGCTGCTCTCGCTGCTGTTGCGCATCACCGGACAGGGCGGCTTCAAGAGCCTGCTGGCGCATGCGCACGGCCGGCTGCGACCCGAGCATGCGCAGCAGGATTTCCTGGGAGCGCGCGTCACCACGCCCGATGGCAAGGTGCAGCTGGCGGCGCCGCCGCTGCTCGACGCGGCGCGCGGGCTCGACGCTGCGTTCGAACACGAGCGCGCTCGCGACGGCCAGCTCCGACTCATCACCAAGCGCCACGTCAAGACGCACAACTCGTGGACCCACAACCACGAAGAGTTCGTGACCGGCGAAGGCGGTACCAACTACCTGTACGTTCACCCCGAAGATGCCGCGCGCATCGGTGTCGCGGACGGGGAGCTGGCCGACGTGACGAGCGCAACCGCGACGCTACGCGTCCCCGTGCAGCTGCTCCCCGATCTGACACCCGGCACCGTGGCGCTGCCGCACGGGTGGGGACACCAGATGGCGAAGGGCCTCTCGGTGGCGAGCAAGACGCGCGGCGTGAACGTCAACATCCTCGCCGCCGACGGACCGGACGCGCTCGAACGCGCCTCCGGCATGGCGCACCTCACCGGGATCCCGGTGGACGTGTGCCCCGCCGCGGGACCACAGGATCCGACGAGCTGGAGCGGGATCGCGGAGCCGTCTCGATGTCCGTGATTCCGCACTTCGCCAAGTACGCAGCCGCGTTCGAAGCGGCCTATGCGAGCGACGACTGGTCGCTCGTCGCGCCCTTCTTCACCGAAGACGCCGTCTACGAGGCGAAGCTCCCGGCGCCGCTCGGCGGCCGCTTCGAGGGCCGCGCCGCGATCCTCGCGTACTTCAAGTTCGTACTCGACAACTTCGATCGCCGCTTCGCATCGCGCGAGATCGGCCTCGTCAGCGGGCCACGCGAGCAGGGCGATTCGGTTTGGCTGCGCGGCTTCGCGCGCTATGTCGCGCCGGGTGTGCCCGATCTCCGCTTCGAGCTCGAAGAGACCGTATGGCTCGATGGGGATCGGATCCGCAAGATGGAAGACCGCTACGACGCAGCAACGATCGCAGATCTCGAGGCCTACCTGCGCGAGCACGGCGCGAAGCTCGGGATCACGCTCGGCTGAAGCGCGCTTCGCGGTCATCGACCCGCGCAACGCCGAACGTGTAGAAGACCGACGTGTCCTCGCGCTCGAGCGAGCGCGCGAGCGACAGGTCGTACACGAGTCCCGGCACGCGCGGAGGCGTCCACTGCGCGGCCAGGTGGCGCCAGCAGATCCGCGAGCCGGGGAAGCTGTAGGCACTGATCTTCGTGACCAGCGCGTGGAAGCGATGCTCCGGCATCCAGGCGCTGACGTCGGAGAGCGACCACTTCACCGGCGCGTCGCGCAGCAGCCGGGCGGGAACCTCTTCGATCGAAGCGCAGCGCAGCTCGAGTCGCGCGAGGTGCTTGCGTGCGCGCTCGGCGCCTTCGGGCGTAATCCAAAGCGGAAGCGCGCCGTCCGGGTCGTAGCGGCCGTGATAGATCAGATGCAGCAGCGCGCTCTCGCGCAGCAGCCGGCGCTGCGCGAAGCCGAGCATGCGGCGGTAGAGGTAGGCGCCGACGCGGCCTTCGGTCGAGCGCCGGAAGCTCGGGTCCTGCAGCGCGATGGCAGACGCGATCGGGTGGAAGAACGCGCGCCAGAGCCGCTCGCCGCGCGCGATCTCCGCCGCGGAGCGCGCCAGCACCGCGCGCTGCTCGTCGAGCGTCGTCGCCGCGAAGCAGGCGCGCGGCCACCGCAGCAACCCGGCGCGGCGCATCCATGCGGCATGCCGCGCGAGCGCCGTTTCGAGCCGGCCCGCATAGAGGACGCCGCGCTCCAGCAGAGATCGCCGTGCGTCCCAGTAGCGCCGCGCGCGCGGCGTGAGGCTCGGGCGGAGCCGGGCGTAGGCGTCGAGTCGGTGCGGATCGGCGTCGACGCCGAGAAACGCCCGCAACGGCGCATACGAGAACGCATCGAGCGCCGCGGCCTTCAGCTCCAGCGTGTGGAGCTGACTCTCGCGGCGATCGATCGCCAGGAAGCGGCGCGGCGCTGCGCCCAGCAGCGAGAGCGCGCGACCGCCGCCCGCGGCGATGCACACCACGGTGTCGTCTCGACCCGGCGCGAGCGCGCGCCACTCCGAACGCGAGTCCTCGTTGCAGGCGCTGTAGAGCGGCCGGCACCGGAGCACAGCGATCAAGGTTCGTCTCCGCTTGCGGCGTGCCGGCCGACCAGCGCATAGAGATCCTCACCCTCGCGCTCGAGCAGCGACGCCGAGAACGCCTCGGCCGAGATCGCCGGATCGATCTCCATGCGCGACGTCTCGACGTCCGTCCACGCCTCGCGCCCGATCTGCTCGATGCGCATGTGCTGGATGCGCAGGAACCCCGCTTCTTCGACGACCCCGCCGAGCGCGACGCGCAGGCGCTTGCTCGGCTCGACGTCGCTGCCGCGGTAGAAGTCCACACGCGCGACGCCGTTGCGCGTGCGGTCGATCCAGGCGACGAGCCGGCCGTACTGCGACGCACGCTGCGGCACGGCTTCGATCACCGCACACGGCACGCCCCCTTCGAGTACATCGGGCAGCCGCCGCAACGCGAAGTGCTCGAAGCGCTGGTGCTCCAATTCTTCGAAGCTGAGATCGCTGCCGTAGAACGAATCGGCCTTGTGCGCGGTGCCGACGCGCCGCGGCCGGCGTTCCTCGGCCTGGTAGAGCCACGTGTCACTCGCGCTCTCGGGCGTTTCCAGCACGAGCAACGCGTGGCCGCGCAGGTAGTTCGGCGCCGTGAAGCGCAGCAGCGAGCGCGCGTTCTCCGCGTCGCGCCGATACGCGACGTCGAAGGCGCGCCGCGAGACGAGCCGCCCGCCGCGGTACACGCGCAGCTCCACGCTGCGCACGCCGGGCGCGTGTAGCGTGCGCTCGAAGGCGTCGCGCAGCAGATCGCGCTCGCCTCGCTCGGGCGCCGCGAACTCTTCGGCCCCCGCGCGCGCGCCCAACATCACGACCGTCAACAACAGAATCGCCGCCTGCTTCCGCATCAGCTCTGACCTCCCGAGAGCGCCGCAAAGCCGAAGCGCCGCCAGCGATGTCGCCAGGCGGCGCGCGTCATGCCCAGCGCGCGGCGCGCTGCTTCCTGGTTTCCGTCGGCCTGGCGGAACGCCTCGACCATGCGCTGTGCGATGCGCTGGTCTTCCGCATCGAGCGCGGGCGCGAGCGCCGCGCGCGCTTCGAGCAGATCCGCCGGCGCGAGCGGCGCCGTCCCGTCCCACCAGAGCAGCGCGCCCTGGAGCGCCGCGCGCAGCTCGCGCGCGTTGCCGGGCCACGGCTGACTGCGGAGCGCAGCGAAGAACGCCGGCGCCGGGGCGCAACTCGGCATCCCCCGTTGCATCGAGAGTTGCCGCAAGAGATCGACCGCGAGCACGTCGATGTCGGCGCAGCGCTCGCGCAGCGGTGGCACCGCGATCGTCGCCTGCGCGAGCCGGTAGAAGAGATCCTCGCGGAAGCGTCCAGCACGCACTTCGGCGGCGAGATCGCGATGCGTCGCGGCGACGACGCGCACGTCGAGCGCACGCACCGCCCCGCCGCCCACGCGACGCACTTCGGAGTTCTCGAGTACGCGCAGCAGCTTCGCCTGAAGCGTGGGCGGCGCGTCGCCGATCTCGTCGAGCAACAGCGTGCCGCCGTGCGCCCGTTCGAACAGGCCCGGCCGCGCCTGCACAGCGCCCGTGAAGGCGCCGCGCTCGTGGCCGAAGAGTTCGGCTTCGAGGAGTCCCTCGGCCAGCTCGGTCACGGCGAACGAGACGAGCCGCGCGCGCCCGCTCTCCTCGTGCAGCGCGCGCGCGACGACTTCCTTGCCCACTCCCGTCTCGCCGAGCACCAGTACGCTCGCCCGCAGCGGCGCGAGCCGCCGGATCCAGGCGCGCACGCGTCGCGCAGCCGGCGAGACGCCGAGGAAGCGCTCGGCGCCGCGCCGGCTCTCGACCGCAGCCCCCGATCGCCCATCCAACGCCTGGGCAATCGTCGGAAGCAGCTGCTCCTCGACCCGGAACGGATACTCGAGGAAGTGCAGCGCGCCCGCGCGACCGGCGCGGAACACCACTTCGGCGTTCGCGGCTGCGCTGTAGAGAATGAACGGCACCTCGCGGATGCGCCGCACGGCGCGCAGCAGTCCGAGTCCGTCGAGTCGCGGCATGCCGTGATCGGAGAGCACGACGTCGACCGACTGCGCCCCGAAGCGCGCCAGCGCCTCGACGCCGTCCGCCGCCGTCACCACGGAGAAGCCCGAAGCGTCGAGCGCCGCGGCGAGCCGTTCGCGCGTCGCGGCCTGGTCCTCGGCGAGCAGGATGCGCGCACGCGTCATGAGGCGCCCTCAGCCGGCCCGAGCTGCGGCAACTGGACCCGGAACACGGTGCGACCGGGGGCTGAGTCGACCGCGAGCGAGCCGCCGTGCGCCGACACTACATCGCGGCAGAGCGCGAGCCCGAGTCCGAAGCCGCTGCGGAAACGGCCGACGCCCGGCTCGAAGATCTCGGTGCCCAGTTCAGGCGGAATCCCGATGCCGTCGTCCTCGACCTCGATCCCGACCCACGCACCCGGCGGGGCGGCGCGCGTCGCAAGCGCCGTGCGCACGCGGATGGCGCCGCCCCGCGCCGTCGCCTTGACGGCGTTGTCGAGCAGGTTCTCGACGAGCGACGCGATCCGCACCGGGTCGGCCATCAGCGGCAGACGTGCCAGCACGTGGTCCACTTCGAAGTGTCGTTCGGAGCGCAACCGCTCGACACGCGCGGTCGCATCGTCGACGAGCCGCACCAGGTCCACGCGGCGCAGATCGAGCCGCCGCCCATCGCGCGAGAGCAGGCAGTCGAGTCGGCGACCGAGTTCGTGCGTGATCGCCTCGATGCGGCGCAGCGCCGGGCGCGACGCTTCGGCCGCCGCGGCCTCGCTCGACCGCGCGAGCTGGCGGATCTCCTCGGTGGGCTTGCGCAACTCGTGCGCGACGCCGCGCACGAACTCGGCGCATCGCTGCCCCGACGCGATGCGCGCCAATTCGCGTGCCTGCTGCGTGACCTCCTGCTTCAGAGAGCTGAGCAGGTGGATGCGCTCCAGTGCGACGTTCGCGAGCGCGCTGACCGCATCGGCCTGCGGCTGCAAATCCGCGGCGCGCTCGCGCGGAATCTCGTCGACCACGAGCCACGTCGAGCGAGCGGGCGAGATGTCGAGTGCGAGCCACACCGCGGCTCGATCGGGCGGAATCGCCGCGCGCTCGTGCGGACGGCGCCCGGTGCAGCGCGCCAGGAACGCCGCGGCAGCGGTTCGCACCTCCGCGACGCGCGCAGCGGCCTGCACGCGCGTCGCGGCTTCGAGCACGGCGCCGCGATCGTCGAGTGCGCAGGACAGCGCCTCGGTGCGCGCGGCTACGCGCGACTCGAGCTGCGAAGAGGCGGCGGCGTCGCCGAGCGCGAGCGTCGCCAGCAGCGCCACGTCTTCGACCGCGCGCAGCTCCTCGGGTGCGTAGGGGAGGCCGTCGCGTCGCGGCGCGATCACCAGCAGCGCGGATTGGTTTGCGCGCGGCGTGAGCGCGACCACGAGTTCGGGCCGCAGCAGGTCGGGATCTTCGCTGCGCGCCGGGCGCACGATGCGGTGGGTTGGCTCGGGATGCGCGTCGCACCAGAGCTGCACGCCGCGCTCGGCGAGCGTCGAGCGACGCACTCCGTCACCGACGAAGAACGCCTCGACGGCGCCCGCGCGCAGCTCCCTGCCGAGCAGCCGCGCGACGCGTGCGAGCACATCGCCTGGGCTCGGCGCGCCGGCCAGCGCGCGACTTGCACGTGCGAGCAGCGCTTCGGGTGCCGCCGGCGCGCCGAGCCGTCCGGTTGCGAGTCGCGTCGCCGCCGAGTGGAAGCCCTGATAGACGAGTGCCGTGGCGAGCGCGAGTGCGGCGCCGTGCACCGGGGCGAAGTCGTGCGACGCACCGGCCGCCTGCCAGGCGGCGGCCGTCGCCGATGCTGCGAGCAGCAGGGCGACGAAGCCCGACGCGGCCGACACGATCACGTGGCGAAGCCAGGCGGGCGGATCGAGCAGCCGGTAGCGCACCACGGCCCAGCCGAGCGCGAGCGGCAGCGCGAGTCCGCCGAGCGCGAGCAGCGCCGACGCCACCGGCGCCGGTTGCACCCCGACTACGAACGCCGCCAGGGGACCCGCACCGGCCAGCACGAAGGCCGCCATCGCGGCGCGCGCACGGGCGCGCTCGACGGGCGAGAGGCGCCGCCCGGGAAACGCACACGCGGCGACCAGCAGGGTGCCTGCAAGGAAGCTCGCCGCGAGTGCGACGCGTTCCACGCCGTCCACGGCCGCCGGCTCGCCGAAGCGCAGCTGTGCGACGAGCGCGGGCACCGCCCAGAACAAATACGGAAGCGTCGCCAACGCGCGCCTCCGGAAACGCGGCACGACCACCGGGAAGCGCGCCGCCAGGTGCAGCAGCGCGGCCGGCAGCGCACACCAGGCGAGCAAGCCGAGCCGCGCGCGCAGGACCGGCGCCCCGACGAGGCCCGCATCGTCCGGCGTCGCCAACCCGACCGCAGCGCCGAGACCGGTGCCCAGGCACAGCGACACGGCGAACAGCGGCGTCGCAACCGGGTGTCGCCCGCCGAGCACGCAGGCGAGCGCGAAGAGCAGCAGCGCGCTCGACGCCAGCAGTGCCGGCCACTGCTCGGCGAGAGCATGCGCCGCGCGATGGGTCGCCACGCTCAGCGCGACTTTTCGGGCGCCGCGCGGCCCGCGCAGCTCGGCCCGCACCGCGTCGCCCACGTGCAGTCCCTCGAGCGTGCGGAGCACTTCGCTGCGGCTCGCCGGCGTGACGAGGCCGGCGTCCCCCGGCAGTCGTAGCCCGAGCACGCGCTCGCCCGGTTGCAGCACGGCGTCCGGCGCGCGCAGCAGCACGGCGGCAAAGGGGACCCGCAAGGACGGATCGAGCAGCTCGGCGAAGCCGAGCTTCGGTGCCGCGCCGAGCTGGCGCAGATCGGGCAGCAGCACCAGCAAGACGATTCCGACGAGCGTGCAGCCGCGCAGCGTGCGCGGATGGCGCATCAGCGCGCGACCCGGTCGCGGGCCTGGACGAGCAGCGCGGCCGGCAACAACAACAGGTTACCGGCGAGGAGCAGACCGACGCCGAGACTCGCAAGCAGCCCGAAGCCGACGAGGCCGCCCCATTGCGAAAACAGCATCACCGAGAAGCCGAGCGCGAGCACGCCGCTCGACACCAGCACGGGCTCCCCAGCGATCTGCAGCGCCCGGTCGAGGGAGCCCCAGGTGTCGAAGCCCAGGCGACGCGCATCGGCGTAGCGCAGCGAGAGATGGATGGTGTCGTCGACGCCGATGCCGATCAAGATCGCGCCGACCATCGTGTTGGCCGGGTCGACGCCGATTCCAACCCAGCCCATCAGCCCCAGCAGCGCAAGGACCGGCAGCGTACTGGCTACGATCGCACAGGGCGCCAGCGCTCCGAAGCGTCGGAACAACACGATCAGCGTGACGGCGACCATCCCGAAGGCCGATACGAAGCTCTTCCACTGCGTGTCGCGCAGCTGCGAGACGAAGCGATCGGCGAGTACCAGGCCACCCTCGAACTCGATGCGCGTACCGGGCGTGGCGTCGCGCTCGAGTGTGGCCAGGGCGTCGAGGATTCGCGCGACGTACGGGGTCTGCTCCGCGTCATCGAGCCAGGCGCGATCGACCGAAACGCGCGCTCGCTCGCTCTCGCCGTCACCGACAGCTTCCTTCCAGAACCAGCGCGCGGTCTCGGTGGACGCCACCAGCGCCACCGTGCGCGGCGCATCCGCGACCAGTTCGTCGAAGCTCGCGGGCGGGTGCCCGCGATCGACGCGATGGGCGTCTTCGAGCAGGTCGAGGAAGCTCCAGGTGTCGCCGGTCGTCGGCTCCGCCGCGAACAACGCCTCGATGCGGGCGAGCAGTCCGAGCGATACCGCGTCGTAGACGTGCATCCCGCGCGGCAGCGTCACGACGATCTCGGTCGTCATCGGCTTGCGAAAGTTCGCCTCGATCGCGCGCAACGAGCGCACCACGAAGGACTGCTCGCCGAAGCCGAAATCGCTGGCGTAGTGCAGCCGCGGCGCGCCGGTGGCGAGCAGTGCGAAGCCGCCGAGACACGCGGCGAGCACGGAGCGCGGGTAGCGCCGCAGCGTGTCGCGAAGCGCCGCCAGGATCTCGTCCGGCAGCGCCGACGCACGAGCGCGGGAACGAACCGCTGGCCGCCGCAGGTGCAGGACCAGCAGCGCTGGCAACAGCGTGAAGGTGACGAGGAACGCGATCGCCACGCCCAGCGCGGCGAGCCCGCCGAAATGGCGGAAGCTCTCGAGGTCGCTCCACAGGAACGAGTCGAAGCCCACCGCGGTGGTGGCCGTGGTCCAGAAGCAGCCGGGTCCGACCTGCTGCGCAGCGGCGATGAGCCGCGCGGCGGAATCGCGCTCGTGGGTGCGCGCCACTGCGGTCAGCAAGTGGATCGACGTCGCGACGGCGATCACCACCATCAGCGGCGGCAGCGCCGAGAGCAGCGACGTCATCGGCAGCCCGGCGAGTGCGGCAATGCCCTGCACGGCCGCAGTGACGGAACCTACCGCGAGTACCGGCAGCAGCGCGAACCAGACGTCGCGGAAGAGCAGCAGCAGCAGCCCGCCCATCACCACGAACATCAACGCCGTCAACACCACCGCGTCGCGCTCGAGCGTGTCCGACGAGACCACCGTCCACAGCGGATCGCCCGCGACGTGCAGCTCCGCCCGCAGCTCGCGTTCGAACGCGGGCAGCAGCGCCAGTACCGCGCGCACTGCCTCGCGCATCGGCTGGCTCTCGATCGATTGCAGTTCGACGACGATCCCGGCCGAGCGCCCATCGGCGGCTAGCACGGTGCCCCGAAAGAAGTGTTGCTCGCGCGCCGTCGCGAGCAGCGACGGCCAATCGTCCGCGAGCACGGCGCCGTCGCCGCCGGGTTCTGCGAGCGTGCGCGTCTCGAGCGGCGCCACCACGATCGGCGTGTTCAGCGCGCTCCAGGTGCGCCGCACGTTCGGCACCCGCTCGAGCGCCGCTTGCACGCGTCCGAGAAAGCCGAGCGCCCACGGCTCGGCGATCGCATCGCAGCGCGGCGTCTCGCGACACCCGAAAACGACGAGCAGGTGCACGCCGCTCTCGAACTCTTCGAGGAACGACGCGAGCCGCAGCACCTCGGGACTGCGCGGCCCGAAGTAGGCGGCGTAGCCCACCTCGGTGGGCAGGCGCGAGGCGGCCGCAACCAGCAGCGCCGTTGCGATTCCGGCGGCTGCAACGGTGGCGCGCGGGCGCCGCACGCTCGCGGCGCTGAGACCGGCGGCGAGCTGTGCGAGAGGGCGCTGCAACTTGGAACCGGCCGCATCCAGGGGGTGGAGACGATCCTACGCGAGCCCGTGTCGAAGCCGGGTTAGGAAATCCCAAGGAAAGCGGAAGTGCGCGAACTGACTCTGCTTTCTCGAACTCTGGTGGCTGGCTGCGGCTGGTGGCTGCACGACGACCGGCCGCGAACGCGCGTGGGCGCAGCGAGGCTCGCGCGGATCGCGGGTTGCGCGGGACCGGACGGAATTGCTGTGGCACGCGACTTGCCATGACCGGTACCGGACGGGACCGGAGTGGACTGGACGAGACAGGACGGGACTCGAACTCGCAGTCTCGATCCGCGGAGGGCGTCGCAATGACCAGCCAGGCGGTCTTCCATTTCGGCTCGCGCGCCGTGGCGGATCCGTTCCTGCGACTCGCCGGCGAATCGGACGTCGTCGCACGGCTGCGCCGCTCGCTGCGCCGCGTCGCGGATTCCGACGCCACGGTGCTGCTGCGCGGCGAGACGGGAACCGGCAAGGGCCTCGTCGCGCGCCTGCTGCACGACGCCTCGCCGCGCGCCGCTGCTCCGTTCGCGCACGTCGATTGCGCCGCTCTCGCGCCGAGCGTGATCGAGAGCGAACTCTTCGGGCACGAACGCGGTGCCTTCACCGGCGCCGACGCGTGTCGCCAGGGCCGCCTCGAAGCTGCCGCGCGCGGGACGCTCTTCCTCGACGAGATCGCTGAACTCGAGCCGCGCCTGCAAGCCAAGCTGCTGCGCGCGCTGCAAGACCGCGCCTTCGAGCGCGTCGGCGGCACGCGCACGCTCTCCTTGACCGCGCGCGTCGTCGCCGCCACCCATCGCGAC
>Ga0113563_10002646_pt1 | contig 10891 bp, 11 predicted proteins | sample Mud3Dept3metaG_FD_80117 | JGI IMG/M metagenome (GOLD analysis project Ga0113563, IMG submission 80117) | Freshwater wetland microbial communities from Ohio, USA, analyzing the effect of biotic and abiotic controls - Mud 3 Core 4 Depth 3... | ecosystem: Environmental > Aquatic > Freshwater >...
CGCTTTGGCCATTGAAACGCGCCAGACCGCCGACGATGGCGGCATCATCCGCATAGGCACGATCGCCGTGCAGCTCCTCGAAATCGGTGAACAGATGCTCGATGTAATCCAGCGTGTAAGGGCGCTGTGGATGACGCGACACCTGCGAGATCTGCCACGGCGTCAGCTTGGCGTAGATATCTTTGGTCAGGGTCTGGCTCTTCTTTTGCAGGCGATCGATTTCGTCGGAAATATCCAGCGCGGAATCGTCCTGCACGTAGCGCAATTGCTCGATCTTGTTTTCCAACTCAGCGACCGATTGCTCGAAATCCAGGAAAGTCAGTTTCATATTCAGTGTCTCGAAGATTCAAAAGCGGTTCGCATGATACAACATGCCGCGCTGCAATCTAAATGTTCAAAGAGAAAAAACGCTTGATGGTGGCCAAAATCTCGTTGCGGCTCTGCGCGAGGTCGCGTTGGGCAGCCGCCGCTCCGATGTCCTGTACCGCAGTCTCCAGTTGCGCTGTGCGCATGGCCAGAATATGCGAGACCTCCTCCGCGATCGAGGGGCGCGCCTGCAATATCTCCTCGAATGCCTCCTTGTCCAGGCGATAGCACTCGACATCGGTTTTGGCCATCACCGACGCGCGGCGCGGCGCGCCGGTCAGCAGCGCCATCTCGCCGAAGAAGCTGCCCTTGCCCAAGGTATTAAGCAGGCGTTTATCGCCTTCCGGCGTGGCCAGGAACACATCGGCTTCGCCGTTGATGATGATATACAGCCAGTGCGAACGCTCGTCGCCCTGACGCGTGATGATGTTGCCGCGCGCAAAAGGCGAATAGCGCAGACGTTCGGCCAGCGCTTTCAGTTCTGCCTCGGTCATGGAGGAGAACAATTCGACACGGCGCAAGGTCTTGATGCGCAACAGCACCTCGCGCTGATGCACCACTTCCTCGTATTTCTCGTTCTCCTTGGTGATGTGGATGCTGCGTTCTTCCATGGCCAGTTTCAGCCCCGCGCGCTGCAGCGCGGTCATGATGTGCCAGCGCAGCGCACCGTCGGTCGGATCGTCCGGCGTCAGATCGGTCAGCCAGTAGCGCAAAGCGTATCGTGCATAGCCTTTGTTATCCATGTCCATCAACACACAACTGGGCGGCGGATTCTTGGCCACGTTGGCGATCTCGGTATGCAGAATGGCCTCTTCCACCACATCGATCACTTTGGACGGCGAAATATCCAGACCAACGTTGAACCAGACCCAGCGCCGCCATTGCACCGGCTGATCGATGCGCCGCCCCAGCACCAGAAACTTGTTCTTCATCAGCTGGCTGTTCGGGAACACCACGGTCTCCCAATTGCGGGTCTCGACCAGCGTGGAACGCCAGCGAATATCCACCACCTTGCCGGCGATGTCGTCCACCTTGATCCAGTCCCCCACTTCGATCGAGTTGTCCAGTTGCAGTGCCAGCCCGCCGAGGATATTGCCCAGGGTATCCTGCATGGAAAAAGCGACCACTGCCGTGATCACCGCCGATGTCGCCAGAATGCTGCCGAGGTCGAGGCCGGCATAGCGCAGACGCACCATGAACCAGGCGACATAGGCGACGATAACGAAGATGTCTTCGGTGATGCGCGGCGGAGTGAGCTTTATCGCAGGCAACACGACACGAAAAACCAGCTGTCCCAGCAGCCGGATCACTGCGATGCCGGCGCCGATGGCAAAGACTTCATGCAGGATGTCTGCTGCGCGCAGGAATTCCAGCGCATGCACAAAACCGCTGACCAGCTGCCCGAACAGGCAGACGAAATAGAACAACAAGGTATTGGTCAGGCTCGGACGATCTTCGCTGCGGAAATAATAGAGCAAGGTAAAGATGCCCAGCACCATCACCAGCAACGGGAAAGATTCCGCACCCCAGAAAAAACTCGACGCTTCGTTCCAAATATTCATGTGGAAAGATCCTTCATCAGTCAGGCCATTCTACACAACATAAGTATGCAATGCCTTGGGCATGCGCCACACCTGCCATCGCCCGGCACGCGTCAATGCAAACCTGCTTGTCCCGGACTCCATCAACACATCCAGCGTCAATCCCTGCAAACGCCCGTCACTCATGGCTTGCCAAACAGGCCGGGCGATTTCGCGCTCGAGCCCCTCGACGGCTTCGCGCCAGGCATAAAGATCACCGCGTTGCCACGCTGCACCCAAAGCAGCGTTTACCCAAAGGCCGCGTTGCCCCTGCCCATCCAGCATATCCCTTAGTGATGGCACTAGCGGAACCTCAGCCGCGCACGCAAAGGCCACAGTCAAGCCATCGTCGCCACCGACCACATCAAAGGCAGGATGCAACTCGCTCGTTCGCCCGCCCCCCCACAGCCACAGGCTGTTGATGGCAGGCAACCCCCTCGCTGCGCGCGCCTGATTGATCCCATGCTCGTGCAACAGCATCTGTATCTCATTGGCCACACGTTGCCAGCCCAGGGCGTCCGCACCCTGAGGCTGATACGGCTTCACATCGCGCCACGACGCGACACGCAACGGCGTCATCGTCACGGCGGACACTTCGGCAGAGCGTACATACCAGCGCCCGGGGTGTGGCGCAAAGAAGGTCAGGCCATCCTGGGCAAAATGCGCGTTCAGGGTAGCGCACAGCGCCACAGCTTCCTCGGCACTGCACTGCACGTCCGGTTGCAACACCACCTGCGACTGTTGCAACTGCAGGTTCACTGGGTCGGCACACAACCAGAACCCTTCACTGACATCCAGCCCGTCTGCGCTCGCTCGCACGGGTGCGACCGCCTCTGCTTTAAAACGATCACAAAAATAATCTTCCATCGTCACGGCGGATAAATCATGCCACTCACTTCGTCCCAACAGTTTTTCCAGGTTAGGCAAGCGCAGTTTGGCACACGCCCGGCGAGCAACGTCCGGTGGCAGAAACAAATCGGGAATCAGCAGATGCAAGTGATGCATATAGGATCAGCCCATCATCGCAAACAAGCGGATAGACCAGCGGGACAATGCGACCTCATTGGGAGATCAATCCAAGAGTGAAGACACCAGGCGATGTTTCGGGGCCCACGTGATGCAACAATTCGTTCAAGGCTTCTTGCCGCTCACCCTGCGTCGCTTGTGCCGTTCCATTGAACACCAAGCCACGTCCCGGCGCCACCTGCCCGCTACCGGCCAGGCGCAGTTGACCGGCAAGCGTGGACAGCTGCAGCGCCACCCCCTGCCCTGTACCGTCTATCAATATGCGGTATTCGCCGAGTGGATAAACGTCGGTCAAGCCGGAACCCGCTTGCAGCCAGTCAACCGTAGCCCTGCCTTGAATGCCAACTGGCGAAAACGACAAGGCGTCTGTGGTCAGCCTGATCTCGCCGTTTAGCTGGTATGGCCTCAATTGCGGCGAGAGGATGGACAACACCTGCGCAGGAAGCGTCGTGTGCCACTGTGACAATTCCACCTGCTGTCGCAAAGGGGCATAGCGTATCCGCATCGGAGCGCCCTCCTCACCATGCCGCACCTCGAACGCCAAACCGCTGGCCAACAACTCTACTGGCCGCAACTGCCATGCGTAATCGCCCAGGGAAATAAACTGCGTATCGTTTCTCAACAACAATATTCCAGAGCCATGCCACAGAGTTCCGCTCGTGTTGGCCAGCGACAATCTGCCGCCGGAGAAGCTTTCCAGCTGTGCGCTCAGCAAGGAGGCGGGAGCCATCACCAGCAGACTGGCACAGAAGACGCCTGCGAACACGCAGCCAGCGATCCACGATTTCAGACTCACTGCTCCGCACCGCTGATCAATGTGCCGCTGATTTTTACCACGCCCTGCGCAGACGACGGGGATACGGAAAGCGTCCCCACCCGAATGTGATGCGTGGCTTCCAGTTCGCTCAAGAAATGCAGCCAACGCGAAAATGAAACGCTCTCGGCGACGATGCGCACATCGTTCTGCTCGGTGAGCTCGAGCAAGAATGAGGGTGCCGCCCACCCCTGCTGTGCGGCTGCACTTTCCACGATCTTTTTCATGGCTGCACCATCCAGCACAGCAGGTTGCGCTTGCTGCCGCAGCGATTGCACCTCGTCCGACTGTGCCTTCATTTGTGCCAACTGCGCGCGCAACGGCGGCAAGTTCTTGTGCAGTTTGTCCACGGCGCTGTGTGCCGGTTGCCACAACAAGGCAAAGGCCAGGATGGGCAACAATATCCCCGCCCCCCAGGATAGCGTTCTCTGCTCGGAAGCAGAAAAAGCATTCCAGCGCGCGCCCAGCTTGGACGATAATTCATTTTTCAAGAACAATTTCATCACGCCCCCAGCCTCAGATGCACATTCACTGCGCTGCCGGAATCGCGCACGTCGATCACTTGTGAGCGCAGTCCCTGATCGGCCAAACGCCGCTGCAAGCTGTCCCATGCACTGCGCGATGGCAGCTGCGCTTCCACATCCAACTGACCGTCCGCATAGCGCACGCCATCCGCCCTGCTGCCCGGCAGCGCAGCCAACTCTGCCGCGAACCGGTCCAGCAAGGGCAGGAAATCCGCCTGGTCGCTCAACCCCGCCGCATGTCGCGCACGCGCCAGACTGCGCCGCATCTGCAAGGGAGCATCCACCAGCGTGGTTTCGGCACCGAACGTTTCCTGATACACGCGATCCATCGTGCGCTGGATCTGCTGCTTCTCGCGCGCCAGCCACCACCACTCCAGATTGGTGCCCAGAGTTTCCATCGCGAACAGGAGCAACAGCAACCAGAGCAGCGGACGCAACTTCGGCCACCACTCTTCAAGGCGTGCGGGAGGAGCGAACTTTCCCCACAACAGATTCGGCGCTGCGGCTTCCACAGTCGCACTGCGCCAATCCCATTCCTGAGCGTCGCGTATCAGGTTCACCCCCGGCCATTGCGGCCAGGCGCGCTGATCTGTCGGAACGCTCGCCTTGAAGAAGATGCGCAGGGCTACCGGGGAGGCGTTGTTGAACTTTAAGCTCAGCGTTGCAGGCGGCTGCTGCTCATTCCCGCGCCCCAACACCGAACCTGCATGTTGCTCCGTCGCCACGAAGCCGTTCTGTCCATCCCAGGCCACACTCCATTCGCCCTCACGCACCGGCAACAAAGAGAATTCAGGGATGGCTTTACGCAGCCGTATCGATGCGCCCTCACAAGCAAGCATGAAGCGTCGCAGCCTGTCCTTGCTGATCGAATAGAGCAGCGTCTCGCCATTGCTTAATTTGATTCCGGGAACAACATGGCTGTCGGCGACTTCACCGAGCAAAAAGTCTTCCAGTGCGAACGGCAGCGCTGTTTCCAGCTGCCGCGGCTTGATCTTGGGCAAAAAGACCGGGACACACAGCACCTGCTCTGCCGAGACGATAGCGATGCCTTCATCGGCACGCGGCATGCTTGCCAGATTGCCCGTTCCGGAATCGCGTATATCACCGTGCTCATCCAGCAAAGCCCACGCGCACGCCGAAGCCGCATCCTGCCACTCCGTTGTCAGATAGATACGCAACTGGCTCATTGCACGCTCTGCCTGACGACGGTCGGCCAGATGTTCTGCCTGATCAGCAACGCCTGAGCGGAAAATTCAGCTTGTCCTTGCACCGCATGTCCCTCCACCAAAAAGTACTGACTGTTCACACTCAACCCTGCACTGACGTCCCGCACCACGCCCGCAGGCAACTTCTGTGTGAATTCCGCCACTGTCTTGAACGGATGATCCTTGCGTCCGGCTACGATCTGCCGCGCATCCTGCAACGTCAACCCTTGCATCACCGCAGACAACACTTCCGCAGTCGCGAAGTTCACATTGACTGGCGTGCGTTCCTGCAAAGGCAGCACCGTCACGAATCCGCTCAAGCGCTTGATGGTCTGCGCGTCGTATCCCTGCACCCACAGCAGCTCCGACAACTCGACCAGAGGACGATTCGCCGCGCGGTACGGCTTTGGCAGGTTCAGATAATAACCGTCTTCTGCACCGCCGGTTGCCACCGGCACACTATCCGCATCCATCCAGTCCGCCAGGGTGAATGCCAATTCCGGAGGCAAGCCCAAAATGGAAAACAAGCGTTGCAAACGCGCCAGATCGGCCGGACTCACCACACCGTTGCTTACCAGATTGTTCAGGTTGAACAAACCTTGCTGGTCAACGATCGAGCCCAGCACCTCGCCACCTTCGACCGGGATTGCGGGCAACTTCATCGCCCACATCTCGCGCGGATGGTCATATTCATTGCTCACCCTGTCATCGGCCAGCACCGCACGCGCCCAGTCCACCCCGGCTTGCGCGATGCGCCTGGCCTGCGCACGGTCCCTGCCGTTCTCGAATTCATGCTGCCAAAAACCTTGCTGTTGCGCCATGAACGCGGCGACTGTCGTCGCCATCGCCACGATCAGCAGCACCGTGATCAATGCCACGCCACGCTGCGTATGTTTCATTGCAACGAGAAGATGCGCACGATCTTCTCCCCTGTCAACAGCAGCACTTCCACCTCGACTGCTTTGGGGGGCGGAGCATTGGACGAAGTTGTCGCCCATTGTTTCTCCCACACCATCGCCCGCGAAAGATAACGTAAATTGAATTCGCGCACACCCTCCAATACCGTATCTTCTGCGGGTTTGCTGCTTGGTGACTGGTCTAGCGCATCCCAGCGCAACAGCTGGATGGCGTTGTTACGCAAACGGTAACCCACCCGTTGCGGCGACAGCACACCGCCCACCGCGTCCATTCCTCCGGCGCGCGTGAAGATAATTTGCGCCTCTTCCAGCCCGCTGCCCGTAGCCGGGTAGCCGACCCATGCCGACTGCAAAATGCCGTTTGCCGTCCTGCACGGACGATTGATCACTTGCGCGACCTGTTCATCCAGCCGCGTGAAGAAGCGCGACAGCGCCAGATATTTGCGCGTCTCCTGATCGAGATGTGCGCGCGTCTGCAATAACGCATTCAAGCCACGATAACCCGCCATCGCCAACAGGCTGAATACCAGCAGGGCGACCAGCAATTCGATCAGCGTAAAACCCCTGTGCTGTCGTGTTAGGTGCCGTGTTGTGCTGCGATGGTTCATCCCGTCCTCAGCGCGAATATTCGACCAGATAACTCGTCATCTGGCGCAGGGGATGGTCCGGCTCGTTCGACGCAAACACGCTGACCACGATGCGCCGCATGGCCGGGTTGGGCGTGGCACTCACCTCTTCGCGCCAGGAAAAATTCCGGCCCGCTTGAGCCTCCTCGCCGTTTTGCGTACCGACCGGAAGCCAATCCCCGCGTGCCGCGTGTAATGCCAGGCGATTCTGCGCCACCCAATCCGCCAGCGAGCGCTCGCGCATCGCCTCCACATGATTAACACCCGAACCGGCAGCTCGCGCCACCGCCGCCATGCAGACGGCGAGCACGGCCAAAGCAACCAGCACTTCCAGCAAGGTAAAGCCCTGCGACCGACACCTCTTCATGGCTTCACCACCGACACCACTCCCAGCCCATTACCCGCGATCCTCACTTGTCGCTCGCCACTGACCAAACGGATGCCAAACATCGGCGTAATCGATTCGGGACTTAACAACAGCATTTCGCCGGGTTGCGCAGCGCGTCCGGCAATCTCCAGCGCCGCGATACGCACCGTATCCGGCAAGGAACGCGGACGCAGCAAGGCATCCTGCTCCACCCGTCGCCATTCGCCCTGTTTGTTCTTTTTCCAGAAACGAAATTCCCTGCCATTGCCCGACCAGGCCAGCGCCTGACCGCCTGCCCGTGCACTCGCGCCCGCCTGCTCCAGCAGGTAAGCCAGGCGTTCCGCTTCCTCGCGCAACTGTGCTTGCTCATCCGGCAGCAACTGCACCGCGGCGATGCTCAACATAATGCTTGCCACCACCAGCGTTACCAGCATCTCCAGCAAGGTGAAGCCGCACTGTCGCATAGTGACTGTTTTCATCACGGCTTTAAGTATTGGCGGGAGATGGCGAAAACCTCGAGCAACCGCAGCAAGCGGGTGAATTCGCCCGCGCAGTCGGATTTACAAAGCCTGCTACTGTTCCCACGAGCCGATGTCCGCATCACTACCCTCGCCGCCACGCTCGCCATCCGCACCCAGACTGATCACGTCGATCTCGCCATGCAGGCCGGGCTGCAGATATTGAAACAGATGACCCCACGGGTCTTTCGGCACTCGCTCCAGATAGCCATTGCCTTTCCAGTTTTCCGGGATGGGGGAGATCGTCGGTTTCTTCACCAGGGCCTGCAGCCCCTGCTCGGTGGTGGGGTAGCGATGGTTGTCCAGCTTGTACAGATTCAGCGCCTGTACGATGGAAGCAATGTCGGTACGCGCCGCCGTGGCACGCGCCTCGTCGGGACGAGTCATGACCTTGGGCACGATCAACGCCGCCAATATCCCTATGATGACGATGACCACCATCACCTCGATCAGGGTGAAGCCATACTGCGCATACGAACTCTTTTTTGCGGATATCATTTGCAAGAACTTTCAAGAAAGGCCAGCGTGCAGTCTATCAAATCATGGCGCTTTTTTTTCAAGGCATTGATGCACACGCCAGGCCTATGTGTTTTTTGCAGGGAAACTGCACAGAGTCCCCATGGAGACTTCATTTTGCTCTGCTATACTCGCCCGACAAATTTTCGCTTCAACTACAGATATTGATGCGTTTGCCTTTTCCAAATCCGATGCGCTTGTCACCTTCCCGTAGCGGGAACCCCGCTCGCTGGGCACAAGCGATCTTCTCATGGCAGAGTCTGGGCATTGTGCTATTCGCCGTAATGCTGGCGCGCTGGGTGTGGGTTTTTGCCGCACCGGCGGATATTGCGATGCCCGCCACCACGTCATGGCAAAAGAATGATGTCTCGGAGAATTTGTTCGGTCATGCGGCTGATGCCGATGTCATTGCGGCGGCGAGTGCGGGCAATATCAAGCTGATCGGCGTGTTCGCCCATAAGACGGCGGGTTTTGCAGTATTGCTGGTCGATGGCAAGCAACTCGGCGTTGGCATGGGTGAAACGGTTGCGCCGGGTATGCGCCTGGTGGAAACACACGCGGACTATGTTGTGCTGGAGCGCGGCGGAGTCAAACAGCGCGTGGATCTGCCCAAGCCAAGCGCATCATCTGGCATCACAACTGTCCCGGCTGTCAACATGGCGGGTACGCCGCCAGCATCCGGGCAACAGGCGCTTTCAAAGAACACCGATTTGGAAAACATCCCGCCCGCACAACGGGCGGCAATGCAACAAGAGTTGGACAATTTCAGGAGACGGCATTGATTACGCTGACTTGGCATAAAAACATATGGGCGGCCGCATTGCTGTTGGCCTTCGCCATTCCCGGCCTGGCGGCCCAAGATGACAGAGTTTCGCTGAATTTCGTCAACGCCGACATCCAGGAAGTCATCAAGGCGATCTCGCAAATATCGAAGAAGAACTTCCTGGTCGATCCGCGCGTCAAGGGTTCCATCAACATCGTTTCCGCCACACCCGTCAGTTCAGAACTCGCTTACGACATTCTGCTGTCCGCCTTGCGCTTGCAGGGCTACGCCGCCGTCGATGCGGATGGCGTGACCAAGATCATTCCCGAGTCGGATGCCAAGCTGTACGTGGATGCAGTGGGCAAATCCGGCAGCAAAGGCGACAAGATCATCACCAAGGTGTTCGTGCTGAAGAACGAGTCCGCCACACAGATGGTGAACGTGGTGCGCCCGATGGTGGCGCCGAACAACCTGGTCGTGGCGCACCCTTCGAGCAACGCCCTGGTCATCACCGATTATGTGAGCAATCTGCGACGCATCGAGCAAGTTCTGAGAGCGATCGATCTGCCCAGCGCCGATGCGCCCATCCTCATCCCGATAAAGAACGCATCAGCGCTTGATCTGGCCAACACCATCAACAAACTGATGCCGGAGGCGGCACAAACCTCGGCCAGCGGAGACGGCAACCAGCGCTTTGTGCTGCTGGGCGATACGCGCAGCAACAGCCTGCTGTTGCGCGCCGACAACCCGGGACGCATCGCGCGGGTGCGCGAACTGGTGGCCAAGCTCGACAACGATTCCGGTACGCCCGGTAACGTACATGTGGTGACGCTCAAGAATGCGGATGCCACCAAACTCGCGCAAACCTTGCGCGCGGTGATGAGCGGCGACACATCCGCGCCGGCTGCGCCGGGGACAGCCGGCTCGCCCACCGGCAGCGGCATCGTGCAAGCCGATATCTCGTCCAACTCGCTCATCATCACCGCAGCCGAACCCATCTATAACAATCTGCGCACGGTGATCGAGCGGCTGGATGTGCGTCGCCCGCAGATATTTGTCGAGGCGCTCATCGTGGAAGTCACGGCCGACAAAGCCGCCGAGTTCGGTGTGCAATGGCAGAATCTGACCAACGTCGCCGGAGCAGGATCCCATATCGTCGGCGGCACCAATTTTGGCGCAACAGGCACCAACATCATCGGCGCCTCCAGAGATATCACGACGATCGGACAGGGACTGAACATCGGGGTGGCCAAAGGGTCCATGACCCTGCCCAATGGCGTCACCGTACTCAATCTGGGCATGCTGGCACGCGCACTGGAATCCGACAGCAACGCCAACATCCTTTCCTCGCCCAATCTGATGACACTGGACAACGAGGAGGCCAAGATCGTGGTCGGCTCGAACGTACCCTTCGTCACCGGGCAATATGCGCAGACAGGTTCTACCACCACCGCCACCCCGTTCCAGACCATCGAACGCAAGGATGTCGGCCTGACGCTGAAGATCAAGCCGCAGATCCTCGAAGGCGGCTCGGTGCGCTTGCAGATCTATCAGGAGGTGTCCAGCGTGGATACCACCTTCTTTATTACTGATACCGTGACCACCAAGAAGCGTTCCATCGAATCTAATGTTCTGGTGGACAAAGATCAGATCGTGGTGCTCGGCGGCC
>Ga0113563_10002647_pt1 | contig 10890 bp, 10 predicted proteins | sample Mud3Dept3metaG_FD_80117 | JGI IMG/M metagenome (GOLD analysis project Ga0113563, IMG submission 80117) | Freshwater wetland microbial communities from Ohio, USA, analyzing the effect of biotic and abiotic controls - Mud 3 Core 4 Depth 3... | ecosystem: Environmental > Aquatic > Freshwater >...
ATTGCCGGCGTTGTCTTCTGGCTTGCCGCGCCCGTTCATCGCGTGCTGGGCAATTCCGGGGCGAGGACCATCTCCAAGCTCGCGAGCTTGCTTCTTGCGGCCATCGGTGTCATGATGATCCGAAAGGGAATCGAGATCATCGTCTCAGTTCATCGCGTGCAGATGTGATAAAAGTGATAGGGGTCGGTGTGATCAGGAACTGGCCGCTACCGATCAAAGGATTCAAAAGAAAAGATAAGGGGGATGTATGAAGCGAGGTCTTTTCAACAAGTCGTCCCTGCGAGGGGTCACGGGACAGAGAAAGCGCTGGAGCGATTGCCTGTCGGAACGGGGGGAAGGCAAAGCAGATTCTAAAACACTTTCCGGCATTCCGGTTAAACCGATCTACGCACCCGATGACCTGCCGGACTTCGGCTACGAGGACCGCCTGGGATTCCCGGGTGAGGAGCCTTTTACGAGAGGCGTCTATCACACGATGTACCGGGGGCGCACCTGGACGCAGCGCCAGCTTGCCGGGTTCGGCCCCCCGGAGGAGACGAATCAGCGCTACAAGTTTCTCCTCGCTCAGGGCGCCACGGGGATCAACGGTGTTTTTGATTACCCGACGCTCCGGGGTTACGATTCCACCGATCCCGAGGCCCGAGCCGATGTGGGACGGGGCGGTGTGGCCATCGACACCCTCGAGGATATGCGCATCCTTTTTGAGGGAATCCCCGTGGATCGCGTGAGCACATCGCTCGTGACCTGCCAGCCCATCTGCAACATCATCGTTCAATCCATGTATTTTGCCAACGCGCAGGCGCGCAGCATCCCCTTCGACCGCCTCGCAGGGACCTCCCAGAATGATTTCCTCATGGAAACGGCCATCGCCATTGCCCCCGGCGTCCTGCCGCCCGAGGTGTCCTTCAAGCTGAGCTGTGACGCCATCGAGTACTGCAGCCGTCATGTTCCGAGGTGGAACCCCGTGAGCTTCGCGGGATACAACTACCGGGAGGCTGGTTGCACGGCCGTCCAGGAGGCTGCTTTCACCATCGCGAATGCCATCGCCTGCGCGGAGGAGCTGATCCGCCGGGGTTTCGGCGTGGATCAGTTTGCCCCGCGGCTGAGTTTTTTCTTTTCCGCCCATAACGACTTCTTCGAGGAAGTCTGCAAGTACCGCGCAGCCCGAAGGCTCTGGGCAAAGGTGATGAAGGAGCGGTTCGGGGCCCGGAATGCCCGATCCATGATGTTGCGTTTTCATGTTCAGACGGCCGGCGTGTCCCTCACGGCACAGCAGCCGCTGAACAACATCACCCGGGCCGCCTATCAGGCTTTGTCCGCCGTCCTGGGCGGGGCCCAGTCTATCCACGTCGACGCCTACGACGAGGCCCTGTGCGTCCCCACGGAACTGTCGTCCCTCACGGCCCTGCGGACGCAGCAGATCCTCCAGAGCGAAACGGGCGTGACCGCCACCATAGACCCCCTGGGCGGGTCCTATTTCGTCGAGGCCCTGACGGACGAACTGGAAAAGGCCATGGCCGGCGTCATTGATGAAATCGACCGCATGGGCGGGATCGTGGAAGCGGTGAAACGGGGGTGGATTCACCAGGAGATCTCCAATGCCGCTTATGACTATCAACGGCGGATCGAATCGGGGGAGCAGGTCGTCGTCGGGATCAACTCTTTCCGGATCGAGGACGAGAAGCTTCCCATCGAGCTCTTCAAGCTGCCCGAGACCCTCCGCGTCCAGGAAATGAAGCTTGAAAAGATCAAGAAGGAGCGAAGTGCCGCCGAGGTCCGGAAGATGCTCGACCGGGTCGCCGTGGCCTGTGATCGCGGGGAAAATCTCATGGCGGTCATGCTGGAGGCCGTGAAAGCCTTTACGACGGAGGGGGAACTCGCCGGCATCCTGAAGAAACAATACGGCGTCTGGAATCCGCCCCTGTTTATGTGAAACGGTTTGCCGCTGAAAGAATGAGGAGGAGGGAAATGGCGAGAAAAGTCAGAATGCTGATCGCGAGGCTGGGGCTCGACGCTCACTGGCGGGGGAGCATCGTTGTCGCCCGCGCGCTCCGGGATGCCGGCGTGGAGGTTATCTACGTGGGCAACCAGAGGCCGGAGGCGATCGTGAAAGCCGCCGTCGAGGAAAACGTTGACTTCGTCGGGCTCAGCACGCTTTCAGGCAATCATATGGAACTCGTACCGGAGGTCGTCCGGCTGATGCGCGAGGCCGGCATCGCGGATATACCCGTGCTTCTCGGTGGAACGGTACCGCCCGATGACGTGCCGAAATTAAAAGAAATGGGGGTTGACGGGATCTTCGGCCCCGGTACGGCCCTGAAGGACATCGTGAGCCATGTCTCAAAAAAAGCTTGATAGATCTGTTCTCGAATTTTCATCGAAAGGAGATTGGAGGCCCTTGGCCAATAGAAAAAGCGTCATCCTGCTGCTGGTTGTACTGCCGGCACTTCTCATGGCCTGCCAGTCGTCGCGGACCTATCAGGAGGGGGTACTCGCCGAGCATTACAGGATGATGAGCAACGACGAGCTCCGGCGCTATCAGGGACGCCTGAATGATGAAATCGTGAGAATCTCAAAAGGGGGTCCCGTGCCCGCGGGCGTGGACCGTGCGGTCTACCTGGGAGACCTCCAGGACCGCTGGAAAGACGTGGAGGCGCAGATTCAAGGAAACATCAGTCGCCAGCGGCAGGAGCAGTACAGGAATAGGATGGATCTCATCTACGGGTACTGAAAACCCAGCGGAAAATTCCCCGCGCGACGGTCACCGAGCTTGCAGAAAGGGTGACCATCATTTTTTCATCTTCTTCCCCGCGCTCCATGCGTCACCGGCGAGCGGGCCGATGGTCCAGTACTTATTGTCCGGCATCGTCAGGATCATGGCGTTCATTTTTTGGTAGTCCGGTTGACCGTTGGTGAGGTATCTTTCCTCCGCGTACGAGGCGACGATCTCGCCGATGAAAAGTTTGTTCGTGGGAAGCTCATGGACGTCCACAAACCTGCATTCCAGGCATAGCGGGCACTCAACGATCATGGGGGCCGTCTTCAGCTCCCCGTAGAAAAGGTCAAAGATCTTTGATTTGTCGGTCTTTCGGCCGGAGACGATACCGCAATAATCGGTCTCGACGAGCAGGTCCGTTCCCGGGAAGTTCACGCTGTAGGCGCGGTTCTGCTCGATGCCGGCAGGCGTGTGGTGCCCCTTGTAGATGCCCACGGCAATGTAGGGCGGTGCGGCGTTTACCCTAGACACCCAGCCGACGGCCATGAAGTTTGGCTTGCCATCGACAAGGGCGCCCACCAGCGTCACCGGCATGGGGATGAAGGTGTTATGGTCGATGCGTATCTTTTTCATCGGATAGACTCCTTTCGTTTGAAGGATAAGCCGGTACCGGCTGCCACGACATGGCTCACCCTAGGGTTGGAAAGCATTATATCATGACGGAGGAGAAATGCATCTTTCCTGTTTCGTTTCAATCGGGGGTGACGGACACCGGCAGCGGTGCGGACGCATATCATTGCGGAGGCTTCAGTCACGATGAACCCAAGGTATAGAATATCCCGGCTGCTCATCCTGGCGCTTCTGATTCTGCTTCTTGCCTATTTGCTGTGGGGGCGAGGGAAGGGCGATCTCGAGGAGGTGACGGAGTTTGGCTCCAACCCGGGGAAGGTCAGGATGTATAAATACGTGCCCGCCGGGCTTCCACCGGGCGCGCCGCTCGTTGTCGCCCTCCACGGCTGTGACCAGGATGCGAAGAAGTACAGCAATGAAACAGGCTGGAGTGCCCTTGCGGACCGGCATCGATTCGCCGTCCTGTACCCTGAGACGGGCATATCGAACAACCCCTTTAAATGCTGGAACTGGTTCAGGCCGGGAGATCAGGCCCGGGGCGGCGGCGAGGCCCTTTCCGTGAAGCAGATGGTGGATGCCATGATTGCGGCCCATCACAGCGACCCGAAGCGGGTCTTCGTGACCGGCCTGTCTGCGGGGGGTGCCATGACCAATGTGCTGCTGGCCGTCTATCCCGATGTTTTTGCGGGCGGTGCGCCCATGGCAGGGGTGGCTTACGGATGCGCATCCAATGCGATGGCCGCTGTCGGCTGCATGAACGGCTCAAGGTCGCTGGGCGAGCAACAGCAGTTCGATGCGGTCAGGGAGGGGTACGCGGGATATACCGGACCCTATCCCCTCGTCAGCATCTGGCAGGGGACGGCAGACGTCGTCGTCTCCCCCTTGAATGCCGACGAGATTGCCTCGCAGTGGAGACAGGTTCACGGTACGGGTCTACACCCGGCAACGGATGAGGTTGTCCAGAGAAGCCGCCACATCGTCTACGAGGACACAAACGGGAAAGGTGTCGTCGAGGTGTGGAAACTGGAAGGGATGGGTCACGGCATTTCCGTGGATCCCGACGGTTCGGGAGGGGAGGAGGGCGGCGCGAGCGGCGCCTATGCCTTTGACCGGGACATCTGGTCCTCTTACCGGGCCTCAAAATTCTGGGGGTTGCTCAATCCCGGAGACAGGTCCGGGGGGAAATGATCTTCGGGTGTGCGGCGACCGGTCCGGAAAAACGGGGTTAAAAAATTGGTTGATACTATCCCCGCTCCATGCTATCAGTATTCGCCCTCAGGGAGCGAAAATACTCGATGCATGACAGGTGAGCGATGGGGAGTGTTGTCAAGAAGCGAAGAAAGAAGATTGCCAAGCACAAATACAGAAAGCGCCTGAAGGCTCAGCGCCACAAGAAAAAGAAGTAGGCCTGTGAGCAGACATAGGCCGGGACCCGGTGTGTCCGTTTCGTCCCGTGCCGGAAATGAATAGGCAGTCGTTTTATCGGCGACTGCCTTTTTGCTGTTCCATGAACCCGGATTCTCTGCCGGTAGGACCCATCGCAGATTTCAGGACAGGCTCTGCGGGCTTCTGCGGTATCGCCCGTGCCGCCTGCCCATTTTTTCACAGATCGGCAACGGGGTTAAGTCTTTTTGTCCTTGAAGAGGTCCCTGAGGGGATCAAACCACGTTTCTATCCGAAAACTCTCCCATTGATTCTTTATGCTCTCCCTGAGCGGGGCCAGAATGTTGATGTAATCATCCGTCCAGGGCGCCATGTTAATCAGCCCGTCATCCTTGTCTAACCGAACCCAGCCGAGCTTCAACAGGGTCTGGAGGTCCTTGGGGTCTCTTGCCAGGGCCACGCACCAGACGGAGCTCTGGTACGTCTCCAGCTTGTCACGAGACAGAGGGATGTTCATCGCGCCATGGAGTCCGAGTTCCCGGGCTGTGGTCTTGATCACCGGACGGAGTTCGTAATACCGGTTGGAGACGTGGAAGAGTATAACCCCCCTCTCCGCCAGGCGGCTCAGGTATATTTCAATGGCCTCCCGGGTCAGGAGGTGCGTGGGGATTCCATCGCCGGTGAAAGCATCCATGTGAATGATATCGTAATCCCGCCCCTCTGATTTGCCTCCCTGCATGGCCAGCCGTCCGTCGCCGACGATAACGCGGACCTCCCCTTTGCATTCTTCCAGGTAGGTAAACCACTGGCGGGCGATCTTTTCGTTGTCGGGGTCTATCTCGTAATAAGTGACCCGATCACCCTCTTTCGCATAGGCGGCCACGGCGCCGGCACCGAGTCCCAGGACGGCAATGTCCCGGGGCGGCGCCTTCGTCGTGTAGATATTCGAAATGCCTCCACCGAGATAGTAATAATAAATAGGCATCGAACGCCACTCGGGTTGCAGCAGCTGCGCCCCGTGCAGTGTCATGCCGTGGATCAATTTTCTCACGACATAGTGAGTCCCGTCGATGGAAGGGAGATCCTTGATCCGATACGTTCCGTAAAAGTTGCGGTGCCGGTATGCCACAGGATACTGCAAAAGGGTAATGCCCTCCTTCACGATGAAAAAGCCAAGGATGATGACCGCCACGAGGCGGACACCGATGACCGCCCGGGAAGGTCTGTTCCCGACGAGTTTCATCGACGGTCCGCGGCACCACCAGAAGGTGGCGGCGAGAAAGAGGAGGATGAGGGGATACTCGTAAAGGCCCCTGAAGACGAAGGGCGCGATGAGACTGACAGCCGCCCCGCCCAGCCATCCCCCGAAGGCGATGGCAAGGTAATAGTTCGTCAGGTGCCGCACCGGCGGCCGGATTTCGTAGAGGCGCCCGTTGGCGACGAGACAGATCAGGAAGAAGATTATCAGGTGCACTAGAATGATCAGGGCCGATGTGGATTCCCAGATGAAGAGGAAAAAGGACAGAAAGAGCAGCTCCGGCCAGAACCTGCCAAGGTATCGGGGAATACCGCCGTCGGTCCGGAAGGTGACGATAAAGCTTCCCAGGTAGAGGGCCAGCGGCGCGATCCAGGTGAGAGGGAAGGATCCGATTTCAAGGGCGATGTAATTCGTCACCGCGAGAAGGAGGGCCGAGGGGAGGCTGCTGAGGAGCAACCACTGCAGGTAAATTTTGTTTTCTATTTTCGCGGGGGCCTCATCCGTTGATGCCGTTGTTTCGCCGCCGGCGGCTCGCGCGGGGCGGAGATGGAACCAGACCAGGGCAACAATCACGGCGTATACGACATAGGCCCCCGTCCACAGGTGGCTTTGCAGGCGTACCCCTATGAGAGGCTCGGCGATAAAGGTGTAGCCGAGAAGCGCGATGAGAGATCCCGCGTTGGAGGCTGCGTAAAGGGGGTAGGGCTCATACCGTCGTCCCAGCGACGAGTGGCTCAGCCAGGACTGGGCCACGACAGCGGTGGTGGAAAGAACGGCAAAGGGGATGGCCACGTGGACAAAAAGGATGACGAGCACCTGGAGGAGCGGCGCGTGGGCGTCGGGTGTCGCCCTGACCGTCAGGGGCAGGTTGACGAGCGGAAGGAGCAGAAGGGCGAGATGCCACCCGCCCAGCTTCCGGGCCAACAGGTGGGCGTAAAGATAGCCGACCATGAGCATGGCCTGATAGAACATGAGACAGGTGAGCCAGACATGGGCCGCGCCGCCGAAATACGGTGTCAGGAGCCGTCCGACAAGGGGTTCCATCCCGAAGAGGAGTAAGGCGCCGATAAAGACCATGAGGGTCAAAAGCGCCATCGATAATTTTTGACCCGACTCATCCGATTTCAAGTGCTGCCTCCTTTATGCCTGTGCTTTAACCTCTGAAAAATAGCAAACCCTTATATGTCCTTTCACGGATATTTTCAAAGGAAAAAAAGATGCCTCCTCCGGATTCCGAAGCGGTAAGGGCCCCCTCAAAATAAGAATTTGCATCCTGTCCTGCCGTCGGGTTAAAAGAATAAAAGAGAGGCGCGCGCCTCGGACAGCAGACGAAAAAGGGGAAGACCAGTTGATACAGCTGAAATACGGCCTCGACGAACGGCCCCCCGCGGGCGCTATGATGCTCCTGGGGTTGCAGTGGTTTGCCATTGCCTTCCCGGTCATTGTGATTATCGGGAAAATCGCCGGGGAAATCCACTCCAGTGATCCGGCGGCGCAGATTGTATACCTCCAGAAGATGGCCTTCGTCATGGCTGCCGCTCTCATCTTCCAGGTGTTCCTCGGTCACCGCCTGCCCCTGATCATCGGTCCTTCCACGGTCCTCCTTGTCGGGATCATCGCCAGCAGGGAATTCGGCCGCGCGACGGTCTACACGGCCATCATCGCCGGGGGGGTGCTTCTGGCCTTTCTGAGCGCAACCGGTCTTTTCGGTTATCTTCGAAGGCTTTTCACCGCCCGCGTGGTGGCCTGTGTGCTTTTACTCATCGCCTTTACCCTGCTGCCGACATCGATGAACCTGATCCTGAAAACACCGGGCCATCCTGTGTCGCAGGCAAACCTCATCTTCGCCTTTGCTCTCATCGCGGCAACCTTTGTCCTGCACCGTTGCCTGAAGGGGGTTTGGAAGGCCACCCTGATCATCTGGTCCATGCTCGGGGGCACGGCCCTTCATCTGGCCGTCATGCCGGAAGCGCCGGCGGCGGCGTCCGGGGCGGCGCTCTTTTCAGGCTTTCTGAGTGATCTGACCCTGGAGCTTGATTTCAACGTGGGGGTGCTCATCTCGTTTGTCATATGCTTCATGGCGCTGTCCATCAATGACCTGGGATCCATCCAGTCCGTGAACGAGCTTCTCAAACCGGGTCATGAGCAGAGGAGGATTACGAGAGGTATCTTCCTGACGGGACTTGCCAACGTGGTATCGGGGTTCCTCGGGGTGATTGGTCCCGTCAATTTTTCCCTGAGCCCCGGTGTGATTTCTTCAACGGGATGCGCATCCCGCTACACCCTGGTGCCGGCGGCTTTCTTGCTTCTGGTCCTCTCTTTCTCGCCGGCGATGATCGTTTTCGCGGGCCGGGTGCCTGCCGTCGTGGTGGGGAGCGTGTTTCTCTACATCCTCTGTGCCCAGGTGGCAGCCGGGCTGTCCGTGGTCTTCGAGTCTGCCACGGGCTATCAATTCACGGACGGACTCGTTCTGGGGCTCCCCATCCTTCTGGGGACGTTGATTGCCTTTCTGCCGCCGGAAGTGATACGGGCCTTCCCGGGGATGATGAGGCCGGTCATCGGCAACGGGTTTGTGGTGGGAATCCTTGCTGCTTTATTTCTGGAGCACGTGATTTTCAGGGAGGGCATAAAAAAACAGGTCTGACAGCGTCGCGAAGGACCCTTCAGACCTGTTGAGTTGATAAGTCTCTCAGGCGGGATAGCCGTCAGACATGATGGGTAGAGAACCGTCTTTAATGCCGAGGACGTTTTCAATTTTCTTGATGATCTGACCCGGCAGAATGGGCTTGGCCAGGATCGGATGTCCCTGGATGTAACCGTACCTTTCCTCGACCTCGCTTTTCTTGATGGCGGCGGTGATGAAGATGATGGGGATTTCGCTCGTGTTTTGATCCTCGAGCAGCTGTTCGGCTGCCTGGGTCCCGTCCATCTCGGGCATCATGAGATCGAGCAGAATGATATCGGCCTTCCGGGCCTTGGCGTATTTGATTCCCGCCTTCGCGCTGGTAAAAAAGGGCACCTCGAACCGGCCCGTCTTCTCCAGGTATTCCTTGAGGATCTGGCAGAGATCTTTGTTGTCATCAATCACTAATACCCTGATTTTTTTTGGTTTTTCGTCCATAAGACCTGCCCGTTCGAACTGTTTTTAAAGCCTGATATGGACCCTTTCGCCTGACTGATTTCGTCTTTATACAAATTAGCAATAAACATACCATGAAGGCGGCCTTGATAAAAAAACGATTCAATTCCACCATGTTTTGCCACCGGCGGGGTTTATCCTTTTTTACTGAAGGTGGGGGACACGGAAATTGTCGGCCAGGCTGACCCGGACCCGGGTCTGCGCGGAGAAAAAAGACCCGCCTGTGTGATTTTCAAACAGTTTTTAGTCCAGGAGGATGCAGCTGCTCGAATGCTCGATCAGCTCTGCGGGCTACCAGTGCTTCCCTGTGCTCCCGCCAGGGGCTCGATGCACGAGCCGTGGCGACAGGCATAAACCTGGGTAAACACGGCCCCGTAGAGGAAGATCTGGGCGGCGAGATTGATCCAGAAAATGAGAACCACGAGCGAACCGGCCGCGCCGTATGTGGAGGCCATGTTCTTGCTTCCGAGGTAGAAGCTGATGAGCATCTGCCCGATGGCGAAGAAAAAGGATGTGGCCGCGGCGCCGACCCAGACGTCTCCCCAGGCGACCTTCGCATCGGGCAGTATTTTGAAGATGAGGGCAAATAGAGTTGTCATGAGCAGAAAGGGCAGAAGGAAGTTGATCAGGACGAAAAGGTATCCAATCCCGGGGATGATGTCCCCGACCACGGTCCGGACAGCCGTGAGGGCGGTCCCCGCGAAAAGCGAGGCGATGAGAAGGAGGCCGCTCAGAAGTACAACGCCCATGGAAATGAGGCGCTTGCGGATCATGCCCTTGAACCCTTCCTTTCGGGGCTTGATTTTCCATATGCTGTTGAGGGCGTCCTGGAGGGCGCCGAACAATTTCGATGCGCCGAATATCATGGTGGCGAATCCGATGGCGGCGGCCAGGATACCGGCCTTTTTGCTGGCCGAGCTCTTGATCAGGCCCTCGATAACGTGGGCGCCGTGCTCACCCACCATGCTCTGGATGCCCCCGACGAGCTCGCCATGCGCGGCCTTTTCACCGAAGAAAAGCCCTGCTATGGCGATCATGATGAGGACAAGGGGTGCCACTGAAAAAATGGTAAAGTAGGCGAGGGCCGCTGCCATTAGCGGCGCCCCACCGTCGCGCCATTCCTCATACGTGTTTTTCAGGAGAAGATAAATATCCTTCGGCTTCATGACGGGCTGCTCCTTTGCGTGATATCTTGGATGTCTCGAAGCGTTTTTACCCGGGCGGAAGAGGCAGGCGATCTGTCTGCTGCCCCTTTCTAACATATCCGGTCATGTGGTTCATTAAAAAATCGTTTTTCTTCTTCGGGAGTACAGGGTTTGGACAGGGCTTGACTTTGTAGGGCGGGCGTCATAATATGCCCCGCAAATCGCCCGGAAGGATTCTGATCGAAAGGGCGCTATAAGCTCGAGAGAGTCAAATTTTGTGGTGCAGGGACGGCCGCCGGGCTCCGCAGGGTTCGGCGGCCTTGATTTTTCATTGGACAGGGCTATCAGGCAGGGAGGTGAACAGTGTCAAGAACAATCATGGAAGGGGATTCGATAAGCGTGCATTACACGGGACGCCTGGAGAGTGGAGAGATTTTCGACTCCTCGCAGGGACGATCGCCGCTGGCCTTTACCGTCGGGTCGGGCCAGTTGATCAGGGGGTTCGACCATGCCGTCATGGGGATGGCTGTCGGTGAAAAAAAGACGGTGACCCTTCTGCCGGCCGATGCCTATGGGGAGCGGCAAGAAGACCTCTTTGTCGATCTTCGGAAAAAGCACA
>Ga0113563_10002648_pt1 | contig 10890 bp, 10 predicted proteins | sample Mud3Dept3metaG_FD_80117 | JGI IMG/M metagenome (GOLD analysis project Ga0113563, IMG submission 80117) | Freshwater wetland microbial communities from Ohio, USA, analyzing the effect of biotic and abiotic controls - Mud 3 Core 4 Depth 3... | ecosystem: Environmental > Aquatic > Freshwater >...
CGGTTGCGGAGCGACTATTTCGCCTTGGTGAACCTGGCCCTGGCGGTGATCGTGTACTATCTGATGGAAAAAGTTCTGGCCGACATCACCCACGGCGACAACGGCCTGTGGTTTTTAACCAACATGTCCTCCACCCCGGTGCTCGACCTGACCCGGCCCAACCAATTCTTCATTTTTGCTTTTCTGGTGGCCATGGCCGTCTGGGCGTTTTACAAATACCTGGACGATTCGGTATACGGCGCCTGTTGCCTGGCTACCAAGATCAACGAAGACAAGCTGAAATTCCTCGGTTACAGCAACTTCAACATCCGCTACCTGGCTTTCATCATCGCCAACACGACGACGGCTTTGGCCGGCTCGCTCTACGCCGTTTATTTAGGCTTTGTGAGCCCTGAAATAACCAGCCCCGCGCGATGTGCCGATCCGGTGGTGGTGACCATCCTGGGAGGGGTGGGTACCCTCTACGGGCCCATCGTCGGGGCGATCGCCTACACCGGGATGAAAGACTTGATCAGCGGGTTTATCGCCAACTGGGAGCTTTTCATCGGCTTGCTGCTGGTATTCATCATGCTCGCCGGAGAAAAGGGGATCTGGAGCACGCTGGGGCCCCTTCTGCAAAACGCCCTTTCCCGGAGGGGAATTTTGCCGAGGACGCAGGATGAGGGGGGGAAGGGTCGATGATGGACACCCAGCTCCTGATTTCCGGCGTCATTTTCGGGCTGAGCATCGGGAGCATCTTTTTCCTGATGGCCATCGGCCTTTCTCTCTGTTTCGGCTTGATGCGCATCATCAGCCTTGACCAGCTTCTGTATTATTCCGTCGGCGCCTTCATCAGCTACAGCCTTTTTGTGGCCACCGGAAATACGTGGATCGGCATCTTCGGGGGAATGGCGGCGGCGGGTCTGGTCAGTTTCGGCGTGGAGCGCTTCGTGTACCTGCGCATTTACGAACGGGATATCACTTTTACCATGATCGCCTCCTTCGCCATTCTGATCGCCGGCGTGGGAGCCATCAAATACATCTGGGGACTGGTTCCCCGGCCGGCCCCCATTCCGATCGAAACCCAGGTCATGATTCTGGGCACGGAAATCCCGGTTTACCGGCTGATGGTCATCGGCATTTCCTTCCTGGTCTATTACGGCATCTGGCTTTTTTTGAACCGGACCATAACCGGCAAGGCCATCAGGGCCGGGATCGAGGACGTGGAACATGTGGAAGGCCTGGGCATCAACGTGTACAGACTCTTCACCGTCACTTTCATCATCGCCGGTACGCTGTCGGGGCTGTCCGGAGCGCTCCATGCGCCGCTGATCATGGTGGACCCCCATATGGGGCTCCACGTGCTGGCCTTCGTTTTCATGGTGGTCATCATCGGCGGTCTGGGCAGCATCAAAGGAACCCTGGCCTCCGCCTTTCTCGTCGGCCAAGTGATCTCCCTGGGGTCCCTCCTCTACGCCCCGCTGGCGCAAATGGCGCCCTTCGCCATCATGCTGCTGATTCTCCTGATCAAGCCCACCGGCCTTTACGGCAGCAAGCTGTTGAAAAGGTAGATGGAAATGGGATGAGACCGATGCGCTCGCCTTTCCATCTGTCGTAAGGCATTGTTCGTCCGGAAGAAAATAAGGAGGATGGGAAATTGAGAGACTTGCTGAAGCAGTTTAGTCTGGACGGTAAAGTCGCTGTGATAACCGGCGCCAGCGAGGGAATTGGGGAAGCCCTGGCCCTAGGCCTGGCGGAGGTGGGCGCAGAGGTAATTCTTTGCAGCCGGCGCGAAGCAAAACTGAAGGAAGTGCAGGCCCAAATGAATAAGACGGGCCTGAGGGCTGAGATTTTTGTATTGGATGTCTGTAAGCTGGGGGACATTCAAAGGTTGAAGGATTTTATTCTGGAACGATTCGGCAAGGTGGATATCCTGGTGAATAACGCCGGCTTTACCGTGACCAAACCGGCATGGGAGGTCACCGAAGAAGAATGGAATTTGATGGTGGATACTGGATTCAAGGGCCTCTTCTTCTGTTGTCAGGTGATCGGTTCCATTATGCGACAGCACGGATATGGCAAAATCCTTAATCTTAGCTCAACCTTCAGTCGAAGTATTATTAGGGGTCGGTCGGTTTACGGGGGGATCAAAGCCGGGGTGTCCCACCTCACCGAGGCCCTTGCTTTGGAATGGGCCTCCGACGGGATCAGGGTGAACGCCTTGGCACCGACTGCCGTCCTGACTCCCAGCCGGAAAGAAACCTTGAAGGGGGAAGTTTTACAGAGGATTCTCAGCCGTATCCCCTTGGGTCGGCTGGCCACTCCCGAAGACCTGGTCAATGCCGCAATCTACCTTTCCAGCCCGGCTTCGGACTTTGTCACCGGACAGACTCTTTTTGTGGATGGAGGTTGGATCGCCGGCAGCTGATTTCCTTAAGCTGACCCTCCAGCTCTGCCGGGGAGGGGCCGGGAGCAAACCACGGGATCGCCCCTACAGGGAATGGGGCCGAACACCTGGTTCAGGCGCCGTGCCCGACCATCCCATGGAACAAAAGTGCTTTGTTCTATCTGCGGCAACATACAATTTTTCCCTTCATTACCGGCTGGCTGCCGAGGCCTTTGGGCTTTGGAACCGGCGATTCATGAAGCGCTCCTGCGGGTTTTTGTAACCTCATTTGGAAAGGAGAAGAGACATTTTGGACCCTAAGCAGAATCCGCGTCCCAGAGTCGACATCATCATGGGCGATGCCACGGGCATCGGCCCGGAGATCGTGGCCAAGTCTCTGAATACCGAGGAGACCCGACGGATCTGTATTCCCGCGGTCATCGGGGATGCCCGGGTGATGGCCGGAGCCATTCGGCTGACCCAAGTCCCCCTGAAGGTGGTCGTCCGGAAGAGCTGGAAGGAAGTTACGGGGGAGGCCGGCTTGATGGAACTATTCGACCTCTCCAACCTCGACCCCCGGGAATACAAGACGGGCGAGGTCAGCGCGCGGGCCGGAAAGGCCTCCCTCGAATACCTGGATTTCGCCATCGCCCAGGTCATGGACGGCCAGGCTGATGCCGTCGTCTTTGCCCCCCTGAACAAGCTGGCCATGAGCCTGGGCGGGTCCGACTTCAAGGATGAGCACAGCTATTTTGCCAAATACACCAAGGCGGAGCTTCACGGGGAGATCAACGCCCTGGACCCCTTCTTCACTTCCAGGGTTACGTCGCACATCGGCTTCCGGGACATCGTGAATCGATTGACCCCCGAGCGGATTATAAAGGCGATCCAGCTGCTCCACCAAACCATGGTCCGCGCGGGCATTCAGAATCCAAAGATCGGGGTGGCCGCCCTCAACCCCCACGGGGGAGAGAAGGGTCTCTTCGGCCCGGAGGAAGAGGAGATCATTAAACCCTCCCTGGAAAGGGCCAGGGCCGAGGGGGTGGACGTGGTCGGGCCCTATCCCGCGGATACGATCTTTCTGCGGGCCCGCCGGGGCGAGTTTTCTGGAATCGTGACCATGTATCACGACCAAGGCCAGATCGCCACCAAGCTGCTGGGATTCGATCGGGGCGTGACCGTCGCCGGAGGCCATCCCATCGTGATCACCACCCCGGCCCACGGGACCGCCCACGATATCGCCGGGAAGGGGGTGGCCGACATCGGAGCTTTCCAGGCCGCCCTGCGGATCGCCGTGCGGATGGCCCAGCATAACAAGAAAAGCGGATGATGATTTAGCTTGCTTTGTTTGATGCGGCCAATTAAAATTTTATTGATAGCAGCCATTCATAAATCCGAAGCACGAAATTCGGAATCCGAAACAAGTTAAGATGCCCGAGACCCAAACCCAAAAGAGGCGAGACTCCCCCAAAAATCCTGGAAGCAAGGGGAAGTCGTCATTCCGGGCAAGCGCAGCGCGACCCGGAATCCAGTTCCGCCGAAGGCAGGATTCAAGCAATTCTGGATTCCGGCTTCCGCCGGAATGACGGAGTAAATGAGCTTTGCAGGAACCTCAGGCCTTTGGGGATTGGGAATTTGAATTTTGGGTTTGTTTCGGGTTTCGATATTCGAATTTCGGATTTTTTTTAGCAGGGGGTTTTCATGAAAGTCATCGGAGTCCATCTGGATCGTTGCACCGGATGCAAGACCTGCGAACTGTACTGCGCGGCTGAAAGGGGAAGCGACGGAAAAACCCTCTTAAAAGCCGTTCAGGAGTCACCCCAGCCCAAGCCCCGCGTCCGCGTGGAGGGAAACAATCGGTTGCCCATGGCCCTGCAGTGCCGCCACTGCCTCAACGCCCCCTGCATCGACGCCTGCCTGACCGGCGCTTTGACCCGGGAGCCCAAGTCCAACCTGGTAGTTGTCCAGGAGGACCGCTGCATCGCCTGCTGGACTTGCACGATGTTCTGTCCCTATGGAGTGATCTACCCCTGGCCGGACCGGAAGATCGCCCTGAAATGCGACCGGTGCGCCTTCATGGACAACCCGGTCTGCGTGGAAGTCTGCCCCTGCAAGGCCCTGGAACTGGTGGATGTGGAGGAGTTCGATAAAATATTCGAGCACCGGCGGAAGGAAGTGGGCAAAAAAATAGGCGGGGAGAAAGCCGGGGGAATGCTTTTGCTCGATTTGAAATGATTTCTGTCTTTCAGCTCTGCAGGGGCGGGTTTGAAACCCGCCCCTACGCCCTGGATGAAGAAAAACGCCGATTTTCATTTTGCGGTATAACGTTGGAGGATATTCATGGAATCGATTCAGGTAAAAACCGTTGACCCCATCAGTCAAGAACTTCTGAAGTCCGCCTCCCAGAGGGGGCTCAAACTGAGCTGGGACCGCTTTGAAAAGCTCCAGCCCCAGGATGGTTTTCTGCGGGTGGGGCTGAGCTGCCCCTACGGGTGCCTCCATGGGCCCTGCCGCATCGACCCCTTCGGACGCGGACCGGAAAGGGGGCTTTGCGGGTTGGACCGGGATGGGATGGTGGCGGCGCTGCTGCTTCGCCTGGCACTGAACGGAGCCTTGGAAGCCATGCCGGAAGAAAGGCCGGGTTCCGAACCCGCCTGGACTCCCTCTTTGAAAGAAGTTCTCCCCCGGGTATTCAAGAACCTTGGAGAAGGCCGAATCTCCTCCGAGGAAGTCCCCAAATCGGCCGCCCTGCTGAACCGCCCACCGGAATCCGCGGAAGGGATGATCAACCAAGCCCTGCGGCTGGCCCTTCTGACCATCGGCTGGCTCTCAAAGGGGCCGGCATCCCAGGGACGGAAAAAATCGCTTCCCCTCAAGGTCGGTTATGGTCTCCTTGCTCAAAAGGAGGTCAACATCGGAATCTGCGGCCAGCCTTCGCCGGATTTCCTGAAAGCGCTCCTGGCCGAAGTGGACAAAACCCTTTCGGGCGGCGGACAGGTTCTCTCCCTGGGCGAATTCATTTCCCTGGATGGAAGCTACCTCCCCAGTGCCTGCACTTCCGGCGAGGCCGAGCTGGTCCTGAGCTCGGGCAGAATCAACTGCCTGATTTTTGGAGCGGGGACCGATCCTTCGATTATCGAACTCTGCCGCACCCTGGATATACCCGCAGCTTCCTCCATCGACCCCAAATCCATCCGGGGCCTGGTGCAAAAAGCCAGAGAGAAGAAGAACCCGGGCATTCAACCCGTTTTGCAGCTGCAGTCCTCTGTGGTGGAAGATGCGGAAGTTGTCGCCGCCTCTTCGGTTCTGGAAGAATCTTTCAAAAAAGGGCCGGCTAAAAAGCTCGCTCTCCTGGGGGGAGCGGATCATCCCTACCATCCCCTGGGGTGGATTCCGGCGGAAGTGACCCCCGCCCTTCTGGGCAAGGGGTTTGCTGTAACCGGCTGGGGTGATTCCGGATTATGGATGGTCAAAAAGGGCCTCGCCTCTGGAAAAAATAAGCGGCCGGTTCAAATCCTGGATGGGAAGCAGGGGCCGGTCCCGGCTTTGAAGGCTCTGGCCTCTACCGGAAAGTTGAAGGATGTTAAAGGAATTTGCTACACCGGTGTTAAAAGCTGTCAGGACCTGGCGGTAGCCCTGGGTCTGGCCGGCCTGGGTCTCAGGGTGGGTATGGCTGTTCCCCTGCCCCTGTGGGGGAGTGAGAAAGTCCGGAATCTCCTCCAGGAAAAGCTGGCTGCCATGGGAGGAAGTCTGACCCACTTCGATCACCCGGCCCAGGCGGAAGAGATTCTGGATTGGTTTATAAAATAACCGTTTTGAGTTCCGAGTTTCGGGTTTTGCTTTTAACTCGAAACTTGAAACTCGCAACCCGAAACTTTAGGAAGTCTTTTATGGACATCGTAATCGTTGGCAGCGGGCCCGCGGGCATTCAGGCAGCCCTTCAATGCCGGCAGAGCTGGCCGCGCAAATCGGTAACCCTGGTCGAAGGGGAGAGTCACGTCGGCTACTGCCGCCCGCTCCTTCCCCAGTTCATGGCCGGCCAGGCCCAGGAGGAGAAGCTCTTTCTCTTCAAACCGGCGGAAGACGCTCTGCTGCGGGTGAAAACCGGGGCGAAGGTGCAATCCCTGGATGGGGAAAAACAAACCCTCCGGCTGGAAAATGGGGAAGAAATGGGATACGAACGGCTGATCCTGGCTCCCGGGGGCAGGCCCATCATTCCCCGCCTGGAGGGGGCCGACGGCCTGGAGGGGGTTTTCCCGGTCCGCAATCTCCCCGAGGCCCAAAAGGTTCGCAGCTGGATCACCAAGGACCAGAAAATCATCGTCCTGGGCGGCGGGCTGGTTGGAGTCAAAACAGCGGCGTATCTCCGGTCGGCTGGCTTCCTGGTGTCGGTGGTGGAAAAAGAGAACCGTCTCCTTCCTCAAGCCCTGAGGGGAGATGCAGCCAAACTCGTGGAAACCCATTTCCGCCGGATGGGCGTTGATCTTTATTTGGGCCAGACCCTTGAAGCGGCAGAAGGGGTTTCTGGGAAAATGAAAAGAGCAAGGGTGGGAGGACGGTGGGTCCCCTGCGATGCTCTGCTCCTGGCCATCGGATCGATCCCCAATGTTTCCTTCCTCGAAAATTCCGGGCTGCTGGAAGACGGAAGACTGCGGGTTTCGGTCTCTCTGCAGACAAAGGACTCCCGGGTCTTTGCCGCCGGCGATGCGGTCACAATTTTTGCCGCGGACGGGAAAAGATATACTCCCTGGACCTGGCCTCAGGCCGTTTCCCAGGGGAAACTGGCTGGGGCGAATCTGTACCGCTCTCAGCCCGTTCCCCTTAAAGCCTTGACCCGGGTGAACTCCATGAACCTTCAGGGCCTGTCCCTCAACATGCTGGGCGCTTACGTCGAGGGCTCGGAAGAGTTTTTGTACGCTCCTCAGGCTGAGGGAGTGTTGCGCCAGGTCTTTCTGCAAGAGGGCCGGGTCATCGGAGGGGCCCTGGTGGGGGATATCACCGGCGCGGGGCCCATCCATCACCTGATGATCAACGGAAAAGGGTCCGCCCAAGAAATTTCAAGGTTCATCAAGCCTTCCTTCGGCCTCCTGCCCCGGAGTCTATCCGACCACGGGATTCAGCGCCGGAGGGCCAGGCTCATTCCTGGAGAGGGAAAATAGTCATGCTGATCCGAAAAGATCTCTGTGTCGGCTGCGGACGGTGCCAACCCTACTGCCCGGTGGGCGCCATTCATTTCGAGGAACTGAAGAGCAACGTGGACCAGGAGGTCTGTTACGAATGCGGAACCTGCCTACGGTCCGAGGTCTGCCCGGTGGATGCCATCGAGGAATCCCCGCACGTGTATGAGTATCCCCGGGCGCTGCGGAAATTCTTCAGCGACCCGAATGCCACCCATGCTCTTACCGGCATCGCGGGGCGGGGAACCGAGGAGTCGAAGAGCAATGATGTCATCAACCGGGTCCTACCGGGGGAAGTGGGGATGGCCATTGAATTCGGAAGGCCCACCCTGGGGATGGACCTGACCAACATTCAGAAGGTCACCCGGGCCATGGCCAGAGCCGGCTTCACCAAGATCGAGCCCGAAAACCCCTTCAATGACCTGATCCAGAACTATGAAACCGGCGACCTGAAACCGGAACTCATGGGCGAAAAGGTCCTGAGCGCGATCATGGAATTCAAGATTACGCCCGATCGACTCGGCTTGGCTCTTCGCACCATCAAAGAAGCGGCCAAAGAGGTGGATAGCGTCTTCGTGGTGGACCTGTATACCCGGGTCGGGCAGGGGCTTACCATCCCACAGGAAGTGCTCGATACGATCAAAACCGAGGGGTATACCTGGCGGCCGAACGCCAAAATCAACATGGGCCTGGGAAGGGCCAACGAGAGGAAAGACCGATGACTCACAGCTTGCACCGGGAAGGACCCCTAGACCTGTTGAACGAGGAGTGTGTCCTCTTTGTCTACCCGGCAAGGGGATTCAACTATGACGGCAGCGGACCCAAGGTCAGGCGCCTGGGTGAGATGCTCTTCCACCAGGGCCCGGCCAACCTCCTTGTGACCACCCTCCGGAAGAACATGTACCTTGCGGTGTCTCAAGAGGAAATCCTGGACAGCATCAAAGATGGAGCTAAGATTTTCTGCGTGCTGGAAAATCGGGAAAAGATCAAAGCCACCCTGGCCAAAATCAAAGAGATGGACGAGGGGATCTCGATCGTGGTCAGCGGAGTCATCGACCGGGTGCGGGAGATCTCGGCGGAACTCGGTATCAATCCCCATACCGTCAACCTCTCCCTCGGAATTCACGGGAAGACGGACCGCCTCCCGCCCCCCGACATCCGTCAGTTTACCACCATGTGCGGCCATGGCATGGTCTCTCCCAAGCTGATCCGGGACTTGATCCGCAGGGTCAAGACGGGGAAACTGGACCTCTGGGGGGCAAGCCTGCTCGCCGCCGCCCCCTGCGCCTGAGGGATTTACAACCCCTGCAGGTCTGCAGAGATGCTCAAAGATTTAGTTCCCCTTTATACCGTGAATCGGCTGTGACCGAAACCCGTAGGGGCGGTTCGCGAACCGCCCCTACATCTGCCTGGACCATGTTAGGAGCAAATCCGGCAGTCTCTTCTCGAGTTCCTAACCTGGCCGAGCTGAAACCAAGAAAGATGTTGCAGGAGAGGCTTCCTGTTGGCTCGTAAGGACCTACGCTTTTTCCCTGGCGTCGCGCGGGAAAAGCGGCCCTTTCAGGGCAGCATCCGTAGGGGCGATTCATGAATCGCCCCTATATGGGCTAAGGAGGCTGCCGATTTTTATTGGAGGATTAGATGCGGATTGATGCTGAGAAATGTATCGGATGCGAGACCTGTCTCCCTTATTGCAACGTGGGCGCAATCTCGATGCAGAATGACGTGGCGGTGGTGGACGAAAAGGTGTGCGTGGAGTGCTGGGTCTGTTACCGCAACCAAGTCTGCCCGCAGGACTGTTTTGAACCAACCCCGCTTAAGACTCCGGGCGACATCTTCAAGCATGTCCTGAGCGATCCCACCGTAACCAGCGAGGGTACGGGGGTTCCCGGTCGGGGCACGGAGGAAGCCAAGACCAACGACGTGACCGGGAGATTCACCGCCGGTACTTACGGCATTTGCATCGACATGGGGAGACCCGGGGTGGGCACCTACATGCGGGATGTGGAAAAGGTGGCCATGGCAGCGGCCGGCGCCGGGGTCCGGTTCGCCAGCCCGAAAGAGACTCCTCTTTCCGGTCTGATGACCGACATTCGAACCGGAAAAATTCGCGATGAGTATCTCCCGGTTCACGTGTTATCCGTGATCATCGAAGGGACCTGCAGGAGAGAACAGCTCGGGCCGGTTCTGGAGGCCTTATTGAAGGTGGAGAAAGAGATCGATACGGTCTTCAGCTTGGGAATCGTTTCCATGGCGGTCGGCGACGGGGATGAACCCCTGTTCAAGACCCTCCAGCAATACGGCCTGAAAAAGCCGCACCGCGGGAAGGTGAACGTCGGGCTGGGAAGACCCCTTTACAAAGCTTAGTGGGGGCACGGTGCATCTTGCCCCTGCGGACGCCCCGAAAGGCGCTTCGATCCGGCTAACCATTTGGCCCTCTTTTTTGATGGCCCTATAACGACAGGAGAATAGAATTATGACTCACAGCTTGCACCGTTGCGGGAAACTTCAGGAGAAAGACTTCGTCTGGCTTTTGTATCATGTGAAAGGCGTGAATGACCAGAATTTCGTCGAGAGGCTCCGCAAGGCGATCGGGATTATTGAGGAAGTGGGGTCGGTGAACTGGGGCGATGTAAAGTCCGGGCCCATCGTGAGCGTCCCCCTGGCGGAAATCAAAGAGAAGGTCACGGAAAAATCGAGAATCCGCGGGGCTTTTACTTCGCGGGACCAGGTGGTCCAATTTCTGAAAAAAATGAAGGAAGCCGACCTCGGGTTTTGCGTGATCATATCCGGGCTCCTGGATCAGGTCTTCTCCGCCTGCCGGGAAGCCGGGGTGAAGCCTCATACCATGAATTATTCCCTCGGCGTCTTCGGCAACAAGAAACTGCTGGCTGACGAGGACACCCTGGCCATTACCACCATGTGCGGGCATCACATGATCCCCGATGAGTTCGTGGCCGAGACCCGGCAGTGCGTGAAAGAGGGAAAGCTTTCTTCCGAGAAAGCGAGCCTGGAGTTTGCCAAGCTGTGCCCCTGCGGCATATTCAATCAGGAGAGGGCCAAGGACCTTTTGATATTGGAGAAGGTAAATCCTGGTTGACGAAACCTGGATGAGCAAGAGGGAAGCTATCCCGAGGCCGCCGTCCGCGGTATCCGAACGACGGCCTACACCCCGCTTCTCGTGCAGCCGCATCAAGATTCCTCTCCCTTTCAAAGAATAAATCTGTTATAATCCCCATCACCCAAAGTTTCAGCGCCTGATCCGGTTTTCCCTTGCCTTGAGAACGCATTTTAAATAGCGCGCGGACCCCCCTGAGCCGGTTGTGGGGATTCACGCCATGGGCGGCC
>Ga0113563_10002650_pt1 | contig 10888 bp, 8 predicted proteins | sample Mud3Dept3metaG_FD_80117 | JGI IMG/M metagenome (GOLD analysis project Ga0113563, IMG submission 80117) | Freshwater wetland microbial communities from Ohio, USA, analyzing the effect of biotic and abiotic controls - Mud 3 Core 4 Depth 3... | ecosystem: Environmental > Aquatic > Freshwater >...
ATCGGGGATTTTCACCTTGTTTCAGCAAAAAGTTCTCGCCCGATCAGCATGCGGCGGATTTCCGAAGTGCCGGCGCCGATCTCGTAGAGCTTGGCGTCGCGCAGCAGCCTGCCAGTCGGGTAATCGTTGATGTAGCCGTTGCCGCCGAGGCATTGGATCGCTTCGAGCGCCATCCAGGTTGCTTTTTCCGCGGCGTAAAGTATCGCACCCGCCGCGTCCCGGCGCGCGATCGTGCCGTTGTCACAGGCGCGGCCCACCGCATACACATACGATTTGCACGCGTTCATCGTCGTGTACATATCGGCGAGTTTGCCCTGCATCAGCTGGAATTCGCCGATGGGCCGGCCGAACTGCTTGCGCTCGTGCACGTATGGCAGCACCACGTCCATGCACGCCTGCATGATGCCCAGCGGCCCCCCGGCAAGCACCGCGCGCTCGTAATCGAGCCCGCTCATCAGCACCTCAACGCCCTTGCCGACTTCGCCGAGAACGTTTTCCGCAGGCACTTCGCAGTTCTCGAACACCAGTTCGCAGGTATTCGAACCGCGCATGCCGAGCTTGTCGAGTTTCGGCGAGGTGAAAAAGCCCTGGCGGCTCTTTTCGATGATGAATGCCGTGATGCCGCGCGCACCCGCACCGAGGTCAGTCTTGGCGTAGACGACGAGCGTGTCGGCGTCAGGGCCGTTCGTGATCCACATTTTGGTGCCGTTTAGCCGATACCGGTCGCCTTCGCGCACGGCCCGCAGCTGCATGCTGACGACGTCGGACCCGGCATTCGGCTCGCTCATCGCGAGCGCCCCGACGTGTTCGCCTGAAATGAGTTTAGGGAGATAGCGTTGTTTTTGCTGCGCGTTGCCGTTGCGCCGGATCTGGTTCACACACAAGTTCGAATGCGCGCCGTAGGAAAGGCCAACCGCGGCGCTGGTGCGGCTGATTTCTTCCATCGCGACGATGTGGGCAAGATAGCCCATGTCGATGCCGCCGTATTCCTCTTCGACCGTGATGCCAAGCACGCCGAGCTCACCGAGACGGCGCCAAAGGTCATTGGGGAAACTGTTGCTGCTATCGATCTCGGCGGCGCGCGGCGCGATTTCCTTGCTGGCGAACCTGGCAACCGTTGCGCGCAGGGAGTCGATGTTTGCGCCGAGGCCAAAATCGAAACTGGGCGTATTCATTGGGTTTATTCCGTTGATGTTAAACGAAAATTAACATAACGTTTACGTAAACGGAACCACTTGGTACGACGTCTCAGGCGGCCGCCGGTTGCTGGCGGGCGAGTTGATTCTCGGCGAGCAGCTTGCGGCACTGGTTTTCGAAAAATGTGATCTCGTTCAACATCACCTCGATATCTTCGCGTTGCTGTTCGAGCATTTCGCGGCGGTGCTCGAGCTTGGTCATGAATTCCTGCAACTGCTGTTTCTCGTCGCGCGCCAGGTCGTAGAGATTGAAAAGTTCGCGGATCTCGGCCAGGCTGAAGCCGAGGCGCTTGCCGCGCAGCGCGAGTTTCAGGCGCACGCGGTCGCGGTTGCTGAACAGGCGGTTCGTGCCTTCCCGGCGGGGGTTGAGCAGGCCCTCATCCTCGTAATGCCGGATGGTGCGGGTGGTGACGTCGAATTCGGCGGCAAGCTCAGTGATGGTAAACGTGGTTGTCATTGTGCTATGCAATATAAATGTGTAGAATTTAAATACTCCAGTAGAATCAAAATGTTCAGTTTTTAAACAATTACCTTTACGTAAACGTAATGCGATTAGCGACTAAAGTCAAGCCCCGCTTGGCAGACGAGCCGGAGTACCCGCACCCCAACGCGCCCTCGCCCGCAGGTTTACACGAGGTGGCGCCGGGAGTCTATTGGTTGCGCATGCCGTTGCCGTTCGCGCTTGACCACATCAACCTGTGGCTGCTCGCGGACGGCGATAGCTGGACGATCGTCGATTGCGGTTTTGGCGGCGAGCCGACGCGCGACTTGTGGCGCCGGATTTTTGCGAGTCATCTGGGCGGCAGGCCGGTGACGCGCATCGTCGTTACGCACTTTCATCCGGACCACTTCGGCCTCGCCGCATGGCTCGCACGGGAATGGAACGCGCCGGTGCTGATGAGCGAGCCGGAATTCGCTTCGGCACAGGCGTGGGACGCGGGGCGCGACCCGTTCACGCGCGAAGGCCATATCGCCATGTTCCGGCAGCACGGCCTGCGCTTCAGTGCCGACGACAACGCGCTCCCGCGCGAGACTCTGTTCCGCCGCGGCGTGCCTGACATCCCGGCGCAAATCGTGCCGCTCACGGATTGCCAGGTTTTGCAGATCGGCGGCCGCGCCTGGCGCGTCATTTCCGGCCACGGCCATTCGCCCGAGCATGCGGCATTGTGCTGCGACGGGCTCGGCGTGCTGATCGCAGGCGACATGGTATTGCCGCGCATCAGCACCAACGTCAGCGTGCAGCCGAATCTGCCCGACGCCGACCCGCTCGGGATGTTTCTCGATTCGCTGACGCGCCATGCCGAATGTGACGCCGGCACCCTGGTATTGCCATCTCACGGTCTGCCGTTTTATGGCCTGCGCGAACGGGTGAAACGGCTGCACCGGCATCACGCCGAGCGTCTCGACGAATTGCTGCGTGCGTGTGACGAGCCGCGCACCGGCGCCGAGGCGATGAGGGTATTATTCAAGCGCGCGCTCGATTCGCACCAAACTCTGTTCGCGATGGGTGAGACGCTGTCACATCTCAATTACCTGCGTCGCCGCGGACAGCTCGAGCGCGCGAGCGGCACCGACGGCATCTACCGCTTCACGCGCAGCTGAACAGCCTCGGAGTTTCAGGAGAACCGCAGTGACGACACCCGCAACCGGGTCCGCGCTTGACCCGGCCGAACTCGCGCAGACCTACGCCGAGATCGCGCGTCGCAGCAGCGAACTGCTGACCCGCTTCATCGGGAATCATGCGGCAGGCGGTGACCAGGCCTACGGTGACGAACTCGGAATTGCCAAGGCGTTCTACGAGATGATGGGCAAGCTGCTCGCGGACCCGGCGAAATTGGCCGGGATGCAGTTCAGGCTTTGGCAGGATTACCTGTCGTTGTGGCAGCATTCGATGCTGCGCGTCCTGGGTCACGACAGCCAGCCGATGATCGCGCCGGCGCAGAACGATCGCCGCTTCACGCACGATGATTGGCAGCAGAACTTTCTCTACGATTACGTCAAGCAGTCGTACCTGATCGCCGCCAAGCACCTGCATCAGACCGTCGGGAGCGTGCAGGGGCTGGACGACCAGACTGCGAAGAAAGTCGATTTTTACACCCGCCAGTACATCGATGCGTTGAGCCCGAGCAATTTCCTGCTCACCAACCCCGAGGTGTTGCGCGAGACCCTCAACTCGGGCGGCCAGAACCTGGTCAAGGGGCTGAACAACCTGCTCAAGGACCTCGAGCGAGGCGGCGGCAAACAGTTGCGCGTGAAAATGACCGATCCGTCGGCATTCCAGGTCGGGGGCAACATTGCTGCCACGCCGGGCAAGGTCGTGTATCAGAACGACCTCATGCAGCTCATCCAGTACGCGCCGCTGACGAGCCGGGTTTATAAGCGCCCACTCCTGATTTTGCCCCCGTGGATCAACAAGTTCTACGTTCTCGACTTGCGCGAGAAGAACTCGTTCGTCAGGTGGGCGGGCGAACAGGGGCACACGGTGTTCATGGTGTCGTGGGTCAACCCCGACGCCACATTCGCGCAAAAGACGTTCGACGATTACCTGCTTCAGGGGCCGCTCGCGGCGCTGGATGCGATCGAACAGGCAACCGGTGAACGCGAAGTCAACGCCGTCGGGTTCTGCCTCGGCGGCACGCTGCTCGCCGCGGCGCTTGCCTATATGGCCGCGAAGCGCGACGAGCGCATCAGGAGCGCCACTTTCTTCGCCTCAATGATCGATTTTGCCGAGCCCGGCGAGCTCGAAGTGTTCATCGATGAAAAGCAGGTCCGCAATCTCGAGCGGAAAATGCAGGAGCGCGGCTATCTCGAAGGCCACGAGATGGCGACCACTTTCAACCTGCTGCGGGCCAACGATCTGATCTGGTCATTCGTCGTCAACAACTACCTGCTCGGCAAGGAGCCGTACCCGTTCGACCTGCTCTACTGGAACTCGGACTCGACGCGCATGCCCGCGGCGATGCATGCCTTTTATCTGCGCAACATGTATCTCGGGAACCGGTTGCGCCAGCCGGGTGGAATCACGTTGAACGGCGTGCCGATCGATCTCTCGAAAGTGGCCGTCCCGCTTTATTCCGTGGCCACCATCGAAGACCACATCGCGCCATGGAAGTCGACGTACGCGGGCGCACGGCTCTTCCCCGGCAAAGTTCGCTTCGTGCTCGGCGGCTCGGGCCATATCGCGGGCATCATCAATCCGCCGCGCGCCAACAAATACGGCTACTGGACCCACGACACGCTTGAAGATACCCCGGATGAGTGGCTCGCCGGCGCAACGCAACACCCGGGCTCGTGGTGGAATGACTGGGCGCAATGGGTCAAAGCCCATGCGGGGCCCCGGGTCGCGGCGCGCGAGCCGGGCAAAGGCAAGCTGCAAGCGCTCGAAGACGCGCCCGGGTCGTACGTGAAGCTGCGGCTGGACGGGCCGCAGCGGAAGACGCAATAGCGCCAGGTCCCTGGCGCACACACCGAGGGCGGCGCATTCATGCAAATCAAAGACAGCGTATTCCTGATTCCCGGCGGCGCATCGGGGCTCGGGGCGGCGACCGCACGGCATCTGATTGCCGGCGGCGGCAAGGTGGTGATCGCCGACCTTAACCAGCAGGCCGGCGACAAGTGTGCCGCCAGCCTGGGCGCCAACGCGCGGTTCGTGATTGCCGACGTCACCAGTGAAATGCAAGTGCAGCAGGCGGTCGATGCCGCGGTGACAACCTTCGGCGCGCTGCACGGGTTGATCAACTGCGCCGGGGTCGCGCCGGGCGAGCGCGTGCTGGGCCGGGATGGCCCGCACCGGCTCGAGACTTTCAGCCGCGCGATTGGCGTCAATCTGATCGGCAGCTTCAACGCGTTGCGGCTCGCGGCAGGCGCGATGACCGGCAACCCGCCAACCGCGGACGGCGAGCGTGGCGTGATCATCAACACGGCATCGGTCGCCGCGTTCGAAGGGCAGATCGGTCAGGCCGCGTACAGCGCGTCCAAGGGCGGCATCGTCGCGATGGCGCTGCCGGTTGCGCGCGAGCTTGCCAGGTTCGGAATCCGCGTCATGACCATTGCGCCGGGCATTTTTGATACCCCGATGCTCGCTGGCATGAGCGCAGAAATCCGCGCCTCGCTCGGCGCGCAGGTGCCGTTTCCGTCGCGCCTGGGCCAGCCCGAGGAATACGCGCGGCTGGCGGCGTTCATCATCGAGAACCCGATGCTGAACGCCGAAGTCATCCGTCTCGATGGCGCGATCCGCATGGCGCCAAAGTGAGCGGCGCGGCGGTCCGATTATTTGTGGAGGGGTAGATGTCCAGTCATCAGATCAGCCGCTATCCGGTACCGCAGCTTGCCGACCTGCCGCAGGACGTGCGCGAGCGCATCCTTGCGGTTCAGGAGAAGGCAGGCTTCATTCCCAACGTGTTCATCACGCTCGCCCACCGGCCGGCCGAGTTCCGCGCGTTTTTCGATTATCACGATGCGCTGTTACTGAAAGACAGCGGGCTTTCCAAAGCCGAGCGCGAAATGATCATCGTCGCGACCAGCGCCGCCAATCAGTGCCATTACTGCGTCATCGCGCATGGCGCGATTTTGCGCGTTTACGCCCGGAATCCGCTGCTCGCCGACCAGGTCGCGGTGAACTACCACAAGGCCGATCTGGCGCCACGCCAGAAGGCGATGCTCGATTTTGCAGTCAAGGTCGCGCTCAACTCGCGCGCGATCGACGACGCGGATTTTCCGCGCCTGCGCGAGCACGGGTTTTCCGACGAGGATATCTGGGACATCGGCGCGATCGCGGCGCTGTTTGCGTTGTCCAACCGCATGGCGAATCTCATCGATATGCGGCCTAACGACGCGTTTTACCTGTTGGGACGCGTGCCCCGGTCCTGAGCGCAAGCCCGGGTCCGGCCCGGATTGCGAGGGGGAATTTGGTGCGTCACAACATGGGCGCGTTCCATGGCACGCGCGGTGCCGATGTTATAATCCGCTCGCAAAAGCCGGGCGCCAAAAGTGCCGGCTGCCAACGGCAGTACGCCCGATCCAGCGGACACCACAACCTTACCAAGGTGATGCTATCGACATGAAGGACATCGTTCCTGACATCGACCCACAGGAAACACAGGAATGGCTGGAGGCACTCGACAGTGTCCTGAAGCACGAAGGTCCGCAACGCGCCCACTTCCTGCTCGAACAGCTGGTGGACAAGGCGCGCCGCAGCGGCGCCTATTTTCCGTTCTCGCTCAACACCGCTTACGTCAACACCATTCCGACCGCGCAGGAGGAACGTTCGCCGGGCAACCACGAACTCGAAAACCGCATCCGCGCTTACGTGCGCTGGAACGCGCTCGCGATGGTGTTGCGCGCTAACAAGCACACCAACGTCGGCGGGCACATCGCGAGCTTTGCCTCTGCCGCCACGCTGAATGACGTCGGTTACAACCATTTCTGGCGTGCCACGAGCGAAAACTTCGGCGGCGACCTGATCTTCACGCAAGGCCATTCTGCGCCCGGCATCTACGCCCGCGCCTTCATGCTGGGACGCCTCACCGAAGAGCAGATGGATAACTTCCGCCAGGAGGTTGACGGCAAGGGACTGTCGTCGTACCCGCACCCGTGGCTGATGCCGGACTTCTGGCAGTTCCCGACGGTGTCGATGGGGCTGGGGCCGTTGATGGCGATCTACCAGGCGCGCTTCATGCGCTACCTGCGGGACCGCGGTCTGCGCGAGGCGGAGGGCCGCAAAGTATGGGCGTTCATGGGTGATGGCGAGTCTGACGAGCCGGAGTCGCTCGGCGCGATTTCGCTCGCCGGGCGCGAGCACCTCGACAACCTGATCTTCGTCGTCAACTGCAATCTGCAGCGGCTCGACGGTCCGGTACGCGGCAACGGCAAGATCATCCAGGAACTCGAGGCCCACTTCCGCGGCGCCGGCTGGAACGTGATCAAGGTGATCTGGGGCGGCTACTGGGATCCGCTGTTCACGCGCGACACCAGTGGACTGCTGCTCAAACGCATGGAGGAATGCGTCGACGGTGAGTACCAGACCTTCAAATCCAAGGACGGGGCCTACGTGCGCAAGCATTTCTTCGGCAAGTACCCCGAGCTGCTGGAGATGGTCGCGACGATGTCGGATGACGACATCTGGAGGCTTAACCGTGGCGGCCACGATCCGCACAAGGTCTACGCCGCCTACGCGGCAGCCATGAAGCATACCGGGCAGCCGACGGTGATTCTGGCCAAGACCATCAAGGGCTATGGCATGGGACAGGGGGGCGAATCGCAGAACATCACCCATCAGCAGAAGAAAATGGGGATGTCTTCGATCAAGGCGTTCCGCGACCACTTCGGGATTCCGGTGCCCGACGAGCAACTCGACGAAGTCCCTTACGTCAGATTCGCGGAGGGCTCGCCCGAACTCACCTACATGCGCGAGCGGCGCGAGGCGCTTGGCGGCTACCTGCCGGCGCGGCGGCGCAAAGCGGCGCCGCTCGAGGTTCCGCCGCTCGCGGCGTTCGAATCGCTGCTCAAGGCGACGGGCGAGGGACGCGAGATGTCCACCACCATGGCATTCGTGCGCATTCTCACGATGCTGGTGCGCGACAAGAAGATCGGCAAATTTATCGTGCCGATCGTGCCGGACGAGTCGCGTACCTTCGGCATGGAAGGCATGTTCCGCCAGCTCGCCATCTATTCGCACGTCGGCCAGCTCTACACCCCGCAGGACGCCGAGCAGCTGATGTTCTACAAGGAGGAGAAGACCGGCCAGATCCTGCAGGAAGGCATCAACGAGGCGGGCGGCATGTCATCGTGGATTGCGGCGGCCACGTCGTACAGCACGCACGGCATCCCGATGATTCCGTTCTACATCTTCTACTCGATGTTCGGTTTCCAGCGCGTGGGCGACCTGGCGTGGGCTGCCGGCGACATGCGCGCGCGCGGCTTCCTGCTCGGCGGCACGGCCGGCCGCACCACGTTGAACGGCGAGGGGTTGCAGCACGAAGACGGCCACAGCCACATTCTCGCCTCGACCATCCCGAACTGCGTCGCGTTCGATCCGACCTACGCCTACGAGCTCGCGGTGATCATCCAGGACGGCATGCGCCGCATGTACCAGGAACAGGAGGACGTGTATTACTACATCACCGTGATGAACGAAAACTACGAGCATCCGGCGATGCCCGAGGGCGTGGAGAAGGGCATACTCAAGGGAATGTATCTGCTGCGTGAGGGCAAGGCGAAGAAAAACGCGCCGCGGGTGCAACTGCTGGGCAGCGGCACCATCCTGCGCGAGGTGATTGCCGGCGCCAACCTGCTGGAGCAGGATTTCGGCATCGTTGCCGATATCTGGAGCGCCACCAGTTTCAGCCAGTTGCGCCGCGACGGCATCGAGACGCAGCGCTGGAACATGCTGCATCCCGAGAGCGAGCCGCGCCTGAGCCACCTCGAGAACTGTCTCAAGGACCGCGACGGCCCCGTGATCGCCGCCACCGACTACATGAAGCTGTTCGCCGACCAGGTGCGCGGACAGCTGCCGGCCCGCCATTTTCATGCGCTCGGCACCGACGGTTTCGGCCGTTCCGATACGCGCGAAAAACTGCGACGTTTCTTCGAGGTCGACCGCAACTACGTCGCGGTCGCCGCGCTGAAGGCGCTCGCCGACATGGAACTCGTGCCGCGCAAGACGGTGACCGAAGCGATCAAAAAATACGGCGTCGATCCTGAAAAACCAAACCCGGTCACGGTTTAGAAGCATTCACTTTCAGGCAGGCATGAGCAACTTACTCGAAATCAAAGTCCCCGACATCGGCGACTACCACGACGTGCCGATTACCGAAGTGCTGGTGAAGCCCGGCGACAGCGTCGCCGCTGAAGATCCGTTGATTACGGTCGAGTCCGACAAGGCGACGCTGGATATTCCCGCGCCAGCCGCCGGCGTGGTCAGGGAAATCAAGGTCAAGGTTGGTGACAAGGTGTCGCAGGGCACGCTGGTGCTGACGCTGGAAGCCGGCGCGGCGCAGCCTGCTGCCGCCGCACCCCAGCAGGCCGCAGCGGTTGCGGCGCCGGCAGCGCTTCCCGCAGCACCCCCCGCTGTAACCAGGCCCGCGTCGCCACAACCGGCCGCGCCGCGCGCAGCGCCGGCCCTGCCGACCGCGGCGTTGGAGCCGGTCGACGCAGCGGCGGCCGGATTGACTCACGCTGGCCCTTCGGTGCGGCGCTTTGCGCGCGATCTCGGCGTCGATCTCGGGGCGGTCACCGGTAGTGGTCCCAAGGGGCGGATCCTGCGCGAGGACGTGCAGGCGTTCGTCAAAACCGAATTGACGCGGTTTGCGGGCGCAGCCGGCTGCATCGGCTTCAATCTGCCGCCGCTGCCGCAGATCGATTTCGCCAAATTCGGTCCGGTGCAAACGCAACCGTTATCACGCATCAGGAAATTGTCCGGCGCGAACCTGCTTCGCAACTGGTTGAACATCCCGCACGTGACGCAGCACGACGAGGCCGACATCACCGAGCTTGAGGCATTCCGCAAATCGCAGGCCGATGCAGCCAGTAAAGAAGGCGTCCGCGTCACGCTGGTCGCGTTCCTGATCAAGGCGGTGGTGGTGACGCTCAAGGAGCATCCGAATTTCAACGCGTCCTTGTCATCCGATGGTGAAAGCCTGATCCTCAAGCAGTACTTCAACATCGGCGTCGCGGTCGACACCCCGCTCGGGCTGGTGGTACCGGTCTTGCGGGATGCCGACAAGAAAGGCCTGCGCGAACTGGCGAAGGAACTTGGCGACGTGAGCGGTCGCATGCGCGCCGGCAAGATCGCCGCCGCCGATCTGCAGGGCGGATGTTTCTCGATTTCGAGCCAGGGCGGCATCGGCGGCACGTTTTTTACGCCGATCATCAATGCGCCGGAAGTGGCGATACTCGGGGTCGGCCGCGCGCTCACCAAACCGGTATGGGATGGCAAGCAATTCGCACCGCGGCTGCTGCTGCCGTTGTCGCTGTCGTACGACCACCGCGTGATCGACGGCGCGCAGGCCGCGCGCTTTATCGCGTTTCTGGGCGCCGTGCTGTCCGACATCCGGCGTTTGGCTCTGTGAGTGATTAGCGCGTTGTCAACCGCCCCCATCGGCATCCTCGGCGGCACGTTCGACCCCGTGCATTTCGGCCATCTGCGCCTCGCGCAGGAAGTCGGCGAATTGTTGCGGCTCGCCGAGGTGCGGTTTATCCCAGCGGGCACGCCGCCGCACCGCGCCGCGCCGCACGTCACGCCGCCGCAGCGGCTCGAGATGGTGCGGCTCGCGGTCGCCGACAATCCATTGTTCGCCGTCGACGACCGGGAAATCAGGCGCAGCGGCCCGGGTTACACCGTCGAGACCCTGACTGCGCTGCGGCGCGAAGCGGGCAACACGCGCCCGCTGTGCCTGCTGCTCGGGGCGGACGCGTTCCTCGAGCTTGCCACCTGGCACCGCTGGCATGAATTGTTCGGGCTCGCGCACCTGATCGTCGCGCATCGCCCGGGCTTCCCACCCGAATCGTGGCCGGTGCGCATGCCGCAGCCGCTGGCGCGCGAATACGAAGCGCGGCTGCTCAAGCAGCCGCTCGCCGTACATCTGTCGCCGGCCGGCGGCGTTGCCACCCAGGCGATCGCGGCGCTGGATATCTCCGCGACGCTGATCAGGGAGTCGCTGGCGCGGGGCGCGAGCCCCCGCTATTTGCTTCCC
>Ga0113563_10002651_pt1 | contig 10887 bp, 9 predicted proteins | sample Mud3Dept3metaG_FD_80117 | JGI IMG/M metagenome (GOLD analysis project Ga0113563, IMG submission 80117) | Freshwater wetland microbial communities from Ohio, USA, analyzing the effect of biotic and abiotic controls - Mud 3 Core 4 Depth 3... | ecosystem: Environmental > Aquatic > Freshwater >...
GCGATATACGTGTCCTCCTCCTCTTCCGCGTCGATCCACTCGACCACACCCTCCCGGATGAGGTCGGACCAGCGCGCCTTCCCAGAGCGCATGTCCTCGACATGCTTGTGGGTCAGGAGCGTCTTTCCGTGACGGACGACGAGCATTGGCCTCCTCAGCCTTCCCTCGTCGCAGTTGATAATGATCTCGTTCATGTTGTCGTCGAAGCGCACGTTGACCTCGGACGACAAGAGCCCAGACCGCCTTCTCTGGCGAATCTCCTCTACGAGCTCCTTTGGCTTGTCATGGAGACCGATGAGGTCTCCGTTGACGTACACTCTGGTCTCAGTCGTCTGTTGCTCCCCGACGTCCTTGACGCCCAGGTCCTTCAGCAGCCAGATGACCTCCTTCTCATCATAGCCTTCCGACACGTCGACTATCAATGCGCAGTTCTTGACAAGGCCACAGTTCTGTCCTTCTGGAGTCTCGTTCGGACAAAGCCTTCCCCACTGTGTGGGGTGCAAGTCTCTCGCCTCGAAGTGCGGCTGGCTCCTGGTCAGCGGTGAAGTCACTCGCCTCAGGTGAGACAGAGCGCTCATGTTGGACGTCCTGTCCAGCAACTGCGAGACACCGGCTCGGCCACCGACCCAGTTGCCCGTGGCGAACGCGTGAAGCAACCTGTGAGTGAGCAGGTCAGGCCTGATCGCCGATGAAATCTTGAGACCCTTCTTCCTTGTGTAGCCTCTCTCCAGCTGGTACTTCAAGTCCTTGATGAGGTTTGTGAATGCGACTCTGAACAGATCCTCCATCAAGTCGCCTGCGAGTTTCAGCCTCTTGTTGGCATAATGGTCCTTGTCGTCTTCCTTCCTGTGACCAAGCTCCAGTTCGAGTATGGTCCTTGCGACTCTGCCCAGGAAGATGGCTTTCTTCAAACGCACATCGGATGTGTCGCCGAGATGCGGGAGAAGCGAGCGGTCGATGATGCTCTCGACTTTCTTCGCGCGGTACTCCTTTGCCTGGCCCGTGGCGAACTTGCGCTCGAGGAACAGTATGGCGTCCTCGGTCGTGTAGATGCCGTTCGGCGGGTAGAGCTTCTTGTTCTGGCACTCTTCGATGTTGGCGTAAACGATGTTTGACATCTGCGAATCCGACACTATTGATTTGAAGATCTCCTCATCGCTCTCCATTCCGAGCGCTTTCATTAGGACAATCAGCGGTATCTGTCCAGAAGCTGCAGGAACGGACACGACAAGCATGCCATCCTTCTTCTTCTCCATCAGAGTGAGGGCTCTGTACCCTTCCTTCTGAGAGAAGACCTTCGCGACATGCAGGCTCGTCCCGTACCTCTCATTCAACTCGACCATGACCCTGTTCGGCGCGAGGTCCTCGAGTGAGATCAATGCCCTCTCGGTCCCGCCGATGATGAAGTACCCACCAGTATCGCACAGGTCCTCCCCCATGCCCACGAGGAACTTGTCCAGCTCCTCCGGGGTCGGCTCCCTGTCAGTCTCGATGTTGTCCTTATGAAGGTTGCACTTCTTCGACATGACCATGACTGGCAGGTCTCCGATGTGAACCTTCTCCGGCTCCCTCTCAATCCCGTCTTCGACTACCGTGAACTCGAGCCATATCGGCGCAGAGTAGTTCAAGTTCCTAAGACGAGCCTCCATCGGGAAGAGGTCGTGCGTGGCGCCATTCGCCTCCTTGATTACAGGCCTTCCGACGGAAATGGTCGGCCTCGCGTTGGAATCCACCTGGCCGGTCTTCTCGTCTCGCTTCCGACCGATGTGGATCTCGATGATCTTGCCTTCAGTGCGGTCTGGATCGAGCTTGATTATTCCCCGTTCCATCTCATCTGGCGAGGATCGGACATTGTCCACGATCTTCTGCATCCTGCTGTTCGGGTGATCGATTGTGGGCAGGAAATCGTTGTACGACGCTATGTGATGATTTACAATACTTCTTTCCCTGAAATAGGTTTCAACCAGTTCTCTCAAGGGCTCACCCCCTTACCACCAATCTATAGCAGACGGACACGCCGCTTGTCGCGCTCCGCCTCACGATCTTGACTACCATTCCCTCTTCCACCGGGCCCGCGATCACGTCCAGCGCGCGAATGCACGGGTCCGCCAACCTTATCTTCGGAAGCTGGTCCTTGGTCAGTTTCAGATCCTTCAGGACCTTATCGGCCTCCTTCTCCGGCAGGAGATGATGCTCAGGAACGAGCTCATGCTCCAAGACGTTAAATTCTTCGGCCATTCGATTTCACCCCGACAGCCTGGAGTCCTGTGTCGAGAAGCGTTTCATCCACACCAACCCCTGCAACGACCCTTGCATGACGCTTGGCGGGCCCGCGGGGATTTCCGAGACTAGTCTGTGAGGCATAGTCATTCGAACCCCGGGCCACCTGCTTAAAAGGCAGATGCTCTTTCTAGGGAGTCTTACACATGAAGAATGCATGAGATTCCTACCTAGCTGAGCTACGGGCCCTGGGCGGCATGGATACCCTAGGCTGCGTTAGCAGGGCGTGTAGTCGCTCGTCCTATATAATGATTTCTCGGATTTCTACCTTTTTGTTTGTGCTCGTCCTTTTTCGTACCTTTCTCGTCGCTCTTTAATTAATTTCGGGACGATAAATTTCGATTTTAGGGAAAGTTCTTTCAACCTTCCGATTGCGAGACTCTGCCACGGTACAACCGGCCGTTCCAAGATCTCGCCCGAAATCCGAGCACTGGCCTGCGCTCGCACGACTCTCCACAGTCACACTACTATCATTATATACACGGAGTCGTTACCTCAGCGCAGAGGTCGAAGCTGTTTGATTGGCCAGGAAAAGATATGCAGCTCATGCGGTGTCCGTTTGGTCAGGAAGACCGAGACGACATTCCTTTGCCCGAGTTGCGGAAAGGCGACAATCGGCAGGTGCATGAACTGCAGAGATCAGAGCGTCCACTACAAGTGCCCCGAGTGCGGGTTCGTTGGACCCTGAGGTGTTTTTCATGGGAGAGGTAGGGCTGCAATATCGAATACTACCAGAGGGGCTGGAAACCGACCTCGACAAGCTGAAAGGCGACATCGAGAAGGCATTGCCAGCAGGTGCCAAGCTCAGGGCTTCAGAGCAGAGACCGCTCGCATTTGGTCTGAAGGCGCTGCATGTTCTGATCGTGATGGACGACAAGAAGGGTGGCGCGGAACAGGTTGAGGACGTGCTGAATACCGTCCCAGGTGTCCAGAGTGTCGAGATCGTAGAAATGGGTCTCCTCTAGACATCTGGACGCATCGATTCTAGAAGCCGGTTCTTAATGCAGATACAGCGAGACACGTTTCTCAGACTGGTCTGAAAGAAACATGCTTGAAAGGGTTTGAGTGGGTTTGAGATTCGTCTAGGCCTTCGGTCTCGGCTTGATGAACCCGGTCTTCATCAACATCTTCGTCTGCTTTCTCGCCCGTCCGATGATGACCTCGGCCTTCTTGTAGAACTCATCGTAGCTGAGCTTCTCTCGCGCGATGCCCTCTTTGACCGCAGCAGTCGCGACCGCAGCAGCCTCTCTCGGGAATACCTCCCACTCATCCATCGTTGGCACGATGTAGTTCTCGTTGATGCCGTTGTCCTCTGCTGTTCTGGCGATCTCCATTACGGCAGCGACACACATCGTATCCGAAATCGTCTTGGCCTTTGCATCCAGGGTTCCTCTGAAGATACCAGGGAATCCCAACGAGTTGTTGACTTGGTTCGGGAAGTCCGACCTGCCGGTCGCGACAATCTTCGCGCCAGCCTCGAGCGCCTCCCATGGCCATATCTCGGGAATCGGATTGGCAGTTGCAAACACAATCGCGTCGTCTGCCATTCCCTTGATCCATTCAGGCTTGACCGTGCCGGGTCCGGGTTTCGAAGCCGCGACAAGGATGTCCGCGCCCTTGAGCGCAATCTCTGGACCTCCGATGACCTGCTCTTTGTTTGAGTGCTCGCACATGAAGAGCTTCTCTTTGTACCCCGCCCGAAGCTCGTCGCACCTGCTGAGATTCAGAGTGCCCTTGGAGTCGCTCATGACCATGTTCTCCCACTTGTAGCCCGCGAGATGCATGATTCTTGAGATGGCGATGTTCGCGGCACCAGCGCCAATGAATGCCGCCTTCATCTCGCTCGGCTTCTTGCCTACCACCTTGGCTGCGTTGACAGCCCCTGCGGCCACAATCGTTCCAGTACCCTGTTGGTCGTCATGCCAAACTGGTATCTCGCACTCGTTCCTCAGTCTTTCGAGCACGTAGAAGCACTTCGGCTGAGAGATGTCCTCAAGGTTCACACCACCAAGCGATGGTTGGAGTATCTTGACTGTCTCAATGATCTTGTCCGGGTCCTTTGTTCCCAAGCACAGAGGGAACGCATCCACTCCACCCAGATACTTGAATAGAAGTGACTTGCCCTCCATGACTGGCATTCCCGCCTCGGGGCCGATGTCACCGAGTCCCAAAACTCTCGTGCCGTCCGATATCACACCGACCGTGTTCCACCTGTTGGTGTGAATGTACGACAAATCCTTGTCCTTGTTGATCGCTTTGCACGGCTCCGCCACGCCGGGTGTGTACCAGATCGCAAAGGCGCTGAAGTCCCAGACAGCGCACTTCGGAACCACCTCGATCTTTCCCTCGTAGAACGGGTGATAGATCATCGCGAGCCTTGCAGGCTCGTATGCCTTCTTCAGAAGCTGCTCCACCGAGGTCTTCTCAAGTGGTTTTCCCATGGGCTTCGCCTTCTTGGCAGGAGCCTTCTTCACGGCCTTGTTCTTGACAGGTTTGGATTTCTTTGCCATTCGAATCTACCCCTAGATTTTCGTTCAATTTCGAAACTCGTCAACAGGATTTCTCAAATCCGACAAACGGAGAAGGATTCCGCCGATTAATACATTTTGAATGTAAGCGGAATGGGACTTAGAACCCTCTGGCATAGAGTATTTCAGGTCCCCGACGAGAACGTAACATATAACCATGCCAAACCGCTTCATGACGGCAATGAGGGCGCTGGTTCTTGACGGATACACCGACGAGCCTGCGTGCCTGGGCGTGCCCCCGTTCATATCACCCTATGCGAGGTTGGCGTTTGGGGCCCTAGTCTCGTCGGGGGTCGATGTCCAGTACAGGACTATCGACGAATGGCGCTCTGGATCTCTTGGTGTTGACAGATACGACCTGCTCGCAGTGATCAGGAACATAGCTGTTCCTGGCAAGTACCTAAGGGGGATGCCGGCGAGTGATAGAGAACTCTTCACGATTGTCGGTTCGTTCAAAGGGACCACGGTCGCGAGCTTCGGGGTTGCATCCACCAGGCTTCCGAAGAATCTGTACGAGCTGTTCGACTATGTGTCCGAACAGGACCTCGATGCCTCGGTCCACGACCTTGTCGCATCCGGAGAATTTGTCCAGAGAAGGAGGAGCACTGCAGAATGGAACGAATGGCTGGTTAGGGGGGCCACCGCGTGCTCTCAACATCCGGACCACTGGGGACCGCTGATCGCTGAGGTCCAGATGTACAGGGGGTGCGTCAGGTACTTGACAGGCGGATGCAAGTTCTGCATAGAACCTCTGTTTGGAGATGTTCAGTTCAGAGATCCGAAGGCTATCCTCAAAGAAGTCCTGGCTCTCAAGAGCTCTGGCGTCCGCAACTTCCGACTCGGGGCGCAGTCATGTGTCTATTGCTACATGTCCAAGGAGACGGGGAAGACCGACAACCCTAGACCGAATCCGGAGGCGGTCTCAAAGCTTCTCCGTGGAATCAGAGAATCGGCGGCCCCGAAAGTGTTCCATCTTGACAATGCGAACCCCGCAGTAATCGCTGAGCATCCTTCTGAAGCCAGAGAGATAACAAAGGCCATCGCGGAGTACTGCACGAGCGGCAACGTGCTTGCATTCGGCCTTGAGTCGGCGGACCCCAAGGTTGCCCGCGCAAACAACCTGAACGCGACAGCCGAGCAGACGCTAGACGCCATCAGGCTAGTGAACGAGATCGGAGCGAAGGCGGGGCCATCTGGACTCCCACTAGTGCTTCCAGGCTTGAATTTCGTGTGTGGACTTGATGGAGAATCCAAAGAGACCTACAAACTGAATCTTGATTTCCTTAGGACTGTGATCGATGACAAGCTGCTCCTGAGGAGAATCAACATCAGACAAGTGATCCCATCAAGAGGAGATTCTCCAGGAATCCGTTCCAGGAACGACTTCGAGAGGTTCAAGAGGACGGTCAGGACCGAGATCGACGGGCCGATGCTTGAACGGTTCATGCCTGACAGAACCGTTCTGAGAACCGTGTACTCAGAGGTTCGTGAGGGCGGAAGGACTTACGCAAGACAGGTAGGATCCTATCCGATTCTGGTCTCGCTTCCATACGCGGTGGATGTTGGCAAGGAGTTCGATGTCGCAATCGTGGGGCGAGGCTTCAGAAGCGTATCAGGAGTCATCTACCCGACGGATGCGAACAGCGCGACGATCGGGATGCTTGAAGCCATTCCGGGGATTGGCCGAAAGAGAGCGATGGCCATTGTGAGAAAACGCCCTTTCAGCAGCCCCGAGAGACTGTGGGCGCTATTTGACGAGCCCAAGGCACTTCAATCCGCACAGTTTCATCTAGCCGTGGACAACGTACATAGGACGTAGCAGACAGTATATTGTATGGTGTTCCTGGATTCGGGACGGAATGAGGTGAGAGGAGCTTGGATCTGCGCACGGCAGCGAAGTACCCCTTCCTGAAGGAGGCCGCGAAGGTTCTGAAGGACAGAGGTATCACTCTGGAGGATCTCGTCAAAAAGATGGCGTACGAGCCGGCCAGACTGCAGGGCTATGACCGTGTTCTTGAGACCCTCGACAACCTCACGATTGACAATCACGCGATGGCGAAGGAGGCAGATGCGGTCAATGAGCTCCTTAGCTATCCAGTCGCGAGAATGATCGTATCTGCGACAGGGGACCAGAGGTTCATCAACCGGTACGCAATCGCGGAAGCCAAGACGGCCAGCAGGCGCCTCGAACTTGAGGACGCCCAATTCATTCTGAAGGTCGGACAGGAACTTGGTGTGGTTGCGCAACCCTTTCTTGACGGTTTTGGGGTCGATTTTGCCGACTTCCTGCGGTTCTCCACAAGAATGAAGAGCAAAGACTGGAAGCTCGTGAACCAGAGAGTGCTTGATGGACAGGTGGTCGTATCAAAAGGAAGACTTGTGAGACTGATTGAACAGTCAATAACTGACAAGATCGCCTCGGAACTGCCGCTGCCAGTCAACGAGGACATACTCTTGGCTTTTAGCAAGCAGCTGGCCGAGATAACCGGTACTCTCGAAGAAGAGAAGAAGAAAGGAACCGCGAGCGACCTCGGAAGGATCAGCATCTACCGCTTCCCACCATGCATGAAGAAGCTTCTCGACATGATCAGAGCCGGAGAGAACGTTCCGCACACTGGCAGGTTTGCTCTTGTCGCCTTTCTCCACACCCTGGGGATGGATTCCGAGGAGATCCTGAAGACCTTCTCAACCTCTCCGGACTTCAGTGAAGACAAGAGCAGGTACCAGATCCAGCATATCTCCGGCGAGATATCAGGAACGGAGTACACGCCGCCGGAGTGCTCCACCATGAAGAGCTACGGAATCTGCTTCGACCCTGACAAGTTGTGCAGTTACGACTGGATGACACATCCTCTGAAGTACTACAGGGCGAAGGGCAAGAGAAGAAAGCTAGGGCAATGATTTCCAGATCATGTATGCGCGCTGGAGCGCGGTTATGTTCCCTGCCAAGCCGAAGTATATCATCATCCATGCCACAAGAGAATAGTCAAAGATGTCCGTCATCACGTCGCTGCCCGCCATAGCAAAGATGTACATCACCAATGAAACCGCGACGAGCACAATGAGCCTGTCCGCCCTGCCAAGAATGCCTCTGTACTCCCTCCCAAGGCCCAAGGCCTGGGCTTGCGTTCCCATGTAGCTGGCAAGCAACACACCGACCACCGCAAAGAGTCCGAAGGACAACGGGCAGAGTGAGCTGAGCGCTATAGCGCTCAACAAGATAGCGTCTGAGTAGCGGTCGATAACATGGTCTACGAAGTCTCCGCGCTTCGAAGCTTTGGATGATATCCTTGCGACCTTGCCGTCGAGCGCGTCGAAGAATCCGCTCAGGAGAATCAAGATGGCAGCAATGAGAAGGGACTGGTTCCATTCGATCAAGAAGAACAATGCCGCAAGGATTGCGAGAATAAGAGATGTCAACGAGAGGTAGTTGGGGTTGATTGAGCTTAGGCGCCTCGCTGCCGGAGAGAGTATCCTATCTGCTTCCCCACGATAGTTCTCTAGAACCAGCTAAGAACCTCCTGGCTCCAGTCTACATTCCCAACACGATATTTCTGTCTTTCTCCAGCAACGATTTTCTTGATGGCTGTGGCCACCTGTTTGTCCGTCATCTCAGTCGTGTCGACTTCACATACTTCGGGCACGTTCTCGAGCGCCTCGACGAGCACAACATCCACAGCCTCCGCCTCAACGTTCTCCCTGACTTTGGCATCGCTCCAGCCCTTCTTCCTGAGACGCTTCTCCAGCACTTTGGGGGAACACCTCAGAACAATCGCCAGGTCGACATCGAGCATGTGCGAGAAGTGCCCCTCGAGGATTATGTCGCCCTTTATGCCTTGCTTAATCGCTTTTGCCAGCTTCCCTACGTCGACCTCCTTTGTCTTCCTCTTCCGATCAAAGCCGTTCGCGAGTCCGAAAAGTTCTACAAGGTCGTTGATGTGATAGACTGGCGGCTTTCGGATGCCCAAGCACGCACTTGTCTTGCCCACCCCTGGGGTGCCCGTTACGGCAATCCTCATGCAAAACGGGATACGGGTCTGCCGCAATATCAACATTCACAGGAAACGCTGGTCAGGCTTCAGGTTCTTCTGAAGGAGGGATGCGAAAGCAACACGCATCGCGGAGTCGCGGATTCTCCGTTCCAAGTCGATAGATACTGCTCTCATCGCAGACTTGTCCACCGGGAATCCGATCCCGCAATCGACTTCCATCAACACGAGGTATTCGGGAGGTGAGAGACCGACCCGAGATGGCTTCTTCTCAGGTTGTGGACCAGTAGCCTCGATGGGCATCCGCCCTGAGCTCCCTTCATTGATCATCCAGACGATCCTCCTCACCATGTTCCAGAGAAAACTCTCAGCCCTGAAGTCAATTGCATAGAACAAACCATCGTCGGATATCGCGATCGAGTCGATCTTTCTCATCGGATTCCTCTTGTCCTTCCTCGCATACCCCGAGAAGTCATGAACGCCCACGAACCTTGCAGCGATGTCATCCATCAGCGACCGGTCCTGAGATCCTTTTGCCAGATAGTATCGATACCATCTCTGACGCGCGGCCCGCGGATTGAAGTTGTCTTCGACCTCCACTGCAGAATACACCCATACATCTTCCAGCTCGGAGTTGGCTGCAGAACACAGTTCCTCCAAAGGGAATCTGGTTCTGAAAGAGATGATGTTCCCGAGCGCGCTGACACCTCGATCGGTCCTGCTTGAGCTTCTGTAGCCGCACTCGCGAGAGGACTTGATTGCGCCAATCCTCGAAAGGGCGTTGACGAGGGACCCTTCAACCGTCGTCTTGTCCGGCTGCCTCTGGAAGCCGTAGAAGTTGCTTCCGTCATATGCGAACTTGATGGCTACCCTGCTGTCTATTTCCACGCCAGCGTTATCTGCTACAGAGTTAAATATCTAAGTCATCTGTGCTGGTTTCGTGCCACAGTTCAGGGTAGTGCTGGTCGAGCCACTGAATGACGGGAACGTTGGCGCGGTCGCCAGGGCAATGAAGAATTTCGGCATCAATGAACTCTTCTTGGTGAGGCCGTGTGCAGTTGGAGAAGAGGCGACCAAGAGGGCGATGCATGGCATCGATGTGCTGAGAAATGCAAAGACGGTGTTCACCGAATCGGAAGCACTCAAGGACATCGATTTCGTCGCTGCTACATCTGGCGTTGACACAGTAAATGAGAAGAATTTCTCCAGGATCTCGATGTCCCCACGAGATTTCGCAGCCAAGGTGAAGGACTCTGAAAGCAGAATCGCGCTTCTCTTTGGTCGAGAGGATTTCGGGTTGGACAAGCAGCTTCTGAAGAAGTGCGACTTCCTCATCACCATTCCAGCCAGCGACGCATACTCAATCCTCAACATCAGCCACGCGGCCTCCATCGTGTTCTATGAGTTGTTTGTCACAGGGGTCGAGGCCTGGGGGCCGAGGGTTGCTGGAGAGCTGGAGAAGGAGAAACTCTACGAGTACTTCTCCTTGCTTCTGGATTCGATAGACTACCCACCCCACAAGAAGGACAAGACCAAGCTCATGTTCAGACGCTTGATAGCCAGATCAGTTCCGTCGACTTGGGAGTTCCACACACTGATGGGAGTGTTCGATGGTGCCATGAAGAAGGCGACGGACGGGGCTTTGCCGAAGAAGAAGCGAGTGAAGAGAATTTAGGAGCCCCTCAGGTTACGGTAAGGGGCTCAATTTCGTTTTTTTGTTGTTTGTTGTGGGTTTCCTTTCTTGGGGGGAGGAATTATTTCATCCTAACATGTCGACGTACTCAGCATTCAGGCCTGGCCCGCACGTCACTGAATCGATTTCGGGGAGTCTCTGAGTGGCTCCCAGAGAGGTGATTCCGGTGATTATTCCAATGAGTTTGATGTTGCCTCCGAAGTCGTCTTCGATCCTGGCACCAAGCTTCACGTTAGCTCTATCGCTGAGCTCGCTCGTGATCCCGTTGAAGACCTGGTAGGTCTTCTTCAGGGAGAGGGAGGGGCCACCCGTGATGTGAATCAGGGCGCCTGTTGCTCCCTCAAGATCGACATCGAGCAAGGGGTTGTTGAGCGCTTCTCGCACCACTTCCTCTGGA
>Ga0113563_10002652_pt1 | contig 10886 bp, 10 predicted proteins | sample Mud3Dept3metaG_FD_80117 | JGI IMG/M metagenome (GOLD analysis project Ga0113563, IMG submission 80117) | Freshwater wetland microbial communities from Ohio, USA, analyzing the effect of biotic and abiotic controls - Mud 3 Core 4 Depth 3... | ecosystem: Environmental > Aquatic > Freshwater >...
CATCATACCCGGAGATACAAACATTTGCCTTGCTTCAACATCACTCGACGTCTCCGGAATCGGTGCGGAGGAACTGCACCAGAGACTCGACCACTCAGGCGTCAGGACCAAACTGCTCACCTACGAGCATCTGTTCGACCGCTTCCACCAGCGAAAGACAGACTGGTTTGTAGCCAACATGGGCGATGTTGCGGCGCAAACCAATCGGGACTTCCAACCTGCAGCGGTCTTCTATCAGATAGCCCTTGAAAACACGATGCTCTCGCCGTCGCTGAAACACCTCTTCAGGCACGCGGAGAAGGTCACATTCCCTGTGGCGGCGGCGGCTCTCCTCGTCTTCTTCGGTGTTTTCTTCGTAGTTGGCAAGGGATCCATGCGTGCGGTCATCCCGTTCGCGATAACGACAACCGGGGCAGCCAGCATGATCATGGAGCTCTCGCTCATGTTTGTCTTCCAGGCACTGTATGGATACGTCTTTCATGAGATAGCTTTGCTCATTACCGCGTTCATGACGGGCATAGCCGCAGGCAGCATTCTCGTGAGCAGTTATGCTCCCCACCCCCCGCGACTGCTGGGGCTATTCCTCGGTATAGAAACAATCTTCACGGTGTTCATCCTTCTGATGGTGGGGCTTTCGTTCTTTCTCGATGCCGCCTTCCTGTTCCACTCGCTTTACACGCGCCTTCCTTTTTTCGCCCTGCTCTTTGCTTCGGGGTCGTTCGTCGGGATGGAGTTTCCTGTCGCCACTCAGATCTACCAGGGCACGCACACTCTTGAGCGGAGCGTCGGCCTCCTATACGGCGCTGACCTTGCGGGCGGCTGGATTGCAGGCCTTTTAACAGGCTTTCTGCTCTTTCCCCTGTTGGGCCTCGTGAGCACGTGCCTCCTTGTCGCCCTGCTCAAGGCATGCAGCCTAACCCTTTTACTGAGTCTGCCAAAAGAAGGTATAATGACATAACGGGCCAGCGAATCGGGCCAACACATTATGATCACCAGGCGTCAATTCGTAACGAGCATCTGCCTGCTTCCCTTTGCGCTGAGACTGGGAGCCGGGAATGCAGCGGAACGCGGAGCATCTCCCGGGCCACCTACGAGAGAAGCGCGTTACTACCGGAAGGCGAGTGTTCCGAAGAACGGCGCCGAGTGCCGGCTTTGTCCCAGGGAGTGTGTGGTGCCTGACGGAGAATTGGGGTTCTGCCGCGCCAGGAAGAATACCAAGGGCACGCTCTATGCCCTTGGCTACGCAGCACCGTGCGCCATTCATGTTGATCCCATCGAAAAAAAACCTTTCTACCACGTGCGCCCAAGAAGTGCCTCCTTCTCGATCGCCAGCGCCGGGTGTAACCTGCGATGCAGGTTCTGCCAGAACTGGCAGATCTCCCAGGTGTCGCCTCTCGAGACAACGAACCACTTCCTTCCCCCGGAAGAGGTCGTGGAGATGGCTCTCAAATCAGGCAGTGAAAGCATCGCCTACACATACACCGAGCCGACTAACTTCTTTGAGTACATGATCGATGTAGCTGCACTGGCAAGAAAGAGGGGGCTCCTGAATGTATACCACTCGAACGGATACATCAATCCGGAACCCCTGAAAGAGCTTACCGCCTATCTTGACGCCGCGGACATCGACCTGAAAGGCTTCACCGAATCGTTTTACCACACCCTCTGCGATGCCAAACTGAAGCCCGTACTCGAGACGCTGAAGATTCTCAAGGAAAAAGGCGTATGGATCGAGATCACCAACCTCGTTATACCCGGTCAGAATGACGATGTCGCCACCATAGCCGGCATGTGCACGTGGATCAGGCGCGACCTCGGACCAGATGTGCCCGTTCACTTCTCCCGTTTCTTTCCCATGTACAAGATGACAAATATTTCCCCTACGCCCGTCTCCACTGTGGAACGTGCCAGAGAGATAGCGATGAAGGCAGGCCTACACTACGCATACACGGGCAACATCCCGGGTCATGCCGGCGAAAGTACATACTGCCCCGGGTGCAAAAAGGTCGTGATAAAAAGAGTCGGATACAGCATCCAAGCGAACGAGGTGAAGAACGGCAAATGCAAATTCTGCGGAGTGCCCATAAAGGGTATATGGTCTGCCTGAGACTAGCCTGCGCGCTGTGCCTGATTTTTGCCTTCAGCCCTACCGGTTGGACGCAGACAAAGCCTCCGGCTGTCTCAGAGCCGCCGGCCGTGCTGAAGCCGGTCGTTGCCGGACTCTTTTACCCGGCGGACAAGCGCATTCTTGAACAGAAAATCAACGGTTACCTGAAGGAGGCAGCGGGCAAAGTTCAGAAGGGCTCGGCCTCCCCTTTCGGCCTGATCTCGCCCCACGCGGGTTATGATTACTCCGGCAGAGTCGCGGCGGTCGCGTACCGGCAGATCCAGGGAAAACCCTACAGGACTGTTTTCCTGCTCGCCGCAACACATTACGTACCGTTCCAAGGCGTTTCGATTTATCCCTCAGGCGCGTATGAAACGCCGCTCGGGAAAATACCGGTCGACGACCAAACGTCAGCAGTGATCATGCAACGATGTGGCTTTGCCAGGTTTTACTCACCCGCGTTCGAACGCGAGCACTCGCTCGAAGTGCAGCTGCCCTTTCTACAGAAAACGCTGGAGAGCTTCAAGGTTGTACCCATGGTGATGGGGCGAGTCGGAGAGTCAGAGTACCGCCTGCTTGCAGAGACGCTCACCACGTTCGTGCAGAAGAACCCTGGCCGCTCGCTGATAATCGCGTCGTCCGACATGTCCCACTTCCACCCCTACCAGGAAGCGTCTGCCATGGACAGGGCAACGCTCGGCCAGATTGAGTCTGCAGACCTGAAGAACCTCACCAGGAACATCGAGCGGGGAACCTGCGAACTCTGTGGCGTCCAGCCGGTGCTCACACTGATGAAGGTCGCAGAAAATCTGGCAGGAAAAATACGGGTGCTCGACTATGCGAATTCGGGGGACGTGACGGACGACAAGTCCCGTGTGGTGGGCTACGGGGCCGTTGCATTTTACCCTTCGGATGAGCGCGCTTCCCTGGGAGAAAAGGAACAGAAGGCTCTCCTGCAGGTTGCTCGACGCACGCTCGAAGCGCACGTGACGGGAAGGCCTGTGCCGAGGCCGCATGCCGGGAGCGAGAAGCTTCTTCAAAAACGCGGGCTCTTCGTGACGCTGGAGAAGCGTGGGGAACTGAGAGGCTGCATCGGTTACATAAAACCGGTGTTGCCACTCGCGGATGCTGTAGCCGAGATGACCGTCTCCGCATCAAGCCGTGACCCTCGTTTCCCTCCGGTCACACAGCAGGAACTCGCAGACATACACATCGAGATATCGGTGTTGAGCCCCATGCGGAGGATCGACGATATGCGGGATGTAAGAGTCGGTCTTGATGGGCTCTTCATTGTGAAGGGAGGGGCGTCAGGACTTCTTCTTCCGCAGGTAGCCACCCAGCAACGCTGGGACAAGGAAGAATTCCTCAGGCAGACATGCATCAAGGCCGGGTTACCGCCGAATGCCTGGCGTGAGAAGGAAACAGAGACATATGCGTTCACAGCTCAGATTTTTTCAGAATAACGCGGACGGCATACGTGTTCGAGGTTTGGGGCAGCTATACCGATTTGGATTCAAGATGGACGACCCAGCCACCGGCTGGGTGCCCCGGGCGACAAGGTCCCTCTTAGCCGGGTACCCGTGAGCAGCCCAATCTCCTGCGTGTCCGAACAGTGTCACACGGGTGGCAGCAGGATCACGACGACGCACACCCACTGACGTGGGTACCCGGAAGGTATACGCTTGAAGGCGAATCGGTATTAGAGCATGGATACATTTCTCGCTTTGATTGTAGGCATCGGCCTCAGTGCCGCCTGCGGCTTCAGGGTATTCGTCCCGCTCCTCGGGATGGGTCTCGCATCACTCTCCGGTTTGCTCACACTCTCTCCCGGATTCGAGTGGATAGGCTCCTGGCCCGCGGTTGTCGCCTTTACCTTTGCAACCATTCTCGAGATAGCAGCGTACTATATCCCGTGGCTCGATAACTTTATGGACTCTGCTACCACACCCGCAGCCGTTATCGCCGGCATCATTGCCACAGCCTCGGTGCTGACAGATATCTCTCCCTTCCTTCGCTGGTCGATCGCTATTATTGCCGGTGGGGGAACGGCCGGGATCATTCAGACGGGGACAACATTCCTGAGAGGCGCATCTTCTCTTGCGTCCGGAGGCATCACGAACGTACTGGTCTCAACCGGGGAGCTGATCGGTTCCGCCCTCACGACCGCGCTTGCGATCCTTATACCCATCGTATGCTTCTTTCTCGTCGGAGCGCTCTGCATTGTCATAATCAGGGGGCTTGTAGCTTCCAGAAGGGCTAAGAGAGGGCCGAATGATTGAATCGCGGAATCCTCTTACAACATGTTCTTCACACGCAGCTCAAGCTCAATGCGTGTGGATCTCGACAATTTGAGGGAACCATCATGACGCACCTTGCGCGGCTTGATTCTCCTGACCGCCTCCACCACCGCCTCGGAGATGGTGAGATGCTCCGTCATAAAGTAACTGAAAGCCCAGCTCGTTATCTGGTATTTTTCTTTCTCTGACAGCCCGAATAGTTCCAATACATGCCCGACCAAGAAGGAATTGAGTTAATAGTAAGGTATGGATTGGGACAAAAAGTCAATGGCCAAATCAGGACCAAATCAGGATCGCTTGACCGAAATGAGAAAATGTACCAGATTTATGTTTACAGAAGTCGGGCAATGAATTGTGACGAGGTGCTCGCATGAAAGGTAGGCCTGCTGTCAATGTTACCGATGTTCAGGGCGATTTTACAACCTGGAAGAAGGGCTCGCTCGCGGTTCCCCACAGCGACGAGGCGTATGTCAAGAACGTCGATGCCGCAACGCGTCATCTGAGAGAAGCCGGTTTTCTCATCGTTGCCACCCAGGACTGGCACCCCCGGGATCACATTTCGTTTGCATCAAATCATCCCGGCAAGAAACCTTTCGAGACAATCCAGATGGACGGTCGAACCCAGGTGCTTTGGCCTGACCACTGCGTGCAGGGCACTGAAGGGGCACGCATCCTCTTAGATAATAAGCTATTCGCAGCCATCATCCAGAAGGGGATGGATCCCAAATTTGACAGTTACTCCGGTTTTAGGAATGACGGTGGCGCAAAGACGGAGATGGAAGCGATCCTGCGTGCCCATGGAATCGCTAGCCTGATCATATACGGCATGGCAACAGACTATTGCGTCAGGGCAACAGCGCTCGACGCCGTCAAACTAGGTTTCAGAGTAATAGTTCTCGAAGCCCTCTGCAGAGGCATTACGCCCGACACCACACTCCGCGCACTCCAAGAAATGCGGGAGGCAGGCATAGTGGTCATGAAGGAACTTGACATCGAGACGATAACCTCACTCACTTAATGCCCAGTCGTTTTCATTCATATAGCTTCCTCAACCACGCATGTGCGCTGCAAGAGCTTATGAGAACAGTGAAGGCTTATGCCGATTTGCATTCAAGATGGACGACCCAGCCTTCGGCTGGGTGCCCCGGGCGGCAGCGAGGAGCCGACGAAGGCATACATGGAAGTACGTCGAGGAGAGCGACGCAGCGATAGCGCAGCATCCTGGAAGGACAACTAAGGTATACGCTTGAAGGCAAACCGGCATCAGGGTTTGACAGCCCGGTAGGCAATTGCTATACCATTCAGGAATCGCTGTATGGTCACGCGTGAGAACCCCACCTCGCGGAGCATTTCCTGGACACGCGATGGGCTCGCAAAAGAGCGTATAGATTCCACAAGATACGTAAATGGCTCCCTGGCGCCGGTAATCCAGCCACCAACTGAGGGCATGACGCGAAACGAATACAGACTATAGATCGCCCGCAACGGTCCATTTGTGGGGAGAGAGAACTCCAGGCAGACGAATCGACCACCATGTTTCAGAACGCGGAACATTTCGCGTAGCGCCAGCGTGGGGTGCGCTACGTTTCGAATGCCGAAACTGACTATTGCGCCATCAAAGGTCGAGTCACAGAAGCTAAGCCGCTCAGCATCGCCCTGCACAAACCTGACCGGTAGCGACTGGGCGAGATTAGTCACCTTCTCCCTCCCTACCTCGATCATGTTTCTGCTCAGGTCATACACGACTACCTGCCCGCCCGGCCCCACGTTCCGCGCCGCGCCTATCGCGAGATCTCCCGTACCACCGCAGACATCGAGCACTACGCCTCCCGCAGGGAGACCAAGCAGAGCCACCGATCTTCTTTTCCAGACGTGGTGGAGGCCGAGGCTCAGGAGATCATCTGCCAGGTCATACCTGCGGGCAATCCTGTCAAAGTAACGTGTGACAACCTTCTTCTTCTCAGAGGCCGCCGCCCTTCGGAAGCCAAGCGAGACCTTATCCTGGTTTGCGTCAAAATCATCCATCTAGTCCTTTTCCTTTTGAGCCGGACTCAATCTTTTCCAAAGAGTTTAGCGCCCCAGCCTACTTCGACAGCGTACCGCATGCACCGCGAAAAAATCTCAAAGTCAAAATCAGGACATGCAATGTTTCGCGACACGAGGACACACGCCGCCTTCCTGTTCTCAAAAATACGCGCGTCCTTGATGTACGGTGCATACATCTCAACGTACCCATCAAAGAGCGCCTCGAGAGGATTACGCGCGTGGCTGTCCCCGTTACAAACAGTCACAGGCTTTATGCCTTTCATGCCGAAAAGCCTTTGCGTGTAATCGATTAGTTCTTCACACTTCTTCAGCTTGTTATTCACAATATGAAAGACGCCGCCGACGCTCGTCTCCATGATAGCCGCAAAAGCCTCCACGAAATGGTCGACCGGGATGAGATTAACACCGCCGTTGTCGGCTATAGTCACCCTGATAGGAAGGCGGAGTGAGCCGTCTTCCTCAAGCCGAACGCCCATCCCGGCCGCCTTCTTGCCACCCCTCTCGCGGATATCTATCTCGAACAAACTCTTCAGGAAAAGCAGTGTTCTTACAGGATAATACACGGCGTTGAAACGTATGCTCCTGCCGGTTTTCGAATCGCCGTAGACAATCGAGGGCCGATACATTGTGTGCCGGATGCCCTCCCCGGTGCAAACTTCCGCAACCATTCTCTCGCCCCGGTACTTTGTCTCTTCGTACACATTCGTGAATCGATTCTGCTCAACCAGCTCTTCTTTGCACAGACCACTTAGTTCTCCGGCCACATAGGCCGTGCTGATGTAATGGAAAAATCCACACTTGCTTTGCCGCGCCAGTTCCAGGACATTGCGCAGACCTGTAATATTGGATGACTCCACCTGATGTCTTTTCCTCTCAGCGAACGATGTATTAGAGGCGGCGTGGATGATCTCATCGATACTACGAGCCAGGCGATCATGCGTCTCGCGGCCCAGCCCGAGGTCCGGTTTTTCTATGTCTCCCTCTATTACCTCAAGCTTCCATCCTCGATTAGGGCTTATCGCAAACCAGCTGAGTAACTGAATCACCCTTTCCTCTGCTCCCATATGATTGCTTTTTCTGGCGAGCATGACCACGCGATATCCGCGGCACAGCAGATGAACAGCAAGGTGGCTTCCCAGGAAGCCGGTGCCCCCGGTCAGGAATATGGTGCCTGACTTTCTTTCACGCATATCGTGAAGAGTTTTTGCGGAGATTCTGATGGATCACCTCTCCTATTGCTCGCGGGGGATGTTCAAGTACAGCCAGTGCTCTTTACGGGAGCAGCCCTGCGCAAAAACATACTTGAGTGACATGACCCCCTCGTGCTCGGCGGTAACCCGGTCGAGCCATGGATCGAGCTCTACCATGGCGTTGCGTATCTTCTCCCGCTCCGACTCGTCCGTGTGGTCGATATAATAGTCGTACTCAAGAATCGCCCGTTTACCAAGGTCTATCGGCGTGAGGAAGCCATAATCATGCTCGATCGCATATCTTTCCGCAACCCGTTCGAATCTGGCGATGATCTGTTTGATCACGTCGATCCTGTCGAGAGGCACATACATTAGGAACGCGAACATATGCTTTCGCCTGGACATGCGCGCACTCACGATGCGGAATGAGTTGAGCCAGACCATGTCGGTCATCTCCGAACGTGCGTACAGGGCTCGTACCATGGCCGAAGATCTTCATCCAGGGCACCTGCCAGCATTGCGGGAGAAGGTGATAGCACCGTCTCCAGCAGGGGCTGCACCTCCTCTTTGCAGAGCAACTCGTACGGCGGACGATCACCTTCAAGACCCTGTATGAGCTGGCAGATATCGTGCTCTAGAAGTCGGGGGAGTCCGAGCATCAGACTGGTCAGTGTCTTTTGGTCTATAACAGCAGGTGCCAGCGTTCGAATCGCGCTGCGCGCAAACCTGTCGCCGATGACAAAAACGGCATACTTGATTCCAAGAACATCCGCAAGAAAAGCCTTGGTCTGGTCGGCGAGACGCGTTGACGGAGATATGAACGTCGAGAGATAGTGGCCACCCAGCACGCCTATGGCGAGACCAAGCCTCCTCACGCTCAAGGTTCGCGCCAAAGAGACGGCCTCCTCAAAATCTGAAAGAGGTACGAGCAGGCCCTCTTCGTCATCCGTTACCGGGTGCATCCTGACGACGGCCTTGGTGCAGATGCCGGGAGACGATATCACGTTGTGGCGAAAGGCAAATATGTTTGGAGCGGATTTGTCGTTGGTAGAAAAGATGTTCCCCTCTCGATCGACGAATTCAGCGCTCACGAAGTTGTCGGCCGCTGTTCCATAGGAAGCTGACCAAGTCGAGAAAATTCCAGTGCAGACTATGTTCCCCACGTGCGTTGCTGCCGGTTCTGCCACGTTCACCCTAAAGCCACGCTTGCTCACCTCCTGCTGCAGCTCATACGAGGTGACGCCTGCTTCCACTGTAACCGTCCAGTTCCCTGGGTCGATCTCCATGCCCTTCATGCGGTTCGTATCAACCACAATGCCGTTTGTGAAGACAAAGCCAAAAACGCTACCGCCGTTTCCTCTTACGGCATAGGGAACCGCACGCCTATTGGCCAGCGTTACTATTTCAGCTACCTCCTGTGTGGACTGGGGCAGAACAACGTATCGCGGCATCTGCATGTCGGCCAACGGGAAAGGATCGTTGGCATACGTCACCAGGATGGCCGGGTCATTTGTCGCGTACTCTTTCCCGACAATCTTCCGGAGCCCCCTCAGCACCGCATCTTCTTCAACCCTCACCACCTTTCCTTTCCTGACCAGGTGGTCCTCAACATGAGCCTTCAAAGCCTGCATCACCTTGACGGGCCGCAGTTCTGTCACAAAATGACATTGCATATCGCAGATACCGCAGAGGTTACAGCTCCGTGCAATATCAACAAGAGCTTCCGTCACCGGGATCAACTTCTTTGCAAGGGCGTCGTTAATGTCCATCCGCCCTTGCGGATAATAGGCCACGTATGGTTTGTCACGTGCAGACGGACAGATGCCCGTTCCGAGATAATCAATCTTGCACATAGCGTAATGACGGCACGCAGCGGCAATCTTCGCGGGCTCTTTCAAAGACATGCGCGTTCTTCCCCTGGGACGGAACGGGTATCTGCCATTTTAATACAGACGCACCAGGGTTACAAGAAAAGAAGGCTCAATAGAAGATCTGCTTTGCTATAAACGGCAGGATGAGCACGACGTTGTGGAGCTCAGTTTTAAACGCAGGCCAGAAATATCTGAGGGCGCCGGGCGAGTCTTCGCCACGCCCCCCCTCCATGCGCGGAAACCAGCGGGGCACCTGTGCCAGGTATTCCTCGTAGGGAGCCCCATACTTATTCCGCAGATGCGACTCTTCATAGCGCACGACCAGAGAATAGACAATGGCGCAATAGATCACCATGATGGGAATAAGCCAGAGCAACCCTGAAAAGATGCATGCCGCGAGGATTATTACCGTGTTCCCGATGTAGAAAGGATTTCGCGTGTACTGATAGGGACCTGTCCTCGTCAGGATTTTCTTCTGGGGCAGGCGGTAATGCAGGTGCATCTGGGAGCAGATACGAAGGAACCAGCCCGCACAGAACACGCATCCGCCCATGAGAAAGAGCACCGTCTTGTTGTCGAACTGGCCCCATGTGCAGAAGAGCGCAAGAAGGAGCGGCGGGACCATGATAGCTCCACGCATTCTGAAAAAGAATCGAAATCTTTCCGGTACCTTCTGGCTCATATCTTCTGGCGACGCGCGACCAACAATCAGACAGTTGATGCGCGCAGAGGTTACATGAATCGTCACACGAAATCAACAGAATAAGCTGCCGGTCAAGCCGTTCCTTCATCTGCGCACGAACGGTGCAGGCTTATTGGTTTAACACTATCGGTGGCGGTAGCTCAGGCAGAACCCGTCGTCCATGGTGACGCTCAGTACCACCGTGTCAAATTCTGGATGCTTCCGGATCATATCGAGGTAATCGCGCATTGAGCTCGCCTGGCTGATGGCGTTATGGACCGCAAGGATCGCCCCGGGAGAAAGTTTCCTCGGGTAGAGTTTCTTGAAGTAGTCCATCTGTCCCTCTTTGTCTGCATCAAGAAAGACGAAATCGAACGGGCCTTCGAGCCTGGGCACTTCCGCGTGAGCATCGCCCTTTATGAGCGTTATTCGTTGCGACAATCCTGCCTCGCTCACGTTCTTGCGCGCGAGTTCGTGCCGTTCTGCGTCAATTTCAATCGTGGCAAGTCGACCGCCGGTCTCTTCAAGCCCGAGCCCTATCCATATCGCAGAGTAGCCCTGGGAAGTGCCCACCTCCAGCACGCTTCGAACACGCGTCGCCTTGACCATGAGGTTGAGGAACTCTCCCTCCTTGCGGGGCACACTTGAGTGACGGTGCCCCCTCGTGTCCATGCTGTCGATCAGGCGTTTGAG
>Ga0113563_10002654_pt1 | contig 10882 bp, 3 predicted proteins | sample Mud3Dept3metaG_FD_80117 | JGI IMG/M metagenome (GOLD analysis project Ga0113563, IMG submission 80117) | Freshwater wetland microbial communities from Ohio, USA, analyzing the effect of biotic and abiotic controls - Mud 3 Core 4 Depth 3... | ecosystem: Environmental > Aquatic > Freshwater >...
CGGAATAGAAAATAGAAAGGCTAGCGCGTTCCCGCTCGTTCAGCCTCAACCTTTCGATCGTCAATGGTTACAAAGGGCTTTTTGTTGTATCGTTGGTTTGCATAGGGTGGCGGGAGGTGGTATAAGGCTCCTCGCGGGCACAATCCTGGGCACACTATCGAGTCTCTCGGGGCACAGCGCCTCCCATACCTTGCTTGCTCCTCCCTCGATCTGACGGAACTAGTCCTACGTAATTCTCATCCGTCCTACGTCAGACCCGGTTAACTCCCTAGGCCAAAAAAATACCTGCTTGTGATAAAGCTAGGCATGCGTAATTTATTTGAGGAGGTCACATGGCCACGAATCTTGTGATTGATGATGAGCCGTGCTTGCTCACCGAAACCGAGAAAAAGATCATGGACGATATTCTCGTACTGCTCATCAAGAATAAGCTAACCTCGCATCAGTCACAAAACCTGCTCGAACGGTTGGGCGGGATCATAGAGATGGCGCAGCAGGTGGCGAAGGAAACGCCACGAAGAGGTGCAAGACGTCCAGCTGCTCGATGAGGATGGCGTATCCCTGAAGAGTTCGGTGCCCGCGACGTAGCTCTCGCCTTGTGGTTTGATCCTTCCCCTTCTAAAATAGGCCTCCCTGCGAGGTGCCCATGTCCTTCACGAGTCGCCTTTTCCGTCGAGCACTGCTTTTTTTCTCATTGAGCTTAGCCTCATTTTTCCCCTCGGAATGGGCAGTATTAGTACCATTTGCTCAAGCAAGGGGAGGAGCCTGTTCAGTTGAGCCTAATCTCGAATGGACCAACATTGAAAAACGTGTATGGGAAACAATGTGTAGAGATCAGCAGGCGTTCTTGACCCAGACTAGTGTCGTGTCTCCGGCAAAGAGTTCCTTCGCACCTTCTCGACCCTGGCCATTGGGCATCTGTCTTGCGCTAGTCCATGACCAGAGAGCCTCGCCTGCTCATCGGTATCACAGAGTAGTCTCTGGGGCCACAGCATTGTATCGGGTATGACTAGCGGCAAGGCGGCGATGAGAAAAAGAACGAGAGGCAGGACATGGGCGAAAAGTAAGCCTTGTTTTGGGATGTAATCTCTGTTGCGCCTCGCCTGCTCCGTTGCACGACATTCGTCAGAGAACCAGTCTCCTCTTTCCTTGGAACCAACTGGCTCGCCCGCATGATTCATGATGGTTCGTCGCAAAATTACCCGAACGCGCGTTCCTCATGAAGCGTATCTCACAGGCGACGATTCAGGCACATTCTTTCCGCCCTGCGCGTCACGTTTCACACACGGCGGATCAGCGATTGTAGAAGCATTCATGACATGAACATTCCCCGCAGCTTGCTACGGGATTCGCCTCTGATTCCGAGAAGTCCTTGAAATTGAGTCCCGTGATATCTCAAGGTTTGCTGTGAGGAGCTTCTGTATGGAAGGCTATCGTCGCGGAAAAGCAAGATTTTCTTCCGAGTTCTCAGAAAGCGTACTACTCTGTTCATGGGCTTGGGTGATGAAGCGCTAAAACCAGCCCTCACCATGCACAATGGTCGAATACTGGACGTGTTCCTTTCGATCTGGGATGATAACCCTTAACACTTTCTGGGGGAGGGGATATTCACAGCGCGTCATGGAGCAAAGTGTCTGTTGGCTTTCGTGCTAAATAAAAATAGAGAAGCCTAATCGTTGATGCTCAAGCCGTTGCCTCCGTCTATTCACAGTCTCGCTGACCTCTTCGAGTTCTCTTGCCGTCGAAGACCGCAGGAGCTTGCCTATGCCGTTGTTCGCGACACCCTCGAACTTGAGAATCAGCTGACCTATGGCGAGCTCGAGCACAGGGTGCGTTCACTTGCCGGCTATCTAGCACGCAAGGCTCGACCTGGAACGAGAGCCCTTCTCCTCTACCCACCGGGGCTCGATGTCGTCTGCGCATTCTGGGCCTGTATCTGCGCCGGACTGGTGCCGGTTCCTGCTCCCGCTCCGGATCCCGTCAGGCGGAAGCACAGCCTGCCAAGACTCCGCGCCATTATCGAGAATGCTCAGGTGGCGCTGGTGCTCACATCCTCTGGTATCGAGTCCATTTCTTCGGAACTTTCGATCGCCAAGGACGGGAGCCAGATCGAATGGATGGTCACTGATCAACCCTACGATCAAGCCGATGCGGTCGAGTTCCCACGTCTCAAAAGAAGCGCTCTAGCGTATTTGCAATATACATCAGGATCGACGGCCACGCCTCGTGGTGTCATGGTCAGCCATGATAATGTGCTGTCTCACTGCAAGGCCATGAGTGTGGCCGGGGGAGTGTCTGACCATAGCCGGTCGCTCTGTTGGCTGCCGTATTTCCATGACTATGGATTGCTGCATGGAATCATCGCCCCGTTCTATGCTGGTATCCCTGCCTATCTGATGTCACCCGTCATGTTTCTCAGGCGACCGCTACGTTGGCTTGAAGCGGTGTCTCGATTTTGCATCACGCACAGCGGCGGACCGAATTTTGCCTACGAGTCCTGTCTCCGGGCCGTCCGGCAACAGCATGAGTGGCAGGCTGACTTGAGTACGTGGGCGGTTGCAAGTTGCGGCGCGGAACCCATCCATGCGGATACGGTTGAGCGGTTTGTCGAAACCTTTGGACCACAGGGTTTCCGGCGAACGTCGTTCGCGCCGGCCTATGGACTCGCCGAAGCCACGCTGTTGGTGACGATGAAACAGACTGGGGCTGAGCCGACGTTCTTGAAGGTAGAGGCAGAGGCGTTGGCTGACTCGATTGTCAAAGAGTCTTCCGCGTCAGAAAGAGGGACTCGGACTCGGACATTGGTCGGATGCGGGGAGCCCCTCGAAGAGACTCGTGTACTGATTGTGAATCCTACGACCAAGACCTTATGCCAGGTCGGTGAAGTGGGAGAGGTGTGGCTGGCCGGGGCTGGGATTGCCACCGGATACTGGGGGAGGCCAGAGGAAAGTGACGCCACTTTTAAGGCCTCCCTCGCCGGGTCAGGAGAGGGCCCCTATTTACGGACTGGAGATCTCGGATTCATTCACCTGGGAGAGCTGTTTCTGACCGGCCGGCTCAAGGATCTGATCATTGTGCGGGGGCGGAACTATTATCCTCATGATTTGGAGTGGACGGCCGAGCAAGCTCATCCTGGATTGCGGCGAGGAGGTGGCGCGGCCTTCTCGATTGAGAGCGAAACCGGAGAGCGCGTGGTGCTGGTCTATGAGATTGAAAAGAAGTTGCCTGAATCAGACATGTCGGAGGTGATGAGCTGTATCCGTCGCGCGCTTGCTGATGAGTATGAACTGGAAGTCCACAATGTGGTGCTGGTCAAATCCGGATCGATTTCAAGGACCTCCAGCGGGAAAATTCAGCGGCACGCCTGTAGAGCGGACTTTGAGTCCGGACAGCTCGCCATGGTTGGAACGAGTACGCTCGGCACGACTGAGGAAGAAGAGGACGTTGAGTCGCTGAGCGAGACTCCACACACCACCGTCGAGAAAAGGCTGGCTGATATCTGGCAGGAGGTGCTGGGCGGACCTCAGCCACGACGCCAAGCGAACTTCTTCGCGCTCGGAGGTAATTCTCTGCTTGCGGCACAGGTTGTGGCACGAATCCTCGATGTGTTCCATGTCGAACTCCCTCTCAGTGTTGTTTTTGAATGTCCCACATTTTCCGCGCTGGCTACTCGTGTCAGTGAACTCAGTACCAGTCAGAACAAGGCGGAGACTGCCGTGGAGGGGCGTGGATTCTCAGGTGGCGGCGACGGGATGCAGATCCCTCTCATATCCCTTCCCCCAGTATCAAGACAAGGCAGGATACCTCTTAGTTTCTCGCAGCAGCGACTCTGGTTCTTGGAGCAGGTCCATCCTGGGAGCTCGATTAATCATATCTCGATGGGTGTGCGTATACGGGGTTCTGTCAACCCCGAGGTGTTGGAGCGGTCGGTGCAGGAAATTATCTGCCGACACGAGATTCTTCGAACCCGTTTCGGATCGGAGAGGGGCGAGGGATTCGCGGAAGTATCCTGTGAGATGGTTTTCACGATGGGACAGCATGATCTCCAGGCGCTGAACCAGACAGAACAAGAAATCGAAGTCCTGCAGGTCCTACGAACAGAAGCCAATCAGCCGTTTGATCTCGGACAAGGGCCGTTGTTCAGGGTTGCGCTGCTGGCACTCGACCAGGATCAGTATGTCCTGGGGCTGACATTCCATCGCCTTATAGCCGATGGTTGGTCTCTGCGTGTTTTCTGTAAGGAATTGGCTCGTCTTTACGAAGCCGACGGTGATATTCGAGAGGCTCGACTATCCAAGCTGAGCGTTCAGTATGCGGACTATGCGAATTGGCAACGAACCAGGCTCAATCAAGGCCTTCGTGAGGTACATCGAGAATACTGGATCGGGCAGTTGAGCGGCGCCCGCCCACCCGTCGAGCTTCCGGCCGACCGTCCTCGGCCGCGGGTACGGACGTTTGAGGGAGGCGTACGGTCACGGTCTCTCGCTCCGGGACTTGCGGATGCCTTGGATATCTTCTGTCAACAGCAGGGTGTGACTTCATTCATGGTGCTGTATGCCGTCTTTGTGACATGGCTGCATCGCTACACACAAGAGTCTGATGTCGTGGTTGGATCGGTGGTGGCCGGCAGGCGTCGTGTAGAGCTCGAGGATGTAATCGGGTACTGTGTGAACACGGTGGCGTTGCGGTCTGAACTCTCGAATGGACTCACCGGGCAAGGATTGTTGAAACAGGTACGCCGTGTGGTGGCAGAGGCCTATGATCATCAGGAATTACCGTTTGAAGAGGTGATCGAGGCGCTGTCATTACGACGTGAGGGGACACTTTCCCCACTCTTCAACGTAATGATTGTGTGTGAAGACGACCCCTTGTCCGCGTTTAAAATCAGAGCACTTGAGGCGACCCATCTTCCCTGGGAGCCGACCGTGTCGGAGTTCGATTTAGTCTTGATGGTCGTGAACAAGAATCAGGGCTTGGAACTAGCGTTGCTCTACAATGCCACCATATTTGATGACTCGACCGTCAGTCGCATGTTGGGACAGCTCGAGACGCTCCTTGGGGAATTGATCAAAAAACCTGAGGTCTGTCTTAGCCAGCTATCGTTACTCACGTCGGAGGAGCGTCGGCAGCTTCTCCTGGAATGGAACCGAACAAAAGTTCCGGTTCCACTTTCTTCCGGTATCCATGCTCTCATCGAGGCACAAGTTGAGCGGACTCCCGACGCAATCGCTGTCATCTGTGGAGACGAGTCCCTCAGCTACCAGGAGTTAAATCGACGTGCGAACCGAGTCGCCATCGCCTTGCAGAAGTTAGGGGAATGTGCCGACCTGCCGGTGGGTCTCTGTGTCGAGCGCTCGGTGGATGGTCTCGTGGGTCTCTTGGGTATTCTCAAGGCGGGGGGGGGCTATGTTCCTTTGGATCCGTCCTTCCCCGATCACCGCCTCCGACTCATGTTAGATGATGCGCAGGTTTCTATCGTAGTGACGCAGAGGCGCCTCCGCAGCCATTTACACAGCTATGGCGGCCAGGTATGCGATGTGGAGACACTCTGTGAAGTAACAAATAGCGAAGGCGAGGAGAATCTGAGGACTCCCGTTCTCCCTGATCAGCTTGCCTATATCATGTACACCTCGGGGTCGACCGGCAGGCCCAAAGGTGTAGCCGTGACGCATCGCAATCTGGAGATCTCTCTTCGTGCCAGACTTCATTATTACCCGGAACCGGTTTCCCGGTTCTTGCTGACCTTCTCTCTGGCTTTTGATGGCTCCGTGACGGGTATCTTCTGGACGTTGTTGCAAGGGGGGCAATTAGTCATTCCCACTGAGGCTGCCCATCGCGATCCCACAGAGCTTGCTGCGCTTGTCGAACATCACCGCATCTCCCATGTTGTGTGGGTACCCTCTTTATACCATGCCGTGCTCGGTGAGGCGTTGGATGCCCAGTTGGAATCGCTTCGCATTGTCATTACCGCCGGGGAGAGCGTTCCCCTTGAACTTGTCCGATCGCACTACCAACACCTGCCTCATGCCACGCTGTACAACGAATATGGGCCAACGGAAGCCACAGTCTGGTGTAGCGTGTATGAAACGACACGGGAGGAAGCAGGGGCACGAGTGCCGATCGGAAGACCGATCGACAATATGCAGCTCTATGTGCTGGATGCGTATCTGGAGCCGGTCCCCATTGGCGTACCGGGGGAGTTGTATGTGGCGGGGGATTGTCTGGCTCGTGGGTATATAAACCAGCCGCAGCTGACCCAAGAGCGGTTTCTCGCGCACCCTTATGTGGCTAAAGCCAGGTTGTATCGGACTGGAGATCGGGCTCGGTACCGCGAGGACGGCAATGTGGAATTTCTTGGGCGGGTGGATCAACAGGTCAAGCTGCGTGGGTATCGGATCGAATTGGGTGAAGTCGAATATGTGTTGAGTAATGCTCCGGGCGTATATCAGGCTGCGGTTTTGCTTCGACAGGATAAACCGGAGCAACAACGGTTGGTGGGCTATGTGACCGGCCAGCCAGAACTCAAAGCGATGCTCGATCACATTCGGAATTACGTCGTGGCCCGATTGCCGCACTATATGGTTCCGTCCGTCATCCTGTGGTTGGAAGTGATGCCACTCACTGCGACAGGAAAAATCAATCGAGGTGCCCTCCCTGTGCCGGAAGAGATAGCAGGCCAGACGGCAGCCAGGATTGCTCCGAGGAATCAGGTAGAAGAGACGTTGGCCGAGTTGTGGAAGTCTGTTCTTGCTGTACCAGAGGCCGGCATCCATGACAATTTTTTTGAGCGAGGAGGCCATTCTCTTTTGGCCACACAGCTGGTCTCCCGGATGCGTGAGGTCTTTGATATTGAAGTCTCGCTACGGGTGCTTTTTGAGCGACCGACTATCGTAGGTTTGGCGGAAGAAATAACGCGTTTGCGCCATGGGGGGCAGAAGGCTTCAAAGATTCCGCCGATCGTTCAGGTGCCCCGAGATCAGCCCCTGCCGCTTTCCTATTCTCAGCAGCGCATGTGGCTTATGTATCGGCTGGCTCCTGAAGGCACGGCGTATAACATGCCGTTTGCCTCGCGACAAATGGGACCACTTAACAAATCGGCCCTTCGCTCTACTATAGACGCCATCTGTAGGCGTCATGAGGCGTTCAGGACGACCTTCGCGATGACGGGTGAGGGGCCGGTCCAAATCGTCAGCCCTTTCCGGCCTCCTCATTGGGTTGAAGTTGATCTCTCACGGCTGGCGGGAGAGCAGCGAAGGCAGGAGGCGGCCAGGCTTGTGGAGCAGGAAGCGAACCAGCCGTTTGATCTTGAGAAGGGGCCCTTGGCACGGTTCTTATTGATTGAGATCGAGCCCGAGGATCATGTGCTGGTGCTCACAATGCACCATATCATCGGAGACCAGTGGTCGTTCGGGATAATCGGGAGTGAGTTTGCGTTTTTCTACAACGCGTTCTGCCAAGGGAAGACTCCTTCTGCCAAGCCGGTGCCCCTTCAGTATGCCGACTATGCGGTTTGGGAGCGGCGCTGTCTCACCGACGATTGGCTCAGCACACAGTTGGACTACTGGCAAAAGAAGCTGGCAGGACTTTCCAAGCTCTCGTTGCCGACTGATTATTCACGCCCTGTGGTCCAAACGTTTAAGGGCTCACATTGTATGCTGGAGTTGCCCGCCTCGTTGATCGAACGACTGAAGCAGTTCAGCGCGGAGCAAAACGCGACGGTGTTCATGACCCTATTGGCCTGTTTCCAAATCCTTTTGAGTCGATATTCAGGCCAGAGTGATATCGCCGTGGGTTCTCCAATTGCCAATCGGACTCAATCTGCGGTCGAATCGATCATTGGCTCGTTTGTCAATACCTTGGTGTTACGTACCGATCTCTCCGGCAATCCGACGTTCGTAGAGATGTTGGCGCGGGTCCGCGAAACGGCGTTAGGGGCCTATGCCAATCAGGATTTTCCTTTCGATAAGCTGGTGGAGACTATGCACTCACATCGTGACCATAGCTCTGCCCCGCTGGTGCAAGTGCTCTTCAATATGGCGAATGCTCCTATCGGGGAGATCAACGTCCACGGTTTGAGTTGGGTGCCGTTTGAAGTGGATACAGGAGCCGCGCAGTTTGACTTAAGCATGACGATTGAAACAGAGATTGCCCGTAAAGCCTACTTGACGTTCAACACCGACCTCTTCGAGCGTCAGACAGTCGAACGGATGTTGGGACAGTACAAAGTCCTGCTCCATGGCGCATTGGCAAATCCCACCGCCAAACTTGCTGATCTCTCCATGCTCACGGTTCCCGAGCGCACCCAACTGTTGCAGGGGTGGAATCGAACGCAAGTAGACTATCCTCAGTCTGAATGTTTTTCTCAGATGTTTGAAGGGCAAGTCGAAAGGACGCCGGATGCCCTCGCGTTGTCGATGGGACAGGAGACGTTACGGTACAGTGAGCTCAATGCCCAGGCTAACCAGTTGGCACGCTATCTCCGAACGCTGAACGTCCGGCCTGGCGTGGTGGTGGGCATTTGTCTCGAACGGTCAATGGAGATGGTCATTGCGCTGATAGCCGTTCTCAAAGCCGGCGGGGCGTATGTCCCCCTCGATCCTGAATATCCCCGAGATCGACTTCGCTTTATGGCGGAGGATGCAGCCGTCGCGATCGTGCTCACGTCCGAAGGTCTTTCCGATCGGTTTGATGCACGAGCCTGCCGCATCCTGTGTCTTGATCGGGAGCAGAAGAGGATTTCACAGGAGGTTGACCATAATCTTTCTCCGACCGCGACCTCGCAAGACTTGGCGTACATCCTCTACACCTCGGGATCGACCGGGCAGCCCAAGGGTGTGGAAATTCCTCACCGGGCGCTGGTGAATTTCTTGTGTTCGATGCGGCAAGAACCGGGATGTTCTGCTCAAGATGTGATGGTGTCCGTGACGACGCTGTCCTTCGATATCGCCGGGTTGGAGTTGTATGTGCCGTTGCTGGTGGGGGCCCGTGTCGAGATCGTCAGTCGAGCTGTTGCGATGGACGGACGGCAATTACGAACCGTCTGTGAGTCCGTGCAGCCGACGATTATGCAAGCGACTCCTGCGACGTGGCGAATGCTAATTGAGGCGGGATGGTTGGGTAGCAAGAGGTTGACGGTGCTCTGCGGAGGGGAGGCTCTTTCGTCGGACCTTGCGGGGGCATTGCTGGATCGTAGCGCCGCCTTGTGGAATATGTACGGTCCGACTGAAACCACAATTTGGTCCACGATCGAGAAAATCCAACGAGTAGATCAGGAGATTTCCATTGGGCGCCCAATCGCCAATACAGAAGTGTATATCTTGGATCAGTTCCTACATCCGGTTCCCGTTGGAGTCTCGGGGGAACTCTATATCGGGGGCCATGGGTTAGCCCGAGGATATCGTCGGCGCCCTGAGTTAACGAAGGAACGGTTCGTTCCCCATCCCTTTTCGACAGCCCCTGAGGCGAGACTGTATCGAACGGGAGATTTGGCTCGCTATTGCCATGATGGACGCATTGTGCATCTCGGTCGGGTGGATCATCAGGTCAAGATCAGAGGATTCAGAGTCGAATTGGGTGAGATCGAAGCGGTGTTGAGCCGCCATCCCGCAGCCCGGCAGGTCGTGGTGACAGCACGGGAGGATCAGCACGGTCTCAAACAGCTGGTGGCTTATCTGGTCTGTCAGGAGGGGCCGGTGCCAAGCCCAACTGAACTGCGCGCATTTCTGCGGACGGCGCTTCCTGATTATATGACCCCTTTCTTCTTCGTGTTTCTGAAGGCGATGCCCTTGACGACCAATAACAAGGTCGATCTGCGGGCATTACCAGCTCCGGCCCCCTCTCTCTCAGATGGGGTGGCTCATATTGGGCCGCGCGATCGGGTGGAAATCCAACTGACGGCCTTGTGGCAGCAGGTACTAGAAGTCCCAAAGATCGGGATCCATGACAACTTCTTCGACCTCGGTGGCCATTCCCTCAAGGCGGCCCAACTCTTCTTTCTTCTCGAACAGGTGTATGGAAGGCGTCTTCCGCTCGCGACGCTATTTCAAGCGCCGACCATTGCAGAGTTAGCGTCGGTTCTTTCACGTGAGCAGTGGACGCCGCCATGGCAATCGCTGATAGCGATTCAGCCGAGCGGGACCGCGATGCCGATATTCATGGTGCCGGGAGTAGGGGGCAATGTGTTGGTCTTTGCTCAGTTAGCGAGGCTGTTGGGTTTGGATCAGCCGTTTTATGGATTGCAGGCGCGAGGATTGGATGGAAAAGAGACGCCGTTTACGTCGGTGCCGGAGATGGCAAGGCATTATATTGCTGAGATCCGCACCGTGCGCCCGCATGGGCCGTATGTCGTCCTCGGTATCTGTACCGGTGGGCTGATCGCCTATGAAATGGCTCAGCAACTCCTTGAGCAGGGGGAAACTGCTACCTTGGTGATGATGGATACCTGGCATCCGACGTCGTATCGCCCACATCGCTATCAGTGGCCGATGAAGTTGTGGTTGTCCCTCTTTATCGTATGGAGGACAATAGGAAATATTCACGTGCTCCTCCGTATGTCTATAAAAGACTGGAGGCCATTCATCCAGCGCAAAACCGAGAGGCTTATGTCATTTTTACGAAACAGAACCGTTGAGGATGAACTGTTTGTTGAGTTCCAGGTCGAACGAGTGACGCAATCAACGCGCCAAGCGGTGGCTCGTTACGCCATGCACAAATATCCTGGGCGTATTCTCAATATTGTGGCGTCGAAACGAAACGTGGCTGAGACGGTGACTGATACCAGATATGTCTGGACAGAGCTGGGTGGCGGAGGGAGCCAGACTGTGCAGGTCGCTGCCACGGACTCAGGGCGTCTCCTTACTTCACCACATGTTGGAGAAGTGTC
>Ga0113563_10002655_pt1 | contig 10882 bp, 11 predicted proteins | sample Mud3Dept3metaG_FD_80117 | JGI IMG/M metagenome (GOLD analysis project Ga0113563, IMG submission 80117) | Freshwater wetland microbial communities from Ohio, USA, analyzing the effect of biotic and abiotic controls - Mud 3 Core 4 Depth 3... | ecosystem: Environmental > Aquatic > Freshwater >...
ACCCGGGTAAGCCAGCGGTGGCAAATCCTCCATGGTCCGGCTGAAAACCGTCACATCCTCCACCCCTAAAAGGTCGAGGGCGCGCAGCAAGCCCCAGCGGCTCGCCAGGTCTCCCAGATTGCCCAGGATGACGCGCGGCAAGACCAACCTCATCCGCCAGCCACCTTTCTCAATAGATCATTGTAGCTGGCTACGATTTTGTTCACATCAAAGCGAGATGCAAATTGACGGCTGCGCTGGCGGGCTGCAAGCAGCTTCTTTGGATCGCTGAGCAGGATGCGCAGACCGTTCTGCATTCCAGCGGCGTCATCAGGTGGAAAGAGGTAACCATTCTGGTCGGGCTCGACGATCTCGACGTAGCCGCCGACCCGACTGGCGACAACGGCCAAACCCATCGCCAGAGCCTGAACGCCTACCACAGGCAATCCCTCCGAAAGAGAGGGGTGGAAGAGGATATCACTGCGGGCGAACCACTCGATCACTTCATCTGGGTGGATCCAACCCGGCAGGGAGAAGCGATCCTGTAATCCCTCGTCCCGCACCCGGCACGCGACCTCTTCACGCAAGGGCCCATCTCCCAGCATCACACAATGCCAGGGCAGCTCCTTCAAGCCTGCCATCACTTGAACGATTTGTAGCGGGTTCTTCTGTGGGACAAAGCGCCCAGCAAAGATAATGGTGGGTGTCGCCCCGACCTGTATTTCGCCCGGGTCCAGCGCCTCCAGATCCACGCCGTTCGGGATGACGTCTACGTCCACTGAATAATATCTGGCAGCCAACTGGCGCGTATATTGACTGACTGCCACTACCTGGGCTGCGCTGTGCCAGATGGCCGGGGTGAAAGGGAAAAACCAACGAAACCAGTTCTCAGTCTTTTCCGGCACGCCGCCCGGAACATCCCCCAGGTGCACGGTCAAGAGATACGGGATGCGGGTCAGGCGGGAGAGAATCCACGCCAGCGCGCCAGCCGGAACGGCAAAGTGCACGTGGATCAGGTCCGGCTTCCAGGTCCTGATCAAGTGCAGAGCGGGGAATAAACTCAAAAGAATATACGCCCCCATAGCCAGCAGATCGGCGACGGCTTCCTGGCGCCGGAATGACGGCTGGCGAATCACCTGAATGCCCTCCACGACCTCCCTGCGCGGTAACCCTTTTTTGTGCGCAGTGATCAGGATAATTTCATGCCCCAGCTTGATCAAATGCTGGCAGATGTCCTTGGCTACCTGTCCACCGCCACCACCAATGGGAGGGAATTCATGAATTAAGACAAGGATGCGCATCAGGGCTCAATGGTCTCAGGAATTTTATTGTTCAGCACCTTGCGTACGGTATAAGTCGGTTTTTGCTGGCTCTCATGATACGTGCGCACGAGCAGCTCGGCGATTAAACCCATCAGGAACGACTGCACGCCCAGGATCATCAGCATGATGCCGATCTGGAAGAATGACGATTGCACCACGCTGGTTGAAAAGAGCAGCTTGCGGATAAATAAGAATCCCAGCATGGCGACGCTGATGGCCATCAGAAACGACCCGATCCCCCCGAACAGGTAAATAGGCTTGTTGGCATAGCTGATCAGGAATTTTACGGTGATCAGGTCCATGATGACCTTGATCGTGCGGTTCAACCCGTACTTGGTCTTACCAAATTTGCGCGGGTGATGGGTAACGGGTAGCTCGATCATCTTGGCGCCCACGGAGGATGCATAAGCTGGGATAAAACGGTGCATCTCCCCATACAGCCGGAAGCCGGTCAGCGCCTCCCGGCGGTAAGCTTTTAGCGTACAGCCATAATCATGCAGGTGCACGCCGGTGACGGAAGAAATCAGCCCGTTAGCGATGCGAGAGGGCAGGGTGCGGGTGATAAAAGTGTCCTGGCGGTTCTTGCGCCAGCCGCTGACAACGTCATAGCCCTCCTCGATCCTTTCCAGCATCATGGGGATATCGGCAGGATCGTTCTACATATCCGCATCCATCAGGATGATGACATCTCCATCAGAATGATCGATGCCAGCCGCGATGGCAGCCGTCTGCCCAAAGTTTCGCCGGAAGGCCACCACGCGGCTATGTTCGATGTCCTCGTAGGCGATATCTTCCAGGATGGACAGGCTGGCATCCTTGCTGCCATCGTCCACATAGACCACTTCCCAGGCACGCCCCAGCGGGTCCAGCGCATTGTGGAGGGCCTGGTGCAGGAGCGGGAGGTTTTCAGCTTCATTATAGACAGGGATTACGATTGAGAGTTTCATGGTGTTCACCATTTCTGAGCCAGGGTTCACTATTTACAAGGCGAAAGATCGATCAAGCGGCGGAACCAACCGCGCTCTTGATCCGTGTACAGAGCAATCTCTTGTACGCAAGTGCTATCTAAGGAGGAACGGCTCTCCGGGGAGAGCGTTTCCCACCATTTCTCATCGATATAGACGTACGGGTAGCCTGCAGCCAGCATGCCCTCTACACTGGGGTTGTCGTATAGGGCTTGCCATTCCGGAGCGAGGCTCCTGACATCTGAAGAGCTGGTTGCGCGCGTCAGGCGACCCGTCAGGGCTGTAGCACGCCATTCGGCTGGATCAAACACCTCGCTCCCTTTCGGTAAGGCGTCCCAGGTTTGGGCAGCCACGCGTGCGTCCAGCTCGGTCATCGGGTCAGGTAAGAGCACCTGGGTCGTGGCGGTCAGGGCTATGCCCGAGATGACGACCCCACCGAATACCATCAGACCCAGGGCAATATAGGCGCCGTCCTTGATCAGCCTGGACCAACCCTGCGGCCATTCCCCGAGCAGCAACACCAGGGCGAACGTCCACACCAGCAATCCGTGCGCGGTAAAGCGGGTGATATCCCGGTCGGGATTATACGTGAGGAAGATCGGAAACACGAGTCCCATCCAGGCACTCAACACCAGGACGCCCAGCATCCAGTCTCCTCCGCGGAACCGCCGGAATGCCCAGGCAGTCACCCAGGGCGTAAACAGGATCACCGGACCAAGCTCGAAGAACGCCGCCAATAATTCCAGGGGAGACGTCAGCCGCAAGGAACCCAGATGAGCGGAGACGATGGCAGGTGGCCAGCGCAGACCAAAACCCAGCGAAGATGCCGCTTCGGCGTTTGAGCCGGTAAAAGCTGATCCAAAGAGCAGCGCGCGCGCCATGCCGGTGATGGTGCCGCCTTGAAGGAATACGAGCGGTGCGGAGATGAGCAGGGGGGTAATCCAGGACAGGGTCTTCCTTCTCTCTGCGCCTCTCCACAGGCTGAAAGCCGCCAGGATCACACCGGCGATCCCCACCAGTGCATAGCTGGACTCCCACGCCAATCCCCAGAGCGCAAACAGTACAACCAGGATGCCCAATGATGCCCGGCGCTGCTCCCGTGAGGCCAGCAGCCAGATCAGCAGCATGAGCGCCAGCGCCAGGCTGCTGGGGCCGGCCTGCATGCCCATAAAGCGCGGCCAGGCTAGGATGCCGTTGGTATATGCGAATGCGAATGGATACGGTGGGCCGCCTTCAATCTCCCACGCACGAACCATTGCCCTGGAAAAGCCCACGTCGATGAAGGCGCTGTTTCCTTGCAAGGTGATCAGCGGGTTCAGCTTGACCAGTAGGGACGGCGGAAGCAGCATCAGCAAATAGCGCGTGCCATCGGCAAATAGCAGGACCAGCGCAGCAGCCAGCCCGCCAGTGGGATGGGGGATCAAGCGCTTGCCCAGCAGGAAAGCCAGCAGGATGCCGTAAGTGCCCACCAAGGCCTTGCTGAAGTCGTAGGCGCTCCATGGGAACAGCCCTCCCAGTCGCATCAGGCTGGCGCCAAGTAGCTGGAAGCCATAATGATAGGAATAATACACCGTCGAGCTCTGAATGTGGTGGGGTGGGATGTCCCCTGCCGCCATGGTGGAAATCAACGAGACATTCTTGTACTCGTCGAACACCCCCACACCTTTCCCAACCCGTATGAATAGCCACAGCATAGCCACCCCGCTCAGCAGCAGCCCCCAAACTTGCAGGTCTCGCCAATCCAGCCAGGGGCGCTTCCCCTTCCATGCAAACACCAGCCCGGTCAGTAGCACGATCAAGGCTGGCAGGGTGAAGGTCAGGAGCGGTGGCAGCCAGCGTCCGATTACATTGACGATCCAAAGATAGATGAAAACGCCCAGTCCAAGCCCTGCGAGCAGGCGCTCGCTGCGCTCCAGGCGAAAGGTATGCGTTGCCAGCAGCCAGCCGCCCAGGGCGCACAGGGCGATGACAGCCAGCCAGGGGGCCATCTCCAGGGGATTTCCGTGCCGGAACCAGTACATGGTCGGCTCACTCTACGACGGGCGGGGTTGGTGCCTTACCCTGCTGGCGCGTATAAGCCATTAAACCGGGCACAAAGAATGCGCCGGGCAGGCTGGCAATCATCATGGTCGTACGGAATAAGAGCGCCGCCGTCAGGCTGCTGGTGAGCGAGGCACCTCCCAGGCGTGAAAAAACCAGGGTCATCGAGATTTCTTGCAATCCGTATCCGTTGATGGAAATGGGAATCAGGGTGATCAAGTACACAAAGCTGTACAGACCACCTACCAGCCAGAAGGAGATGTGATCCCCCATGCCGCCGAAGAACAGGGTCAGGATGGAAAAGATGCAGATCTGGTGGATCCAGGTGAAAAGCAAGGAGAGGAGCAGAGCGCGCGGCTGCCGCAACCATACGTTGATGGTGGTCATCAGGCGGCGCAGAATGCGCAGGAAGCGTCCCCAAAGTTTTCCAAGCCAATCACCCAGGGGCGCCGCTGCCAGGCTGAACTGCACCGGCAGGTTGCCGGTGGGGATCAGGTCGCGGATGTCCTGGATTTGCAACAGCCGCGGCAGCCCGACCGGCAGGATCATTAACATCCCCGCCATGCCTACTAGGCGGTCGGCGATCAAGGAAGCCGCGCTGACTGCCACATCGAATTTCAGGCGCAGCGTCCCTGCCAGGCGGATGACGTCTCCGCCGATAGTGGTGGGTAAGAAATTGGAGGCGAACAATCCTGCAAAGGTAATCTGGATACTTTGCGCCGGGGTGATCGGCATGCCTCCCGATTTCAACAGGACGTACCAGCGGCCGGCTACAGCCAGGCGGGAAATCAACATTAAGAAGAGCGCCAATACCAACCGCCAGGGCTCGATCTCCAGCAGGGCTGCCTCGATTTCCTCCCAGCCCTGTTCATAAAGCAGGTAGACCAGCAGGCCAAAGGCGATCACCGTCCCCAGGACGCGCAGAATGGTGCTCTGCCGGGCTTTTGTACTGGAGTCGTCTTTCAAAAATTATTCCTCACTTGATCGGGCTGTCATCATGAGCCCAATGGGGCTCCAGCTCAAGGATCGCTAGGCCATTTCCCTGGAGATGCGCTTCAGGTCGACGTCCACCATCATGCGAACCAGCTCCTCGAAGCTCACCCGCGGTCTCCAGCCAAGCTGCTCATTGGCCTTGCAGGGGTCGGCAACCAGTAAATCCACCTCTGCCGGGCGATAAAACCGTGGATCTTGCACCACGTAGTCCCGGTAATCCAGACCGAGGTAGCCGAAGGCGGCTTCGCAGAATTCCTTCACCGAGTGGGTCACACCGGTGCCCAGCACGTAATCCTCCGGCCGCTCCTGCTGGAGCATTAACCACATGCCTTCCACATAATCCCCGGCGAAGCCCCAGTCACGCCGCGCTTCCAGGTTGCCCAGCCGCAGCTCTTTCGATAGCCCCAGCTTGATGCGGGCAGCGCCATAGGTGATCTTGCGGGTGACAAATTCCTGCCCCCGGCGCGGGCTCTCGTGGTTGAACAGGATGCCTGAGACCGCGTACAGGTTATAAGACTCGCGGTAGTTGACGGTGATCCAGTGCCCGTAGACTTTTGCCACGCCGTACGGGCTGCGCGGGTAGAAGGGGGTAGTCTCGCTCTGTGGCACCTCGCGCACCTTGCCGAACATCTCACTGGACGAGGCCTGGTAGAAGCGTCCCTTGGGGTTGGCAAGGCGGATTGCCTCCAGGATGCGCGTCACCCCTAAGGCGGTGACCTCGCCGGTCAGCACAGGTTGGTTCCAGGAGGTGGGCACGAACGATTGCGCCGCCAGGTTATACACTTCCTCGGGCTGGTACTGCTCCATCACATCCACCAGCGAGCTTTGATCGTGCAGGTCGCCCTGGATAATGGTGATATCGTCCTGGATGTGTTGGATGCGTTCAAAGGTAACCGTGCTGGAACGGCGCACCATCCCAACCACTGTGTACTTCTTAGAAAGTAAAAAATCCGCCAGGTATGAGCCATCCTGGCCGGTAATTCCGGTGATCAAAGCCGTGGGCAATGAGCATCCCTCCTAGTAAAATTCAACGGGTGAATTATAATCGCTGGTCGGTTGTGGTCAAGGGCACAATAGCAGGGGGATAATTTATGGTATATTCTGAAGCCGAAAGGGATCATTCGGAATGGCCTACCTCTCAGGAAGCGAACGCGCTCGCTATGTACAGGGCATGTTCGCCCGCATCGCCCATCGCTATGACTTGATGAACCGCTTGATGACTGCCGGGCAGGATGTGCGCTGGCGGGTGGAGGTGATACAGCGGGCTGTATTACCGCCTGGGGGAAGCTTGCTTGACCTGGGGGCCGGCACCGGCGACCTGGCGCGGGAGGCGCTGCGCCAGGCACCCCAAAGCACGGCGGTTGCTGCGGATTTCACCCTGGAGATGATGCTGGCGGGCCGGGATCGCCCGGTTAGGCACCTGGTTTGGACGGCTGCCGATGCCCTATACCTGCCATTCCCGGATGAGCGCTTCGATGCGGTCGTATCTGGCTTCCTGTTGCGCAATGTCAGCGATCTCCCGCGGTCGCTCCACGAACAGCGGCGGGTGCTCAAGCCGGGAGGGCGGATTGTCTGCCTGGATACCACCCGCCCACCCCACAACCTTTTAACCCCGTTCATCAACCTGCACCTGCATACGGTGATCCCTGCCCTGGGGCGGCTGATCGCCGGAGATGCTGAGGCGTACACATACCTGCCGGACTCCACGCAAAGCTTCCTCAGCGCCGAGAGCCTGGCGGAGCATTTGCGCCTGGCGGGCTTCCGAGAGGTGGGCTTCCTGCGCAAGATGCTAGGCACTGTGGCGATTCATTGGGGTGTCAAATGAACAAATCAGCAAATCAGCAAATCAGCAGTCAGCAATCAGCAGTCAGCAATCAGAAATTGGAAATCCTGCCGAAGCGTCTGGTGGTGGCGATCACGGGCGCCTCGGGAGTGGTCCTGGGCATCCGCTTGTTGGAGATGCTGCGCCCCATGGCAGGCATCGAAACCCATCTGGTGATCTCACCCGCCGGGCGCGCCACCATCAGCCAGGAGACGAAGTGGAAGGTCAGTGATGTGCTGGCGCTGGCCGATGTGAGCTATAACCACCAGGATATCGGTGCAGCCATCGCCTCCGGCTCGTTTGCCACCATGGGTATGGTCGTCATCCCTTGCTCAATCAAGACCCTGTCCGCCATCGCCAACTCATTTGGTGAGGACCTGATCTCCCGCTCTGCCGACGTGACATTGAAAGAGGGCCGCCCTCTGGTCCTGGTAGTGCGTGAGACCCCTCTACACCGCGGTCACATCCGCCTGATGGGGTTGGCTGCCGAAGCCGGCGCGGTCATCTTCCCACCGGTGCCTGCCTTCTACGCCCGCCCGCAAACTCTGGATGAAGCCGTCACCCATACCGTGGGCCGCGTCCTGGCCCGCCTGGGGATTGAGAATCAGGGGTACGAGGAGTGGAGGGGGATGTGAGCGGGGCAGCCATTCGTATGTTCTCTGATTTGCTTTCTGTCTCCACCCTCACTCTTGCCACCTGCGGCTCCGATGGCACCCCACATGCTGCGCCGGTGTACTTCGCTGCGGATGACGGGCTCCGCCTGTACTTCTTCTCCGATCCTGGGAGCCAGCATAGCCTCGATTTGAATCAAGATCCACGCGCCGCAGCCGCCATTTACCCCGAATGCGACGGCTGGCAGGAGATCCGCGGCTTGCAATTACACGGTGAGGCGCACCAGGTGCCTCCCGGATCAGAGTGGGAGACCGCCTGGGCATTGTACGCTGCCCGGTTCCCCTTCGTGGATGAGCTCAAGGATGCTGTCTCGCGCAACGCCTTGCATGTCTTTATCCCGCATTGGGTGCGGCTGGTGGATAATCGTCGCGGCTTTGGCTTCAAGCAGGAATGGACGCTGCCATGAGTGTTCCGGCGGAACGCGATCTGGAGAAAGCCGCCCTGCGCGGCGAGCCTTCCTATGTATGGCGGAAAGGGCAGACGCGCCGTCTGGAGATGATCGTGGCAGCCGCCGGGGAGCGCCTGCATGGCTGCGTGCTGGAGAATGGCTGCGGGGTGGGCGGGTATGCTGTCCGGCTGGCAGAGCTGGGGGGATCGGTGGTGGGGCTGGAGTATGACTTCCAGCGCGCCGGGGAGGCGCGGGGCAAGATTGCGCAGGTGGTGAACGCCGCTGGAGAGCATCTCCCCTTTAGCGATGGGGCGTTCGACTTGATCCTCAGCCATGAGGTGCTGGAGCACGTTGCCGATGACGCCGCATCCCTGGGTGAGATGGTGCGTGCCCTGCGTCCCGGCGGGCGCATCGCCCTCTTCGTGCCCAACCGGGGCTATCCCGTGGAAACGCATGGGATTTACTGGCGCGGGCGCTACCGCTTCGGCAATATTCCCCTGGTGAACTACCTGCCGCGCAAATTGCGCGACCGCCTGGCGCCCCACGTGCGCGTCTATACGGCGGGTGACCTGCAGCGGCTCTTTAACGGGCTGCCGGTCCGCATCGTGCAGCGCACGATCATCTTCGGCGCTTACGATAACATCATTGTTCGCTGGCCGCGCTTCGGGCGTCTGCTGCGCCTCCTACTGCAGGGTCTCGAGACGACGCCCCTGCGGTTTTTCGGGTTATCGCACTTCTGGGTGGTGGAAAGGAATGCATGACGTGTCTAACGACTTGCTGACGTTGGCTCAAGAACTGGTGCGTATCAAAAGTTTGTCGGGTCGGGAAAGGCAGATTGCCAGGTTCATCGCCTCCAAAATGGAGGCCTTGGGATTTGACGAGGTAAAGATCGACCGCTACGGGAATGTGCTAGGGCGTGTGGGGGAAGGCGAGCGGGTGATCCTGTTCGATTCACATACCGACACAGTGGACGTCATAGATGAAGGCGCGTGGGAATTGCCGCCTTTCAGCGGCGAGATCGTAGATGGCTATCTTTGGGGGCGGGGGTCCGTCGATATGAAATCCGGCGCTGCCGCATCGATCTATGCCGCGGCGTTCGCTAAGAGCCAGGGCTTGCTCTCGGGGAAGACGGTGTACGTCTCCTGCACGGTGGATGAGGAATATTGTGACGGGGAAGGGCTCAAACACCTGCTGGAAGAGTGCTCCCTCCAGCCGCACTTTAGTGTCATCTGCGAGCCGTCCGCCAACACGATTGTCACCGGGCATAAAGGCAAAGCCCAGGTGATCATCAAGACGAAGGGGGTTTCCGCCCACGGCTCCGCGCCCGAGAAGGGCGTGAACGCCATTTACGAGATGGCGGAAATCATCCAACGGGTGGAGCGCAGCAATTTGGAGCTGATGCAGAAGGACGGCAGGAGAGGCACGCTCGTCATGTCCCGGATTTCCAGCGAGAGCGTATCGCTCAATGCGGTGCCGTCGGGCTGCGAAGTCTATCTGGATCGCAGGATGGTCCCGGGAGAAACCGAACAGGACATTCGGGATGAGATGGATCGCATCATTGCGGGCAAGAATGCCACCTGGGAAATCGGGACGCTTCACAGGCAGACCTGGACGGGCGAGGAGCTGGTTTACGAGCCGTTCCACCTGGCGTGGGAAATCAGCTTGCAGCACGAGCTAACGCAGGCGTTCACCAGAGCGTATGCGGAGACGTTTGGGCATGCTCCCGAGAGGTATGATTTCTGGGATTACAGCACCAACGCGGTGGCGCTGGTCAGGTTGGGCATCCCCACCATCGGTTTCGGACCGGGCGAGCCCAAGCTGGCCCACATGCGAGATGAAAAGTGTGCAGTGAGTCAGATTGTGGATGCTTGCAGGCTGTATACCAGGGCGATTGCCCAGCTTTAGCCAGGTTTGGTTGTGCTATTTCCCCGTAAAATCGTAAACCCCATCGTTCACGGGCCATTGCCGGGCACAATTTGAACAGGTCAGGCTTCCTTCCCCCTCTTCGAGTGGGTCATGCCCGCACTCCGGGCAGCGGAAAACCACGCCACGGTAGGGGGAGGCTGCTTCCTTGCCAATTTTCCTCGCCCGGAGGAATACGCTGGGCGAAAGCTGCCACCAGTCCCCGGTGAGTTGCGCCAGCGAGTCCATCGCCACCAGCAGGCGGAGCGGCACCCGGCGCTTGAAGAATCCCATGCGGAAGTGTGAGACGGTCAGTTGCCGCTGGATGTCAAGACCGCTCAGGCGCAGCCAGTCACGCACTGCCCTGGGGTGGAAGTCGAAGTTGAGAACCGCGAACTCTACTGGCTCCAGGCTGAACGGGCTCCACGCCTGGCGGCGCAGGGCATAGCGCAGGATGGCTTTCAGGTTTTGCTTGTTGGCATACTCCAGGATGAACGTGCCCCCTGGTAAAAGTATGTTGCTCACCTGTTCCAGGGCGCGCTGTGGCGCGACCATATGGTGCAGTGTGCGGATCATGGTGGCGGCGTCGAATTGTCCCGGGGCGAACGGCAGCTGGTAAGCGTCTGCAGCCACGTATGTGTAACGCTCCTGATCTCTTAGCCGTTCTTGCGCCTGCCGCAATTGCGTGCGCGAGTAATCCAGCAGGACGACGCGCTCGAACCTGTGATAGCGCGGCGTGTTGCGCCCGGCGCCTGCCCCGATCTCCAGCAAGAGCTTGCCGGAGGCTGGCAGCAGGCGG
>Ga0113563_10002656_pt1 | contig 10881 bp, 10 predicted proteins | sample Mud3Dept3metaG_FD_80117 | JGI IMG/M metagenome (GOLD analysis project Ga0113563, IMG submission 80117) | Freshwater wetland microbial communities from Ohio, USA, analyzing the effect of biotic and abiotic controls - Mud 3 Core 4 Depth 3... | ecosystem: Environmental > Aquatic > Freshwater >...
GGCTCAGACCAGGGAATGCAGCAATAATCGGCTTTACCGATAATGATATGTTTTATTGGATCCCACTCATTCCATGAATTCACGATCTTCTTCCCTTTTTCCTTCTTGTCCATAGACTCCTCCTTCAAAATGAGTTAAAAAATATTTTTCAACAATGACGCTATTCGTTTTTATCTTGGACACACCGGTTCACTCATCTGACCCCCGACCCAGCATCACCTCTCTTCTTTGTTGTCATCTCTTGAATATGTTCTTCATGCCTCCTTCCACGGCTAACATGCAGGCCCCGCTTCTCGAGTCGCAATCAGGAGGGAGGCTATTTCAGTTTTCAGAAATCAGTTCTCAGAAAAAGGATGGGCATGAAATCTAACGTCCAAGATACGCCCTCTTTACGTGTTCGTTGTCTAGCATTTCTTCTGCTTTTCCAGCCAGCGTTATCTTCCCCGTTTCTAATACGTAAGCATAATCTGCCATATTCAAGGCCATAAAGGCATTTTGTTCGACCAGCAGCACAGTTGTCCCGTGGGAATTGATTTCCATCACTGTTTCAGCCACCTGTTCTACCAAGTTTGGCGCCAAACCCATAGAAGGTTCATCGAACATGATTAGCTTCGGTTTACACATGAGAGCTCTTGCAATGGCCAACATCTGTTGTTCGCCGCCACTGAGCGTCCCTGCCAATTGCTTCTGTCGGTCTCTCAGCCTAGGAAACATGCCATAGCAGTAGTTCAACCCTTGTTTCATCACAGAGCCCTTCGTATAGGCACCGAGTTCCAGATTTTCCAGAACGGTCATGTCTGGAAAAACCCGGCGGCCTTCCGGGCAATGGGAGATTCCGAGTCCAATGATCGTGTCAGGCCGTCTTCCATCGATACGCCTGTCTTCGAATTCGATCGTCCCGGATTTGAGAGAGAGCATTCCCGAAATGCTTTTCAAGGTCGTGCTTTTCCCTGCTCCATTGGCACCGATGAGAGTGACCAGACCCCCATCTTGCACTTCGAGCGATATCCCGTGGAGAACCTCTGCCTCCCCATAGCCTACGTGCAGATCGTTTATCTTCAGCATTGCAGTTTCTCTCTTTAACTCACCCTTGCAACCTTACCAAGCACTGGCGATCTTGGGACCTTGTCTCAAGAAAGTGAGAGAGAATTCTCTTCCAGGGGCAAGCTGTGGCAACAAAGGCTTTGGAAAGCGTCGCTCTTACGTGACGAACTCTTTTGCCAATATTGCCCTAATATTCTTCACAACATTCTCCGCGATCAAGCGTCCCTTTTCGGCGGAGCTCGACCGCGCCGTGTGCAAGCATCCGGAAGCAGGGAGTAACGTCCGGGAGGGGGGAAAACAGTGATACGTTGGCACCTTCTCAAGCCCCTCTTCAAGAAAGCGCTCTTTGTGGACAAGATGTGGAGCAAAGTACATCATCGCAGACGTTTCAACAATCGCCGCATGCTCCAGCTCCCACCCGGCAAACGTCACTTCATCGAATATCTTCGGGATCAGATCAGAAGAAAGATTGTCCCACCAGCTCGTGATCAGTATCTTAGGGAATGGATTCTCCTGTCCGCGAAGGATTAAGTCCGCAGCCTCGATGAGAAAGGCCTGATTTTCAAAATGACCGTTGAGGACCACGATCTTTTGCCATCCATCCGCCAGGAACTCCGCCAAAAGATCACGCGTCAAATTTGTCAAAGTCGCTCCATTCAAATCAATTGTTCCCGGGAAAAGCGGCCCTCCTCCACTGCTTGGCTGGGACTTATACCCATACGTCAGGGTAGGCGCAACGAGTGCCCCAGTCTCAAGGGCAAGGGTTAGGGCGATATTCTCTGTGATGATTGAATCGACCGCCAATGGCAGATGCTGGGCGTGCTGTTCTGTAGCCCCAACGGGAAGGATCAAGATACCGCCAGAAATTTTCGATTGATATTCGACCCAGGTCATTTCAGCAATACGAGATGTCTTCACTGCCACGTGCTCCCTTCGAAATGGTTTTTATGATGACCGCAACATCATATAGAGGTTGAAGTCCAACCTCGGGATGTTGGCCCGCAACCCTCTTAGACGACCTCCGGGGTTACGGGCCTCACCCTATTGATTCTTCTGTTCACCCATGAGGCACAAAAACGTGTGACTCATGTTCTTCCAAAACTCACATTGGCTTAGATCTCTATTTACATTTTACGATGATGGAGTTGCCGCCCTGGATTCCGACGACAACGATATTGGGGTTCTGATCATGGAATTGGTTGAACTTGATATGGCCTGTGATTCCCTTGAAATCAACTTTTTCAAGTCCATCCCGAATCTTGGCTCGATCGCTGCTTCCGGCTGCCGCTTCGATCCCTTTCGCAATTGTATAGACGGCGTCATATCCCCGCGAGCCCTCCTGCACTCCATCCCACGTCAACCCCCGTTTCTTCCATTCGTCAGCGTAGGCTTTTGCCTCCGCCGAGTTGGGAGTAGCTTCCGGAGCAAAGGCCGGGAAGAAACTAAGATGGTATGTGCCTTCCGCAGCCTCGGCACCGGCCAATCGATTGATGGTGTAGGCCCAGGTGCTGCCGCCCGTGGTCATGACCTTCTGTTTCATCCCTAACTCTCTCTTTTGCTGAAGCAATTTCGACACAGGACCCGTGCTGTTCACCACAATCATGGAATCTGTCTCGGAATTCTTAATCTTGGTCAGCTGTGGGTAAAAGTCGACCGTTGCAGCGTCAAGGAAATCTACGGACGTGACCGTCGCCCCCTTCTTTTTCAAAACCTTCGTAAACTCTTCCACCGTGCCCCTTCCCCAATCGTTGTCCTGAGCGATGAAGGCAACTTTTGAGAATCCAAGATTCCGGATGCAAGGTTCTACGCTCCCTGCTTCCTGCGAGAAGAGGATGGAGGTTCGGAAAACCCATTTCTTCGCCGGGTGAGTAATTCCATCATAACCCGAAGTTTCAACCACTAATGGCACCCCGTTCTTCTCAATCACAGGAACAACGGCTAGCGTGGCTGAGCTCAACCAGCAGCCGAACATCACGGAAACTTTGTCTCGGGTGACGAGCTTTTGTGCGGCGTTCAAAGATTCTGTTGGATCATTTTTGCCGTCTTCCACGACCAACTCCAGTTTCTTGCCTTTAACACCCCCCGCGGCATTGATCCTATCGACTGCAATCTTTGCGCCATTGACAACGTAGCCTCCTTCCTCCGCTCCCCAGCCGGTCATGGGCTGTATCGCCCCTATTTTGATGGTTTGGGCAACCGCTCTCTGGACATCTGTCAGGGAGCCACAGAACACAAGTGCGCTTAGAAGCACACAAAGAAAAACAACCTTATGAGAACTTAACGTATTCAATTTCATGATTTTCTCCTTTCTTCCGTTGTCATTTCTCAGTCTATTTGCTTAATTGAAGATTCCAGCCTTGACACAAGTTGCGAACGCTCTATTTCATCACCTCCTTCACAGGGATGACCTCCAAGATCCAAGCCTTCCGAAAGCAGCTTCGGCTTTTCCCACTCATCTCATGCTTCTCCCTTCACGGAAGGAAATCTACGAGCCCGTCGGTTTTGAAAGCTCTTCGTACCGAGATACGCTTGAATCACTTCCTGATTCTCCGAAATTTCCTGAGGCAATCCCTCTGCAATCTTCTTCCCGAAGTTAACGACCAGAATATGGTCCGAAATGGTCATCACAACCGACATATCGTGTTCCACCAGAAGAATGGTATGTCCCAAATCCCTTAGTTTCCTAATGAAGACCACGAGGTCTTGTGTCTCGACAGGATTCAAACCGGCTGCGGGCTCATCGAACAGCAAGAGTTCCGGTTCTACGGCTAGGGCGATCCCGATTTCCAGAAGACGTCCTTCACCATAAGAAAGATTCTGGGCTAAATCGTTGCATCTGTGTTCAATCCCGCACATGCGAAGAATTTCAATCGCCCTTTCTGTTCGTTTTCTCTCCTCCTTTCTTACCAGAGGTGAATTGAAGAGGATACCCCAGTAACCGGATCGGAACAACCGATTGGAGGCTGTAACCACATTTTCCAAAACGGTCATATCTCGGAAAACGTTTGTCTTTTGAAACGTTCTCGTAATGCCTCTTTTGGCAATCTCATGTGGCTTCAGGCCATTGAGTTCTTCCTTTTTAAAGCGAATACTCCCCTCGCAGCCATGGCAAAAACCTGTGATCGCACTGAAAATGGTCGTTTTCCCAGCGCCATTCGGACCAATGATGCTCAGAATTTGGTTGCGTTCAACCTCGAATGAAACTCTGTCCACGGCTGTGAGTCCGCCAAACTGGACAGTTAACTCTTTTACCTGGAACAATTCTTACCTCCCTGAAAGAACCCGACTTGCTACGACTTCCGAACGCTCTCGAAAGATTCCTTCTTTTCTCGATCACCGAAAACCCGTTTCCAAAGAGCCCACAGTCTTGGCACAATCCCCTGTGGCATGAAGATGACGATCAGAGTAAGGAGGGCACCAAAAAGAAGCATGCGATAGACCTGGAACGCTCTCAGAAACTCTGGTAGGAGGGTAAACACCAATGCTCCAACCATGGGTCCGGCAATACTATTCCTCCCACCCCCGATCACCATGATCAAGAGGTTTACCATATTCGCGAAAGCGAAAATCTCCGGGCTCACAAGAGCTGTATAGTGAGCATAGAAACTCCCGGTCAATCCCGTGAGGAAGGTGCTTGTGAGCACTGCCATCGTAACAAACTTGTAGTGGCTTATCCCTACGGACTCTGCCAGGTCCTCGGCACTTTTCAGAGCCGTGAAGGCACGGCCATACCGCGAGTAACGAAGCCGATACGCGACAGAGATCGTTGCCAGGGTCAGGACCAAAGCCAAATAACACTGAGAACGGAAATCTGTAAAATCGAACCTGAATGTCTCGGTAAATTCGATCGCCGGAGGGGGGATGTTGCGTAAACCCATTGGGCCATTCGTCAGTTTCACCCAGTTTGTGGCGACGAGACGACATATCTCACCAAACGCGAAGGTGACCAGCACAAAGTGAGAACCGCGCATCTTGAGGGTAATTCTCCCGATGAACAGGCCCATCAGGGCTGAGAAGACACCCCCAGCGAGCATCGCGGCCAGGAAGGGGACCTGCAACTTGACTGCCAGGATGCCCGATGTGTACGCACCGATTCCAAAAAATGCGATCTGGCCTAATGAGAGCTGCCCGGCGCTTAGGATGACGTTAAAATTCGTGGACAACATCACCCAGATCGAAGTCATGATGAATAAATGAAGAAGGTAATTGTCAGTGACTACCAGAGGCACAAGGGCCACAAGTATTGCAAGACCCAGATAACTGATCTCCCTGCGATGGATCATTCGATCACTTCCTCTTTCCCAACAGCCCAGATGGTTTTAGAATTAAGATGAAGATAATGAGGGCAAAGGCAATGACGTCTTTGTAGCCTGAAGAGATATAGGCCGCACCAAGGTTCTCAGCCACTCCTAAGATTAAGCCTCCCAAAATAGCGCCGGGGAAACTTCCCATTCCCCCAAGGATCACAACGGCAAAAGCCTTCACAATGGCAAAATCTCCCATCGTCGGCTTGAGGACAAAAATGGTTCCCAGAAGAGTTCCCGCTACGGCCGCCAGAGCCGATCCAAAACCAAAGGTAAATGAGTAAATTCTATCAACCCGTATACCCAACAGGGCTGCAATCTCTCTGTCTTGGAAGGTCGCACGCATCGCCTTACCCAACCTCGTTTTCTTCACCAGAAGATGTGTCAAGATTATGCACGCCAGGGCAACGAGTGCGGCAAACAGCCTGAGCTCCGTGATACGAACCGGCCCAATCGCTGCCGCAATGGGCGGAAAAGGATGTTGGATCATCTGCGGTACCGGAGTCCATATGAATCTCGCAAGATTCTGCAAGAAGATAGAAAGACCGATCGTGGCCAGCAGAGCCATATCGAGAGATCGGTTTCGAAGAGGTCGTAGAATACTCTTTTCAATCAGGAAACCAATGGCCATGACGCCCAGCATTGACAAGATCAAGGCAACAAAGAAGTTCAGGCCCAAGAATCGGGTGAGCGAGAAGAGGAAATAGGCCCCGAGCATGTACAGTTCGCCATGGGCAAAATTGACGACATTCATAATGCCAAGGATCATGGTCAAACCAATTCCGATGAGAGCATAGCCTCCCCCGATGACCAACCCATTGCCGACATGTTGTAGAAACTCAACCATTGCTTCTCTTCTGTCTCTCTTGACTAACATCTAAGCCGAAGCGTTCAAATCAACCACAATGCCTCATACTGTTTTCACATACGATTAAGCCTTTCTGAGTCCAACAGCGACGTCAGGGATCTCCCTGTTTGATTTCCCAGGGATATCCCCGTCATTTCTCTTCCTGAAAGGACTTCTCGCTGTCTCAAGTTGTCTGCCTTCCCTCTCTGTAGGAATTCAAGTATTCCATGCAATACTCATCTCTTCCTAATAGCGTCTTCGAGGCGATGAGGAGGGACATCATCGTTTTGTCCAACGGATCCATGATTACGGAATCCATACTATTTGCCATGCATAGGACTAAGAATGCCTGGTTCAACAGCTTCCTGTGGGGGAGACCGAAAGAAATATTGCTCAAACCGCAGGTCGTATGGACTCCTTGAAACTTCTGGTGAATCTGACGGATCGCATCCAAGACTTCCGTCCCAAAATTGGTGTTGACACTCACCGGTTTCACAAGAGGGTCGAAAAAGATATCCTCTGCTTTGATCCCAGCACTCAACAATCCTTTGGCTAGAACATCGGCAATGGCTATCCGTTGGGCAGCCGTTTCGGGCATTCCTGTATCATCCATGCACAAAGCCACCACTCTCGAATTAGATTTGACGATCAGGGGAAGCACGTTTTCGTATCTTTCTTTCTCTGCGGTAATCGAATTGACAATGGCTTGCCCCCTGTGAACTTTCAGGGCAGCCTTAAGGGCCTTTGGATTCGGGCTGTCGATACAAAGTGGAACATCCACAGCCGACTGAACGGTCTCAACCAACCATGCCAATACTTCCGGTTCGTTGTACACCATCGTTCCTGCATTCACGTCAACGTAGGTCACTCCGGCTTCGACTTCCTTTCGGGCCACCTCCTGAATATAATCTGCATCACGTCCCTCGACAGCCGCCTTAATCGGTTTCCGACTCGTGTTAATCAGTTCGCCGATAATAATCATGTGAACTCCTCTTAAACTCCTCTGGGATTCCAGTGTTGTCACTTCTTGAAGGCGTTTCTGCTTTTCAAACTCAGAACCGAATTCTAAACTCCATCAGGACCCCTTCGGCTTTCCCACGGCAGTGATCTTTATACGGCTCTCGACATAGAGCTTCTCAGCGATATCTCCATAAACATTCGACAGTGAACTGTAAACGTCTCTATGTTCTGCATCCAATGTGTAGTCCCCAATACCTGATTTTTCCGCCTGACGAGCCACGTGCGTTTTCCCCTCCTCGATACACCGATTCAAAGCCTCTTCTAACTCCCGGAACCATTCTCTTCCCCAAGGGGTATAGGCGAGGTAACCTCCGGCTGGGGCAGGCTGAATAAGAAGCTCCAGCTTTTCAACGATGTTTCCGGTCGCAGCCCCGATCGCATTGGCTACCTCGGCATGCTCCGGAATCACCAGCTCGGCTCCAGTCTTTTTTGAAATGAGTGGGAAATAAGCTCGTGCAGGAGCTCCTAGCGCCACCATAGGATAAGACACCTGTGAGGACAGGTTGAACAATTTCCCATGTCTATTACCCAGGATTCTTGTGAGCAGTCTCTGGCAGTGCGAACAATCGTCAAACCGCACATTTTGTTCCTCTTCTTCACTTAACAGCTTTTCGAAGACCGTCACTGCCACCTTGTTGGCGATTTGATCTTCCACTTGCTCACAGAATTCATTGGGGGAAAGACCGGCTCTATCGGCTTGAATGGCGACTGCCCTATCCGACGCAGCTTTATTCCAGAGAGCCATTTCCCCTTTATGATGAAGAATATCAGTAGGAGTGAGTGAAGCTCGATGGACCAGGCTCAGGTCGACAAGCCTCTCCCAAGGGATGATATTAGGATCCTTATCAAGCATCTTTCCCAATTCAAAAACAGTGTGAGGTTTCTCTCGGATAACAGTCAGTACGTCTTCCTCCAATTGAGACAGGGTCACATGGATGGGTTCTTTGATGAATACCAAAACATCAGGAGCTTGGGAAAACAACGGGTGATAATTGGATGTGCCAATATCCTCCAACTCCCGGGAGAGGTAAGGATAACAATGCGTAATCCACGCTAAAGGAAATACCCGTTGGGGACCCACCGTTATCCTTCTTTCCCTCGTGACCCTAATGTGGCTATCTCCTCCAACACCCACTGTAAAAATATTCGCGGCATGAACCCTCGTCAACCATCCGCCCACCATCGCGCCCTCGCTATTGCAACTGGGTTTCCCATGGGTGACGACGGCAATGTCAGTCGTTGTCCCTCCCATGTCTACCACGATAGCATTGCTAAACTTGGCAAGATATTGGGCTCCCAGGATACTCGAAGCTGGGCCTGACAGAAGGGTTTCAATAGGGCGATCCCTAGCGACCGCTTCCCCGATTAGACTCCCATCCCCTTTTACCATCATTAAGGGCGCCTGGATGTTTCGCTTCACCATGACATTCTTCGTAGACCGAAACAAATCTGAAATGATGGGCAAGAGGCGAGCATTTAACGCTGCCGTGACGGTTCTTTCATAGAACCCGAGCGTGGTGGTTAATTCGTGTGCGCAAACGACTTGATGATTCGTCAGTTCATGGATAAACTTCTTGACCGTTAATTCATGCTCCGGATTCCTCACACTGCTATAGCCGGACACAGCGAAAGCATCTACCTTGGGTTTGAGCTCTTCAATGGCACTGATCACCTCTGGCAGGTCCAACTCTTCTTTGGGGTTGCCCTTGATGTCGTGGCCGCCTTTCACGACGATCGCATTTTTCGTTGGCAACTTCTTGGCGGACTGGGAGCCAATCAAAATGATCCCAACTTCGCAGCCTTGCCCTTCAACAATGGCGTTGGTAGCCAACGTCGTGGACAAGGCAACCAGCTTAACGTGCGTGAGGACGGCTTTCGGCAATTGGTCAATACAGTCGGATATTCCGATGGCCAAGTCATGGCGAGTCGTTAGAGCTTTCGCTTTTGCAGCCACCTGCCCTGTGGCCAAGTCCATGATGACACCATCGGTAAAGGTGCCGCCGGTGTCAATCCCCAAAGACATAGACATCTTCGTTGATCCCAAAGGAACCTGAGAAGAGACCTTCTCAATTAAAAGGGTCCCTTTACTTTTGGTACCCTGCCCTGAGTTTGCTTTCTGCTCTTTCGACAATCGCCTGAATTTTGTTCTGCACCTCTTTCGGAAGAGGGGCAGGCTCATAGTGTTCGAGAATGCCTTTCACCTTTTCATTTGCCCTTTGGAGCAGCGATTTACGGCCTGAGGCGACCCACGCGTCGTAGCCCTGCCGGTCCATCAAACCATCGACATAAAATTCTCGCTCACTCCATTCCTTCGTATGGGCGTGATTCATGTAACTTCCTCCAGGCCCCACCTCATCGATGACGTCCACGCCTAACGTTTGCTCATTCACCCGAATGCCTCGGGCCATCCTTCTCGCCATCCCGATAATGTCATCACAAATGACCAAATTTTCAAAAGAAGCGGTCGATCCATACTCAATGTATCCCACGTCGTGATTCAAATGCGGGCCAGCCAGTTGAGTCATGAGAATAGACATGGCCGTCTCGATTCCCGCTTGTTCGTCAACCACTTTGGCATCGGTGCATCCGCACGTACCAAACATCGGCAACTTCAGATAGTGGGCCATATCCGCCAGCGCGGTCATTAAGAGATTAAACTCAGGGGAGCCATAGGAAAAAATTGTACTGTTCATATCCATGATCGTGAAGACACCGCCCATAATAAAAGGAGCTCCTTCGCGGGTTTGCTGGTTGAGCACCAGACCGCTAAGGCTCTCGGCCAAACCATTGGTCATGATCCCCGCCATGGTGGCTGGCACGGTTCCACCTCCCATCACGCATGGGGTGTATACCACGGGAAGTTGTTTTCTCGCAGCCAACGTCAATTTGGTTGCGGCTTCCCAAGCGTGCTGCAATGGCGAGATCGGTTCCGCATAAAGAGTCATGAAGGGGTTCTGACGTAGCGCCTCCTCTCCACCCGCGACGATTTCACACATCTCGATGATATCCGAAAATCCGTTGACGTCTGTCGCTGTCGTCACAATGGGTTTGCTGGTATTGAGAATTTGAGCCTGGAATTGATGGCGGTCATAGATTAATTGGGGAACATCCCGAACAATTCCAAGGGACATGACAAAATCAATGTTTGGCAAGGCATCAATGACCTTGCAAGCTTGAGCGACGCTCGCTTTAGACGATTTCTTACGCTCGAATGTATACGGATCTATAAAGAAAGGGGTATCAGACCCCGTCCCAAAGTAGGCATTATAGCCCTCAAGGAACATCGTTCTCTCCCCTGTTCTGCTGTCACAAAGGGCCACCCTCTGGGGAACAGAGAGCAGTGCTCGTTGAACAAGTTGTGAAGGAACCCTGATCCGAATCCCGTCAACGTAACAGCCCGCCTTTCTCATGATGGACACGGCATCCTCGTCGTGAAACGTCACCCCCGTCCTTTCCAGGACCTCGAGTGCACCTGCAAATATTTCTTCACACTGTCTGGTGGACAGTACCTGAGCAGATAGACTTCTATACGCTACGGTATTGCTTTTCATTTCAATGACTCCTTTCCCTAAACGATGGTCTTTATTTGCCTAATAATTTTCCAGCCAGCTCCGTCGCAGAAGCCGCATCCGGAGCATATCCATCCGCCCCAATTTCAGTGGCAAA
>Ga0113563_10002657_pt1 | contig 10881 bp, 8 predicted proteins | sample Mud3Dept3metaG_FD_80117 | JGI IMG/M metagenome (GOLD analysis project Ga0113563, IMG submission 80117) | Freshwater wetland microbial communities from Ohio, USA, analyzing the effect of biotic and abiotic controls - Mud 3 Core 4 Depth 3... | ecosystem: Environmental > Aquatic > Freshwater >...
TATGTGCGGAAGAGATAACCGCTGAAAGCATCTAAGCGGGAAACTCGCCTCAAGATGAGACTTCCCGGAGGCTTGACCTCCCTAAAGGTTCGTCGAAGACTACGACGTTGATAGGTCGGGTGTATAAGGGCAGTAATGCCTTGAGCTAACCGATACTAATTGACCGTGCGGCTTGACCCTATAACTTTGAGCATTAGCTCAGGTGAATAAGGTTTGCCAAGATACAATCAAAATTTACTTCTTCCGGTTTGGGTTTTCAGCTGTTAGCTGAAAGCCGACAAGTTACGTCTGACGACCATAGCGAGTTGGAACCACGCCTTCCCATTCCGAACAGGACCGTGAAACGACTCAGCGCCGATGATAGTGCGGATTACCCGTGCGAAAGTAGGACATTGTCAGGCACCTAAAACGTGAAAAGCCCCGGCCACTAGGCCGGGGCTTTTTGCTTTGTGGAGTGGCCCCAAGTTGTTCAGTTCACTACCGCACCATTTCACGGGACGACGATCTGCCATCAATTAACCTGGTCGCCTGCCGGTAGTGCGGGTGCCATAGCCGACTCGCCGCACGGCAGGACACGGGGGTGATGGATACAGGTTCCTCCCATCCCTCCGCGGTCTTTTCAAGCTGCTTTTCGAAGCGTGCGCTTTAGATATCTATTGGATTTTAGTGTGATATTTTGTTAAACTCCGGCCTCTGTATAAATAGTAATGGGCGGTTCGCCCATTTTTTGTTTGTGGCGCTGATTCGCGATGGATTTGCAAGTATTGCTGGAAACGACGTTGGCCGGGCTCGGTTATGAGCTGGTGGATCTGGAAAGATCCGGTAAGGGGTTGTTTTTACGTGTATTTATAGACAAGCCCGAAGGCATTAACGTCGATGATTGTGCGGCAGTCAGCCATCATCTGATGCGCTTGCTGGCGGTCGAGAATATTATTTACGATCGTCTGGAAGTGTCGTCGCCGGGGCTGGACCGGCTGTTAAAGAAAGAACGGGATTTTGTGCGTTTTACCGGGCAAAAGGCGCGTATCAGGTTGCGGGTTCCGGTAAACGGGCAAAGAAATTTTGTGGGTGTGTTGCGGGAAACCAGCGCAGGCAAGGTGCAGATCGAGGTCGATGGCAGTGTGCTGTCGCTCGATATCGGCAACCTGGAAAAAGCGCGATTGGTTCCCGCGATTTAGGAGGTCGAGATGAGCCGCGAAATTTTATTACTCGTTGATGCTTTGGCGCGCGAGAAGAATGTAGACAAGGCGATTGTATTCAGCGCGCTTGAGCAGGCTCTCGCATCGGCGAACAAGAAACGTTTTCATGACGATGTCGACGTGCGCGTTGCGATAGACCCGGCTACCGGGGACTTTCTGTCGTTCCGGCGCTGGCACGTGGTGCCCGAGGATGCCGTCGAAGCTCCGGAGCGTCAGATCGCGCTGAGTCAGGCGCAGGCGGCGAACCCTGATCTTAAGCTTGATGAATATGTCGAGGAACAACTCGAGCCGGTTGAATTTGGCCGCATCGGCGCGCAGGCCGCGAAGCAGGTGATTCTGCAGAAGATACGTGATGCCGAGCGCGAGCAGATCCTCAATGACTTCCTGTCGCGCGATGAACTCCTCGTGACCGGCGTGATCAAACGCATGGAGCGGGGCAATGCGATCATTGAATCGGGCCGGCTCGAAGCCCTGTTGCCGCGCGACCAGATGATTCTGAAGGAAAACCTGCGCGTAGGAGACCGCGCGCGCGCCTTTGTTTGGAAAATCGATCGCGCAAGCCGCGGTCCGCAATTGATCCTTTCGCGCACCGCCCCGGAATTTCTGATCAAGCTGTTCGAACTCGAAGTGCCGGAACTTGAGGATGGCATGCTGGAAATCAAGGCTGCCGCGCGCGATCCCGGCCTGCGTGCCAAAATCGCGGTGAAATCGAACGACCCCCGTGTCGATCCGATCGGGACCTGCGTCGGCATGCGCGGTTCGCGCGTGCAGGCCGTGACCTCCGAACTCGCTGGAGAACGCGTCGATATCATTCTCTGGAACCCGGACCCCGCCCAGTTCGTGATTAATGCGCTGGCACCGGCAGAGGTGAGCAGTATCGTCGTCGACGAGGAAAAGCACAGCATGGACATCGTCGTCGATGAGGAAAATCTGGCTCAGGCGATCGGACGCAGCGGCCAGAACGTGCGGCTCGCGAGCGAACTGACCGGCTGGGAGCTCAATCTCATGACGGTCGAGGAATCACAGAAAAAAACCGAGGATGAGACGACCAAGATCCGCGCGATATTCATGGAAAAACTAGACGTCGACGAAGAAGTTGCGGATATCCTGGCGCAGGAAGGGTTCTCCACTCTGGAAGAAGTGGCTTACGTGCCGATCGACGAAATGCTCGAGATAGAATCTTTCGACGAGACAACGGTCAATGAATTGCGCAGCCGCGCGCGCAATGCGCTGCTGACGCAGGCCATCGTCAGCGAGGAAAAAGTCGAGCATGACGTCGAAGATCTGATGAAAGTCGAAGGCATGGACAGCGAGACTGCCCGTCTGCTTGCCGCGAAAGGCATAAGCACGCAGGAAGATCTAGCGGATTGCGCCACTGACGACCTGGTGGAACTCACGGAACTCGATGCTGAGCGCGCTAAGCTGCTGATTATGGCGGCACGCGCGCCGTGGTTTGCTGAAACCAACGCATAAGAAAAGAAAAAATGCCGCAAATCAAAGTCACACAATTCGCAAAAGAACTGGGGCTGCTCCCGGAGCTGCTGCTCGAACAACTGCGGGCGGCCGGTATCAAGAAAGCATTGACCGAGGAGACTCCGCTTACCGAGAAGGACAAGACCCAGCTCCTGGATTATTTGCGCGAAGTTCATGGCGGCAAAGAGGCCAAGCAGAAGATCACGCTTACGCGCAAGCAGACCACCGAGATCAAGAAATCGGACAGCACTGGCAAGTCACGCACCATCCAGGTTGAGGTGCGCAAGAAACGCGTGCTGGTAAAACGCGATGCGGCAGAACCCGAGGTGCCGGTTGCGGTATCGAAGCCGGTTGTTGACGCCGAGCAGGTTGCGTTGCGCGCGACAGAGGCAAAGAAGCAGGCCGAGCTGACGGCACGTCAAACCGAGGATGCGGAGAAGAAACAGCAGGCGATCCGCAAGAAGACGAAGGTCCAGGCCGAGGCGCCGGCAACGGTCGAGGAAGCCAAGCCTGCGGTGCAGGAAAAACCGGCTGCGCCGGCAGTTACGGCGGAGGCCCACGTTGAGGGCACCCTGCATAAACCGGAAGTCAAACCCGATGAGAAGACGGGCAAGGTCGAGAAAAAGGTCGCCAAGAAACAAGTCAAACAGGTTATCTGGAAAGACGAGTCGGTAAAAAAACGCAGCATCAAAACGCGTGGTGACGCGAGCGGTGGTCTGGGATGGCGTGAGCGCAAGGCGCGTCACGCGGCCCACAAGGAAGAAGCCGATCAGCAGCACGCTTTTGCCACGCCGACAGAGGCGGTGGTGCGGGAAATTCATGTGCCTGAAACCATCACGGTTGGCGAACTTGCCCACAAAATGTCGGTCAAGGCGGCGGAGGTCATCAAGGTTCTGATGAAGCTGGGCTCCATGGCGACAATCAACCAGGTGATTGACCAGGATTCCGCAATGATCGTGGTCGAAGAGATGGGGCATGTTGCGAAGCGCGCCAAGCTTGATGATCCTGACGCATTTCTGTCCGAGGTTATTGTCGCGCCCTCAGACGCCAAGCTTGAGCCTCGCGCGCCGGTCGTGACCGTGATGGGGCACGTCGACCACGGCAAAACATCGCTGCTGGATTATATCCGTAGTACGCGTGTGGCAAGTGGTGAAGCCGGTGGCATTACCCAGCATATCGGCGCTTACCATGTCGAGACCACGAAAGGCATGGTCACTTTCCTCGATACACCAGGTCACGAGGCATTTACGGCGATGCGCGCTCGCGGCGCCAAGGTCACGGATATCGTGATCCTGGTCATTGCCGCGGATGACGGCGTTATGCCGCAGACGATAGAGGCCATTCATCACGCCAAGGCAGCAAAGGTTCCGATCATCGTCGCGCTGAACAAGATCGACAAGCCCGATGCCAATCCGGAGCGGATCAAGCAGGATCTCGCTACGCGGGAAGTCGTGCCTGAAGAGTGGGGCGGCGACACTATTTTTGTCGAGGTATCCGCCAAGACCGGCAAGGGTATCGATGCGCTTCTCGACAGTATTCTCCTGCAGGCCGAAGTGCTGGAACTGAAAGCGCCCAAGAATGCTCCGGCCAAAGGCCTCGTAATCGAATCCCGCATCGACAAGGGCCGCGGGCCGGTGGCGTCGGTCCTGGTGCAGTCGGGAACGCTCAAACGCGGCGATATGCTGCTGGCTGGCGCGGTATTCGGACGGGTTCGGGCGCTGCTGGATGAGACCGGAAAGTCCATCGATCAGGCCGGGCCTTCGATCCCGGTCGAGATTCTGGGCCTTTCTGACGTTCCTTCCGCGGGAGCCGAGGTACAGGTGCTGGGGGATGAACGCAAAGCTCGCGAGATCGCGTTGTTCCGTCAGGGTAAATACCGCGACGTCAAACTTGCGAAACAGCAGGCGGCCAAGCTTGAGAACATCTTCGAGAACATGGGCGAGGGCGGAGCGAAATCCCTGTCGCTGATCATCAAGGCTGACGTGCAGGGTTCGTTTGAAGGCCTGTCGCACGCGCTGACCAAGATTTCCACAGGGGAGGTCAAGGTCAATATTGTTCACGCAGCCGTGGGCGGTATTACGGAATCGGATATCAACCTGGCGCTGGCGTCGAAAGCGGTCGTCATTGGTTTCAATACCCGGGCTGACTCGGCGGCACGCAAGCTGGCCGAAAGCAACGGCGTGGATATCCGTTATTACAATATCATTTACGATGCGGTGGACGATGTCAAAGCGGCGCTCTCCGGCATGCTGTCTCCGGAAAAGAAGGAAAACATTTTGGGCCTCGTCGAGGTACGCGAAATCTACCGTATTTCGAAGATCGGCACCGTCGCCGGCTGCATGGTGCTGGAAGGGCTCATCAAACGCGGATCCAAGATCCGCTTGTTGCGCGACAACGTGGTAATTCACGACGGCGAACTGGATTCGCTGAAGCGCTTCAAGGACGACGCCCGCGAAGTCAAGGCGGGTTTTGAGTGCGGGCTGTCGATTAAGAATTTTAACGAACTCAAGGCAGGCGATCAGCTCGAGGCCTATGAGGTCGTCGAAGTGGCGCGGACGCTGTAACGTCAGTTCCGGGTTCGGTATTGCCAATTCCCGGGACGGCAATCCGCAGCAATTACCGGGACTACTTAAGCCGCGACGCAGGTTATCATCATGCCAAAAGATTATCCGCGCAGCCGGCGCATCGCCGAGCAGATACAGCGCGAGCTGTCGGGCATCATCCGGCTCGAACTCAAGGATCCTCGCGTCGGCATGATCACGATCACTGATGTCGAGGTCAGCCACGACTATTCCCACGCCAAGGTGTTCTTCACTCAACTGGGTGATTCAGACAAGGCCGAGGGGGTGACGGGCGCGCTGCGGCATGCTGCGGGGTTTTTGCGCAGCCAGCTCGCGCATCGCCTGAAATTGCGCATCGTCCCGGAGTTGCATTTCACTTACGATGTTTCGGTGGAACACGGGATGCGCCTGTCGCAGCTGATAGACGCCGCAGTCGCCTCAGATCCCGACCGGTCCGCCGACAAGTGACCCTCCGCACCGATCTGTCCGGTCCCGTGCCTCAGAAGCGGCCGCGGCGGCGGATAGACGGCGTATTGCTGCTCGACAAGCCGCTGGGGATCAGCTCCCAGACTGCGGTAACGAGGGTGAAATTTCTGTTGCAGGCAGCGAAGGCCGGACATACCGGAACACTGGATCCCATGGCGACCGGCCTGCTCCCCATCTGTTTTGGCGATGCCACCAAGTTCTCCCATATGCTGCTGAACAGCGACAAGACTTACGTGGCGACCTTGCAACTGGGTGTGACCACTACTACGGGGGATTTGGAAGGCGAGGTCACCGCGCGAACCGCCGTTCATGCCACGCGCGGCGATGTCGAGCGGGTATTGCCGAGTTTTCGGGGCGATATCATGCAGACGCCACCGATGTACAGCGCGTTAAAGCATATGGGCCGTCCGCTTTACAGCTATGCACGCGCCGGCGAGGAGCTGACTCGGGAACCACGGCCGGTCACCATCTCCTCGCTCGAGGTTCTGAGTTTTGGGGGCGAGGAACTCAGGATTGCCGTGCGTTGCAGCAAAGGCACTTATATCCGGGTGCTGGCCGAGGACATAGGCCGGGACCTGGGCTGCGGGGCCTGTTTATCCGCGCTCAGGCGCACCGTAGTCGGCGAATTCCAGCTGGAGCAGGGGGGGGTCAGCGTCGACGAACTGCAGCGCCAGGCGCTCGATCAGCGCGAGGCACGGTTGTTGCCGGTGGACGCGCTGGTCTCCCCGCTGCCACGCCTTGATCTTGGTCCGGAACAGGCGCGGCATATCCTGAGCGGACGGGGAATAGAATGGCCTGACGCGCTTGCCGCTGGCTTGGCGCGGGCATATGGTCCGGGGCAGGATTTCATCGGAGTCGTTGAAATCCAGGCGCCAGGCCGGATCGTGGCGCGGCGCCTGCTGGCCCAGCGTCCGGCGGCCTAGGCCGCCAGATTTGCGGCCGGGCAGCAGCCCGTAAAGTATTGCTTGAGAAAACGAGGGGTTAGAGAGTAAAATACCGGGATTTTCAGCTGGAGAAGCGCAAATGTCGGTCACTACCATACAAAAGGCCCAGTTGGTCAAGGATTACCAGCGGGCCAATGGCGATACCGGTTCGCCCGAAGTGCAGGTTGCCTTGTTGACGGCTCGGATCACCGATCTCACCGGTCACTTCAAGGCCCACGTCAAGGATCACCATTCGCGCCGCGGTCTGCTGCGCATGGTGAGCCGTCGTCGTAAGTTGCTGGATTATTTGAAGAAAAACAATGTCGTGCAGTACAAGGCATTGATTGAACGGCTCGGATTGCGCAAGTAATCAAACTCCGCCATGAGTGGTGTGGCGTTCGAACCAAAGCTGTTCCCGGCGCGGCCGTGGCAAGTGTGCCATGCCGCGCGCGTAGCATGACCGACAAGCTGAAGACCGCGATTGCGCGGTCTTTTTTGTTTTCAGGAAAAGGAAAATATTTTGAATCATATTAAAAAGACATTGATGTATGGGCGCCACAGCCTGACGCTGGAAACGGGCGAAATCGCACGTCAGGCCAGCGGCGCGGTGCTGGTCAATATGGATGACACGGTGGTGCTGGTCACGGTCGTCGGTAACAAGAAGGCCGATTCCGGGAAAGATTTCCTGCCGCTTACCGTTGATTATCAGGAACGCACTTATGCCGCCGGCAAGATTCCTGGCGGGTTTTTCAAGCGCGAAGGCCGCCCTTCGGAAAAAGAAGTCCTGACGTCGCGTCTCATCGACCGCCCGATCCGTCCGTTGTTTCCCGATGGTTTTTACAATGAATTGCAGATCATTGCCACCGTCATGTCGTCGAACAACGAGGTCGATTCCGATATCCTGGCGATGATAGGCGCGTCAGCGGCGCTGGCTATTTCCGGCATTCCTTTCAATGGCCCGGTCGGCGCCGCCCGCGTCGGTTATCTCGATGGCCAGTATGTGCTGAACCCGACCGCGACCGAACTCAAGACCTCCCAGCTTAATCTGGTGGTGGCCGGCACGCAGCAGGCCGTGCTGATGGTCGAGTCCGAAGCGCAGGAATTGCCTGAAGACGTGATGCTCGGGGCCGTCATGTATGGCCATGAGCAGATGCAGGCGGTAATCAATGTCATCAATGAAATGGTCGATGAAGTAGGCGCGCCGCTGTGGGACTGGGCGCCGCCGGCTAAAGACGAGGCACTGGTCGCGCGCATTATGGATCTCGCCGAGAGCGATTTGAGCGCTGCATTCCAGATCAAGCAGAAGCAGGCCCGTTCCGAAGCGATCGACAACATCTGGAAACGCGTGTTCGACGAGGTCGGTGTCGGCGCGGAAGGCGGACCGAACGGCAACGCGGTCAAGGAAATCTGCTTTGCGCTGGAATCAAAAATCGTGCGCGGCCAGATTCTGAACGGCGAACCACGCATCGACGGCCGCGATACGCGCACTGTGCGCCCGATTACCATACGCACCGGGGTGCTGCCGCGCGTTCATGGCTCCGCGCTGTTTACGCGGGGTGAAACCCAGGCGATCGTGACCGCCACCCTTGGCACATCGCGCGATGAGCAGATCATCGACGCGCTGCAGGGCGAATATCGCGATCGTTTCATGCTCCACTACAACTTCCCTCCGTACTCCACCGGTGAGACCGGGCGCGTAGGCACACCCAAGCGCCGTGAAATCGGCCATGGCCGGCTTGCCAAGCGCGCATTGCTGGCGGGCCTGCCGACGCCCGAGGAATTCGCTTACTCGCTGCGCGTGGTTTCTGAAATCACGGAATCCAACGGCTCGAGCTCAATGGCGTCGGTGTGCGGCGGCTGCCTTGCGCTGATGGATGCCGGCGTGCCGATGAAATCCCACATCGCGGGGATCGCGATGGGATTGATCAAGGAAGGCAACCGTTTCGCGGTCCTGACCGACATTCTGGGTGACGAGGATCATCTCGGCGACATGGACTTCAAGGTGGCCGGAACCGAGCGTGGCGTGACTGCGCTGCAGATGGACATCAAGATCACCGGCATCACCAAGGAAATCATGCATGCCGCGCTGACGCAGGCGCGCGAGGGTCGCATGCATATCCTGGAGAAGATGAAGCAGGCGGTCGACAGCCCGCGCACCGAACTCTCGGCTTATGCGCCGCGCATGATTACGATGAAGATCAAGCCGGAAAAAATCCGTGACGTGATCGGCAAGGGCGGCGCCGTGATCCGCGCCATCACCGAAGAAACCGGCACGACCATCGATATCGATGACGATGGTACCGTGACCATCGCATGCGTTTCGTCCGAAGGTGGCGAGATGGCGCAGAAACGCATTGCAGAACTGACCGCGGATGTTGAAGTCGGGCGCATCTATGACGGCACAGTACTGAAGCTCCTCGATTTCGGTGCGATCGTCAGCGTGTTGCCGGGCCGTGACGGCCTTCTGCACATCTCGCAGATCGCCAACGAGCGCGTCAACAGCGTGGCGGATCATCTCAAGGAAGGGCAGGCGGTGCGCGTCAAAGTGCTGGAGGCGGATGACAAAGGCCGCCTGCGTCTATCGATGAAGGCTGTGGCAGCAGAGGTCCAGGCCGCGCAGTAATCCAGTTTAACTGGAAGCGAACGAAGAGGGGCAGCCAAACAGGCTGCCCCTCTTGTTTTCTGCTGTCTTTAACTGGCGGTTATTTCGCGACCTGGCGTTCCCGCATTTCGTCCAGCGTCTTGCAGTCGATGCACAAAGTGGCGGTCGGCCGCGCCTCGAGACGCTTCAATCCGATTTCCACGCCGCAGGATTCGCAGTAACCGTAATCCCCGCTGTCGATGCGCAGAATCGTCTCGTCGATCTTCTTGATCAGCTTGCGCTCGCGGTCGCGGTTCCTGAGTTCGAGCGACGTGTCCGATTCCTGGCTCGCCCGGTCGTTGGGGTCGGCGAAAATCGTCGCTTCGTCCTGCATGGTATGGACCGTGCGATCGATATCCTGCGACAGGCCGTGCTTCATGTCTTCCAGCATTTTGCGGAAGTGCGCGAGCTGTCGAGAATTCATGTATTCCTCTTTCCCCTTGGGTTTGTATGCAGGGAAAGTCTTGTGCAGTTCAGAGGTCATAAGCCCGACTCTATCCATGGAAAAACGGCTTTAATATCAGAAAACCAACCCCTTCGCAAGCTAAACTCCGGCGCATACAGCTATTCGGCCCGGGTTTGACCTTTGGGGGGGCGGGTAGTATATTACGCGCCTTCGGTTAATGCAAAACACCGGTGCGGAAAAAAACCGGTGCCGGCAAATTTTTCCGGGGTGTAGCGTAGCCTGGTAGCGCGCCTGGTTTGGGACCAGGATGTCGGGAGTTCAAATCTCTCCACCCCGACCAACAACCCCGGCGCTGCCCAGGCCGGGATCGAGACAGTGCCCGTAGCTCAACCGGACAGAGCACCGGCCTTCTAAGCCGGGGGTTGTGGGTTCGAGTCCCGCCGGGCGCGCCAGAACCGCCCATTCAGGCGAGTGTTGAGTGATTAGTGCTAAGTTTTGAGTTGGAAACGAGCGATCTTCGGATAACTTAACACTCAAAACTCGACACTTAGGATTGTCGTAACGATGGTGGCTGTAGCTCAGCTGGTAGAGTCCCGGATTGTGATTCCGGTTGTCGTGGGTTCGAGTCCCATCAGCCACCCCACCACCCTTGTTGTTCTCAAGAGCGCTATCCGTCAACTCGTCTCGGGCCCCGGTTGGACGGCATTGGCTCTATGCCTCCGGCTTCGATCCAGGCCAGTGCCCCGAGACCGGCAGCACGACCGCTCGCAAAACAGGCGGTCAGCAGATAACCTCCCGTAGGCGCCTCCCAGTCCAGCATCTCACCCGCACAGAACACGCCCGGCAGGGCGCGTATCATCAATCGCTCGTCAAGCGCCTCGAAGGCGACGCCGCCCGCGCTGCTGATCGCTTCATCCAGGGGGCGTGCTGCAATGAGTCGCAGCGGCAGCGCTTTGATTGCCGCCCCAAGGCGGGCAGGGTCGGCAAAATCCTGCGCGGACACCAATTCCCGTATCAGGCCTGCCTTCACGCCTTCAATGCCCAAGCGACTCCTCAGGTGGTTCGCCATCGAACGGGCGCCTCGTGGGCGTGACAGTTCTGCTATGAGGCGCTGCAACGCCATGCCGGGCGCCAGATCAAGGTGAATGACCGCGCTCCCCGCAGCTGTAATCTCGTCACGCACGCGCGCGGA
>Ga0113563_10002658_pt1 | contig 10876 bp, 10 predicted proteins | sample Mud3Dept3metaG_FD_80117 | JGI IMG/M metagenome (GOLD analysis project Ga0113563, IMG submission 80117) | Freshwater wetland microbial communities from Ohio, USA, analyzing the effect of biotic and abiotic controls - Mud 3 Core 4 Depth 3... | ecosystem: Environmental > Aquatic > Freshwater >...
GTCCGCGACGAACAAGGTGAACGCGGCGATGTAGGACTTGTTCAGGCCGCTGTCGGTGATCGAAGCCTCCACGCGTGCCGGTTCCCGCGCGTACTCGGCATGAACCTCGGTGATGCTGACGGTCTCGATCGCCTTCTGGCCCTCGATCGCGCCGCGCTGCCAGCCGTCGATTGCCGGAAACAGCGGCTCGAGCACCTCGACCTCGACCGATTCGATCGGAACCTGCGCCGCCGGCGCCGGCTTGGCTGGCTCGTCGGGAGCGGCCCTGCCTGTCTGCTGCCGGATGGTGGGTCCGCCGCCGCATGCAGCCGCTCCGGCTGCCAGGGCGCAGATCAGGATCGTGTATATCGGGACTCTCATCGACAGCTCCCTGGCACGCGCACGCCACGCATTGTACCGGACATGCGCGCGCTTTGAAACGGGATGCGAAGCAAGTCGCAGGGTTGTCACAGAATTGCCGCAAACTCCCGGCCGCGCCCTGCCGTCTAAGCTTATGTAAGGGAAAGAGAGGAAGGTGAACGATGTTCGGACGGTTCTCTGACAAGGCGGATTGGCTCGTCGGCGCCCTGCTCGTGGTCGCCCTGCTCGCCGCTGTGCTCTCTTAGGCGCGCGCCTGTTCGCACAAAGGCCAGCCAGCAGCCGGCTCACTTCTTCTTCTGAGGTGCCGGCTGCTCGGACGCCGCCAGGTAACTCCTTCTCGCCCGCGCCCGCATGTTCGGCTGTTTGACCCGCACCTCGAGCTTGTGGACCTTGCCGTCCAGCACCGCCGGGCTGAAGCCCATGAGGTACTGGCTGTGCAACTCCTCCGAGACGCGCGTGAACGTCCGGGTGAGCTCGGCCGTGCGCTCCAGCTCGAAGTAGCCGCCGCCCGTCTCCTCCGCCAGCGTCCGCAGGCCGCGGTCCGGCTTCGTGCGGACGTTCGTACGCCCGTTGAAGTAGTCGCTCTGCAAGCCGATGGCGTAGATCATCACCTCTTCGTTCCGCGCCCGATCGAGGACCTGGCGCATCCCGGTCCTGCTGGCCGTGTCGTCGCCGTCCGTGAACACCAGGACGACGCGCCTCCCGTCGATGCCGCGAAGCTGGTCCAGGCTTGCCTCAATCGCATCGTAGAGCCTGGTGGGGTTGCCGAAGTCGAGGTCCTTGAGCGCGGCAATCTGCTCGTTGCGGTCCGATGAGAACGACGATGCGAACTCGATCTTGTCGTTGAACGCGCCGACGCAGGCCTTGTCGTCCGGCAGCATCCTGAGCAGGAACTGCTCGGCGCCCTGCAGCACGAACTCCTGGTTCCGCGTCATGCTGAGGCTCGTGTCGAGCATGACCACGACCGTGACCGGCAGAATCTCGTTGCTGAAGAGCGCGATCTCCTGCGGTTTGCCGTTGTCGAGGATCTCGAAGTCCTCCCGCGTCAGGCTCGGCACGAGCCGACCCGTCTGATCGGTGGCCGTGACGTAGAGCGGCACGACGCGCGCGCCTGTCCGGAACGTCGGGGCCTGCTGCCGGCCGGTCAAAGGGACCGCGGCGCACAGCACGACGAGTGCCGCCACCGCGGGGAGCCGTCTTGGGAATCCCATCTCCCGAGCGTAGCAGCCCGTGCGGGCCCGCGCAACTGCCGGAGCGCCTTTCGGGATAACATGCACCTCCAGTGGCCGGTGGCCGGTAGGACAACCGTCTCGGTTGTCTCAGTGGTCGGTGGCGGGGCTGTGCCCGTACGGGCGGCGGACAGGCGGCGACTGGGCGATCGGCGCCGGCCGTGCACGCGTCAGCGCCGGGGCGGCGAACGAGCATGAGAACACGTCAGGGGCTGCTGTCCGTCGCGCTCGCGGCGGCAATCGGCGGCGCCGGTTGTGCGCAAACCCCTGGTGCGCCGGCCGGGGCGCCGAGCCTCCGCGTGCTGTGCACGACGTTCCCGATGTATTTGATGACGAGGAATGTCGCGGCGGGCCGGGCGGGGGTCCGTGTGGGCATCATGCTGCCGGCCGCGATGGGGTGCCCCCACGACTACGTGCTGACGCCGCAGGACATGCAGAAGATCGCGGGCGCCGACCTGCTCATCGCGAACGGGCTGGGCCTCGAGGAGTTCCTCGGCGAGCCGATTGCGAAAGCCAATCCGCGCCTCACGGTGGTCGATACGTCGGACGGCATCGGCGAGATCTTGTACACGACGGAAGCCGGCCCGGCGGGTTCGCGCCCGCGTGTCCGCAATCCGCATGCGTTTGCCAGTCCGGCTCTGGCGGCGATCATCAGCCGCAACATTGCGGCAGCGCTCGCCGGGGCGGAGCCCGGCGGGAGGGCCGTCTTCATGGCGAACGCGGAGGCCTACGCCGCGCGCCTGGCCGGCCTGGCCGTCGCGTGCCGCGAGGTGTCGGCCGCCCTGCCTTCGCGTAGAATTGTCACCGAGCACGCTGTATTCGACTATTTCGCCAGGGACTGCGGCCTCGAGATTGCGGCCGTCATCGAGGAGGCGCCTGGCCAGGAGCCGGCCGCCGCCCGCATGCTCCAGCTGGTCGGGCAGATCAGGCGAAGCGGCGCCGCAGCGCTGTTCACCGAGCCGCAGTATCCGGCCCGCGTGGGGCGGACGATCGCCCGCGAAGCAGGGATCCCCGACGCCGTGCTCGACCCGGTGGCGAGCGGGCCCGACGACCCGCCGCTCGACTACTACGAGCGGGTGATGAGGCAGAACTTCGAGACGCTGAGGACGACCATCAGGCAGTGATCAGTGGCCAGTAGGACAACCGTCTCGGTTGTCCCGGTGGCCGATGGTGAGTAGGACAACCGTCCCGGTTGTCCCGGTGGTCGGTGGCGACTGCCGGGCCGGACGCAGCCGATTGTCATGACGACGCCCGCGATATCGTTCGAGAACGTGTCGGTCACGATCGGGGGGGTCCGCATCCTCGAGTCGGTGGACGCGCAGGTGCGGCGCGGGAGCGCGACCGCGATCATCGGGCCGAACGGCGCCGGAAAGACGACCCTGCTCCTGGCTGCCCTTGGCCAGCTTCCCTTCACCGGCCGCATCCGGATTCCGGACACGCCGCGCGGGGCGGCGCGGCTGGGGTACGTGCCCCAGCGGCTCGATTTCGACCGCGGCATGCCGATGACCGTGATGGACCTGATGGTGATGGGGCCGCAGCGCCGGCCCCTGTTCGTCGGGCGGAGCCGGCGGCGGATGGACGCCGCGATGTCGCTCCTGGAGTCGGTGAAGGCCGATTCGCTCGCCAGCCGCCGTCTCGGCGCGCTGTCGGGCGGCGAGCTGCAGCGGGTGCTGCTGGCGCTGGCCATCCAGCGCGACCCCGACGTGCTCGTGCTCGACGAGCCCTCATCCGGCGTCGACATCGCGGGCGGAAGCCTGCTCTGCGAGCTGCTGGACACGCTCCGCGCCGCGCGCGGCTTCACGCAGCTGATGGTGACGCACGATCTCTCGCTCGTCACGGCGCACGCGACCGACGTCATCTGCCTGAACCGCCGGGTGATGGGCCAGGGGCCGACAAGTTCGACGCTCAATGCAGCCGTGCTGGCTGCGACCTTCGGCCTGCACCTCGGCGTGGCGGACCTGCACCCGCTGCCGGGCTGCACGCACGACGAGCACGGCCGTCAACCGCACGCCGATGCCTGACCTGACCTGGCTGTACGACGCCGTCGCGCGGCTGCTCCCCTTCGAGGCGATGCAGGCGCGCTTCATGCAGCGGGCCCTCGTCGAGCTGATCCTGCTCGCCCCGATGTGCGCGGTCATGGGCGTGCACGTCGTCAACTTCCGGATGGCGTTCTTCTCGGACGCCATCAGCCACTCGGCCTTCACCGGCGTCGCCCTGGGGCTGCTCCTCGGCGCCGACGCGCGGCTCACGATGGTGGGCTTCGCGCTGGCGGTGGGCCTGGCCATCGTGGCGGTGGGCCGGAGGACCACGCTCTCGATCGACACCGTGATCGGCGTCTTCTTCTCGACAGTCATCGCGTTCGGCCTTGCCGTCGTCAGCCGCGACCGGTCGGTCGCCCGCACCCTCCAGATGTTCCTGTACGGGGACATCCTGACGATTGGGGAGGCGGAGGTCTGGCTGACGGCCGTGCTCTTCGCGGCCCTGATGGGGTTCCAGGCCGTCGGGTTCAACCGCATGCTGTATGTCGGCGTCAACCCCGCCCTGGCGTCGGCGCACGAGGTGCCGACGCGCACGTATCAGTACGTCTTCGCAGCGCTCCTCGCGCTCGTGGTCATCGTGTCGGTGTGGGCGGTGGGCGTGTTTCTCGTCACCGCCATGCTGATCGTGCCGGCCGCCTCGGCCCGGAACCTGGCCCGGTCCGCCTTCGGGATGTTCTGGTGGTCGCTCGTCGTGGCGGCGACCTCGGCGGTGGCCGGCCTGCTCGTCTCGGCGCAGCCGTGGGCCCGGACGGCGACGGGCGCGACGGTCGTCCTGTGCGCGGCCGGCTGGTTCGCGGCGAGCGCCCTCGCCAGCCGTCTCCGCTAGGGGGCAACCCGTCCCCAGTTTGCAGGTCTATGCATGAGAGTGTATACTCATGCATCACGGCCCGGAGGTCGTGCGGAGGGCAGACGCGGTGAGCGACAGGCCGAAAGCGGCAAACGGCAGGGGGTACAGGTGGTGGGGCACGCTCAGGCTCTGTCCGGTCTGCCACCGGTGCCTCTGTTACGTCTGCCATCCCAAGGGACCCTGCGTCGACGACCGGCAGGCGCCGGGACTGACCGCGCCCCCGCCCGCGGAACATCCCGCCGGGCACGCGGCGCCGTGACGCCGGCTTCCCCCGGCGCACGGCTCCGTGTACACTCGTCGGGCGGTGAGAGGCCCCATGAAGGCCCGACGACAAGCGCTCATCATCGAGCTCGTCGACCACGAGGCAATCGCCAACCAGGACCAGCTCCAGCGGCTGCTGCACGGCCGGGGGATCGAGACGACGCAGGCGACGATTTCCCGGGACATCAAGGAGCTCGGGCTGGTCAAGCGGGCGGCCGACGGCGCGTATCAGCGGGCGGGTTCGGCGCCATCCAACCCCAAGACCGCGCGCGCCGATCTGCGCAGGGCGCTCGCCCAGTACCTTGCGCACACCGACCAGGTCCGGGAGCTGGTGATCCTCAAGACCGGCGCGGGCCAGGCCCAGATGCTCGCCCTCGCGATCGATCGAGCCGACGTTGCCGGCGTTGTCGGCACGGTGGCCGGCGACGACACCATCCTCGCCGTCTGCCGGAGCGCCAGGCAGGCGGCCGCGCTGGTTCGCCAGTTCGCGCGCCTGGCCGGCTAGGTCCGACGACCGCTGGCCCTCGCCGTCTGAGACAGTCCGGATTGCCGGTTCGCGCCCGCCGGCAGTCCGCGGGTCGTGCGGCGCCCTGGTAGGGAGGCCTTGAGCCGACTCACATGACCGCCCTGTGGTCCGGCCGGTTCGACGGTGCGCCCGATCAGGCCGCGTTCGACTTCGGGCGCTCGTTTCCCTTCGATCGCCGCCTGTTCGAGGACGACGTGACGGGAAGCGTGGCGTGGGTCGCGGCGCTGGCCGACGCGCAGGCAATCTCACGCGCGGACGCGGCGGTGATAACCGAGGCGCTCGGCCAGATGCTCGAAGAAGGCCGCCGGGATCCCTCGTCCGTGGACGGCCCCGACGAGGACGTCCATTCCTTCGTGGAGCGGCGGCTCGTCGAGCGCATCGGCGATCCGGGCCGGCGCCTGCACACCGGTCGATCGCGCAACGACCAGGTCTCGCTCGACCTCCGGCTCTACCTGAGGCGGCGCATCCCGCTCGTCGAGCAGGGGCTGGCCCGCCTCGCGTCCGCGTGCGCAGACCAGGCGGAACGGGCGGGTTCCGCCCTGATGCCCGCCTATACCCACCTGCGGCGGGCGCAGCCGGTCCTGGTGGCCCACTTCTTCCTGGCGCACGTGGCGGCGCTTCGTCGCGACGCCGCGCGCCTCCGAGCCGCCTCCGCCGAGGCCGATGCGATGCCGCTCGGATCGGGCGCCGTCTCCGGCACCAACTACGCCGTCGACACGGAGGCGCTGGCCCGCCGGCTCGGCTTCACGCGCGTCGTCAGTAACAGCCTGGACGCGTCGTCGGATCGCGATTTCGTCTCATCCTTCCTGCACGCCGCCGCCCTCGCGATGGTCCACCTCAGCCGCCTCGCCGAGGACCTGATTGTGATGACCGGCGAGGAGTTCGGCTTCTTCGATCTCTCCGACGCCACCGCGACCGGCAGCAGCCTCATGCCGCAGAAGAAGAACCCCGATCCGCTCGAGCTGGTGCGGGGCAAAGCCGGGGCTGCCATTGGCCGCCTGGCGGGATGGCTGGTCACGCTGAAGGGGCTGCCGAGCGGCTACAACAAGGACCTCCAGGAGGACAAGCTCGCGGTGTTCGACGCCGAGGACGCACTGGCGCGGTCGCTGGCTGCTGTGACCTCCGTTGTCGCGGGGCTCACGCTCGACTCGGAGCGCGCCGCGCAGGCGGCGTCGGGGCTGCTCCTCGCGACGGACGTGGCCGACTACCTCGTCGCCCGCGGCCTGCCCTTCCGCCGCGCCCATGAGATCGTGGGCGGCATCGTGCGCCGCCTGATCGACGAAGGGCGCGACTTCGCATCGCTCAGCCTCGAGGAATGGCGCGCGTTCTCGACGCTGTTCGGCGAGGATGTGCTTGGGCGCTTCACGGCCCGCTCCTCGGTGAGCGCCCGGGCGACGCCGCAGTCAACCCACCCGGAGGCCGTCGCCGCGCAGCTGGCGGACGCTCGCGCGTGGATCGACCGGATGATCCCCGCCATGTGACCGTTCGCGCGTGTCTCATCCGCACCCGTCCCGCCTCACCCGGGACGCCCCGGGGAGGCCCTCGGCCGGGCGGACGGGGCCTGCCAGAGGCGGCCGCCGGGCCGGCCGGCCGAGGCAGCTGCGAGGCGCGGTTCAGGGCGTGTCCGCGTCGCCTCGCGAATAAACGCTTACTGTTCAAAGAGATACGGGTTTGTCTCGGATTTCGGCATGCGCAGTCCGGTGCAGAGATCCTCAAAAAACCGTTGAGTGGGCTCGATCCGGCCGATAGAATCGGCTCTTCTAGGTCAGGATCAACGCGCGCCAAGGCGCCTCACCGACGGGTCTGCCATGATCAACGTCGCCGCCATCCGCATGCAGCAGTTCGGGGTTCAGTTCTACCAGGCCTCCCTCACGGCCCGGGACATCGACAAGCTCGTCCGCTTCGAGGTGCTCAGCTACGGCGGGCAGGGCCAGCCGGCGATGCGCGGCGACCACCGGCGCCGCCAGACGAAGGTGAACTGGGACCTGCTGGAGCGTCGCATCGCGTCGAGCGACAAGGCCTATCAACGTCAGATCATCCGCCGGAAGATCGAGGAGCTGATCCAGTATTACGAGCAGTGCCGGCAGGCGCGGGATCTCCCGTCGATTCCTGGCGCGGTGATCATCTCCTCGGACGAGAAGCTTGCGTTCGCGCCGTCGGATGGCGAGAACTCGCGCGTCGGCGTCCTGAGGGTCCCGGAGCGCGAAGGGGTGCTGCGCGCGATCGACGGCCAGCACCGGCTGCTCGCGCTGCACGCCGACATCGACCGGTTCGGCGAGGAGGAGTTCGCCGTGCCGGCGGTGATCTTCGACCAGCTTCCCGAGGACCACATCGTCCAGATGTTCGTGACAATCAACGCGAAGCACACGCGGCTGAACGCCTCGCACCTCGTCACGCTGTCGGGCCGCCAGCTCTACCGCGACGACAACCTGGCCGTGGCCCACGACGTGGTCCGTGCGCTGAACGACCGCGAGGACTCCCCCCTCTACCAGTCCATCAAGCTGCTGGGCGTCGGGCGCGGCGGCGTCGCGCAGGCGCCGCTGGCGCAGGAGCTGAAGCGTCTGTTCCAGTCGGACGCGTTCGGCGGGCCGCGCCGGTCCGAGGACTTCCTCGAGGAAGCGAAGAAGTTCTACGTGAACTACTTCCGGCAGATCGCGCTGGTGTTCGGGGCGGCGTGGAACGGCCGCAAGTACAGCATCAAGTCGGCGATGGCGCTCAGGGCGTTCATCCGCGTGGCGCCCGACGTCGTGCGCCGGCTGGACCAGGAGCACACCGACCGGACCGACTACCGGGCCATCGGCCGCGTGATCGCGCCGTGGGGGCGCCGCATCGGCGACCTCCGATTCGAGACTGACGGCGCGTGGAAGCGGACCGGGGCGACGGTGGAGGGGCTGGCCAAGGAGCTGCGGCTTGCGCTTCAGTACCCGGAAGGAGCGGCCCTGTAGGCTCGGGGTGGGAACCGCCGAACGCGCTCTCCCATGAGAATCATCGGGCTCGCTGCGCTCGTCGTCGCGGCACTGGCCTCGGGGGGATGCCTGGTCCTTGCCCTCAATCCGATCTACGACGGCCCGACGATCGAGTTCGACGAGGCGCTGATCGGCACGTGGGATCGTGCCGAGGACGGCGCTTCGGTGGTGATTGCCCGCGGCGCGTGGCGGTCGTACGACCTCGCCTATGCGGCCGGCGACACGACGCTGAGGTTTACGGCCTACGCCACGCGGATCGGTGACGCCCGGTTCCTGGATGTGGCGCCGCAGCACGGCGTGGATCTCGTCCCGCTCGTCGTTCCGGCGCACGCGGTGGTCCGTGTGCAGCTCGCCGGCGACACGCTCACCGCCAGCTGGTTCGACTACGGGTGGTGGGTGCGGGCCGCGGCGGCGGGCACGCTGAGGAAGCTCGCCCCCGCCTTCGACGGGCGGCGGAATCTGGTGCTCGCGTCGCCTTCGCCCGTGCTCCGCGAGTGGATCGCGGGCGCAATCAGGGCGAGCGAGGCGTACGACGAGCCCGTGACGTTCACGCGCAGGCGCTAGCCGGGCGCGGGCCGGATTGTTGCCTCGCCGCAAACGTGTCTGTTACAATCACGGGGCCTACGGTCGTTCTTCCTATCCCGCCAGAGCGTTGTTCCGGGGGACCTCATGCAGCAGCGCCAGCCTCGGCTTGGTGACATCCTCGACGACTATTGTCCGCGCGAACGCCGCATCACGAACCACGCCGTGGTCGCCATGGTCGGCGAGGTGATCAAGCAGACCCGGTGCACCACGTGCGACGCGGACCACGAGTACAAGCACGCGAAGGTGCCTGTCATCAGGAAGAAGAAGGAGAGCATGTCGGCCGCGTTCTCGGAGGTGCTGGCCTCGGTCCAGCAGGATGCGCCGATCGGGGTGATGCGGCCGGCGGAGGCTCCGGAGGAGCGGACGGCACCGCGCCCCGAAGAACCGCAGCAGCCCGACGCGCTGCCCGCGCCGTCCGGCGCGGCGGCGCCGGACGCGCCATCGCCGGACGGCGTCCCGGCCGCGGCGCCGCCTGCTCCGGACGAAGGTCCGGTGCACCGGCGCCTGATCCGTGCAACGCTGCCGCGCACGGCCGATGCCCCCCCGGCCGCGCGGCCGGTGCCGCAATTCACGATGCACGAGCCGATCGGGCGCGGAGGCCACTTCCGGTCGAAGGGCGGCCACCGCCCGCCCCAGGGTGGCGGCGCGAGACCGCACGGCCGGCCGGTCGGGCAGAAGCACCAGGGCGGGTCGCACAAGGCGGGCTTCGGGCAGAACGCGCGCCCCTCCCGCCACCCTCACGGCGCGCACGCGCCGCGGCCCGGCAAGAAGCACTCCCGCTAGGACTCCGGTTGTGAACGGCTAGGCGAGGCCGCCCGCCGCGACGCCCGACACCTCTCCGGCTTCGTCGGCAGCGTCGCGGAACGGCAGGGTCTGGCGCTCGGCGGGCGCATGGGTGCCCAGCCCGATCTTGCGCCGCGATTTGTCGGCGTACATCCGATTGTCGGCGGCGGACAGCAGGTCCTCGTAGGTCCGCCCGTCGTGCGGGAAGACCGCGGCGCCGGCGCTCAGGCTCAGGCGGACCTGCTTGCCGGGACGCCCTTCGAAGTAGAGGTCGTCGACGGCCTGCTGGAGCTCGAGCCGCTTCGCTTCGGCCTGCTCCACGTCGCACTCCGAGAGGACGATGACGAACTCGTCGCCCGCGTAGCGGACGCAGGTGTCGTACGGCCGGATGGCGCCGCGCAGGACGCGCGCCACCTCCCGGAGCCCGCGGTCGCCGGTGTGGTGGCCGTAGGTGTCGTTGATGTCCTTGAAGTCGTCGAGGTCCATCACGAGCAGCGCCACCTCGGTGCCGAGCCGCTCCGCCCGCGACAGCTCGCGGTTGAGGTACATGAACATGTAGCGGGTGTTCGGCAGCTCGGTGAGCGGATCGCTGAGCGAGTCCTCCCGCGTCTGCTCGTAGGTGATCGAGTTGGCGATGACCGCCGCGGCCTGCTCCGAGACGTGGTCCAGGAGCCGGCGGTGGTCGTCGGTGAAGTGATCCAGCTCGGTGTGGTACACCGACAGCGTCCCGATGAGCCGGTCGCGGAAGACGAGCGGGCACATCAGGGCTGACTGCAGCCGCGTGGCCACGCCGAGCGCGGCTGCCGCCTCGAGGTCGGCGCTCGGCCGCACGTTCACGAGCGCGCGCCGGTTGCGCGCCACCCAGCCCACCAGGCCGTACCCTCCCTTGATGGTCGCGCCCTGCACCAGCTCGGCGTCGATGCCCGTGGCGAAGCGGCACCGGAGCACGTCGTTCTCCTCCTCGTAGAGGAACAGCGCACAGCAGGAGAACGGGACGACCTTGCTCAGCTTCGACGCGATCAGCGTCATCGTGTCCGACACGCCGAGGCTCGTGCCGAGCGCCTGGGCGATCTCGTAGAGCGCGTAGATCTCGCGGTGGGCGAGGGCGATGTTCTCGAACGCGCTCCGCTCGTGCGGCTCCGCCGCCGCCATGTACCCGGCAGCCGGCGCGCCGCGATCGGCGGCCTGCTGGCTGATCATCGTCAGGCCGCGGATGGCGGCCTGGCTCGTCTTCGCCTCCGGCATCAGGTCGGGGAGGATCTCGAGAAACCGGCGCACGA
>Ga0113563_10002659_pt1 | contig 10876 bp, 9 predicted proteins | sample Mud3Dept3metaG_FD_80117 | JGI IMG/M metagenome (GOLD analysis project Ga0113563, IMG submission 80117) | Freshwater wetland microbial communities from Ohio, USA, analyzing the effect of biotic and abiotic controls - Mud 3 Core 4 Depth 3... | ecosystem: Environmental > Aquatic > Freshwater >...
GACGAAGCGGTGACCGGAACCTGGAAGCCCCCGGCAGTGAAGCTAGACTGAGAGAGGGAGAGGAGCCGGGCGTCAGGTTATTTTTTGTCAGGTTATTGAGCGGCTCTCCTGATGTGCGTCGATTCCGCGAATAACCTGACAAAAAATAACCTGACGCCCGGCCCCTCCCCGTCAGTCTCGCTTCACTGCCGGGGGCTTCCAGGTTCCGGTCACGGCTTCGTCCTTCGGCCAGTAGAGCCGCAGCACGAGCTGGAAGGCGCCGTTCGGAGCCGGGAGCCAGTTGCTCTTCTTGCCTTCGCCAGGCGGCGGCGCCTGGATGTAGACGCTCACGCCGCCGTCGCCGTCCTTCTTCAGGCGATCGCCGCGCACGGCGTAGCGGTTGATCATGTTGTCGACCATGCGGCCCTCGTCGTCGAGCAACGTGAGCGACCAGAAGGCGTTGACCGGCGGCAGCTCGTTTTTCGAGAACGTCAGCGTGTAGCGCGACCCGCCCTGCAGGCGCGCATTCGACGCGTCGACGCGCGCGCTGGCTTCGAGGCCGTCCTGCGGCAGCGCGCCGCCGATGCCAGTCCGCGCGGCGGCCGCGCGCGAGAGGTAGTCGACGCCGTAATTCCCGCCGGCCGCGCTGAAGGTCCAGCCGTTCACCGGGGTCGCGACCGTCTTCGCGGCGTGGATGCGCGCCCGACCGTCGCTCACCGCCTTCGCCAGCGCCTGGGCACTCAGCCTCCCCGGATTGAACCGTCCCGATTTCCAGTCGATGCCGATCGAGGGGAACTTCTTCAGGAGCGGAGCGTCGGCGGCCGCCGGCGGGTTGATCTGCAACAGCCGCGCGGCTTCCTCGAAGTACTTCGTGGGCTGCAACGCCTCGACACGATTCGCCGCGCCGCCTTCGAGGTCGGGCAACGACGGCCGTTCGGCGGCGAGCCTGCGCTTGCCTGCCGCGTATTCGCTCGCCGGCGTCAGCGCCCACTGGCGCATCAGCCCCGACGCCGCGGGCACGTCGCGCTCGCCCTGCGCCGCGACCTGACCGTGCAGCCACACGTAATTCGTCGGCGCCTTCACGGTGGTGACGTCGGAGACGGAACTCGCCCCCGTCGGTCCGACGATTGCAAAGTTCGCGGCTCCGTTGCCTTCGGTACGCTGGCCGAGCGAAGCGAAGATGTTCGTGTAGGCGTCGAGCAGGTCGATGCGCGTGTAGCGATTGCCGCTGTCCGGCACCGAGAGCACCAGCGGGCCGCTGCGCAGATCGATCAGCGCGGTGGTCGAGACGGTGTCGGCATTCGGCGCGAGCACGTCGTGTGAGAACGGCGTCGAGGTGGTGGTGCGGGTGGAGAGCTTGTTGTTGGCGCCGAGCGCCTGCACCTGCGACTGCCGCTCGCGATCGAAGACCAGCAGCGGATACACATAAACGTAGGCTTCGACCGCCAGTTCGGAGGGCGCCGACGGCACCTTCGGACCCGCTCCTTCACGCGGGCCGGTTCCCCCCGCGCAGCCGATCAGCGCCAGCGCGACCCCCACCGGCGCCACACGCATCCCGAGCCGACCCCTCCACGAGCTTCGCATCGTCACTCCCCCCGCCCATGCGTCATCGAACGACGGGCATTCGCGCGGGCACCTTACCGCACGCGCGCAGCCGCTTCGCGGGTGGGGGCTCCGGTGGCGCGCGCGATCGGCCGATCGAGAGTCATTCCCATCCCGGTTGACGCCGGCCTCGAAGGGGAGATACTGCGGTCGTGATGAGAAGCGCCGTTCTTCGCCGGATCTTCTGCACAGCCATCCTCGGGCTCTGCGCCTTCGGCGCGAGTGCGAATGTCGCCCAGGCCGCGGCGCAACTCGAGCACCGCGGCTGTCATCCCGCTCCTGCGCAGTCGTCGGCCGCCCCGGAAGCTCCCTGCGACGGCTTCCTGCCGCTCACGTGCTGCCACGCGGCGGCCCTGCCCGGCGGCGACCCCGCCTCTGCGCAACCGCCTGCGCAGTTTGCGGCCGTCGCCCCCGTCGCGCTCTCCGTGGCGCCGCGCGCGGCGATCGCGCGCCGCGGTGACGCCGCACTCGCCCTACGCATCGCGCCAACACGCCTGAGCGTCGTTCGACAGCTCTGATTCCCGCCTCGCTCGCCCTGTATTCTCCAGAACGAAACGGGACGCCGGCGCCCGCGCGCCGAGTCGTCCCGACTGAGCGAGGCTCTCCATGTCCGCGTCGTTCCTGCGACGCAGTGCCCTGGGCGCTGCCGCCGCCGCGTTGATGATTCTCCCCGGTTGCGCGCTGCTCCAGACGCGTGCGCAGTACCGCACGCTGTCGCGCGACTACGAGCGCGAGAGCGAAATCGCGACCGTCGCCGCCAGCGACGTCCCGTTCGGTGGCGCCACCACGCTCGAGCGCGCGGCGCTGGTCGCCGAAGTGCTGCGCCGCAACCCGACGATCGCCGCCGCGCGCAAGGCGTGGCGCGCGGCGCTGGCGCGCTATCCGCAGGAAACGGCGCTCGAAGATCCGATGGTCGGTGCGGGCGTCGGCCCGCGATCCTTCGGTTCGCGCCAGGTCGAAGCCGCCTGGCGGATCGAGGCGAGCCAGGCATTCCCGTTCCCGGGCAAGCTCGCTCTGCGCGGCGCCGCCGCACTCGCCGAGGCCGAGGCGATGGCGCACGACTACGAAGCGGTGCGCGTGCGCCTCGCGGCGATGGCGTGCGCCCTCTACGACGAGGCTTGGATGCAAGCGCGCTCGCTCGAAATCACGCTGCGTCACCTCGAACTCGTGCGCGACCTGCACGACGCTGCACTGGGCGCCTACGAGAGCGGCGTCGGTTCGCAGCAGGATCCCCTGCGTGTGGAGTTGGAGGAGGCCGAGCTGCTGCACCAGGTAGTGGAGCTGGAGACGGCCCAACGCATCTCTGCGGCGCAGCTGGCGGCATTGCTTCACCTGGGCGACCGCGCGGCGATCCCGCCGCTGCCCGAAGTGCTGCCGGAACTCACGGCGCCGTCCGACCCGAACGAGACGCTCGCCGAGCAGGCGCTGCACGAGCGACCCGAGCTGCGCGCCGCGGATGCGCGCATCGCCGGGAGGCGCGCGGCCGAGGCGCTCGCACGCCGCGAGTTCTTCCCAGACTTCAAGATCGTCGGTGCCTACGACACCTTCTGGGAACTCCCCGACCAGAGGCCCTTCGTCGGTCTCGAATGGAACGTGCCGCTGCAGATCGGTCGCCGGCGGGCGGCGCTCGACCAGGCGCGCGCCGAAGCCGAGCAGGCGAGTCTCGAGCGCCAGGGCGCGGCAGACGAGATCCGCGCCGAGGTCGAGAGCGCCGCTGCGCGCTTGCGCGAGAGCCACCATCTGCTCGCCATCACGCGCGACCGCATGATCCCCGCCGCGCGCGACGGACTCGCCGCCGCGCGCGCCGGCTACGAGACCGGCGTCGCGAGGTTCGGCGAGGTGATCGAAGCCGAGCGTGCGCTGCGCAACGCTGAGCTGGAGGAGCAACGCGCCGTCTCCGAGCAGAGTCGCCGCGCGGCGGAGCTGCTCGCGGCACTCGGCATTGCGCCCGGCGCGCCGCCAGCGAGCGTCGCCCCGGAGACTGCGACCCAGACACCGGCCGGAGGAAGCCATGATTGATCGAGCCGTTCGACTCAGCTTCCCGATGTTGCTCGCGGCCGCACTCCTGCCGGCGTGCAGCGACCACTCGAAGCCGGTGCGGGTCCGCGCGGGCGACGTGGAGATCGCGGCGTCGGTGTCACCGCGCGAGCTGCGCGTCGGCAAGAACGAAATGCTCGTCGAGCTGCGCGACGCGAACGGCGAGCCGATCGACGGCGCCGAGGTCGGCGTAACCGTGAAGATGGGCGCGATGGGTGCGATGGCGCCGATGGGCGGCCCGGCGAGCGTCACGTCGCTCGGTAACGGCAACTACCGCGCCGCCTTCCAACTCGACATGGGCGGGACCTGGCAGGTGGCAGTGAAGGCGACGCCGAAGGGCGGTGCGACGGTGAGCGCCGAGGGATCGCTCACGATCGGGACGCCGGGCCTGCGGCTCGCGGCGGCAGGCACCAGCGCTGCGCCGGCGGCCGCGCCCGCCGGCGCGGAAGATCAGCACGGATCGGCGCCGCCATCGCAGCCGGTCGCTCCCAGCGCGTCCCCGGGAGAGTTCCACTTCGATCCCACGCGGCTGCAACAGGTCGGCGTGCGCAGCGAAGCGGCGCGGCTCGAGGAACTCGACACGACGGTGCGCGCGGTCGGCCGCGTGACCTGGGACGAGACGTCCCTGCACGACGTCACGATGCGCGTCGGTGGCTTCGCAGGCGAGGTCGCAGCCGATTCCCTCGGAGCGCCCGTCACGCAGGGCCAGCTGCTGTTCCAGTTCTACAGCCCGGAAGTCTTCGCGGCGCAGCGCGAGTACCTCACCGCGCTGCGCTCGGACTCGGCGGCGCGCGGCACGAGCGTGCCCGAACGCAGCCGCGCGATGGTCGGCGCGGCGGAACGACGGCTGCGGCTCTGGGGCATCGACGCCGCCGAGATCGCCGCGCTCGCGCGGCGCGGAACGCCGCAGGAATACCTGCCCGTGCGCGCACCGATCAGCGGCTACGTCGTCGAAAAGGAAATCGTCGCGGGCAGCGCCATCGAGATGGGCCAGCGCGTGTACCGCATCGCACCACTCGACCCCGTGTGGATCGACGCCGAGATCTATGAGGCGGAACTCGCGCGGGTGTCGGTCGGGATGCCGGCGGAGGTCACGCTGCCCTACCTGCCCGATCAGCGCTTCGCGGCGAAGGTCGCGTATCTGTATCCGTCGCTGCAGGGCGATCGGCGCACCGCGCGCGTCCGACTCGTGCTCGCCAACCCGAACCGGGAGCTGCGCCCCGACATGTACGCGACCGTGCTGCTGCGCAAGCCGCTGGGCGCGCGACTCACCGTACCCGACACCGCCGTGTTGCGCGCGGGCGACGCGAGCTTCGTGTTCCTCGATCTCGGCGACGGGCACCTGCGCCCGCAGCGCGTCACGACCGGCACGGAGAGCGACGGGCGCATCGAGATCACCTCGGGCCTCGAAGCGGGCCAGCCGGTGATCGTCGCGGGCACCTTCCTCGTCGCCGGCGAGAGTCGCCTGCGCGCGGCGTTGGAGTCGTGGTGATGGCGACCGACGCCACCGCTCCCGCGCGCGGTCCGATCGCGTGGATGATCGGCGCCTGCGCGCGCCATCCGGGTCTCACGCTGCTGCTCGTCGCGGCGAGTGCGGCGTGGGGCGTCTGGTCCGTCCAGCACGTGCCGCTCGACGCGATCCCCGATCTCTCCGACGTGCAGGTGATCGTCTACACCGAGTGGCCCGGTCGCTCGGCGCAGCTCATCGAAGACCAGATCACCTACCCGATCTCGTCGAAGCTGCTGGCCGCGCCGGGCGTACGCGCGGTGCGGGGGCAGTCGTTCTTCGGACTCTCGTTCGTGTACGCGATCTTCGACGACGGCACGGACCTCTACTGGGCGCGCTCGCGCGTGCTCGAGTACATGAGCGGCGTCCAGGGCCAGTTGCCGAGCGGAGTCGTTCCGGTGATCGGTCCCGACGCGACCGGTGTCGGCTGGGTCTTCGAGTACGCGCTCGTCGACCGCAGCGGAACGCTCGATCTCGCGCAGCTGCGCAGCCTGCAGGACTGGAATCTGCGCTACGCGCTGGCGTCGATTCCGGGCGTCGCCGAGGTGGCGTCTCTCGGTGGCTGGGTACGGCAGTACCAGATCCAGCTCGACCCGGCGCGCCTCGCTGCGCTCGGCATCGGGACGATGCAGGTGATCGAGGCGGTGCGCGCCTCGAACGAGGACTCAGGCGGCCGCGTCCTGGAACTGGCGAGTCATGAATACGTAGTGCGCGGGCGCGGTTACGTGAAGAGCATCGCCGATCTTCGCAAGATCGTGCTGCGCGCCGGCGATGGCGCGTCGATCACCGTGGGCGACCTGGGCATCGTGACGCTCGGCCCCGACATGCGGCGCGGCATCGCCGAACTCGACGGGAAGGGCGAAGTCGTCGGCGGCATCGTGGTGATGCGCTACGGCCAGAACGCGCTCGCCGTGATCGACGCGGTGAAGCAGCGCCTCGAAGAGCTGAAAGCGGGCCTGCCCGCGGGCGTCGAGGTCGTCCCCACCTACGACCGCTCGGACCTGATCCGCAAGGCGACCTCGACGTTGCGCCGCGCGCTCCTCGAGGAGCTGACGATCGTCTCGCTGGTGATCTTCGTGTTCCTGTTGCACGCGCGCAGCGCGCTGATTCCGATCCTCACGATTCCCGTCGGCGTCGTGCTTGCGTTCGTGCCGATGCTCCAGCAGGGCCTCACCGCGAACATCATGTCGCTGGGCGGCATCGCGGTGGCGATCGGCGCGATGGTGGACGCGTCGATCATCCTGGTGGAGAACGTCCACAAGCGGCTCGAAGACTGGGAGCACGCGGGTCAACCATCTCCGCGGCGCGACGTGGTGGTCACGGCGATGCAGGAAGTCGGACCGAGTGTGTTCTTCGCGCTGTTGGTGATCACGGTCTCGTTCCTGCCGATCTTCACGCTGCACGAAACCGCCGGGAGGCTGTTCAAGCCGCTCGCATTCACGAAGACCTATGCGATGGGCTTCTCGGCTCTGCTGTCGGTGACGCTGACGCCGGCGCTCGCCGCGCTCGCGATTCGCGGCCACATCCGCGGCGAAATGCAGAACCCGGTGAGCCGCGTACTGATCCAGCTCTATTCGCCAGTCGTCCGCTGGGTGGTGCGGCATCGCGTGCCCGTGGTGATCGCGGCGGTGCTGATCACGCTCGCGACGATCCCGGCGTTCTTGTCGCTCGGCACCGAGTTCATGCCGCCGCTCAACGAGGGATCGATCCTCTACATGCCGACCGCACCGCCCGGCATGTCGATCAGCGAAGCGCAGCGCGTGCTCCAGATGCAGGACCGCGAGCTCGCGGCGTTCCCCGAGGTGGAGCGCGTGTTCGGCAAGATCGGTCGCGCCGATTCGTCCACCGACCCCGCGCCGCTCTCGATGGTCGAGACGGTGGTCACGCTGAAGCCCGAATCGGAATGGCGCCCCGGCGTTACCTACGCGTCGCTCGTGCAGGAGATGGACGCGAAGCTCCGCTACCCCGGCATGCCCAACACCTGGTGGATGCCGATCCAGACGCGCAACGAGATGCTCTCGACCGGCGTGCGAAGCCAGCTCGGCATCAAAGTCTTTGGCCCCGACCTCGCCACGATCGAGCGCGCCGCGCTCGCGATCGAGCGCGCGGTCCACGACGTGCCCGGCACGCGCAGCGCCTTCGCCGAGCGGCTCACCGGCGGCTTCTATCTCGACATCGACGTGGATCGCGACGCCATCGCGCGCCAGGGACTGCGCGTGCGCGACGTCTCGGAGGTGGTCGAATCGGCGCTCGGCGGGATGAACGTCGCGCAGACGGTCGAGGGTCGCGAGCGCTATCCGATCGCGGTCCGCTACGCGCGCGACTATCGCGAGGACCTCGACGCCTTGAAGCGCATCCTCGTGATGACTCCAGCGGGCGCACAGGTTCCGCTCGACCAGCTCGCCACCATCCACTTCGCGATGGGTCCCGACATGGTGCGCAGCGAAGCGGGACAGGTCTCCGGCTTCGTGTTCGTGGACGTCGCGGAGCGCCCGATCGTCGATTACGTGCGCGACGCGCGCCGCGCCGTCGCGGAGCAGGTGCAGCTTCCGCCCGGCGTGCGACTCGAATGGGCCGGGCAGTTTCAGGCCTACGAGCGCGCGCGCGACCGGCTCTACGTCGTCGTCCCTCTCACGCTGCTGCTGGTCTCGCTGCTGCTCTACTTCAACACCGGCTCAGGCGTCGAGACCGCGATGATCCTGCTGGCCGTGCCGTTCTCGGTGGTCGGCGCGGTGTGGCTGCTCTTTGCGCTCGGCTACCACCTGTCGATCGCGGTGTGGGTCGGGATCATCGCGCTCGCCGGCCTCGATGCGGAAACCGGCGTGGTGATGCTGCTCTACCTGACGCTCGCGCACCGCGCTCATCTCGCGTCGGGGCGGATGCGCAACATGGACGATCTCGAAGAGTCGATCGTCGAAGGCGCCGCGCGCCGGATCCGGCCGAAGGCGATGACGGTGGTCGCGATGATCGTCGGTCTGCTACCGCTGCTCTGGAGCAGTGGTACCGGCGCCGACGTGATGAAGCGCGTCGCAGCGCCGATGGTCGGCGGGCTGATCACGTCGTTCGCGCTGGAGTTGCTGGTGTATCCCGCCCTTTTTGCAATCTGGAAGCAGCGTTCGCTGCCAAGAGGAGAAGCCTCGTGACGTTCCGATCGTTCTGCGTCGTATTCGTTCTCGTCGTATCGCTCGCCGCCTGCAAGGCGAGCTCAACCCACGGCACCGGCAAGGGCACCGTCGCCGCGGTCGACCTCGCCAAGTCCGAGATCACCCTCGATCACGGCGACATCCCCGGCATCATGGGCGCGATGACGATGACCTACGCCGTACCGGACAAGAAAGTCCTCGAAGGCGTAGCGCCCGGTGCGAAGGTGGAGTTCGACCTGAAAGTGGTGAACGGCGAGCAGCGCGTCACCGCGATCCGGGTGCAGTAGCGCCCCCGCCGCCGTGCAGGTCGGACTGGTCTCGCTGGGCGACTGCCACGACGATCCCGTCGCGGGCACGAAGACGTCACCCGCGCAGCGCCATCGCGCGATCGTCGAAGAAGCCGTGCTCGCCGAGTCGCTCGGCTTCGACGCGGTGTGGCTCGGCGAGCACCATTCCTGCGACTCGGTGCTCGCCGCGCCGCCGGTCGTGCTGGCCGCGATTGCCGCGCGCACGGCGCGGATCCGGCTCGGCGCGAACGTGACGCGGCTCGCGAACCTCGATCCGGTGCGCGTCGCCGAGGACTACGCAACGGTCGACGCGATCTCGAACGGGCGCGTCGAGCTGAGCGTCGGGCGCGGGATCCTCGTAGACACCGACGAAGGGTTCGGGCAGAAGTCCCACGAGAGTCGCGAGCGCTTCCGCGAGAATCTCGAACTGCTGCGGCGGCTGTGGAGCGAGACCGGCGTCAGCTGGTCGGGACGCTTTCGCGCGCCGCTCGATCGCGTGACGGTCGAGCCGCGACCCGTGCAGGCGCCGCATCCGCCAATCTGGGTGGGCGGCGAGTCGTCGCCCGCGTCGGTCGATCTCGCGGTCGAGCTGGGTCTGCCACTGATGCTGCCGAGCGTGCTCGCGCCGCCCGCAGACTTTCTCCCGCTGGTGCAGCGCTATCGCGAGCGCTGGGCCGCGGCGGGGCGCGATCCGGCGAGCGCGCGCGTGGCCTGCTGCAATCACGTCCACGTCGCGGCCAACTCGCGGCAGGCGCGCCTCGCGCCCCAGGATCGAGAGGGCCGGGCGCTTCGCGCCGCGCGCGACTCCGAGCGGCTGCTCGCGGGCATCGTGTGCGGGAGCCCGGGGGAGGTCGTCGATCGCATCGCCGCCACCCGCGAGACACTGGGCCTCGACCTCCACCTCTCGATCTTCGACGGGTGCGGCCTCCCTCCCGCGCAGGTCGCAAGCACCGTCGAACTCTTCGCCACCCAGGTCCTCCCCCACGTCCGCTGACCCGGCGTTGACTTGGGGACGTTCCTGAAGGCAACCAAGGCACCGCGGCAGGAACGTCCCCAAGTCGACGCCGGTTGCGACCGGGGGGGGCGTGGGATAGTTTGCGCGCCCCATGATGCAGGAAGATCGCGATCGAGGCGGCTTCGGCGGCGGTGGCGGTGGCTACGGCGACCGCGACCGCGGTGGCTTTGGCGGCGGCGATCGCGGTGGGTTCCGCGGTGGAGACCGCGGCGGGTTCGGCGGGGGCGACCGCGGCGGGTTCGGCGGTGGTGACCGCGGCGGGTTCGGCGGTGGCGGCTACGGCGATCGCGACGAGGGCCCCCAGCCGCGCGGCCTCAAGTTCCGGCTCCGCGCCAAGGCGCGCAAGAAGGCGCGCAAGCTCAAGAAGAAGTCCTTCCGCGGACCGAAGGTCTCGCGGCTCACGACCGACAAGGGCCTCGTCATCGACTACAAGGATCCGCGCGTGCTGCGGATGTTCTTGAGCGAGACGGGCAAGGTCCTCCCCCGCCGCATCTCGGGCAACACCGCCCGCCAGCAGCGCGAAGTGGTGGAAGCCGTGAAGCGCGCGCGGCATCTGGCGTTGCTGCCGTACGGCGAGTCGGTCTTCTAGCTCCGCATACTCTTCGTCACACTCCGAGCAGCTTCCGCACGCCTGCAACGCCGCTCGTGTAGATGCCGCGCACCATCCCCTGTGCCTGCTCCGCGCTGACACCGTCGGGATCGAAGGTCCCGTTCCAATCGACGCGACATTCGTTCGCACCGACCTCGACGATCGTGCAGACCGACAGGTAATTCTTGATCGGGATGGGGCTCTTGCCAATGATCGAGTAGGAGAACGAGCGCTTCGCCGCGTCGTAGGCTTCGCAGCGTTCCGCGATCTCCATGCCGCCTTGCAGGCTGATGTGGCGCACGGCGCCGACGCCCTCGCCTTCCACGCGGCAGCTCTGGAGCATCGCTCCACCCCATTTGGTGACGCCGCCGAACTCGCCGAGCAGCTCCCACACCCTCGCTGCGGGCGCCGCAATCGACTCACTCACTTTCACATCCGTCATGGTCGACCTCGCTTTTCGGCTTGGTAGCATGGCTCGCGATGAATGGGGCGGAAGCGCTGATCCGGAGTGCGGTGGCGTCGGGCGTCGACGTCTGCTTCGCCAATCCGGGCACCACCGAGATGCCGCTCGTCGCGGCGCTCGACCGCGTCCGGGGGGTGCGGCCGGTGCTCGCGCTCTTCGAGGGCGTGTGTACGGGCGCGGCCGACGGCTACGCGCGCCTCAGCGACCGGCCCGCGATGACGCTGCTCCACCTCGGCCCCGGCTTCGCCAACGGC
>Ga0113563_10002661_pt1 | contig 10874 bp, 10 predicted proteins | sample Mud3Dept3metaG_FD_80117 | JGI IMG/M metagenome (GOLD analysis project Ga0113563, IMG submission 80117) | Freshwater wetland microbial communities from Ohio, USA, analyzing the effect of biotic and abiotic controls - Mud 3 Core 4 Depth 3... | ecosystem: Environmental > Aquatic > Freshwater >...
AACGGTTGCGCCGAGCACTCACCGATTTCAGATTCGTCTTCCGGATAGAGCAACACCGCTCCGTAGGCATCGGCAGGAGGGATAGCCGGAACGCCCTGGACAAAAACCGACCGCCAGTCGACCGGGCTCATAGCCACAGGCTCACCAACCTGTTCCAGACTCCTCTGCGGCAGGGTCACAGCCAATGTCGTCTCACGATGACGATCCTTCAAGACGACATGGGCTATGGCCATCTCTGCACTTCGATCGAACGGGACGAATCGACGGCCTTTTGGGCTGATATAGGACAGCCCGGAAGAGTCTGACGCCACCGTCACTTTGTACAGCAAGCCGCCCTTGAAGGTCAGACACGCCTCCAAGCGCTGATCGAAATGTCGAACCGGCGGTGTTGAAGCAGGCAGCCAGATGACTTGATGGGACCGTTCAGGATTCATGAAGATCGTGAACGGGGTATTCCCACCAGGCGCCTGTGGGGTAAAGAAATTACTAAACAAACGGAATGCGGCTTCCGACGGATAGGGGGGAATACCTCGGTACCGCAAGGGTCGCGGGGTCGGCTTTCCCTCATTCTGATCGTCGTAGAATCCGCGAATCAATTCAAAGACGGCAGACCCGGTTCCCGGCAACAGCGACTGAAAGAGTTCGACCACCGGCAGGAAATCGATAGAAGACCAATTCATCGCCCCCATACAAGACATGAAGCGGGCCCGTTCGAAGTCGCCGTCCTCAAGCACATAAAAGGCGTCTTTTCGCTGACGGATCGCCGCTTTGCCAGTCGGCTCGATCAGGAGATCTTCATCCCGATAGAACCATCGCACTTCCTCCAGCGGAACCCGGAGCGCCTGAGCGGCCATCGCCCGCAAATCGTCGGACGTGAGCCGTTGCCAGCCAGGCTTACTGGTGAGATCGAGGTTGGTTTCATTCACCAAGCCGGACGGCTTCAACCCGACCCATTGCCCCCAATCCAAACGTATCCGAGCGCGGCAGAGAATCACATCGCCTGTGGCATCAATCCCCCACTCGCATTCATGTAACGGGTTTCCTTGTGGATCAGTAGCCAGAAACCGACGACCGTCCGGGCGATAGAAGACAAGATGCCCTGTTGACTGTTCGACGCAACGGCCTCCAGCTGCGGCAAGATCGCGAGCAAATAAATGATTCCCGGAGAAGCTGATGTTACCGGGGTTGGCGAGCGCTGATGGATTCACAAGAAATGAACTCAATTATGCTGCGGGCTGCTCAAACAGGTCAGCCAACGAGGCCACAAGGAGAGAGAACCCCGAAGCGTACACATTCGGTACGTTGAGGGGTTCGAAAGACGGAGAATGAAGTTGGGGGCCTGTTTCAGCAGTCTGCTTACTCGCGGACTTGCCCGCTCCCCATGACGATAAATTTAAAGCAGGTCAACTCTTCCAGCCCCATCGGCCCTCGGGCATGGATGCGGGACGTGCTGATCCCGATTTCGGCTCCCAATCCGAATTGATAGCCATCGTTCAACCTGGTCGAGGCGTTCACCAATACCGCGCTGGCATCGACCTCGCGTAGAAACCGCATGGCTTTCGGATAGTCGGATGTCACGATCGCTTCCGTATGGCGTGAGCCATACTTGGCAATATGCTCCATCGCCTCATCGACATGCTTGACCACTTTCACCGCGACGGTGAGATCGAGGAATTCTTTTCCAAAATCGTCGTCGCTCGCAGGTTTAGCCGACGATGACAGCTGACATGTTTTCTGGCAGCCACGGACCTCGACGTTGGCCGCCACCAACTTCTCAATGAATGGTGCAAGCCAATGCCGCGCAATGCCCTGATGCACTAAGAGGGTCTCCACCGCATTACAGGTCGACGGCCGCTGTACCTTTGCATTGAAGCAGACCCTCTCCGCCATGGCTGGATCGGCGTCGGCATCGACATAGATGTGACAGACTCCGGCATCGTGTCTGATAACGGGGATCGTGGCATGCTCGGTGACGACGCGCATCAGCGATTCACCACCGCGCGGGATAATCAGGTCGATATAGCGATCTTGCTTCAGCAGAAGAGGAACCAGCTCACGGTCTGGCCTCGCGACAAAACTGATCGCTCCGACCGGGACACCGGCTTTCTCTGCCGCTTCTGATAGAACTGTCGCGATTGCTGTATTTGAATGGATTGCTTCGCTCCCTCCTCGAAGTACGCAGGCGTTCCCAGATTTCAAGCAGAGCGCGGCGGAATCCGCTGTGACATTCGGGCGGGATTCATACACAATGCCAATGACACCGATCGGAACCCGCACACGCCCCACCTGCATCCCGTTCGGCCTGGTCCACATTTTCGGCATGTTCCCGAGTGGATCGGGAAGCGCAGCCACCTCGCGCAGGCCTGCCGCCATCTCGAAAATCCTCTTGGTCGTCAGACGCAGCCGATCCGCCATTGCCTTCTTTTCCGGCGCAGACCCAAAAGCCTCCAGATCCAATTCATTCGCGGCCAATAGCGCGTCCTTCTGCTCTTCCAGCGCCTCTGCCATTACGAGAAGCGCACGGTTCTTCACCGCAGTCGACAGCGTAGCCAGTCGGCCCGCAGCACCTTTGGCTCGCGTGACCAAATTGTCGATATACTCTGGAATTGGGATGGGCGGAACCACCTCCACGCCTACCGATTCAATGGATTCGACCGACGCTTCCGCCTGCTTACTTGGATTAGACAGCATAATAAGACCTTATCTTGATGATGTGCGGACAGAAACAGGATACAGCGCAAGTTTCAATGCGGTCAAGGCAGATTTGCAGGATTGCTGCGCGAGATCGGTGCGACGGTTGATCTGGTCTGTCTGGTTGTTCGATAGGTTGTACTCTTGCTCTTCTCTTGTCGCGAACACCATGAAATATATCAGAGTCATACGGAACGCCGGCAGAGGCTACGGATTCAGGGCCTGCTCCGCCTCAATTGGCTGATCGATTGGAGCGCTTCCATCAGGAGCGACCGACGATTCTTCCATCGATGGCACCACAGGAATGGGCACAGTCCCTTGCGGTGCGATTGGAGCCGATGAGGGGCTTGGGTATTGAAAGACCCAATCACGATAGGTAGCGCGTCCCTCGAAATGCCGAACGGCAGGGGGGAAATTGCTCTGTCGAAACGGCTTCGCGCGGCTCCTACTCCGAACGCCCATGATACCGCCTGTCGGTGCTCGAAGATATTCCCATTCTCCGTGCCCCATTGGATCAAGATAGACCTTGCGCAAGAAGGGTTTGGGCAATCTCGTGAGATCAGCCAATGTCTGGGGATAGAGTTCTCCCGGCATCACGCGGCCTGCCTTGTACGTCGCAGAATACAAGGCGAGTGCATTCTGAATCTCGATCCCTTTTGCCAAAAGATCCGCCTCAAGCTCCCGTTGCACAATGGCCTTCCATTGTTTCGCCGCAGCAGTCGTGGCAATCCCGATGAGGACGACGGCGAACATAAGCATGAGGTAGGTGACCCCTCGTTCATTAATGACGCGTTGCCGGCGGCTGATGACCATTGACCTGTTATGGCTGCAAAGGAGATTCTTCGGAGAGTAAAATAATATGTTCCACTCGTGACTGACGGTCTTGCAACGTCACACTCTCTTGTGTAATCGCTTTCACCACGATGTAATCTTCCACAGTTTCTCCGGTCCGGACGACATGGAGGTCGTCATTCTTTGTGAGCACAGCCATTTCGCCCTTCTTCCTCAACCCCTCATCCAGGCGCACGAACCCGAGATAGTGGAATAGGGCCAATTCTGCAAGAGCCGCCTGTTGGCGCAGTGCCTGCTCCGACCCGGTATCGAACTCTGACTGATTAGCAGGAGCAGCCCCCGAATCATCATTGCGAGGCGGTGCAAAGATATTGCGTGGTGGCGTAAATGTCATCTCCCGTTGAGTCCGGGCTGCTGCGAGGAAATCCAGTTGCACGTGCAACCCATCCACTCTTCCACGGGTTGGCCGAGGCATGGAAGCAGGGCCGCTCACATTCGTCAGCGGCATACGCACGGGTTCTTTCACGGTCAGCCATTCCCACGCGAGGATCCCACCCCAGAGCAGGCCTAGCGTAACCAATGCTGTTGTTTTCTGTTGATTTGTCGTGAGCATATCCAAGCGCTACTGAATTGCTGGGTTACTAGGCTCGCCGCGAAGATATGTGGCGATCTTAATGTCGAAGGTCAACATCTGGCTTTGCTGAGTGTCTGAGCGCACAAGTTCCAAGTCCTCGATGTAGACCAATTCCTCAGCCGTCTCCACGTCATAGAGAAACCGTCGAAGATCCTCGTAACGACCGGTCATTGTGCCCTGAAGCACACCCTTATTAATATTGGCCACCGGCGTGGGCTCAGTCTTGTAGGAAAAAGCAGGGAGGGTGACACGATCACGCTTTGCCTCCTCAGTAATGCCAAGAGCTAAGGGAGCAAAATCCCGCTCAACCGGCAAGACCGACCAAACCTGCGCAAGATCCTTTCGCGCTTTCTGAGCCTCCTTATGATACGCGAATTCTTGACGGGCTCGATTCCATTCCAACTCCAATTTTGCCCGACTCTGCTCGGCCCCATCAACCCCAACGGTACGGACTGCCCACAAGATTCCGGCCAACAGCAACACCATCGCAAACCAAGGAATCAAGGTCCCGTAAGGTTTTCGCAACTGTTGGCGGATGAAATCGATCATGTAGTTCTACCAGGCTGCGCAAAACAACTATTTTGACACCCGAGACAGGTTGATCTGGTTCATCTGGTTTGTCTTGTTCATCTGGTTGATCTGGACTATCTGACTCGTTTAGTTCATCGAGTTGGACTGGTTCAACCAAATAAACAAGACAAACCAGACAGACCAGACAATGGTTTTCGTATGCTGGCGGACTTTTTCATCATCCTGCTATACACCCGGTTGCCGATAACGCAACGTCAGGTCAAACTCAACCAATCCATCTGGCCCCACCCGATGCTGGCCCAGCACAGGATTGCGGAAGACGGCGTGGTCTTGCAAAGTGACCGTCAATGCCGTCACATCTTCGACCGTCACCGCCAACCCTGTCATGTGGACGACGGCGCTCCCCGGATCCAGGCGTATACTCTTAATCGACACGTGCTGGGGAATGGCCGCCTCAAGAGCAGACAGAAACAGTGTCCAGGAAAAATGCCGTTTGGTGAGCAACTGGTTCGCCAAACTGACTTCAGCCGGTAACTGCTGCAATGAAGGCCCAGAGAGATCAATACCCTCCTGTTGGGCCTGGGCGAGGAGCTCATGATCTTGCGTGCGAACCTGATCCAGGCGCGCCTGTATGTCGCCTCGGTCGCGCATGGTCATTACGGTCTGGGTCACACTCCAGAGAATTGCTCCCCCTATGATCCCGCTGAGCGCAACCAGCACCAGGCGAGTAGGCGCAACATACCACCGGTACCGGCTACTCAATTCGATATGAAAATATCGTGCGCTCCCTGGCATCCCTCCAAAACCATTCGCCCTGCCGGCAAGTACAGGAAGGGATGTTCGTCCAGGCGCCATCGTCTACATCACCCCTGCCACAACAGGGAGCGTTGCCCATGACGTACTCCCCCCGTCATGAGTCCACCCCGCCCGTTCGACAGCATCCCAGTCCAGTCGCTCAGTCGACAGGCCGAGTTCCCTATTCAGCGCCTGTTCAATCGTCGGTAATGGGCTATCGCCCGCAAAGACAATCTCGGTCACGTTCAGGCCAGGATGATGCTCGCGGCAGGCACGAAGAGACGCTGCGCATTCCTCAACAATATTATCGGCCAAGTCTCTACCCATGTTCTCTTCATCTTGTAGATCTTCGGCGCTCAACAGCTTGGTTCGAACAAAAGCCAATCGGCCATCCTGCATGACGAAGCAGGTCAACCCGCCGTCCGATACACTGACCCAGAGCAAATCGCGGCCCAACCGTTTCCGCCCACCTGACGCTTTCAGCCAAAGATTAAACAGACGATAGCTGGTCACCCCGATTTCCTGTGGAAACAACCCGACCGATTCACAGAGGGACTCGTATTGATTCAAGATGTCTTCTTGAATCGCCACGGCAAGGACAACTTGGGAACGTTCGCCCCTCGCCCCATGTGAGGGAAACCCCTGCCAGACAATCTTGGCCCCGGCCAAGGGCAACAACTGTTCCTGCCCTAGGCGCCAGCGAATCAGCGCCTCTTGTTCCACCGCCTGCGCCGGGAACTGCTCCAGCTGCAATACAGTGGCACGCACCGACAGATCAGGCAACAACAACACAATCGGGCGTGGAACGTCAGACAGCCATACATGCCCTGCGAACCGAACATCTCGACGTGGTCCTGTCAGCGACCGAAGACAACTTTCAACTGTAGACATATCTGTCAGATTCAGATCCATAGGAGACAGCTTGATAGCCCCAGCCGGCGTCGGTGAGAAAACGCACCGGTAGCGATACTGCCCCCGCCAGGTGCGGACGGCCTCTCCCCAGGCAAGAGTCTGCGCTCCGATTTTCAAGCAGTGCCGCGGACGGCTGGTGGCCACCCCCCACATCGCTTATCCTTCCTCGCTAAACGTCACTCGATTGATTTCGTGCAAGGTGGTGGAACCTTCCAGCACCTTTCTGAGTGCGGACTGCCGCAAGGTGATCATCCCGCTGGTCACCGCGCGATAGCGGATCTCGGACAGGGGACGCTCGGCAAGAATCATTTCTTTGATTTCATCGTTCAGATCCAGAAACTCCGTGATGCATTTTCGGCCACGATACCCTGTTCCATGGCACTCCTGGCATCCTTTGCCCTCATAAAATGGCGCATCCTTATATCCCTCGAAGTCGAGGCCGGACTCTTCTGCCAACAATTTGTCGAGCTTGACCGCCGTTCGACAGGCGAGACACAGCATTCGAACAAGTCGTTGCGCCAACACACAGTTCAATGCGGCCAAAAAGTTGTAGGCATCGATTCCCATTGAGGCAAAGCGTCCGATGACATCGAATACGTTGTTGGCGTGCACCGTTGTCAAGACCAAGTGACCGGTGAGCGACGATTGGATGGCGATTTGTGCAGTCTCTGCATCGCGGATCTCGCCGACCATGATCTTGTCAGGGTCATGACGCAGGATGGATCGAAGCCCTCGCGCGAAGGTCAGGCCTTTTTTCTCATTCACGGGGATTTGCACGACGCCTGACAGCTGATACTCGACCGGATCTTCGATCGTGATCAGTTTATCTTCTTTGATATTCATCTCCGTAATCGCCGCATACAGCGTCGTCGTCTTTCCACTTCCGGTCGGACCGGTCACCAGCACCATGCCGTAGGGTCGCGTGATCGCGCGCCGAAAACGCTTGAGATCCTCCACATTGAACCCAAGTCGTTCCAGCCGTAACGTCGACACACCCGTCGTGATCGCTTCGCGGTCGAGAATACGAACGACGGCCGATTCACCAAACACGCTTGGAAGGATCGAGACGCGGAAATCGACGATCTTTCGCTCCAGTCGCATCCGAAAGCTTCCATCTTGCGGCACCCGCCGCTCGGCGATATCCAGATCCGACATGACTTTCAGCCGCGAGACCAACGGCGCGTGGAGGCGGATATCGAGGGGCTCCATCGCCGGAACGAGAATCCCATCGACCCGCAATTTCACCTTGGTGGCGCGATCGGCGGCTTCAATGTGAATATCGCTGGCCCGACGCTGCATTGCGCTTAGGAGAATCGAATCTAACAGTTTGACGGCAGGGCTTTGATCCTCTCCAGCTTGATCGATCGTGAAGACTTCCTCTCCCCGCTCATCCTCTTTCACCAATACGGATCGATACTCCGCCTCAAGCTCCCGAAGGGCCTGGCTGGAACCTTCGCTGCGCTCCAAGGCCGCCAAAATCGCACTTTTCGAGCTCACCACCAAGTTCAATGGACGCCCCAAGAGCAGTTCCAATTCATCCAGTGCCAGGAGATTCTGCGGATCGGGGATGGCAATGGTCAGGCGACCTTGATGCTCTGCAATCGGTATGAAGGGATGCCGCTGCATGAGTTTCACCGACATGGAATCATAGAACGACTGGTCGACACGGAACTCCGCCAGAAGATCACAGGGCAAGTCAAACTGGGCCGCCAACGCACGGGCCAGCTGATCCTCAGAGAGCATCCCCTCGCTCACCAAGGTCTGGCCGAAGGATGCCGTCACACCGCCCAGTCGGCTGAGAACTTGGTCGAGCGTCTGTTTCGTCAGAATCCCCTGGTGGACAAGCACATCCGCCAGTGTCGGTCGTGTCACAGTCCGCGCCATAGTTCCCTACTCACTTCTCGGACATGAACGCCAAGCCGAACCGCACGAGTACATCAGTCAGCCCTACACCGACCCGGCCATTTGAAAGACCGGCAGATACATGACGATGACGATCGCACCCACTAAGACTCCCATGATCAGCAGCAATACCGGTTCAATCCACGTCGTCAGTTGCGTAAGCCGGAGATCCAAGTCTCCTTCATAGAACTCTGCCACATCGTGCAACATTGAGGGCAACGATCCGGTTTCCTCCCCGACCGACAGCATCTCCACCGCCAATTTAGGAAATACTTTTGGGCGATCCAGTGCGGCGGCCAGGGTCGTCCCTTCGCGAATTTCCACAACCGCACCCGCAACTCCAACCGACACATACCGATTGGAGATGGCGCCTCGTGCAATAGACAATGCGTCCACGAGCGGGGTGCCCCCGGCAAGAATCGTCGCGAGGGTGCGCGTGAGCTGAACCGTGTAATGCTTCACGAAAATCGGTCCCAAGACGGGCACGCTCAATAACAGCCGATCTACGGTAAGCCGCCCAGCCAGCGTCGTATAGTACCCACGGCCTGCGATCCCCAGAACAGCAAGCACCACGAGTCCAGGCACCACATACGCTTGGCCCCCCGTCACCAAGTCAAGCAACAGTTGCGTGGCAACCGGTAAGGATTTCGACGTCTCCGCATAGACCGACACGAACGTCGGCACGACATAACTCAATAGAAACCCGATGACGGCAATACCGACCAGCACGAGAAAACCGGGGTACGCAAGCGCTTTCGAGACCTTCTGACGCAGTCCAATCATGAGTTTCAGATAGGCAATGAATCGCTGCAACACCTCCGCCAAATTCCCCGATTGTTCTCCGGCTTTGATCGTCGCAATATACAATTCTGAAAAATGGATCGGGTGTTTTGCCAGCGCTTCCGACGCCGACGCCCCACCACGAATATCTTGCCGAACTGTCCGCAAGGCCTGTTGAAATCCTGAATGGTTGGCTCGCTCGATTAAGAGATCCCACACCCGCAACACGGGAAGACCTGCTCTCACGAGGGCAAGCAGCTCTTGATTGAACACCAAGAAGTCCTGAAGCGGGAGCTTTCGAAACGCGTGCCATCCTAGATCCAAACCGGCTGTAGCTGCACCGCGCCGCTGCAACCGAAAGACAAGGAACCCCTGACTCTCTAATTTGGCCCGTACGAAATGTTCTTCCTCTCCCTCAATCTGCCCATTGAAGGTTGAGCCATCAGGACGGGCCACTCTGTATGCAAATACAGGCATGATCAGGCTTGCACGAATGTCGGGCCGATAACGGGAATGTCGGCTTACGGCGTCGATGTGCCCTTGTCGGCGCCGACCCTTAACATGGGCCGGTCTTCCGGTAACCAGAGGATCTGGTCAATGACAATCCTATTGTTGGTCAATTGATTGAGAGTCCGCAGATGTTCCACATTCACGTGATACTTCTGCGCAATGCTCCAGAGTGTATCACCGAGTTTCACCGAAACATGTTTCAGTGAAGTCCTCTGCTGTTCAACATCTGACGAGGACTTATGGCTAACCGGCACCGGCATCACAGCTGCAGAGGGCGCCACCATCTGAAGCCCCTCCGAGAATTCTGAGGATTGATTTCGTTGTGCGGAAACTTGCACGGCCTTCTGGCCCTTGTGTATCGCATCGCTGGATGGTAGAGGGACCGCTTCCGGCCCGTCATGAACAGGGCGTGATTTCCTCGTCCTTGAGAGCGGCTTCTGATGCTGCCACATCTGTCCCTGTAATTGAAGACTGTTTTGGTGCACATGTGCCCGCTCCGTCCGAGCTACAGCCAATTCTTCCCGTTGCAGCTCGATCACCTCTCGGGCTTCGATGATCCGCCGTTCCGTTTCTCTGACACGCCCTTCAAGCTGCGCCCGAGCGATTTGAGCTTCTGCCAATTCCCTGCGCCGCACCTCAAGGTCAGCCCGCAACTCAGCAACCATCCGTTGCGCATCACGCACCGACGCTTTTAACGTGTCTGTGGTCAGCTCAAGATCAACCACTTCCGGCTCACGCATCGGCTCAAGTTCGCCGCATCCCGCAAACAAGGCTGAAGCAAAGCCGACAGCACAGAGGGCGCCGACTCGCACCGTCGGATAATAGGCGCGTGCTGCCTCAACCGAAGCCTGGAACAGGCTGCGATGACGATGATTTATAGGCATACTTACCAATGATTATACGGAGTACCGTTCGTCCCCACAAACTCGGCCCCTGAAAAGATGTCGACGACACCCCCCTCGACAGGATCAGAGATCTCTTGCCATGTGGTCGTCGCACCGGTGAATGGATCCTTGGGGATTCCCCGCAAATACCCGGCGCTCACCAGTGCCGACAGAGACGGAGGATACTTTCCCCGGTCTGCTTTGTGCTGATCCAGGACATCGCGGACTGTTGAGAGATCCTGACGCAAGGCAGCTTCTTTGGCCTTCACAACCGACAATTGATACGAGGGCACCGCCAGGGTGGCGAGAATGCCGATGATCGACACGACGATCATCAGTTCGAGCAGGGTGAAACCATCTGCACCCCCTACTCCACGCTTACCAATCTCGATACTTCGTTCCATCTATTGCCACATCCTGATTCTGAGTCATCACGTCATAGA